>Ga0307474_10000760_pt1 | contig 23262 bp, 19 predicted proteins | sample atmos_gasesECM1C_2_FD_203312 | JGI IMG/M metagenome (GOLD analysis project Ga0307474, IMG submission 203312) | Hardwood forest soil microbial communities from Morgan-Monroe State Forest, Indiana, United States - atmos_gasesECM1C_05 | ecosystem: Environmental > Terrestrial > Soil > Temperate... | reverse complement strand
TGAGGTAAAGCACAGCTTCGCGCAGCACCTTGCTGGGGATCGTCCCGGTGTGAACACAAGTTCCACCGATCGCCAGGCGCCGGTCAATGATGGCGACTTTCTTGCGCATCTTCGCGGCGCAAATCGCGCCCTTCTGCCCCGCCGGACCGCTTCCAATCACCACCAGATCGTATTCGTTAGCCGGCATAAGTTGGCCTGACCTGCAGCAAGAAATTAGCACCTATCTGCTTTTTACGAAAGCTATCTTCACGGTCGGCTGCAGAATTAAGGCTCCTTTAATAAACGTCAGACCTACCACAAAAAGGCCCGCTCGAGAGCGGGCCTGCGATTGGGGGAAGGACGTACAACTACCTTCGGCGCTACGAACCATTCGAGCACACTCCCAGCGATTCTCCCTGGAAGCTCAGCCACCCGTTCACCGTAGTACTGGTGGGGGCTCCGAAATAAGGAAGGGTCACCAGGTCCTGCAGATTGTAGGTGAACCCATGGAGCACATAGTGGTAGCCGCCATAATTTGCATTTCCCTCCAGCGGGTCGCCCACTTCCAGAATGCCGCAGGGGGTATTGTTACCGTTGAAGTTCACGGTTAGCGGATCATCCGCCCACTCGCCGACCTCATGCGAGAGGGCCGACACATCTTGCGAAAACACTCCGACATGATCCACGTAGGTGGCCTCGGAGTAGGACTGCGGATTGCTGATGCTGCCTTCGGAGCTGTGATACCCGCCGATGCAGCAGCCCCCGCCCTGGGTCAAATAGGTGTCGTAGGTCAGGAAGATCGCGAACTGATTGGTCTGAATCCCCAGCTTGTTGATCAGGTTCGGAATCTGCGCGTCGAACCAGTTGATGTCGACCAGCGCCGCCGTGAAGCCGAAGACCGATCCCGTTTTGCCATAGGTTCGAGACGGACTCAACGTCTGCTCCGCCAGCACGGTTGGACTCAGCAGCAGATGCGAGTTGAGATTGTTCTTCACCGTGCCCCAGAAGTTCGCGCGCTGAAAGGCGTCGATGTACTGGGTGGTTCCCACGTCCACACCGCCCTGGGTGTAGGTCGTCGTCGAGTCAAAGATCGGGGAATCCAGGGTGTTGGTCGTGACTGAGTTGCCGTTGGAAAGCTTGTGCGCAGGATCGTACGTGCTCTTGGTACCGTTGCGGTTCGTGATCACGATCTTGACGGGAATGATGTACGTCTTAATGCTTACAGTCGTGTTCGTCGACGGTGCCGTTCCCACCATGTTGTAGGTATATCTCGTTCCCCCGTAAGTGAACGACCCATTCCAGCTCTGAAGCGGAGCCGCGGGGGGCAGCGCGAGGTCGTTGCGCAGATGTGGCGGCATGACGACGAAGTGTCCGCGCGGCTCGATAACCTGGGCGTCTTGCGCCCACGCGGTCAGGGTAAGGGAAGTTGATAGCAGGGCAGCAATTGAGAGGCAGGCAAAACACCTTCTGCTCATGGGCGATTTCATCTCCTTTTTTTTGTTGACGGAGTGACAAAACAAAAACACCCACAGCCTCGAGGCATGTGTGGCTGTCCGGCGAATGAGGGCGCGAGACATGCCTCAGAGTGGGACTTCTAGTGTCAGATTACATCGCACCCGATTGTGAAAATCGTCCTGGCGGCAGTTTTGTTCTGTTTTTGTAAACTGGAGGTGTCGGAGGCTCCGTGACGGAACCGGCAGAAAAGTGGGAGATTGCGCCGTTAAGGAATGCATTGGAATGGCTAGCAAGGAACTGGGGGGTAAATCCCATCGTCTCGCCGACCCGATCTTTTGAGCGCAGACAACGGCGGCCCGCTTGAGCGGATGAGGGCATTCGACATTTTCGGGCACAACGTCGGTCTAGCGTGGGAGAACTACTTCTTGTACCAGTAGATGGCCAAAGCAACCAAAACCACCGTGATAATCCACAGCACTATGTCTTTGCTTCGGTTCTTTTCTTCTGCCATATGGGGAAGTACACCACAGCTGAAATGATGGTTCAAGTATCGCGTTCAATTCCTGAACTCACGAATGCGGGGTCGCCACTCACGGTTTCGCGCTTGCAGCGGCCCCAACCCGTTTGTATCCGGTGAACTTAAGGATCTCGCGCACGCGGATGGCGTCCACGCGGAAGTGCAACGTGTCATCGACGCGGACATAGGCCGGGAACCAGAGACCGTCGACCGGCTGGCGGTAGCCCACGAATGTAGGGCGGACGTCCACAGGCTGGTTCTTCTTCTTGCGGATGATTTCGGGCACGCTCTTGCCGCACAGCTTCACGATCTGCAGATCATGATTGTCCACCCATATCCGGCCCTGAAAATAGCGCTTGTCCTTCTCCTCCTTCTTGGGCTCGACGTGGAAGACATAGGTGTCGAGATCGTCCACATGCTGCTGCCCGGCGTAGGTCAGGTTGTAAAGCGGCAGTTCGTCGGGCGTAAGGATCCAAGGCATGAATCTGCGGACGTCGTCCATATCTTCGGCCGACAACACGATTCCGCGTAGCGTGGACTGTTCCGCGAAGGTCACATTTTCAAGGCGTTTGCCCTTCTCGTCGTAGGAGACAGTAGTGACCTCATGGAACTGGCCGTCGACGGCGTTGCCATTGAGGGTTTGCACCATCAAGTCCTGGGTATAGGTGTAGTGCGCGCGCGCTTCTTTGACCTTCGCTTCCTCGGTGCCGATCTTCTGGATCAGCTCTTGCGGGGTCGTGTTCTTTGGCGGCGTCATGTCGAGCACGCCATTGCCTTCGGCGCAGTCGGTTTGCGCGGTGGCACGGGGAATCAAGGCTGCGACAACCACGAGGACGCCAAGGGGGCAAAAAGTCTTTTTTATGCGGGCGATCATGCTTGTCTCACGCCGGAAACAATATACCCCAGTTGATGGCCGCGTAGCCGCAGGGTTCAACCGTGGAGGACGCTGGGAAACGGAAAGGAAGATCGGGCATTCCATGAATGTGAAAAAGGTTGCGTATAACTTCACTTTGTCATTGTAAGCAACTGACATTACAGCTACTTAAGTTTGTATGGAAGTTGCACTGATGAACCAGGGAAACAATCGGCTAAGGCCGTGAAAACCACATTGCTCGTGCTCTTCATTCTTTGTGCGGCAGCTGCATTCGGACAGAATGGCAGGGTGCTGTCGAATCAAGCGCAGATCTTGCAATTCCCCGAACATGCACAGCACGCCGCACTTCATGACATGGCCAAAGAACCGCCCCTTGTCGGCGGTTCTTCCTACACCGTCGAACGTGGAGAGGTTCCGCTGTGGGAGTTTGGGCCGGTCTCGGAGAAGCCGTCGCTCGGCGACGTGGCCCGCGCCTGCCGCAAAGACAAGATGACCGCCAAGAAAGCCGGGTTCGTGTTCGAGAAGCAAGGTTCCTAGGCTTCTCGGCACCGACGTCCCGCGTTGGTGTCTTCCACCCTCGCTGCGCGGACCTTGCTCTCCGCACCTAATTACAAACTCCTTGCGGTGTTCTCCTCAAAGTTTATTCTGATCGCTGCTCCTTCGCGACGCAAACACTGAGTATTGGTCGGTCTTGCCGACCTGGCACAGCGAACCGATCTCGATGAGCACATGCTCGAGCAAAGGGTTGTGGTAGAGCAGGTATGCTGGTCTCGGATTTGCGCGCAACGATTGGTCGAAACTGGCGGCCACGCGGCGCAGGCCCGATTCCGGGAAGGGGTTGAAGAGATAGATGACAAGAGGGACGTCGGGGAACGGGAAGGCCGTGGCGTCGGCGCAAACCGACTCGAGGGCGAAGCATTTCTGCGATTCATTCTTGTAGGCGCGCAGATTTTCCTGCGCGATGCGGTCGAGCGCGGGCAGGAGTTCTACGCCCACGATTCGGCGGAAGGGATAGTCGGAGGCCATGAGCAGCGTGCGTCCCTTGCCGGAGCCGAGATCGAGGAAGGTAAAGTCTCGAAAATTCAAATCGAAGTCCCGCGCCAGTGTGCTGAGCATCTCGTGAAACAGCGCGGGTTCGGTTGGTTGATACGGCGAGTGAAACGCACCCAGTAGCCGATCGCGCCAGCCAACGGCTGCGCTGGTAGTATTGACGCGCAAGTCCCAATCGTAATCGGCGTCGCCGTAACGCTGGCGCAGGCGGGCGGGAGCCGAGTCGCGGAGGAATTCCCAGACCGTGGCGAGGAGGGCGCGTGTGGCGACCAACCGTCCAGACCGCACGGCACGGTCTGACCAGTAGCGGCGAGCGGCGGGGAGAAGGCGTGGCTCGGGTACGCGCATCAAGGAAATCGTAACGCACTCTACTCGGCGCTAGCATGCTTCACCTCGGGCCGGCGCTCCGCGGGGCTGGACAGCGGAGGCGGCTGTCCTCACATGCACAGGGAACAGAGCTAGAGCTTGGTATGGAATGTAGGGCGAGCGGCGGGCTTGTATCCGGCAGGCATGCCCTTGGTGATGAAGGGGAAGTTCTCCGGAGTTTCGACCAGGACGCGGCCTTCTGGAGTCAGCTTATACGGAGCTCCGTCGGGATCAACCGGAATCCCTGGAAGGTGCTCGGTAGCCGCTAATTCGGCCATGCTCGCGGGGAGCCGCCCCGTGCGCTCGCCAAAACGGGTGACGGCAGCCTGAAGGTTGGTGACGTCTTCGTCGACCTGGATCGAGCGCAAGTGCTCGAGGGCGTTCTGGCGGATGTCGGGGGTACGGCTGGTTTCGAAGGTGGCGCTCCACAACATGCGGGCGGTATTGAGGTCTCCAGCATGCTCCGCCATCTGAGCGGCCATCACTTTCATGAAAGGGTGAGCGTTGGGAACCTGCGCCCCACGCGCGAAGACTTCCGAGGCTTTCTTGTAGTCCTTGAGCTCGGTGTAGTAGACAAACCCCAGATCGTAATAGAGGCGCCAGTTGTCGGGATTGTGGGCGATGCCGTACTCCATGAGCTCAATCGCGCGCGCAGGGTCACCGGCGCCGTTGGGCGGAGTAGGCGCCAGAAAACTGGCTCCGAACTCGTAGGCCGGCAGCATTTGGGGATCGAGCGTAGTAGTGATTTCAAGCAGCGGAGCAAGTTCGTTGTACGTCTGTTCGTGATCGAAGTGGCGGTGGCCGAAGTACTGCACAGCGCGAGTCCAGTAAATACAAGCCATCAGACCGCGAAAGCCGAGGCTGGCGCGCTCCACCATCTTCGGCGAATCGATGTACAGGACGTCTTCAATCGATGCTTTGGGACGGATCTGGTCAATGTGACGCAACAGCACAACGCTGGCTGTCATGGAGACGGCCAGACAGGCGCTGGCGACGACGGTGGTCGGCCGCCGGGCGGTCATCTCTGCCTCCGCGCTGAAGCAGGAGCGATCATTTCAAATTCCTGCGCTCGAAAATCAAAACCGCGGCGCTGAGCACTGTGGCCGAGTAGAACAGGGCATAAAGCGTGTTCTGCAGGATCAGTTGCCCGCCCAGCGGCTGTTGATGCGCGACCGCGCTGATCACGTTAAGAGCGGAAAAATTGGGCACCAGATATGCGGCCCCGGTGGCGAACCAGCGGGTGAATCCGTGCGTCAGCCCCGCGAACCCGCGCAGATCGTCGGCGAAACTGCCGATCACGAACAGCGAGAAGGCGAAGACGGCTGACAGCAGCGGGGTTGAGAACGATGAGAACAACAATGCGAGCGAACAGATAATAAGGAACTCGAGAATGATGAAATAGAGCGCGACCAGAATCAGGGCGTCGGGTTTGTGGAATTTGTGGGTGACGTAGAGCAGCGCACCGAACACCCCGATGGCCATGAAAAATGTGTTGACCACAAGCGTCCCGGCGAGCCCGAAGAATTTCCCCACAATAAATTCCCAGCGCCGGACCGGGCGCGAGAGCACGGTGTAGAGCGTGCGCTTCTCGATTTCTTTGGAGACCAGCCCGATGCCGATGAAGATGGCGATGACTATCCCGAATAGCGAGACCGCGGTGAGGCCGAGGTTGACCACGACCAGGCGCTCGATCCCGATGGAAATCTGGCCCACGAAAATCGCCGCGCCGGAAAGCAGCAGGGCAAAAGCGATCAGGTTATAGAGAACGCGATCGCGAACGGCTTCGCGGAAAGTGTTCGAGGCAATATGGACGATGCGTGCGCTCATCTTCCGTTCCCCATTGCAGTTCCCACCGCGGTCTGAGAATGCTGCAATTTCTCGACGAAGTAGGCTTCGAGCGACGTGCGCAACGGCGTGATGGCGGTCAGACGGATGTGCTCGCGGCGCAATCCGTCAATGGCTGCGTCCTGCTGATTTTCGGTGATAACGGCGCGGACGGTCTCGCCCGTGACGTGGCACTCGGCGCCCAGAGCCTTCATCGAGGCCGGAATCTGAGTGCCTTGCCAGACGACTTCGACCTTGCCCTGAACGGTTGAGGTCAAATCCTCGACCGCCCCCACGCCACGCAATGCACCTTTGTGGATGATGGCAACACGATCGCAGAGGGCCTCGGCGTCGGAAAGAATGTGGGTGGAAAAGAAAACCGTCTTGCCTTCCTGCTTGAGTTGCTCCATCAGGTCGCGAACTTCGCGACGGCCGAGCGGATCAAGGCCGGACATCGGTTCGTCCAAAAACACGAGTTTGGGATTGTGCAGAATGGCTTGCGCAATTCCGGCGCGCTGCAGCATTCCCTTGGAAAACTTGCGCAGCTGCACGCCCTTGACATCGGTCAAGCCTACCCGCGCGAGAACTTCCGGGATGCGACGCTTGCGGTCCTGCGCGGCAACGCCCGAGAGTTGTCCGTAATAGTCGAGCAATTCCTGTGCGGTGAGGTAGTCGTAAAAGTACGGTTGCTCGGGCAGAAAACCGATCTGGGCCTTGACTTCAGCGTCGGTCCATTCACGCCCCAGGATCCGGGCCGTGCCGCCGGTGGGAAAGACCAGGCCCATCAGGAGCTTCAGGGTGGTGGTCTTGCCGGCCCCGTTAGGGCCGAGGAAGCCGAAAATCTCGCCTTCTTCCACGGTCAGATTCAGAGGCTCCAGGGCGCGCTTGGGACGTTGGCGCCAGAATCCGACCTTGTAGGTTTTTTCGAGTCCGAGGATCTCAATCGCTGGCATTCGGCTTCAGGAACTACTGCAGGAGTTGTTTTTCAAGGAAATTATACGCAAGATGACGGGCTGGAGGATGAGGGCAGAGGTTACGACGGTCACGACCATGTCGGGGATCAAGGCGTCGGAATCAGGAACGGGAGAATGGAAACAGAGCGCAGGGCGAACGATTCTCAGTCTGAAATGAGACATTGAGAATTGCTACTGCGCCACCGGATAGGCCACGCAGGTGGCCACGTCGGAGGCTGGTGTGTCGCCCGTGCTGCCCATTTGCGACCGCAGAACGCCGTCGTTGATAGAGCAGAAGTCCCGGTTCCCGGTTGAGTGCACAACGATGGGTGCCGTGCCAATGACATATGCGTCGTTGTAGTGCGCTCCTCCGGTGATAACGCCCGTTGCCAGATAGTAATAGCCGTTTTTGCCCGTGCCGCCTGGAGTCGCGGTGGCAAGAAAGTCATCGATCAGACATGCCCCAGTTGAGGACGGGGTGCAGGGGCCGGGTCCCCCTAACTGCCCGATTTTGGTGGCGTAGCCGACGCTTGGGTAGGTGTTGAAGTAGGTGATTTCGGCGCTTGTTATACTGTGCACCGATCCGGCCGCAGACGATTCATTGGCGGCTAGCCTCGCCTGCAGGAGGTTGGGGATCGCGATGGCGGCGATGATGAGAATGATCGCTACGACAATCAGCAACTCGATCAGTGAGAATCCCTTCGCGTAGCGCATGTAGAACCTTCCTGCTTAAGTGTTACCAAATGTTCATCGCGGCCAAAATGTCAGTTATGTCATAGCAGTTTCAACGCCATTCCCCGTCTCATCGCCACACCTCGGTAATCCTTCAATTGTCTTGTAGATCAATGCGTTAAGGTGCCTCGAACGAACCGGCAACAGGGGACGAGGATGGCTCTGCCGCGGGAGCATGACACAAAGTGTCATGCCGCAAGGGGTCCAGGCGCAAATCTTGGGAAAGCAGCCGATTCCGTCATCCATCCGCGACGGACCTCTGGGTTGGATCTCAAGGGTGTCCTGCCAGGTCTCCCGCTGGGTGCTGCACCTCGACCAGGTTTGGCGTTAGCCTCAGGGCCTGCTGGTAGGCCACGAGAGCCTCAGGGCGACGGTTGGCCTGTGCCAGGAGTCTGGCCAACTCCAGATAACCCTCGCCACTAGGTTCCAGTTCCAGAGCTCGTCGAAGGTAGCCAACGGCGTCCTCAAGTTTTCCTTGCCTGTGCGACACAAAAGCCATCCCCTTCAAGCCTGCGACTTGAAAAGGGCTGAGTCGCAACGCCTGTTCGTAACTGGCTCGTGCCTTCTCAAAATCTCCGATACCGCAGAACGCCGATCCCAGGTTGGCATACGTCATGGCGACCAACCCGGGTTCCGCTCCGTAACGGATGGCAAGCTCATACTGTTGTACCGCTTCTGCCTGGTGCCCGTGTTGGAACAGGTACGTGCCAATGTTCAATCGGGCAGCGGGATCGATCGGATTATCCCGGGCCGCCTGGAGAAATAGTGGATAGGCTTCATCTGCGCGATGAAGATGTACCAACGCTTCGCCGAGATCATCCTCGGCCACGTAATTGTGCTCCGTGACTTGGAGAGCGTGAGTCCAAACGGTGACGCTATCTCGCCAGTATCCGATCTGCCGATAAGTAGTGATCGACAGCGCCAGCGCAACACAAAACGCCGGGACCACGCACCGGCCAAGCCCTAAGTTTCTTGTCTCAGCGATGTCCGCCGCAACCCAGGCAACCATTACAAAAACGCCGATTAAAGGAATATAGGCATACCTGTCGGCCATGGCTTGATTGCCCACTTGTACCACTCCGATCACAGGAACCAGCGTGCCCAGAAACCAGAGCCATCCGACCAACAGATAGCCGCGGTTGCGCCATTTCAACGCAAACCAAGTGATTGCTATCAACAGCGCCGCGGCCAGGCAAACCTTCCACAGCAACAGCGAGTGCCCGGCGTAGGTATAAAACAATGTCAGATTTTCCGGCCAAATGGCCTTCCATAGGTAGGCTGCGTAACAGTAGATTCCATTCTTCAGACGCTCGGAGAATGGAGGGGACAGGCCCAATGCCCCGGCAGCCCGTTGAGCACGCAATGTGACCACCGAGCTGGCTGCTACCAAAACCAGTAATGGTAATTTTTCGAGGATCAGCCTGCCAATCCGAGACTGCCTGATCGCCATTGTATCGGAGGCGGTGGTCCAACCCTCGATTCTTCCAAGCGGCCAATAGTCGAGCAGGAGCAGCACGAAGGGAGTGGTGACCAGCATCGGTTTGGACGCAAGTCCACATGCCAGCAGTCCTGCGACCGCCAGATAACGCTTCCACCCGGGCTTGAGGGCATACCAAGCATAAGCCCCAAGTGTCAGGAAGAAAAATGTGGTGCTTAAGACGTTCTTGCGTTCTGCGATCCAGGCCACCGACTCGACGTTCATCGGATGCAGCGCGAATAGCGTGGCCACGAAGAAGCTTCGTCCCACCCTTCCCGTGCTGCGCGCCAGCAACAGAAAGAGCAGCACTCCATTCATCCCATGCAGCAGGATGCTGGTGAAATGGTGCCCGGCTGGATTCAAATGGAATAGCTGGCAATCGAGCGCATGCGACATCCAGGTCAGAGGATGCCAGTTGGCTTCGTCTAAAGAAGTGAGGGCCCACCAGATCGTGGTTCGAGAGAGGCCTGCCCGAACGTGGACATTTTCGTAAACATAGCTGCGGTCGTCGTAATTAATGAATGAGAAATGAGTGGCGCGGTTGTAGAGCACTAAGGTAAACGCGACCAGCAGGAGAGAGAGGACAAAAGCGCGCCTCTCCGGCGAAGCAAAGGGTGCCCAAGAGCGCGCGAGCAGCTGGTCAGACTGTTTGACCCGTACAGGCGCACTCGCCATGGTACCCTCCACCGCTTGTGATTATAGGGTGCAGTGATCGCAGCAGAGGTGCGATTTCGATTCGTCTATGACGGAAGTAATCTCTACGGCGACTCTGGTTCGGGCTGCCTTGGCAGAATGCGGGAAGGTGGAATTAACCGAGAAAAACAAAAAACAAAAAACAAAGAGCAGCGAACTCTCGTTCGCTGCTCTCTGGCTTGTACCCTCCCCCAGGTACTTCGCCAAATCAAATCACGTGACTAATTCAGGGGAGACAGTTTCTGGCAAGCGACTTCGCTGCCAGCCAGCGCGCCGGTGGAGTCGTAGCGCACCACAGCATCTTCATAAGCGCAGAAGCTGCGGATACCGGTCTGGTTCGCAGTGACCGGAGTCGCCGTCGCGTAGTAGGTGGTCTGCGGGACCGCCGCTACTCCAGCCTGAGCCGTGAAGATGTATCCGCTCTTGGTGCCGGCCGACAGAACGCTGTCGATCAGGCAAGCGGTATTGGTAGCGGGTGAGCAAGCCGCACCAGCTGCCCCGCCAAGGTTGGCCAGGGCGCTTGCGAAACCGATCGTCGGATAACTGGTGTTGTAGGTGACCATACCGGTATTGATGGTACGGACGGAGCCGACAGCAGACGACTCATTGGCCGCCATGCGGGCGCGCAGCAAGTTTGGAATCGCGATAGCTGCGATGATCAGGATGATTGCCACCACGATCAGCAGCTCAATCAGTGAGAAACCCTTCTGTTTCCGCATCTCTTTTTTCCCCTCGTGTGATTCTCTTGTTAATATGCTGGTCACGGATGACGCAGTCGTGCTTCATATTTGCACTTGCTGGGCCAGACACGCTAGTTACCTTGGTTTCTACCCGCACTTCGGTCAAGGCCTTTATTTTCAGCCTGAGTCCTAACCTCAGTTTCTCCCTGCTCCTCCCCTGCATAGGCGTTGTGGACAATGTTCGTCGTCGCTAGTGACAATTTGTGTCAACGCCGGACGTCCGACAAAATGGAACGCAGGGCCAAGGCAGGATTGCAAGCGCGGCGGGATCGACTTACGCGCGCGTTGGTACATCCCGGAGAGAGCAAACAGCTCACCTTCGGCCAGCCGATGAGATCGCCAGTGCGAGCGTTATCTGGCCGCAGCCGCCGCCAGGGTGTGCAGTTCTGAGGACTCCCTATGGTCCTCCATCTCTGGAATCAGCGCGGGCAGGCGAGTCGCCCAAAAGACCGAAGCGAATGACGATGCAGCCACCAGCGACCAAGTCAAGAGCCGGCTGGTCACCATCCAAGAAAAGCCATAGCGTCCGATCGCGAGCCAGGTCAGGAACAGCAGGGCTCCAACCAGCGCCGGCAGCCACCTTTCGCGCTGGCCGAAGCGGACGGTGCGCACCAGGCAGGCCTGCATGCACAGGGTGAACGGCAGCGCAGCGATAAGATCGAAGAGATAGTGCTCGCCGGTCCCGAGGGTGTCAAAAGCCGTGGCCAGCACCAGGACCAGCGCCGCCGTTCGCGCCCAACGCGGCAGGCCGCGGGTATTCAGCCAGATCAGGAGAGCCCACGTCATGTGCAAAGAAGGCACACCGTTGCGGGGAAACATGCCCGGCACCGGAACACGGTGCAGGATCAGCCGAGGCATGACGGAATGGGGCAAGTATGCGTTGGGAAATGATGCAAACACGTAGCGCGGCCCGCACACCGGAAACACGCTGAAAAAGAGGTAACCTACGATAGCGGGCGCGAACAACATTTCGATCAGTTCCCAGATCGGCGTTTCTCGCCGCCTCATATATCCCGCATATATAGCCGCCATCGCGATTACAATTGCCTCGTAGCTCATTTTCACCACCAAGAAAACCCAGGGGTGCCCATAGGTGATGCGTCCGAGCTCGAAGCTGGGTTGAAATCCCAGACAACCGTCGAAACCGTAAGTGTAGACGTCGAGGGTGGTGGCGCGCAGCAGAGAAGCCATGTTGAGCGAGTACATCGCCGCCAGAATCATGAAGGTTAACGCCGCCGCTGGAAGCATTGCCCGGTAGGCCCCTGCTTCGCGTGCGCGGCCTCTCCACGCCACCAAGCAGCCAAGCACCAACAGGCTCGATAGTCCAAGCGCTCCCATGATCTGCACCAGCAACGCCGGCAGATCCTCAAATCGCCTCCAGACAATGGCGAACGCAAAGGCCACGCCCAGTCCGCTTACGATAGCGGTACGCACTCGACCCTGCCGGGCGGCGAGGAACAACAGAAAGGCACCCCCCAGCCCGTAGCCGATAAACGGCTGGCGAAAATCCAGCCGCACGGCACCGAGCACGGCAAGGGCGGTTACTAAACAGCAAACGAGAGCCCGCGGCAGATTCGAGAACACCTTCATGACGTATGCTGACTCAACCTAACATGGCGAATCGAGCACGCCAATGAACGGTCGGAAGCATCGGTTACGCGCGTAATGCATGACCGCAACCACATTCCCTTAGAATTTATTGTCTTTGCCTGATAGCGAGGAATCAGGATTTGCCTTCAGCCGCTACCAAACTTGAATCCGCGACAATATCTCTGCCCCAGAGCAGATTTGCGGTCCCCAACAAGCAGAGGGCGATCCTCTGCCTGGCGCTGTTTGCCTTGACGCTTGTGTTTTACAATCCCATCGTTCACGACGGGTTCGTGGTGCTCGATGACGTTCCCTACATCATCAGCAACCCTCCGGTTCGAGCAGGGCTCACCTGGGCCACCGTGAAATGGTCGTTCACTACGTTCCACGCCGGTAACTGGCATCCCTTGACGTGGCTTTCGCATGCGGTCGACTGCCAGGTGTTTGGGCTGAACCCGGCGGGGCATCATTACGTCAGCCTCTTGTTTCATGCGGCGAATGGGGTGCTGTTGTTCTTGCTGCTAGAGGACGCAACAGCGCTGACCTGGCCGAGTCTGCTGGTTGCGGCCCTGTTTGCGTTTCATCCCGTCAACGTGGAATCGGTGGCTTGGGCCGCGGAGCGCAAGAATGTGCTCAGCATGTTCTTTTTTCTGCTAGCGATGTGGGCTTACGGCCGGTATGCAAGGCGAGGTGGAGTTGGGCGCTATGCCACGGTTGCACTGTGCTTCGTGCTGGGGATGATGGCGAAGCCGCAAGTTATCACACTGCCCTTCGTATTGCTGCTGTGGGACTATTGGCCGCTTCAGAGGATGTTCGCCAAGGCGGATTCGGCCAGGGCGGAAGGACGGTCCCTCACATTTCTGGTGGCGGAAAAGGTCCCGCTTTTTGCGGTGGCGCTGGCAGGCGCTGTGGTCACGATGGCGGCGCAGCGGTCAGGTGGTTCGGTGCGAAGCTTCGCCCAGGTCTCGCTCCTGGCGCGCCTGGAAAACGCGCTGGTTTCTTACGACCGGTATCTGGCAAATCTGCTATGGCCTCGGCACCTGGCGCCGCTGTATCCGCATCCGGGAAGCTCGATCCCACTTTCGCAGATCGCTCTCAGCGCGGCTGTGCTGCTGGGGCTGACAGCGGTTGTTCTGCGCTGGCGACAGCGGCGTTACCTCGCGGTGGGATGGTTCTGGTTTCTCGGAGTTCTGGTGCCCATGATTGGGATCGTGACCGTTGGAGAGCAAGCCATGGCCGACCGATACTTATACGTTCCGATCATCGGCTCTTTGATTGCCCTGGTGTGGGCGGCGTGGGAAATCAGCGAAGAGAAGAGAATTTCGAAGCTGAGGCTTGCCGCGCTGGCAGCCGTCATCGTTACCGCTTTGGGAGGACTCAGCTACCACCAATTGGGTTATTGGAGAGATGGCGAAACGCTATGGAGATATACCCTCACCGTCACTCAAGCGAACTACATGGCGCACGACAACCTGGCCATGGTGCTCGACCAGCAGGGGCGCGTCGAGGAGGCGATCCCGGAGTTCGAGGCGGCCGAGGCGCTGCACCGGTATCCGCTCCCTCAGGTTCTCAGTATGGGCATCTATTTACAGCGTTATGGCCACGTGCCGGATGCGCTGGATATGTACCAGAAAGTCTTGAACCGGAGCACGGAGCCGCAACTGCGCGCCACGGCATGGAGCCAGATTGGCTCGGCCAATGCTCAAGTCAAGAATTACGATCAGGCCAAGCTTAGCTATGAGAACGCACTGCAACTCAATCCCAGCGACCCGTCAGCTCTGGTTGGCAGTGGAATGCTGGCGGAGCGCAACGGAAATTCAGGTGAGGCGGCGGAGCAACTGGCCCGCGCTGTAAATGTTGAGCCGGGACAGGTCGGCTACGTGCTGCTGGCGCGCGCCTTGCGGCGAGATGGCCGGCAGAGGGAAGCCGAAGGTGCCGAGGAACTCGGGCGCAAGATGTCGCCCGACTTGAGCCAGGCCGAGAAAACCGCCAGCGAGACTGAAATTTTCTTTGGATGTACGTCCCCAGCAACCCCCGCTCCTGAGGCGCAGAGTCAGGTGCAGAGTCACAGTCAGAGTAAAGCGCGGTAGCGGATTTATTGTCAGGGCGTAGAATGTTGGCTCTTGCGTCCCATGGCCAGCCCGTTAGACTCCTTCCAGATCGATCCCGACGTCGCTAAGGCCTGGACACTCCCATCGTTTCTTTATAGGGATCCGACCGTGTTCGCGGCGGAGAAAGAGAAAATCTTTGCTCGGACGTGGCAGCTGGTGGGTCACGCGAGCCAGGTCGCGAACCCCGGCGACTTTTTCACCACCGAGCTTGTAGGCGAGCCACTCGTGTTTGTTCGCGGGCTGGATGGCAAGCTGCGCGGGTTCTACAACGTGTGCCGGCACCGCGCAGGGCCTCCGGCCGAGGGATGCGGATCGCGCAAGCTGTTTCGCTGTGGATATCACGGGTGGACCTACGGACTCGACGGCGCGTTGATCAGCGCGACCGAGATCGAGGACGTCGAGGGATTTCGCCAGGAGGACTTTGCGCTGGCGCCGGTGCAAACCGAGGAGTGGTTCAATCTGGTGTTTGCCAATCTGGAGCCGGAGGCACCGCCACTGCGCCAGAGTCTGGGCGAGCTACCGATGCAGGCGGAGAAGTTCCCGTTCGTGCGCATGAAATTGTTCGAGCGGCGGAAGTACGATATGAGATGTAACTGGAAGACGTACGTGGACAACTATCTCGAGGGATATCACCTGCCCAGCGTGCACCCGGGACTGAATCGTGAATTGGATTACGGCGCATATGTAGTCGAGCCTCACGCGCGGCATGTACGGCAGTTCAGTCCGATCCGAGGCGCGCAGCCAAGCGATGCGTCGCCGCGGCGGTATCAGGGAGCGGGAGAGGAATTGAGCACGGACTACTTCTGGATTTTTCCCAACTGGATGCTGAACTGTTATCCCGACAACGTTTCGCTGAATATCGTGCTGCCGGTCGAGCCGGAGCGGTCGCTGGCGATCTTCGAGTGGTATTTGCCGGAAGAGGATCACGGCGGTCCGGCGGCGAAGGCTTCGGTTGAATTCAGCGATCAGATTCAGATTGAGGACCTGGGGATTTGCGAGGCAGTGCAGAAAAGTCTTCGGTCACGCAGCTATTCGCGCGGACGGTTCAGCGTTAAGCAGGAGAAGGGTGTGCATGCGTTTCACCGAATGTACGCAGAGTGCATGAAGGAGGATCGGCACGGCACGGGATTCTGAGCGTTCCCCCTTGTAAGAACAGTCACGAATTTCCCGGGCAGAGGTGAAACTGGTGATGGCCCGACGAGGAATGCCTCCGCGCTGCCAGGGCCATCAACCTCTGGCTTCGCAGACAGAGGCTTGATGGCCCGTAATCAGATGCCGCGGAGGAGAGTGAAGCCGTTAAGGGTAGCTCACCACCGTGACCGGGGCGTCCGGATTGGCAATGGTCGACGAACCACCTGCGTTGTTGATCACGTTCAGGATGCCACCTGAGCCCGCGGTGGAGAGGAAGATCGTGAACAGATCATGCAGGCTTGACGCCGGGAGCGTAGTGGGGACCTCGAATGCGTTCGCGGCGTAGATGCTTACGCCCTTGTTGAAGAAGCTGTAGCTGCCCATACCGTATCCGCTGAAGCTCCGAACAGCGCTGTCCACTTTGAAGGCCGCCCAACCATTGACCCCGGGAGCCTCCATCCACGCCGCCTGGCTGGGCGGGTCGTAGGGCATCTCATTCTGGAAGAAGATGTCCATGCCGCCATTCCCGTTCCAGATCACCTCGTACTTCTGGTAGTGCTCGACGAAAAGCCCGTAGGCAGTCACGTTGTCACCGTTGACGATGACGCCCGTGTCGGCAGTGTTGCTGTTCCAACCCACACCGTTGCCGTGGTCCGCCCGCCATGCCCAGATGTCGTCGAGGATCACGTTGTCGCTGTTGACGACCAAACTGATGGTCGCGCTGCCGGCGGCTGCGCCGCCGATACGAAAGAACACATCGTGAAGCGCTGTCGGGTCGGGGGCTTCTTCATTGTCACTGCTCCGGCCGCTTCCCACCTGCAGAAGCGCCGGAGAGGTCATGGTGCCTGCGTCGAAGATGATCCCTGAAATCAGCATCCCCTCCCCTTGGGAGACTTTCATGGACACGCTTCCGTTCTCAGGGATCAGTGTAGGGAATCCGAGGCCAAGCACAACCGTGTGGGGGCGCGTGACCTTGATGGTCCGCTCCAGGTTATAGACACCCGGGGTGAGGATTAGGTTCTTGCCGGAATCTAATGCTTCGTTGATCTCCTCGGCAGAGTCCGTGGGCTGGGCAATGAAGAATCTTTTGATGGGAATGGAGAAGCCCGGCGTAGCGCCGCTGGCCCACGTCGTACCCACCGAGTTGGCCTGCGCCGAGGGGACGAAGACGTTGTAGGCTCCATCGGAGTCGATATACGGGTAGGGAGCTTCTCGCGTCACGGGGCTGGTCGCTATCGTGGTGTACGGCCCACCGCACGATGACTGGACGGGGAAACACTGGGCGGGAGCACCCACGACGCCAGAGAACACCTGGTTCCAAACGCCGTTGGTCCAGCCATCGAGCTTGCTGTTGCGGACCAGCCATTGCTGCTGCGAGCCGTTGATTACGGTGGAATTGTCGAACTCTGAATCGGCGATGAAGCCGCCACTCGCGAAAGACGGACCAGTACAATAGTCCATGAGGGTGGTGAGCCCGTTGATTTTGACCCGGCGCATCGGCGCGGCCTGCGATACAGCCCAAAATTCTCCAGTGTGGCACCCGAAGGTTGGGTTGGTCACGTTGATGGTCAGGTTCGACAACGACCGCCAGAAGTTCACTAACGCGATACAGCTGCCGGAGAAGCACTGGTTATACACGTCGATGGACCCGTTAATCACAACGTCGTTCGGAGAGGCGCCGAGGCCGGCCACGGCAGTGTAGTAGCCAACCTGGAAGTTGAGGGGGGCGGCACTGGATCCGTAGGTGCCAGGCTCGAATAACAACGCGTAGCGCTGCGTTCCGAACTGGTTGGAGACCTGTTGGTTTGCAATGGCGTCGACCGTCGCCTGGATCTGACTTTGCTCCATGGTGGGGTCGAAGATGTAGACGTTCTGGCCGAAGTTGGGCTGGCGGGACGAACCTGACACATCGGCCATTGCGGCGGGCGCGACTAAGCGCGCACAGTTTGCGAGGACGAGGCAGTCGAGCAGAATCCTAAGCAGGCGCGTCATCTTTCCTCCTTTGCTAGCTTCAGTTCTGGCTGGCTTCAGTGAACGGTGGACGAATCAGGCATGCGTGTAACTGCGAAGAAATGGCTCTGCGGATTCTGGCTGAAAAGGACCGACGGGGTCAAGCTGATGCCAGTGAGGTAAACCCGTCAGATAACGGACTATCGCCGTGGAATTGAAATCACAACCTGACCGCAACTAGCTAGGTGAGGTTGAAACTCTCTGCCTTCAGCAGCATGCAGGTGACGTCGTCATGCTGAGGAGTATTGCCCACGAATAGGTCGAGGGCGGACATCAATTGCTTGAGCAGAGCGGCGGGCGCGTCTGACTTTCCGGTTTCGAGCACGGTCAGGACGCGGACTTCGCCGTATTCTTCCTCCCGGGCGTTAACGGCTTCTACTAATCCATCGGTAAAGATGATCAGCCAGTCATTGGGAGCGAGCGTGATGGTTGCCGACTCGTATTTCACTTCAGGCTGAATGCCGAAGGGGAGGCCGCCGACGTCGAGGCGCTCGATTTGTCCGCCGGTGCGGCGCAGGATGGGATTGTTGTGGCCGGCGTTGATGTAATGGAGGGTGCGGTGGACCTCGTCGTATTCGGCGAGAAATGCGGTGGTGAAGCGCAGGCCTCCCTGACTGTTCGAGCAGGCATATTTGTTCATGTTGGCAGCGAGTTCGGGCAGGGCCACCTGCGCGGTGGAAAGAGTTTTCAGGCTCGCCTGGAACGTCGCCATGAGCATGGCGGCGGGAATACTCTTGCCGGCGACGTCGGCCACGGCGAGCACAACGCGATTTTCGTCGTTGGTCTTGCCGGGGCGGGGGAAGACGTCGTAGTAGTCCCCGGCCACCGTGTTGGCGGGACGGGTGGCGTAGGCGACCGAGAGTCCCGGAATCTGTGGCGGGACGCCGGGCAAAAGCCAGGTCTGGATCTCGCGCGCGATCTGCAGGTCACGCTTCATGACAACGCGGTCGGCGATCTCGAGTATTAGAAGCAGAAGCAGGAGTAATCCCGCCCAGAAGTGGAGATCGAATTCGACGGCGTACACTTTGCCGTCGCGCCCGCTGTAGTCGAAGCCGCCGTGCGGGATCACCAGAAGAATCAGCGCCAGCAACAGCAGCACGCGGCGCGCGGGCGAGAGTTTTTCAAAAACCGCCCAGAAGAACTCCTTGATGACATGCAGGTGGCGGCCGCGGCGAGTGAGTCCCTCGGGCGTTTTCGCTTCGACATCGTTGGAGTAAAGGCGGTAGCTGGCGCGGGCCTCGTTTTCAAACTGCGACCAGAGTTGGCTGACCTCCATTCCTTCGGTGACGCGGCGCCAGAATCGTTGCAGGCGCACGCCGAAGGGCATGGGCTGGGCTGGCTGTCCGGCAGGCGGGGAGACGGTGGCCATGGGTCAATTCAATTATAGAAGAAAGGGATAAGCCGTTCTTGGGTCGGCGATTTTCGTTGGCCGTTTATGCGATACTCTCGCGCGGCTCCGGCAATGTTCAATCGCAAATCGTCAATCTCAAATCGCAACCTTCAAAATAGAGTCAGCTGCTCATCGAACGCCTGGGCAGGCCATTTCGTCGCATAGCCCGGGCGCTCGCGGCGGTCAGCGCGGGTGATTTTGTACTTCTCGCGCAGGCTCCCGACGAGTTGGGAGAGACGTTTCGCGTAGGCCGGCGCGAGAAAGGCGCGGTCTTGATAACGCTGGCGATAGGTCGCGGCGAGATGCGGAAAGTTCTGCTCGAGAAAAGGCAGGAAGATGGCAGCGGAGCAAGGCTTGAGAAAAAGCGGGTTGGCGAAAACGTAGTCGGCGCCGGCGTCGGCGGCGGCGCGAATAACAGCCTCCAAATCTTTGGGCGAATCGGTGATCCCGGGAACGACAGGAGAGCAACTCACGCCGACTCGCAGTCCGGCCTGGCTCAGGGCGCGAACGGCGTCGAGGCGGAGATCGGGACGCGGAGCGCGGGGTTCGAGAATCCGCGCCAGGTCGGTGTTAAGCGTGGTAATCGTGATGTGGACGGAGAGTTTGTTGGCGACAGCCACTTGCTGCAGAAGCTCCCGATCGCGAGAGACGAGATTCGACTTGGTGACGATACCAAGTTCGAATCCATGGTGGCGGGCGAATTCTTCCAGAATGCCGCGGGTGACTTCGTAGCGGCGCTCGGCAGGCTGGTAGGGATCGGTGGCTGTGCCGAGGGCGATGGCTTCGTCAGTCTTGACACGGCCGAGATCGTGGCGCAGCAGCCCGGCGGCGTGCTGCTTGACGTAGATCTTCTGCTCGAAGTCGAGGCCGTCACGCATTTCCATGAATTCATGGGTGTAGCGGGCATAGCAGTAGCGGCATCCGAATTCGCAGCCGCGGTAGGGATTGATAGTCCAGGTAAAAGGCATGGCGCGGCGGCTCACGCAGCGGTTTAACAGCGACTTGGCGGTGAGGGTGAAGTATTCGACCTGATGACCCTCGCGAAGGGATTCTCCCTCGGCGGCGAGACGGGCGATGCCAACGAGTTGAGGCTTTGGGGAAAGAGGGAGCAGGGAGGACATTTGCATTCGCCTTTTGTTCGCCTACAATAAATCCGGATAGCCCGGGCTGTCAAGCCTCCTCCTTGGGGGTAGTATCTATCGGGAAAAATTCGGCGTCCAAATCATCGTTGCGCCTCACCTAGGTTCCTGATCTGCCGCTTTCCTGAAGCATTTTAGCCCTGAAACCATTGGGAAAGACAACTCTTGGCTACCAAACTGACGAAAACAGAAGGCGATTTCGCTCACCGAGAATCGGCCCGACGTTCGGTCAAGGGTCAAAACGCGTTATCGGGATTTTTCGCCAATTGACCACCCTCGTTCTAAACTGCTGTCCTAATGTGCGATAGATGCGATGGATTCTTGGAGAGACGGCGGGTCAATTCGCCATACGAGTACCGCGATCTGGTTCGGCAGATTCTCGAAACAGTTGCGCAGGGAACGTTTCGACTGCTGAGTGGCACATGTCCGCTGGAAGAAATCCTTACCGTAAAACCGTGGCCTAGCGATTCCATCGTTCACGTTCTCGCGTGTACGAAATGCTCACGTCGGTTTCGGTTGGGCGTTGAAACGTATCATGGAAGTGGGGGCGCTTGGGAGGTCATGACCTCCACGCCTCGGAACAGCAGCAGCCCTCAATGAGTGCAATGGGGATTTTTCGCCAACTATGGCGTTCGAGCTGGTGAGGGGGCTAATGGGGGCAAAGCCTTGTTACAATCGCCCGTCACAAGGAGAATCTATGTCGAACCGCTTCGCAAAGTTGGTCGTGTGTCTGTGCACGTTCACTTGTACTGTGCTCGCTCAGCAATCGCACTGGGCGACGACCGACGATCCCACGGCGAAATACATCATCGATTCGGAGCGGCAGTGGGCGGAGAGCGGCTGCAACTTCAACAACATCGAAGCCAAGATCCTGGCCGATGACTTTCAGGGAACCTCGCCGCGCGACGGCTCTCGCTACACCAAGGCCGATATACTGGCGCTGAACCCCGACAAGAGCCAAGCCGAGACAGATTGCCGGCTGCTCGACGCCAGAGTCCGTTTCTTCTCTTTCGGCAACGGCGACAATGTTGCCATGGTCTATGGCAGCGAGATCGCGACACAGAAAGACAAAGGCGGCAAGCCCGTGGCGCACTGCCTCACCTGGACCGATACATGGCTGAAGCGCGACGGCAGGTGGCAGATCATCGGCGCGCAGGATGGTCAGTTCCCGTGTAAGTGAGGATGAGTGTAATGGGGATTTTTCACCAACGACCCGTCCAGTGCTGTAGGGGCTCGCTTGTTTTCGTAATTGCGGCGTTGAAAGTCAATTCCTCGCGAACCCGAGCAAAATTATCGGGTTGGCATTGTAGGTTCTTGCGTTCTTGCTACTGTATATCAGTTTTACAGTAATCCTTTATCATCACGGTTATCGGCTTCCATGAGCCATAAACTTGGCTTTCTACGTAGGTAGGATCTCCAGCCCGTTCCGACAAACTGACAAACTTTGGAGCCCCGGAACCGGAGCAAAGAACATCCGTAGGAGGAGGAAAGACGGCAAGGTGCAAGTCGGATTGCGAGGTGAAGCTGGCGCCCCAGAACCCCAGTCCGAACAGGTCTGCCCTCTTTAGAATCACGTGGGTAAAAAGAGCCCGATAGGCGGTGCCCGTAATGACTGAATCCGTAAGATCAACATTAGAGATTCTAGCGTCATCCAGGCGCACGTCCAGCAACACACAACGACTCAGGTCCATTCTGTCCTGACGAGATCCGTTCGAAGAGCCCTTTGAGGTCGCGAGCCAGAATGCCAGCAGATTCCCTGTGGCTGCCACTATGCGAGCCTGTTTATCTATGTCCTGATACAAGGTTCCCAGGTGATCATCGCTCGAGTCAGCCCGCACTTGGATGCTCTCCGTCATTGCTTGCTTCGCCGGTCCCCGCATCCGGTTACTCATAACAATGTTGTAGGCATCCGAAAACGATCCGTAATCATAATTAACCACAAAACTTGGGTCCTGATCGCTCACGAGAGTTCTTGGATAGATGTTTCTCGGAAGAACCAGACTGGCCAGACGTCTGCTTACTTCACTGTCGATGAGGCTGATAATTCCAGACATGCGGGCGTCTAATGCTGTACTGCCGTACTGCTCTCGAGCGAAATCTCCTTTAGGCGGACCAAGGTTCTTCAAAACTGCAATTGCTCTGAGTTTTCCGATGTCAGCAGCCAACTGATCCCCCGCGGCCCTGTTTACCAGGACGAGTTGCAGGACCGGTAGTTCTCTCAATAAACTTATTTGTGACATCAGCTCAGACACAACCGCCGGATCCTCCTCATATGCGACCCTGTGCACGAGAGCGGTCGCGGCGAGGAGTTTCGCTTGAGAAGAAATTCCAACGCGCTGGGATAGCTGAACGAGAGCTTCGGCGGCCGTCATGCGCTGGTTGGAAGTAGTGCTGCCAAGCTTATCTATGTATCCTGCTAGGACTTCATCTTGGTGGAATGCTTCTTTCTCCCGATCCGCATCGCGATCGGCGGCACGCTGAATTAGCCATCCGCCAACGGCAATCAAAACCGACATAACAATAGCCGTCCAAGGCGACGGTTTCCTCCGTCTTAGATCTTCATTTTCGAGCTGGAGCTTCTCAATCTCTAATTGAAGTTTGCGATGCTGGTGATCATCCGTCTGATGAATAGTGCGCTGTGAGTTCTTCAGCACTGCACTTGCTCCATCAGTTGTAACCACTTCAGATGATCGTTCACAACTTCTTGGGATGCCCTGAACCTCGGGATTTGACATAACTTTCTCCACAGGGAACCTGACAGTGTGGATCAACGCCTTAATTGGCCAAACAATTCTAATGCCTTCATTGCCCTGGTGTTTTGTAGATACGTGGACATGTGCCCAAGACGCCAAACGATGATTCAAGTCACATCCTCCTCCTCTGGGATAGGAGATAGAGAAAATGAAACGACACATCAGTGTCGATTAGATGGTAAACATGTGGTGATATTTTAGGTGAAATGACGCACCTGGGGTGACAATTTGGTCATGACGGGGTGACGCGGCTGGATGTGGATGGGATGTGGAGGGCGTGCGTGTTTACTACACCGGAAAAGTACGCTGGAAGTTTTCGGCTGGCTCAGGTCACAGCAATCCGAGAACAGGTTGCACCGGTGAACACGTAGATTCCTGCGGCGTACCGCTCCAGAATGGCGCCAAGACTACCTTCTGCTGATTCACGCAAGTTCCTTAACGCGCCAATTGAAAAAACTCTCCTACTCGGCATCAAAACCCT
>Ga0307474_10000759_pt1 | contig 23269 bp, 17 predicted proteins | sample atmos_gasesECM1C_2_FD_203312 | JGI IMG/M metagenome (GOLD analysis project Ga0307474, IMG submission 203312) | Hardwood forest soil microbial communities from Morgan-Monroe State Forest, Indiana, United States - atmos_gasesECM1C_05 | ecosystem: Environmental > Terrestrial > Soil > Temperate... | reverse complement strand
ACTTGATCTGCGCGCGTCATCCTGCACAGCCCGCGGTCGGGACGAAGAGGTGGCCGCAGTCGAACAAAAAGGTGACTGCTCATCCTTGACACACACATTCCCCATGTGAGCAATCCAGGGCCACGCTCACGACTCTGGATTGCTTCGTCGCTTCGCTCCTCGCAATGACGGCGGAAACACATGAGTCCACCTTCTCGCGACGCATTTCGCCCGAGCTTTGCATCATCTCGTCCCTCTCGCATGAAGAGGGCGCAGGGAAGGCCGGGTGGCCGCATGCACCCGGGGCCTGCGCGCAGAAAGATTGCGCGAAGGCGCGTAGACCACAGGTACAGGCGGTGACAACCGGCCTTCCCCGCACAGTGGTTTACGGCTTATACGTGCTCTCCTCGGTGAACCAGCGTTTGCCACCGTCGCCTTCGCGAAGCGTTTGGAGCTACCGCGAGACTTGGCGCCTGCATTAGGCGCGCCAGGACCACACGACTTCGCCGTCCGCGTCCGCGCCGCTCGTCACACGGCACAGCCCACGTCCACCGCATTCCGCGCCACGTTCGTGACGATCGCGATACGCCCCTTGTGTCGGCGCGGAACGGGCGGAGTGAACATCAATTTCCGTAAAAACGAAAGAAGAATATTTTTGCGCGAGGGACTGGACGCCCCAAATCAGCTTGAGCGGACAGACGAATTTCGATTTTTCGCGCAACGAAGTCTTGCGGCTCGCGCGGCGTGCTCGCACGCCATGCCGCCTGCGGATCGAACCGATTTTGCCCGTCGGGCGAATCATGCAAGCAAGTGGAATCGGGAGCGGCTATGCACTGCGTTTATGTTGCCGCGGCCTTTGCCGGCAGGCCCTCCGCGATCAAGCCCTCCTCTCACAAATTGATCGTGTCCGTTTAGCTTCAAATTGCGGAGCCGAAACAGAAATGCCAATGGATACGACGGCTGTTGCCTCTCACTACCGCTAGTAACGCTCCGATTTGGCCAGGTGACGACCGTGTCGGGGTTACCTCCGACAGCCCACGTCGAGGCAAGTGTGGCAACCGTTGAGAGGGGCCACAAGCGGACCACTCGCTTCGTCCATGGACAGGATCCGGCAAGCAAGTACCAGAGCTTCAGTGCGCGTTCTTGCCCACCATGAAGACGTACATGTCCCAAAAAGTTTCCGGATGATCGGCTTCGAAGCGGCGCCACTGATCCAAGTTAGCCTCATCGGCCGCACCAGGAAACTGTTTATGAAATTTTTCGATCACCGTCGGATCGTCAAAGGGTTCGAAGGCCAAGAAAGACAGATCATTATCGTGCAGAAATGCAGCGATCTCGGGGATAGTGAAGCGATGTTCCATGACGTTAAACAGCAGGTCGCGGCAGCCGCTCATGCTGTAGAAATCCTTCGCGCCAATCAGCATTTTCCAGTGTTCCGCCTCGCGAATGATCTCCTGGCGACACCTTCTTATGTCGCCGGCCGCGGCGCGATAACCGCGCGCCGCGATGCGGGCGCGGGCCTCCGAGATAACGCGGCGCGCCAAATTGCTATATAACCCGATTCGCATCCTGCCACCCGGTCGCAGCAGCGAGACCAGCACGCGCCACCCGGCCGTCGGCTCTGCAAGATGGTGGAGCACACCGACCGACTCAATGCTATCGAACGTGCGATCGATCGTACCCAATTCCAGAATATCCGCTTGTGCATACTCGATATTGCGCAAGCCCAGCTCTCGTGTCTTTCGCCGCGCGTAGGCGAGACTGGTCAGGCTGACGTCGACCGCGAGCAGTCGGGCGTTCGGATAGACTTGCGCGATCTGAATCGCATGCAAGCCGGTACCGCAACCCGCGATCAGAATATCCAGTTCGGCTTGCCGCTCCGCTGTCGGGATGGTCCTTCCCCGCGCCTGATCGGCAGCGAATGCGTTCAGCGGGTTAATGGTCCAGCGCGGATAAGGATTTTCCTCGTATTGGCGCATCACCTGCAATGACACGCCGTTCTTGATAGGGGCGAGCGTCGCAATGGCGGTGCGCTCGCCCACTTCCTCAAGCGGCTCGCGGAGCTGCACCTGTAACAGGCCGGCCACGGTTGCAGGCCAATCCCGGCGCAGAAGCGCTTCCGCCATCGGCATGGCATGAAGTGGGAAATAGGCCGCAACTACCGCCAGCGTGAGTGGAGTTATGGCGGCCCCTGATGCCAGGTCCTGCAGCAATCGATCGCGCAGTACGCTCGCTAGTCCGCTTTCCGCTTCGGCCTGTGCATAGACATATTCGTTAATGAAGCACTGCCGAGCGAGTGCGCAGGCAAAGGCGACTATATCGTCGTCGATTTCGCCGTTATCTTCGCCCTGCTCACCCGTAAGCCGCAGCAGCTCGGCGCGCGCATGTGCCAGTATCACTTCAAGTTGCACGCTTGGCAGCGTCGTCGCTTCCATCGCACAGCGGAGGAAGAGGTCGTTAGCAAGCGAGATGACGCTTTCGGGGCCGAACAATTCGACGTTCGTTACCGCTACCGGCCACTTGCCGGCAATCCGCGCAACATAAGTGGCGATGATAGGACTCTGCAGGATGAAGGCGACGGCCTTCTCGTCCATGCCGAACGCAAGCGCCTTGCTGAAATGCGCGATCGCTTTGGTGCGATTACCCAACGCCTGGTACGAATTGCCGACATTGTAATGGCAAGCGGCGTTCACCTCGTCCGAAGCAATCGCTTTCGCGAACATCTTCACTGCGCCCCGGTGATCGCCGGATGCCTGCGCCATCAGGCCGAGAAGATTCAAGCTCTGCACATGTGCAGGTTCGCGCGCGAGAATTTGACGGCAAATCTCTTGCGCTTCGTTGACGCGGCCTGCCCTGTGCGAACGGCTTGCCTCTGCGGCGAGGTCGACAATGCTGACGCCCGCCGAGCCGAAGGCAAGCGCGTTTGGCCTCCTTGCGGACCCGTCGCGTCGCTTGTTGGCCGCTCGTCGTTCTTTTCGGTTCATGTCCCCTCAACTGGTCCAATCTGTAAAACGCCGCCTCACTACCACTAGTGACGCTCCGATTTTGGCCAAGTGACGATCGTGTCGGGGTTACCTCTGACAGCCGACGTCGAGGCAAGTGTCGGCGACGGTCGAGAAGGGCCAAACACATCACCGACCAATCAAACCCAGCTTCCAAATGCATCCCGCCCCAGCCCACACTTCAAGGCTCCGCCGGGGCCAGGCACGGCACCGTTAGTGTTCTAGCTTACGCGATCAATCGCTGTACCAGCGCCGACTCACTCGAGTAGGTCAAAAGCGCCTCGTGGGTTGCCCGAGTAACTCCAACATACGTCAGTCGAACACATTCCTCGATCGCCTCGCCATGGCGGCCGAGCAAGCCCAACCCTGCAATAGCGACGCACGGAAACTCGAGCCCTTTCGCGGTGTGCATGCTCAAGAACCGCACGGCTACCCGTTTCGTCGAAACTCTGTTCCTGTTGTTCTTAGCCATATCGACCGGCACTTCATGCTTGGCGAGTACCTGCGCGACCCGCTCCCCAATCCAGTGCTCCGGATAAAGGCAAGCCATTTGCGGCCACTCGTACCCCGCCTTTTTCCGCCCAAGAAACCACTCGGCGATGCAGTGAGCTTCTGCGTCGATGCTCACACACCGCCGCACTTCTGGCACCAGTCCCTGCCGACCCGCATCTTCGGGCAATAGGATGGCGTGCTCATCATCGGCTATCGTGCCTGGAGCGCCGATTACGTCCGAAGCGAAGCGTCTCGCGAACGCGACGATTTGGGCGGTGTTGCGATAGTTGACTTTTAGCACGGTCGTTCTGCCTTGCGCTTCAATTCCGAGCTGCCTCCACACTGGGCGCTCACGCCCCTTGTAGATGGCCTGTATATCGTCGTAGACGACCATCAGCGCCTTCGTGCGCGGGTTTACCATCTTGGCCGCAAGCGCGAGCCATTGCGGCTCGAAGTCGTGTGCTTCGTCAATTAGGACAGCATCGTACTGTTCCGTTGGGATATGCCCCTGATCTACAGCCTTCACGACCTCTGAAACGCTCGCAGCCAGTCGTTTTTCGTAGTCCGGATATTCTCGCTCGGATGGGGCGGGAATCCCATAAGTCCGCAGCATCCAGTAACACCATGAATGAAAGGTGCGGACCTGAACACGGTCCTCCACGCCCCGACTCTGCATGGTATCCTCAAGTCGCCCAGCGATGCCGTTGGCGTAGCACAGGATGAGCACCGGCTTGGTCGCCGCACGCGCCAAATATTCGGCTCGAAAGGCAAGGATCAGTGTTTTACCCGATCCAGCGACGCCGCGAATAATTCGATGCCCTTCTCCTAAGCTGCGCGCGATCTGCTCCTGATGCATGTCCATCACTGCAAGCGTCCGGTCTGACGGATCAGGCGCCATCGGTTCGTCCAGAGGCAGGGCAATTTGTCGTATGCGGATTTCGGGAAAGAGCAGCGCACGCAGCCGGTCGAACTGCGGCATCGACAGTGGCTCTCCGAGACGCGGATAAACCATACGCCACAATCTGGACCGGAATTCTTCAGGGTCCGTGCCCTCCGTCATTTCGTCTTTGAACACACATAGGTGCTCGGCGAACACCTCCTTGAGATTGGTCTGATCGAACTGCTTGCGCGTGATATTCGTGAACACGGCCCCGAAGCCGAACGGAAGAATGGATCGGCCCATGAAGCGATGACCGGCTGGAAACAGTAGTTGCCCATCCCGCTCCAACGTGCGCACGACCTCGAACGTATACTTGCGAGCCTGCTCCAGGGGATTGTTCTCCCGCACGTTGCCGCGGCTCGTCAGCAGTTCGACGTTGGTCTTGTCGGCTGACACGATTGACTCCAGGCGCCAGTCGGCCGTTCGCTGGATGAACGATGATAAAGTCCGGATGCCGACTGCGAGGGCCTACCGGGAGATTGTGCCAAACGACAGCGTTCTCTTCGAGGAAGTCCTTGAGGCGCTCCGCGAGCCGCAGCTCGCCGCGCGTGTCGAAGCGAGCGAAGCCCAGGCTAGGGATCAGTATTGCCATGCACCCCCCGTTGACAGCCAACTCACCCGCGCGAGCAGCGGCCGGACTGCGGCTCCGGCACCATTTACTTTGACGATGTCGCCTAGCCTCACGGCCTTCTCCCCAGCGCTAAGGATAGGACATCGCATCGTCTCGAACTAGGACCATCAGAGGGGCCGAACGGCGCGGACGTTAGGCCGCTTGGGGTCAATCGCGTCATTTTTGCAGTTGGCCAGCCACCTCCGGTCTACCCTCCAACTTCTGACATGTCGCTGCACCGCGCCAACTGACGCGATGGGCCAGCCGCTGACTTTGTGGCAAACAAGCTCTGGTCGACGGCAACCTCGTTGTCTTGCCGTTCGGTAGCCGTGCATGGCGCCGCCGCAGCTGCTGCACCTGATCAGGGAGGAGAGGCGCGCTTGGACCTTAGCGAAGGCAGTGCCCGTCGTCATGATGCTCGCGTTACGGGACTCGCCATGGGGTCAGCCGTGGAACCCAGCGCGGGACATTGGCCCGAAAGTCCTCGTACTGCGCGCCAAATGTCTGCTTGAGCGTTGGTTCTTCGTACACCAAGACGAAGACGTGGAAAAAGAGCCAGAGCAGCGCGGCATACCAGAGGAGGCCCCAATCGCCGAATAAAAGTGCTTGACCAAATATGACAGCAGCGACCCCGACGTAAATCGGATTTCGCACGTAGCGATAGAGACCCGTGACCACCAGCTTCTGTGTCGGCGCGATCGGGGCTGGCGTTCCCAGCCCCTGCAGTGCAAACCGCGCGAACGAATCCACAACTCCGGGCACTCCGGCAATGATCAACATAAGTCCGATGGCGCGGGTCAGTTCAAAGCCGAAAAAAGCCGGCCGAAACTCCCAATGTGTGATCCACCATGGGACGAACCCCGCCAGCACCAAGGGCGCGACGACGAAGAATAGAGCAGAGCCCAAGATGGCAATCGCCTTCGACACGGGTAGCCCTTAACGCTACTGGTACCAATGTTGAAATCCACACTACTCCAACCAAGCGCGAACCGGAAGACGGGCCAAAAAGCTCCTTCCATCTAAGGCCCCCTGTCGGAAGCGCCATGTCGGCTTGGGGTCAACAACAGACTCATGCACCGTAGCAAATGCGTCGTTACTCGATCACCTCGTCGGCGGCCGTCAACAATGTCGGCGGAAATTCCAGCCCGAGCGACGTTGCTGCTTTTCTATTGAGCACCAGCTCGTATTTGGTCTCCCGGTAGAATGGAATGTCACTCGGCTTTGTGCCCCCCAACACTTGATCTGTCATGTCCGCAACGCGACGCATCAGGTCCACGCTATCAACACCATAAGCCATGAGGCCGCCGACCTCGACGAACTCCCGAAGTGGGTAGATTGCAGGGATATGAAATCTGGCGGCGAGGTCAACAATCACTTGACGGTAGGTAATGTGCTCTGGCGTGTCGCTTACGACGATTCCATCCACTCCAGCTTTTTCCATCAGATCGAAAGTCCGCTCATATGCAGTTCGATCAACCTCTTCGCCGCCAACGATAACGGCATCGAAAGGGAAAGTCCGTTCGTATGCCGCCCGATCAAACTTTCCGCCGACAACGACAAAAGCCATCCTGATCCCAGATCGCCGCGCGGCTTCGCGCACGTATTCAGTGTGCGAACGCTTGCCGGGGGCAGGTGGATTAGGGTTGGCATTGAACCAGCCAACTTTCGTCAGTCCTCGCGCGGCTTCCAAGAGCTGTTGAACCCGCTTGGCCCAGATTTCCAACCCTGAATCAATGACCACTCCGGTGAAATTTCCATCGGGCCTCGCCAAGTTGCTCGAAAGCCCAAACGGGACCGGATCAGGAGTTGGGGCGACCATTGGAATGCCGGTGCCCAGCGCGTTGATCTCCTTAACCATCCTAGCAGCCAGCGGCATAATGACATCTGGACGGCTTGCAACAATCTGGCGTGCGAAGTCTCCGTATCGGTCGATAGGCTGACCGAGTCCCGAATGCCGCTCCACGATCAGATTTCGCCCTTCGACAAAGCCGAGCTTGTTCAATTCATCAAAATAAGCCTTAGCCGCGCGGCTTTCCTTAGGGAGCTCGGAGGGATAGAAAATGGCAATGCGTTTTGTGGCCGGAGGACGAGTGCTCGTTTGTGCATGCGCGCGGCTCGCAAAGCTGAAGGCCATGGCCGCCGTCCCCGCGATGAACTCCCGCCGTTGCATGTGCTCACCCTCAAAGCACCGCCAGTGAGATACAACGTCTGTTACACTGATTTTGTTTGAGGCAAACTGCAAGCGGCAAGTGGTCTGGTAAGGGTCAAAAAGCGAAGAACTCAATGTGAGCAAATCCAATCCGGTACGCCTCTGCGGACCTCGATGGGGCGTGGTGCCACTTCGCTGACCATATCGTCCCCTACCAACGTTATGCGCTCTTGGATATTGATCGGCGGAAACGCCCGGTCTTGATGCGCTGTTCACGATCGACTTTGACTCTATCCTTGGTTCGTTCGCTTATCGCTCCGGTCGCGAATATCTCCTTCACAGGCGTCCAGTAGGTCTCGATCCATCCCCTGTAGTGTCCGCTGTAGCTCAATCTCCGAAGATCACGCGGCGGAAACGGTGCAACGAGAAGGCAAAATAGACGCTGCCGATCGCGGCCATCGCGACAAGCCACGGCCAGACGATCGAGAGGTCGGCGCCGCGATAGAGAACGGCCTGTGAGAAAGCAACGAAGTGTGGCGTCGGACTGACGATCCGCATGACATGCTGGAGCCAGACGGGCATGCTCTCCATTGGCGTCGCGCCGCCCGACAGGAGTTGCATGACGACGAGGACTGGAATTGCAAGCAATCCGAACTGTCCCATGGTCGAGGTTTGCGTCCCGAGCAGGATGCCGAGCGCGGCGACGGTAAAGGCGTAAAGCGCGCCTCCCGCCAGAAAAAGGCTCAGCGAGCCCGCGATCGGCACCTTGAGCCACCATTGGATCACGAAGGAAAGTGACAGGCCGGCGGCGATCAGGATGACGAGGCCGTTGGCGATGATCTTCGCCAGCATGATTTCCGCCGGCACCACCGGCATGACAAGCAGATGCTCGACTGTGCCCTGCTCGCGCTCACGGATGAGTGCCGCCCCGGTCAGGATCACCGCAAGCATGGTGATATTGTTGATGACCTGCATGACCGAGGAAAACCAACTTGCATAAAGGTTCGGATTGAACTTGGCATTAATCACGACGCTGACTGGGGTGGGCACTGCCGCTTCAGTTCCGGTCAGGAATTTCGTCACCTCCTGGGCAATGATGCTTTCGATGTAAACGGCACCGTTCCCCGCCTGCGACATTGCGGTCGCGTCGATGTTCAACTGCAACGAAGCTTGGCGGCCCGCCAGCAGGTCTTGCTCAAATCGAGGCGGGATTTCCAGGACGAAGACCAGACGCCCGTCGTCCATGTTGGGATCGATCTCATTCGCGGTAATGAGAACGGCCCGCTTGATGAGTGGCGGGTTCAGCGCGCCGAGCAGGCGGCCCGAGAGGTCCGACTGATCCTCATCGACGACGCCGATGGTCAGGTCTCTCGCTTCCGTGGAGGCGCCGGTCGCGACCATATAGACCGCAAAGCTGAACGCATAGGCGACCAGGACGAGCATCATCGGGTCGGCGCGGATGCTCCTGAGCTCCTTTATGACAAGATGATAGACATTCTGGATGTGTGCGCGTAGACCCAGAGCCTTCCCTTGCGCTGGTGCTGCCTGCGCACCGTGTGATGCGGCCGACATCTCAGGGCTCCTGCTTGCGCAGAATGAGCTGCGCGGCAACGAGATAGACAACGAAAAAGCCTGCGAGCACCAGTACGTTGGGCCAAAGCTGTTCGAAGCCAAGTGCCTTGGTAAAGGCGCCGACGCTGATCGGCTGGTACCACGCCGGGGGAAAGCCCAAGCCCAACAACCGTGCGCCACCGGATAACGAAGAGACCGGCACCAATAGTCCGGAAAAATTCACCGCCGGAATGATCGCCAGGATGGAAGTGGCGAAAACCGCTGTGACCTGGGTGCGCGTGAAGGTTGAGATCAATTGTCCGAACGCGGTCGTAGCTGCCACATAGAACAGCGTACCCAGCGTCAGCATGGCCAGAGATCCCTTGACTGGCACCCGGAACAGGAAGACCGCAAGGATCACCAGGAGCACGAAGCTGATCATCGCCACCGCGATGTAAGGCAACTGCTTACCGAATAGGAACTCAAACTTGGTGATCGGTGTCGAATGGAAGTTGGCGATGGAGCCGGTTTCTTTCTCGCGCACGACCGCGATTGTCGACATGATGGCCGGAATCAAAATCAGCATCAGCATGATCACGCTCGGCACCATCGCATTGACGCTCTCGAACGACTGGTTGTAGCGGAAGCGCGTCTCGAAATTGACGGGGCTCGACGTTCGGCTGCCTGGGGCGCGTTGCGAGATCAGGTCTTGCATATATCGCAGGGCGAGCGCCGTGACATAACCCTTCGTCGTCTCGGCGCGAAACGGCATGCTGCCATCGAGCCACACCGCGACCTCGGGCGTACGGCTGCTCTCGAGGTCGCGGCCGAAGCCGGACGGGATCTCGACGGCGACTTGAAGCTCGCCGCTGCGAAACCGGCGGTCGAGCTCCTCGGTGGTCCTGACAGGCGGCTGTTCGACGAAGTAGCGCGGAATCGACGAGAATGCGTCGACCAACGTTCGGCTCTCGATCGTTCGATCCTGATCAAAAGCGGCGAAGCGCAGATGCTCAACATCGAGTGAAATACCATAGCCGAACGCGATCATCAGGATAAGCGGTCCGAAGAAGGCAAAGGCAAGCCGGATTGGATCGCGCAGCAGCTCCATGGTCTCGCGCCGCGCGTAAGCCCATAACCGGCCGGGGTCGAAGCGACGTGGGCGGCGCGGAGTCTCGGCCTTGGGCGTCGCCGTTTCCTGATTGGGCAGACCCGGGTCCTGGACTGCCGGCGGAGCCTTCTGTTCGAGTTTGATTCCTGCTGCTTCCGCCAGATAGGAGATAAACGCATCTTCCAGCGACGAGCTTCCACGCTTTTGTACCAGCTCCTTCGGTGTTCCCACTGCCAGCAGCTTGCCGGCGTGCATCAGGGAGATGCGGTCGCAGCGGTCAGCCTCGTTCATGAAGTGCGTGGAAATGAAGATGGTCACACCGTCGTTGCGCGAGAGATCGATTAGCGTCTGCCAGAAGGCATCGCGGGCGACCGGGTCCACCCCCGAGGTCGGCTCGTCGAGAATCAGCATCGCCGGGCGATGTAAGACCGCAACGGCAAGCTGGAGTCTCTGCTTGATGCCCAGCGGCAGGCTCTCGGGACGCGCGTCGGCGACGGCTTTGAGGTCGTAACGTTGCAGCAGCTCAGCGACACGACCGTCGATCTCGCCAGGCGGCAGACGGTAAAGCTGCGCGTGCAGCTCCAGATTCTGCCGAATCGTAAGCTCGCTGTAGAGTGAGAAGGCCTGAGACATGTAGCCGACGTTGCGCCGCGCCTCCATGTCGTTGGACCCCATGGGAGCGCCGAACAGTTTTGCCCACCCGCTGGTCGCGGGCAGGAGTCCGGTCAACATCTTCATCGTGGTTGATTTGCCGCATCCGTTTGAGCCGAGAAAGCCGAAGATCTCACCGCGGGCGATGCGGATGCTGACATGGTCAACGGCGGTGAAGGTGCCAAAGCGACGGGTAAGCCCATCGGCTTCGATGGCCGGAACGCTGTCGTCGCTGGACGAGCGCGGACGCATCACCACCTTGTGGTGCTGCGCGCGCTCGGCCTCCGGAAGCAACGCGATGAAGGCCGCATCCAGGTCTTTCTCGCCCGTCTTCTGCAAGATCTGCAGCGTTGTGCCGGTGGCGATGATCTTGCCTGCGTCCATGGCAACGAGCCAATCGAAGCGCGCTGCCTCATCCATGTATGCGGTCGCGACGATCACACTCATCTGCGGACGCCTGGCGCGGATGGTGTTGATCAGATCCCAGAACTGCCCGCGCGAAAGCGGATCCACGCCCGTCGTGGGCTCGTCAAGGATGAGCAGATCCGGATCGTGGATCAGCGCGCAGCACAAGCTGAGCTTCTGCTTCATGCCGCCCGAGAGTTTGCCGGCCGGGCGGCTCATGAACGGGTCAAGGCTCGTCGCTTTGAACAACTCTTCGATGCGACGTGTGCGCTCGGCCTCCGGTTGACCAAATAGTCGTCCATGAAAATCGATGTTTTCAAAGCAGCTCAACGTGGGATACAGGTTTCGCCCGAGGCCCTGCGGCATATAGGCGATACGCGCCCCTTGTGCGGTACGATGTGCTCTGTCGGCGATATCGCCGCCGAAGACAACGACGCGGCCATGCTGAATGATCCGAACACCGGCGAGCAGCCCTAGCAATGTCGACTTGCCGACGCCGTCCGGACCGATCAAGCCGATCATGCGACGGGCCGGGACACTAATGCTCACGTCGTTAAGCGCGACGGTGGTCCCGTAGTGATGAGTGACGTGCTCGACTTCGGCTATGGTAGCCTGCGCGGTCATTTTGGAAGCTTCACCGCGAGATCCTGTGGCCAGGGAACAGAGGAGTCGGTGCGCGCGAAACCCATCCCGCGAACGCCCGTCTTCACCTGGGTGTGGTATTGCTCGAGCACCTTCGGATCGACCTGAAGCTTGACGCGGAACATCAGCTTCTCGCGCTCTTCGGCGGTCTCAACGCTTTTCGGCGTAAACTGAGACTCGGTCGCAACGAAACTTATCGACGCCGGGACCACATATTGCGGGAGCGGATCGATGATGATGCGCGCCTCGTCGCCGAGCGCCAGCTGTCCGGCTTGAGCGGCCGACAGGTAGATCGTCATATAGACGTCGTGCAGATCAAGAAGCGTGACGATGCGTGTGCCCGCATTGACGACCTCTCCGGCCTGCGAAATCTTGTATTGCACGCGGCCGCTGCGTGGGGCCACGAGCTTCAAGTCCACCAGAATAGCCTCGATCCGATCGACTTCAGCCTGCGAGGTCGTGATCGCAAATTGTGCTTGATCGCGCGCTGCTTCGGCGGCGTGAAGCAGCGCGTCCGTCGCCTGAGCTTTGTTCACCCGCTGATCGAAGACCTGCCTGGTCATCCATCCCTTTTCAACCAGATCCTGGCCTCGTTGCAGGTCATTCTTGGCCGTGATTTGATCGCTCTGGCGTTCGGCGATCATCGCCTCCGCCTCGGCGAGAGCCTGTTTCGCCTTGAGCACCTGTGCTTGTGCGCCACGCAGCTGAGCTTCATATTCGGGCGACGATATCACTGCTATTGTTTGCCCGGCGCCGACCTCGTCACCTTCTTCGACCATCACGCTCTCGAGCCGACCGGGATATTTGGCGGCAATGTCGACCTGGGTTGCCTCGATACGTCCGTTCGTTTTGACAACGCCGGCAGGCATGTCCACGCCGCGCAGCTTGTCAATCAGCGTGTGTAGTTTCGACTGAAGTTCAGACTGGGCTTGCGCAATGGAGAAGCGAGGGCTGTCGTTTGCGGCCGTCGCCGGCAAGCCGCCAACCGTGACGACCAATATGGTGGTGAGGGTGAGAGAGAGCGCACGAGCTTCAATCATGCTTTCCTCCTGCCTCACTGCAGTATGGGCAGCCGTGACAATGCATCAATCACAGTCACGCCATTTGATCTGGATCAATATCGATTGGCGCTCGGTAGTTAGTGATTGTTATCGCGCAGGCGAATGGAGTCGGGAGCGGCTATCCACCGCGTTCATGTTGCCGCGGCTTTTGCCGGCAGGCCCTCCGCGATCAAGCCGTCCTCTCACGAATTGATCGTGTCCGTTTAGCTTCAAATTGCGGAGCCGAAACAGAAATGCCAATAGGTGCGATGGACCACAAGCTGTTGCCTCTCGCTACACTAGCGACGCTCCGATTTGGCCAAGTGACGACCGCGACGGGGTTACCTCTGACAGCCGGCGTCGATGCAAGCGTCAGCGACGGTCGAGAAGGGCCGTTTGCGGACTCGTGCACCGCAGCGATTTGTGGTCAATTTGATTACGCGCTTGCCCGCGCCGGTCAACGCGGCGTGGCGGGAGTAGCCGCAGGTTGCTGGGTCGCAGGTGGCGGCGCGGCAGGTGCGGCAGCAGGTCGTGCCGCGGCTGGGGCGGCGGCAGGTCGTACACGGGGTTCACAGCGGCCGTTCACCATGCGCATTCCTCGAGAGCTACACTTGCGGACCGCGGCCCGCACCGCTGAGTTCCGTACGCAGATGCCATCTACCAGTTGACGTCCCAAGCCACACCCTTGACGAACAGGAATAACCAAGTTGTTCGGCTGATGAAGCGGAACGTACGGCATGCTCTGTGCTGACGAGGCGACCATCAGCGCGAGCGCAACGACGGTGGATCTGATCATTATCCCTCTCCGGTAAATTACGAGACGACGATTCAGGCGAGCGTCAATAACAGGATATGGATAGCACCCACAGGCCGTAGCGCAGCGACAAGCAGCATAAGCTACGGCACCTCCCACCGCTGCCCGGACTGAGGTGAATACCCTCAGTCCTGTCTTGGTCGAACGTCGGTGATGACGCTCCAGCCGCAGCTTTGGGCCTCTGATGGTTCTCTTCGTCGAGTTCGTCAGTTTTCTATGCTGCAGTGAAGCCAGCGACGGCCTCAATAGCAGGGCGGATAGGGATAGTATCCACAAGCCCTGCGGTAGCCATACGCTCCGTAAGCCGCCGCCCCCGCCGCCGCAGCTCCGGCCGCTGCCGCACCATAGTAAGCTCGCCGATGTACCCTGCGATTAACGCCTGCTACGCTCATCGGTGTCAGTGGACGCCCAACCCTCGCTTCAGCACCGTCAGGGGACACGGATAGCACTTTCGCCGGCGAGTAATGGAGCGACAACGGAGCTGCCGTAAAGAGCGCAGCAGTCACGATCAATCCGAGAAGCTTGGCATTTCTTGTCATGTGTTCTCTCCCTGTGAGGCGATGATCAAACACAAGGTGACATGGCGCCTTGCGCCTCGCCGTTGATCTGAATCAAGAGGATCAACTTCGAGTGCGCCGCCCATTCATCGGGCCGAGGCCTTTACCGTCGTGGGACGGCATCGGTGTTGTGCATCACGGCAAATCTAACACGGCGATGATGACAGCTCTGGGTCACGCGATGGGCCAGACTCGGACATCGGGAATGAAAAGAGGCGGCTAACTGGAGGCGGCTCACCGCTCAACTGGCCATGGTCACCTGGCGTTTGACTGGCCACTGCCCGAAGTTGCTCGTCTGTTTGAATGCGGAATTTCTCGGTAATGCGTTGGCGTTGAACGCAATGCCACTCTGCGTGCCACCTAGTTCCAACCGCGATCTGCTTGTCTGTCTTGCCGCTGGCAAAGCGCCTTAAAACCTGCTTTTCACGCGGCTTGCATGCAGAATGGATTGGACAGTCACGTCACGGGTCCTTATCCCGCGAAGAGGACCAACGTTGTCAACGCGGTCGAGAATAGACCGAGGGCAACAACGACGACCAGAAATAATCGATCACTCATGATCGATCCCCCTTAAAGTAACAATACCCCACTTTGGGGAAAGCGGCAATCCTATCTAAGGGAGCAGACGTCCCCGATGACAACCGTTAACAAAATCGCCGTTTAGAAGGTCAGCGGGCAGTTCCGTCCAGCAGGCTTCGCGTTAGAGCTATTGGCGACCTTCGACGTTCTCCATCGTGCAGTTTCGCTCAATCAGAAAAAGACGCCATGCTGGCGGCCAAATCAATCATCGGCTGCTGACTGTTCGTTATAAAGCCCGCGCTTGGTCGATCAAGATCCATAATAAGAAATATGACAGCCGATATGAGCAGCACCATAACATAGACGGGTAAGCGAGTGCGTTCCACGTCGCGCGCGCTTCCATAACTCGCAAAAGCACCAGCGACAGCGACGATGCCAAAAAGCGTAACGAACACACTATTCGGGATTCTGTTGCGAAGTACGGAAAGTCTTTTTCCCTGATCGTCGATCATTTCGTTGAGCGACTGTATAAAGAGTCCCGTGGGTACAGGTCCCTTATCTATGGATGCCATGGCTTTTGCCTGCTGCCAGAGCGCCTCTTGAAGCGCATTAGAGCGATCAACGGTAGACGTGCGTTCGGCCAACGATGTACCACCTTGAGCGATTTCAAGGCGTATCTGCACGTACTCCCGCAACAATTTCAGTGTCTCAGATCGTTGGGGTTCGGGTAACAGTCGCGCCCGCAGCGCGGTCGTGCCGATCGCGTTGGCCTCATTCAACACCGCATCGCGGCGATCCTCAAAACGCGACAGGGCCATTGAGAAGGTAAAGGCGAGCATTAGTGCCAACAGTCCGAGTATGGCACTCTCCAACGTGGAAAAGTTGTTACTAGACCGCCCCTTGGTGCGTATCCCAAGTTGCCAACCAATTTCACTCGCTGCCAAAATCGAAGCGAGACCAATAAAAAGGATCACCGCAAGCGGATAGTTGGACAAATCAAACATTGGACCACCGTCCCAGAAGGTCGGAAGTACGATCGTATCGTATATCTAGGCTACCATGCACTTTGACGGCGGTCATTGCGAGTTCCGCTTGGGGTCAAAAGCACCGATCTGGCCGCGTCGCGCCTATGTCGGGTTTACCTCCGAAACCTGGCGTTCAACGAGGGCTGGGACAGAAGCGGCCATTGAACCGGATTTGAGGCTCGCGCTCGCCAAGCCGCGTTTCGTTGGTTACGATTCACGTAGTTCAGCACGCCGCTGCAGTTCTGAGCGTCACCCTAACGCGCGTTGAAGGTGAGGCCGGCGCGCTCCTGCAGGCGCTTGCGCAACGCCGGCCCCATCAGCGCGCCCGGCGTCCAGGTGCCGCCCTCGCCCTGCACGTCGCGCACGAGGCAGAGAGCGCTCTCGGCGATCATCTTGCTGGTCGAGCCGTAGCCGGGATCGCGATCGCCCGTGACTACCACCTCGGCCCGTCCGCCATCCGGCAGCTCGCCCAGGAAGAGGATGTCGTAGAAGCCCTTCTCGCGCTCTTCCCGAGTAGGGCCTGCGCCGGGCTTGAGACCGCCGGACCCGAACAAGGAAACCATCGTGGCGAACGTCTCCGTCGTCACGCGAGCGATTTCTCCAAATCCCGGCGCGACCATCATCTCGTCGTAAACGAAATCCGTCCCGTAGGGATGACCCAACAGGAAATTCGTGCGGTGCACGTTCTTGGTGTTAATCGGCGCCATTGGGAACGGCACGAGCCACACGCGCATGCTCGGGTCGTATTCGGGGATGAGGCCTGACGGCTGAGACGGCCCGGTGAACCCCGGCGTCAACGCGAACGGATCGGTCAGCAGCCGGATCAGGGCCGGGTCGCGCGCGGCGGCAGCCAATGTCGCCTGGGCGCTCGCCGCGGTGCCGCCAGACATGCTGCCTTTCACCTTGCGCAGGCGGGCCTTGACCCGCCGCGCCGGGCGTCCGAATTTCTCGCGCGCCTTCTCCTGCAACGTGAGCACGCCGAGATCGAACGGGATGGAATCGAAGCCGCAGGAGAAGACGATGCGCGCGCCGGTCCGTTTCGCCTCTTCGTGATGGGCGTCGATCATGCGCCGCATCCAAGCAGGCTCGCCGCACAGATCGACGTAGGCCGTGCCCGTGGCCGCGCAGGCCGCCACAAGCTCAGGACCGTGGAACTGATAAGGCCCGACCGCCGTGATGATCACGGCCGCACGCTCGCACATCGAACGCAGGCTGGCCGGGTCGGCGGCATCCGCCTTAACCAAAGGCAGATCATCTGGTGCGCCAATGTCGGCACGCACCTTCTGGAGCTTGTCGGTTGAACGTCCCGCGATCGCCCAGGACGGAGCATCGTCGCCGCGATAGGACGTCGCCAGATATTCGGCGATGAGACGGCCGGTGTAACCCGTCGCGCCATAAACAATGAGGTCGAGGTCCCGCTTCACGACGTTGGCCCTTCTGGAGACCCGGGAGATCAGATCCGTGTGCAATCGCTCTGTAGGGGAGAATACCACAGTTCCGGCAAAGGGGCCGCGCGCAGCTCACCGCATGGTCGCAAGCTGTACTGCGAGCGCACACGCCCGGTCGTACTCGTCGAGATTGATCCACTCGTCGATCGTGTGCGGCTCGTTCTGCCCGGCGCCGAAGGTTACGGTCGGAACCCCGTGGCGGACCATCCAATTCGCGTCGAGCCCGCCATTCGCGGCGCGGATTGCCGGCGTTCCGCCGATGCTGGACACCGCAGCGACCGCTTGCTTGACCACGGGCAGACTTTCCCTCATCCGGAACGGATAGTAATCGGTTTCGGCCTTGAACTTGACACGGCCCGATTTGCCATCGCTGTTCTTGACGCGCTTTGCAGCCTTCTCGAACGCCGCCTTGTAGGCCTTGGTGATCTCTTTGAAGAACTTGCGATCGTGGCTGCGGCATTCGCCCCGCACGTGGACATAGTCGGTGACGACATTGGTGGCGTCTCCTGCCGGCCGGCCGTCGCCGCCGGTGACGGGACCGACATTGCTCGTGCCCTGCCGTTTGCCCTTCACCACCTTGCCGAACCAGCCGCCGGACTTCAGGTCGGCGAGCGCAAGCGCAAGGATCATGGTCGAACTGATCCCGCGCTCCGGCGCGACGCCGGCATGTGAGGCACGGCCGAAAATCTCGACCTGCCAGCGATCCGCGCCGACGGCGCCGATGGTGACATTGGAGGCAGAGCCGCCGTCGTAGTTGAAGGCCATGACCGGCGAGCCGAGGTCTTGGGTCTTGACGTGGCGCGCGCCCCAGAGACCGCTCTCCTCCCGCACGCAGAACAGGAGCGTGATCGGCGGATGATCGAGCTTCTGCTTCGCCAGCTCGGCCGCCAGCGTAACGAGAACACCACAGCCGCAGCGGTTGTCGCCGCCGAGCGCGGTCTTCGCCTGGTTGACGATCTTGCGGCCGGCAAGCTTCGGCTTCGCTCCGGCGCACAGGGGCACGGTGTCCATATGGGTCATGAACATGATCCGCGGCTGATTGTGCATCGCGCCGCTGCCGGGCAGGTCGACAATGAGGTTGCCTGTCTCCGTCGGCACGGGAATGCGTGCGTTGGCATCGTCGAGGCGGATCGCGTCCGCCGGCACGCCGCTTTCTTGCAGCGCCGCGGAAAGCTCGCGCCCTACCGCTGCCTCCTTTCCGGTTACGCCCTCGACAGCGAGGAAGCGCATGAGGCGGTCCGTGGCGGCTTGAGTGTCGACAGACATGACGTATCCCTTTGATGAGCGATACTTGTAAGCATCCTTCGCGGCGCCTTGTTCCGCAAGGCTCCTCTGAATTGGTCAGGCGCAGATCGAGGACAACTGCTCCGCCTCGCCCACGCGCGGGCGACGCCATGACTTCGGGCGAATCACGCGAGTGCAGGCTCGACTACTTTTCTCTTGCGTCTGATATGTAATGTTATAACATTACGCTCTCAGCGGGGGCTTCTCCGCGGCCTGCGGGCGGCGACCCGATCCCGGCCCTCAGTAAAACAGGAGATCAGTCCATGTCCGGCATTGCGACACAGATTCCTGTCACCGTCCTGACCGGCTATCTCGGCTCCGGGAAGACGACGTTGCTGAACCGCATTCTGTCCGAGGCGCATGGCAAGCGGTTTGCCGTGATCGTGAACGAATTCGGAGAGGTCGGTATCGACAACGATCTCATCGTCGACGCGGACGAAGAGATTTTCGAGATGAACAACGGCTGCATCTGCTGCACGGTTCGCGGCGACCTCATTCGTATCATCGAAGGGCTGATGCGGCGTAGCCGAGCCTTCGACGGCATCATCGTCGAGACGACAGGGCTCGCAGATCCCGCACCGGTCGCGCAAACTTTCTTTGTCGACGAGGACGTCCGCCGCAAGACAAAACTCGACGCCATCATCACCGTCACGGATGCCAGGCATCTCCTCGAACAGATCGACCGGGCCCCGGAAGCGCAGGAACAACTCGCATTCGCCGACGTCGTCCTCGTCAACAAGGTCGATCTTGTCGATGCGGTCGGCCTCGCAACGATCGAACGCCGTATCCGAAACATCAACCCGTATGCGAAGATTCACCGAACGGAGCGCTGCGGTGTCGATCTCGCCCATGTGTTGGGGCAAGACGCGTTCAATCTCGAGCGCATCCTCGAAGTCGAGCCGGGTTTCCTTAGCGAAGAACACGAGCACGAGCATGATGAGGGGATCGACAGCCTGTCCCTGGTCGCCGATCGACCGATGAAGCCCAACAGATTCGTGTCCTGGATTCAGGATGTCACCCAACGCTTTGGTCCGGACATCCTGCGCATGAAGGGAATCGCGTCCATAGAGGATGACGATCGGCAGTTCGTCGTTCAGAGCGTGCACATGCTTATTGAAGGCGGAAGCCGGCGTCCCTGGAAGGAGCAGGAGCCGCGCCAGACACGGCTTGTTTTCATCGGGCGTGACCTGCCAAAGGACCTGCTAAGGCAGGGCTTCGAGGCCTGCTGCGGCTAGAGGGAATCCGGATGGGCGAGATCGTGGGATTTGTTTCGAAATCCGAGCTCGAGCGGATTCGCCTCATTCACGAAGCCCGCGCGATATATGACAGCATCTTTCCACCGACCGATGCGGTCGCCGCGCGCTCCGATGACCGACCCGGCAGGGGTGACGTAACCAAGTGTGACGCCACCGGGCTGGAAGGGCACGCTCCCTCGAAAGGAAACGCCCGCGTGACCGGGCACTAGCCCCTCGATCGCCATATTTTCCTCGTCCATTGCACGGTGACCGCCCATGCAAGGCGGCCATTGCGCGCCTTCGATCGATGGCGGTAGTTTCGAGGCTGCAGACCTCAAGAAGGGGACCGGCTCCTTGGCAGGGGCGAAAATGATATTCGCACGGGCCTTCGCCCGGCGATGCGGAGCCTGTATCGCGCTGGCGGCGTTGATGCTGCAGCTCGCGCTGTCGTTCGCGCATGTCCACAAGCATGATCTCGGCTTTTCAGGGTTCGGCCGCTCCGATGTCGTGAGCGTCAGGCGCGCCTGGTCGACACAGCAAGCCGCAGAGCAGCTGCCGTCGCGGCTGGCCGACGACGATGACCACTGCCCGATCTGCTTCTCGGGCTTCCTGCTGTCGAACTCTTCGCTACCGGATGCGCGGGCACATCCGCAGCAGCTGCAATTCGCCGAGATTGATCGTGCGCTCAACCCGGTCTCGAAACGGGTTTTTCAGCCGCGTCATGCGGCTTTCCTGTCACGAGCGCCTCCCGCGGTCTGACGCCTGACCGCGACTTCCGCGCTTCCCGCAAGACATGTCCTGCGGGGCGCGGCTCAAGTCGCATGCGTCACTTGGCGCGCCAATCACGTTCGAAGCGCGTTTGAGACCACCATCCCGCCCGTTTGCGGGCCCTTTTCCCTCGATTCGGCAGATAGACCATGATCAAACGCACGTGTTGCTGCTGCGCGATCCTTCTCTTGTTGCTATCCGTCAACCGCGCCGAGGCCCACCCCCATGTGTGGGTCACGTTCCACAGCGAAGTGCTCTATGCCGCCGATGGCAGTGTGACGGGCGTCCGCCACGCCTGGACCTTTGACGACATGTTTTCGGCCTATGCGCTGCAGGGTATCTCCCACGCCAAAAAGGGTCAGTACACGCGCGAGGAGCTGGCCCCGCTGGCTCAGACCAACGTCGATTCGCTCAAGGAATATGACTACTTCACCTACGCGCGCGCCGACGGCAAGAAGCTGAAATTTACCGAGCCGGTCGACTATTGGCTCGAATACAAGAACCCCAGCCTTATCCTGCATTTCACTCTGCCGTTGAAAGCGCCTGCCGCCGCAAAGGCGATGCAGATCGAGGTCTACGATCCCTCGATCTTCGTGGATTTCGCGTTTGCCAAGGACAAGCCGGTCTCCTTGAGCGGGGCGCCGCCGCAATGCCTCGCGACCTACGATCTGCCACACCAGCCGACGGCGGCCGAACAGGCGCGGCTCAGCCAGCTTGACGCTACGCCGCTCGATCCCTCCAGCACCTATGGAGAAATCTTCGCCAACAAAATCCTGGTGAAATGCCCATGACCAGATCGCGTGCTGTCTTCCTGACCGCGCTGGCGGCGATCGTCATCGCCAGCGCCGGCGGTGTTGCGTCGGCGTGGAGCGCACCGTTCGGTGAGCCGCATCCTGCAACCAACTTGTCCGCATCTGGGCTCTCGGGTTGGATTTTTGCCGAGCAGGCCGCCTTCTACCGTTCGCTGTCGGGCTTCATCCGGGCAGCCAAGGATGATGGGGCCGCGATGTGGGAATTGTTCGGCGTCTCTCTTGTCTACGGCGTCTTCCATGCCATCGGCCCAGGGCATGGCAAGGCCGTGATCTCGTCCTACCTTGTCGCCAACGAAGAGACCTGGCGCCGCGGTATCGTGCTGTCCTTTGTGTCCGCGGGCATCCAATCGATCGTTGCCATTGTCATCGTAGCTATCGCAGCCGTGCTGCTGGGCACGACTGCCAAGGTGATCGGCCTGACCGTCCACCTGGTCGAGATCATAAGCTATGCTCTCGTCATCCTGATCGGCCTGCGCCTTCTCTATGTCAAAGGCCGCGGCTTCCTGATCGCCTGCCGTGCACTGACATGGCGCCGGACGCCAGACCTCGCTTTTGCCGCAGCTCCGGCTGCCGTAACTTTGAGTACCCAAGCCTTTCGGGTGCCGGCCCGGCGGCCCGGTGCGATGACCATGCGTGGCGGACAATGCCAGATTGAAGGGTGCACCGCCCAAGTGCACGGCTTCCATTGTCACGACGATCACGACCACCATGAATCGGCGTGGGGCCACGCCCATGGGCCCGAGCCGGCCATGCTCGCCGGCGCGGGCGGCTGGCGGCGGGGGCTCGCCGCGGTCGTCGCGGTGGGCTTAAGGCCCTGCTCCGGCGCGATCATCGTCCTCATCTTTGCGCTGGCCCAGGACCTGTTCTGGACCGGTGTCGGCGCGACGCTGATCATGGGATTGGGCACGGCCATCACGGTAGCCGCAATCGCAACGGTCGCCGTCAGCGCGCGGCAGGTCGCAGGCCGCATCGCCAGGGCACGGGCCGGGCTCGGGATACTCGCAATGAGAGCGATCGAGATCGGCGCCGCGGCGCTGATCGTCGCGTTCGGCGCCATGTTGCTGGCCGGCTATATGGCCAGCGAGCAACTCTGGATGTTCACGGGGTAGGCTCGTCCCATCGTGCACTCCCAAACTGATCGCCGGAAGATCCTCGCAAGGGACTCGGCGGCCTGCTCCTGAAGGCTCGTAGGATCCACTCACCAACGCTCGGTGAGCATGTGTTGCGCTTGCACGGCTGGCGAAAAAGCTGAATGATTTGATCCGTCGTTCCCAGGGGCGGATCGAATTGCGGTTGCACGCTTAATAGAAGCCTCTTCCTGGAGCTATCTGGACATGTCGACGCTTATCCCCCATGGCGCGTGCCTGCTGTGGAAGCCGGAATTGATCTGGCTGAACGTCGTCTCCGACGCGTTCGTCGCCTGCGCCTTCTTTGCAACGGCGTTTGTGCTCGCATTGTTCGTGTGGCGGCGCCGCCGCCACGTCATGTTTGGGGTCGTATTCTGGGTATTCGCAATCTTTGCCGCACTCTGCGGAGTGACCCGGCTGCTGTCGATTCTCACCATCTGGGTGCCGGCCTACCAAATCGAGGCCCTTGTCAAAGGCTTGCTGGCGCCGATCTCGGTGGCGCTCACGGCGGCACTGCTGCTGATGCTGCCGCGGATCCTGGTACTGCCCACGCGCATTCAACTTGCCGAAGCCTATGCGGCGCTCGAGGAGGAAGTCAGCCAACGCCGCAAAGCCGAGGCCATGGTCAAGCGCTTTCAGGAGATCGAGGCCACCGAGTCCCAGGTCCGGCAAGCGCAGAAGATGGAGGCGATCGGCCAGCTCACCGGTGGGGTCGCGCACGACTTCAACAACATCCTGACCGTGATCACCGGAACGATCGAAATCCTCGGCGATGCGGTCAAGGATCGTCCACATCTCGCCCAGATCGCCGATCTGATCAGCGCTGCCGCAGCAAGGGGAGCCGACCTGACCAAGCATTTGCTGGCCTTCAGCCGCCGTCAACCGCTGCAGCCGCGCTCAACCGACATCAACGCGCTGGTCGTCGATGCTGCACGTCTCTTGCGACCGACGCTGGGCGAAGACATCGAAATCGAATCGATGCTGGCGCACGATCTGGTGCCGGCTCTGATTGATCCCAGTCAGCTCTCCACGGCAATCCTGAACCTCGCCCTGAATGCGCGCGACGCCATGCCCAGCGGCGGCAAGCTGACGCTGGAAACCAGAAATGCCG
>Ga0307474_10000758_pt1 | contig 23289 bp, 20 predicted proteins | sample atmos_gasesECM1C_2_FD_203312 | JGI IMG/M metagenome (GOLD analysis project Ga0307474, IMG submission 203312) | Hardwood forest soil microbial communities from Morgan-Monroe State Forest, Indiana, United States - atmos_gasesECM1C_05 | ecosystem: Environmental > Terrestrial > Soil > Temperate... | reverse complement strand
TGTGGCACAAGTTGGATCCGCACTGCGGCCCGCATTGATGCGATGCCGACGAGGCGCAGGTCATCGTTGAAGTCGGCAAGCTGAGGCGACAGCGGAATCACATCGATGCCGGCCCTGTGAGCCCGATCGCGCAACGTGTCGTGGGCCGCGTCGCCGGCGGGATCGTCGTCGCGCGCGACATAGAGGCGGCGCAGTGTGGCCGGAAACAGTATGGCCGCAAGATGTGCGGCGGAGAGTGCGGCGAGCATCGGCATGGCCGGCAGAACCATGCGGAGCGACAACATGGTCTCGATGCCCTCGCCTGCCGCGGCGACATCGTCGAGAATGCCGAAACGGACGGCGTGACCTAGCAGATCGCCCATCGCGCGACGTGGTGTGTCGATAGGCGCTTTGCCGAGCCTTACAGAATCGAAGCCATCAGGATTGAGCCAAGTGCGATGAATGCCAGTGATGCGGTCGCCGAGGTCGGTGACAGCAGCGATCAGCGCTGGCCAGGTCTCGGTCGGATCCTGGTCGTCGGGCCGATAGTAGCAGCGCCGGTGAAAGCGCAGGCTGTTCACGCCCTCAATGTGGGTGATGCTACGATCAGCCAGATAGGACTGCGCGAGCGTGCCGGCGATGCCTTGCGAGATCGCCCATAACCGACGGGCCGCCTCCGCTGAGCCGACAGGTGCCGATCGGCGCCGGACAGAGGATGTCGGATCGCGTGCGGGAGACGGCTGGCTGAGGAAACGCCGTGCCTCTTCGGTGGCATCGCTGAACACAAGCCTACAGCTCAGTTGGATGACGTCGAGCAGATCGCCATGTTGTCCTGTTGCCGAATCTGTCCATTTTCCGGCGACGCCCTTACCAGACTGCGGCCCGGTGAGACGGACGAACATGGAGCGGCCAGGCGTGTTGTTGACGTCGCCGACCAGCCAGTAATTGCCTGAACGGCGTCCATTGGAAAGATAGTGCCGACACACCATCTCGGCTCGCTCGGCCAAGCGGCGGGTAAGATCGGAAACCTGCGTGGACATGGGAGCTCCAAGACGAAGAAGGGCCCGCCGTTGCCGGCGGGCCTGAAGGAGATCATGCTGTTTCGGCTACTCGGCCGCGATGATGTGCGGCTCGATCGTAGCGGGCTCATCTTCGCCCAACGTTGCCGCATCTCCCATGGCCGCTTCGCATCCGGTCGCCGCCGAGTCTACGCCGGCCGATTCGGTCGACGACTGGTCGGGAGCATCCAGCTCCCGAGACGCGGAGGCGAGCGGGCGATTGGGCGTGCGCAGCGGCTCCGGTAGCCAACCGGAACGATCCAATACCTCTTGCGCCCTCGCCGCCATCTCACCCTTCTTGAGATGATCGAGGTGCTGCGCGACCTGCTCGCCCTTGGCCTCACGGATCGCCTGCAGGATGCGGGCCTTGGTGATCCGGCCGAGATAGTTCTCGACGGTCGGTGACCAGCCTGCCGCCGCAACATCGAGGCCGATGGCTTCGGCGATGCGGTCGGCGTGGGCAAGCGCGCGTGGACGCCGATTCCAGGGCTCATGGACCGCGTTGAGGCTCATGGCGACGCAGTGAGCGAACAGCGCGTCGCGGCTGTCGGCGTCAAACGCCACCAGCGCGTCCCAGAGATCGCCCGGTTCGCGCGGCAGTTGCCCGGACCATCTCCGGTGCCGTTCGTTGACGGTTTTCGCGATGGCCGTGTCGTTGAGACCGGGGGCCTGGCTGCCAAAGACGTAGCTCTTCACCTCGACTTCAACGCAGGTTTCCAATGCGTAGCGATAGAACAGCTTGAGGCAGAATGCGTGCAGGGCTGCGAGGTGCGCGACGTCCGGATCCTGGGCGAGCGCATCGCGCAAAGCCAGTGTGCGGTAGGCGGTGAGCTCGGTCATCAGCCGATCCGGAATGGGCTTGATGCCGTCCTCCTGCTCCGGCTCGTCCTGGGGTTCTGCCGAACCACCATCGACCGTGCCGATGACTTCATCGGTCACGATGTCGGTAACGACCGAATCCGCCTCCTCATGTGTCGATTCGGGTTGATGAGGAACAACGGGCTCGTCTTCTGGCCGCACATAGGCGCGCTCGATCCGGAGGTCACCCGAGCTGTCGATGCTGATAAACACGCCGGCCCGTGCAATCTCGTCGGGGTCATACCGAACCGGCCGGTCGCCGAGTGCGGCAAGTGCTGTCTCGATCTCGCCGATCCGCCGATCGACGTCGTCGGGGAGTTCGTCGGCGTCGGCATGGGCCTGTTCGAGCCGCTCGTATTCCGCGCGCAAGGCTTCGGCGCTGGCGGTTTCCTCGTCGGTCATCGCGACGGCCTCGCCGGTGATGGGGCGCAGACCATAGGTGTGGCCGTAGGGAAAGTCGGTGGCGACCTCCAGCCATTTCCAGCCCTCGGCCCGAACGGCCTGGGCCTCACGATCGAGCTTCTCGGCGACGAGCCGGGCGAGCAGGACAGGATCCTGCAGCCAGCCACCATCGTCCTGCTGGAACAGGTCGCGCATGACGACGCCGCCGGCAGTCTCATAAGCTTCGATCCCCACGAACTGCGCGCCCTTGTCCGAAGCGCGCACGGCGCCCTCCGTCAGGAGACGCTTGATAAAGTACGGCTCCTTATTGTGGGAACGCTGAGTCGCCTCCCACACCTGCTCCTGGCGCTCGTGGTTCGGGTTGACCGTGAACGCCATGAGTTGGTCGAGCGTCATGCCGTCTTCGGCATAGACGTCGAGCAGCTTCGGCGAGACGGCGGCCAGCTTGAGCCGCTGCTTCACCACCTGAACGCTGACGAAGAAGGTGGCAGCGATCTCCTCCTCGCTCCTGCCCTTCTCGCGCAGATCGCGGAAGGAGCGGAACTGGTCGAGCGGGTGGAGCGGCGCTCGCTGAACGTTCTCGGCGAGCGAATCCTCCTCGGCGAGACCTTCGGTCCGCACGACACACGGAACCAGCGCGGTGCGGCCAAGCCGCTTCCGCTTGACCAGGAGCTCGAGCGCGCGATACCGCCTGCCCCCGGCTGGAATTTCGAACATGCCAGTCTCCGCGCCGTCGTCATCGAGCACCGGTCGGACGGTGAGGCTTTGAAGCAGCGTGCGGCGCGCGATGTCCTCCGCAAGCTCCTCGATTGATACGCCGGCCTTGATACGCCGCACGTTCGCCTGGCTCAGCACCAGCTTATTGAAGGGAATGTCCCGTGACTGGCTGAGCGTGATCTTCTGAGTTGACTTAGCCATATCGGCTTCTCCGCGACGGGCGGCCGAGAGACTTTCTCTCAACCTCCTGACCCGCCACGAAGCCAAGCGCCGCCCTCTTCCTCTAGGGCGACGCCGAACAACCGATGGTCAGGAACTACGCTCGATGTACGAAGTGTCGAAGCAGACCTGGAGCGGGCTATTGCTAAACGACCCGGTCGAGCAACTTCTTCGCCCGGGCCTCCAGGTCGAGCCGCACATCCTGGTGCGGCTTGTCGCGCGCCACCGCCGTGATGCCTTGCACGAAATCGAAGATGCTTTCGGGCTTATGGCCCTCTTCTGTCAGCACCGTCTCGATGACTTTTGCCGTCTCCGACTTGCTGAAGCCACGCTTGCGTAGAAAGTCGGTGCGCTCGTCATCTGTTCGAGCGACGATTTGCGCACGCGCCGCCTTGATGCCGTTGACGAAGCGCATGGGCGAGGACTCGGCGAAACGGTTCAGCGCCGGCGCGGCCTCATGCGCGAACCGCGAGGCGGCGTATTTGGAGTGGCGGATCGTGATCTCCTCGAAATCCTCGACACCCCAGAGGTTTCGATTCTGACAAACGGCGCGCAGATAAAAGCTGGCGATCCCGAGCGTCTTGGCGCCGACCTCCGAATTCCAACAGTAGAAACCGCGGAAGTAGAGGTCGGGCGAGCCGTCAGGCAGCCGCCCTGCCTCGATCGGATTGAAGTCGTCGACCAGGAACAGGAAGACGTCACGGTCAGAGGCGTAAAGCGTGGTCGTGTCGCGAGTGATGTCAACTTGCGGATTGTACATGCCGGTCGACCAGTCGAGCACGCCGGGCACCTTCCAACGGGTATCGCCCATGCCATCGCCGGCGATCCGCTGCACCGCGCTCACCAACTCATGGTCGTAGATGCGGCCATAGTCGGGTCCCGTGACCGCGCGCAGCTCGACGCGTCCGTCCTCAACCTCGAGGGTCTTGATCAGTTCACCGCGATGTGAGGTCAAGCCGTATTGAAGGTTGATGGCAGCGAGCGGCGCGGGAAGCTGTCGCAAATAGGCGGACGGCGCGCCAACCATGGTCGCGAGCTGGCCGAAACTCCAATGGGTCGGCGCGAGTGGCACGTCCGTACCCGGCACGAGCAGCGCCAAGCGGTCCGCATCGTCACGTCTTGCTTCGACGCGGATGGCCGCGGTCTCCGCGGTCCGCGTTCGGCTTCGCTCCCCGCGGCCGGACACTGCACCGAACAGCTCCGACAGGGACAGATAGCGTTCGTCGTGCGGACGCGAAAACCATTCGGATGACACGCGGCCGATTCTCTCGCCCCGGCTGACAGCGACCTTGAAAGCCCCGCGCTGATCGGAAGTGGCGTGCACAGCATTAAACTGACTCATCGGATATCTCCATGACGGAGCCCGAGAGCCTTTCTCTCAGCCTTAACTCCATCACGGAAAGCTCCGCGTACCTCTCACTCTCTCGCTGGCATCTCAACGAGCGCAAGATGAGATGAAAGCAGCACGCGGCAACGATCGTGACCCTCGGGGCGGAGACGCTTTGCGGCTCCGCTCGCAAGCACATGCTTGCGAGTAGAGCGTAGGGAGGGGCCGCCCGGCGACACTTCGCCTTTTCGAGTAGTACGCAATCCTCGACAAGCGTTGGATATTCCGCCGACCCTCATTCAGGTTTGCATGTGCTGAACTTCAACTACCATAGCTTCCATTGAATATCGTCGGAGATGAGGACTGGATGCGCCTTGAGCGCGAGGCCACATGAACCAGATCCAGGCGGCAAGCTGAAACGCGAGGACGACGCCGAATGCAACCTGATAGGCGATCATCGGGTGACGGGTCCCTTCGATCGGCCAAAGGTCGATGACGATGCCAACGAGTTCCTGAACGAGAAACGCCCCGCCGATGTGAAATACATTCAACGCCGCGTTGGCGCGTCCAGCCAATTCCTTTGGGAAATAGTCAGCCACGATCGTGTAGCTCAAGACCGTCGCGGCGCCGACGGCGGCCACGAAGCACCATGGCAGGTAGGATGGCAGCGGCCAGCGCAGGATCAGCGCGACCTCCATAGCGACGAACAATGCCGCAACGGCGCCAAAAACGGCCTGCGGCTGGATATTGCGCCGACGCAGGCTGGTGGCGAGGACTCCGAGCAAGAGGGCGCCAATGCTGAGCGCCACGGCCATCGCGAGAAGATGGCCGACGAGCGCCGCACGATCGAGGCCTTCGACATCGCTCAGCCACGGCGCCGCCCATAGTCCCTGCAGCGCCCAAGCAGTCCCGATCGTCGTGGCCGACAGCGGTGCCAATCGCCAGAACCGAGAGTCGGCGTAGATCTCCCGCAACCCGGCGAATGGCCGGCGGTCGTTGGCTGAAGATGCGGGCGCCGCGTCGGGGACGAAAAGATAGACGACCGCGGCGATTACTGTGGCTGCCATCGCGAGCCACTCGAACAGATCGCGCCAGCCGATCCAGGACAACGCCCACTCGGCAGGCGTCGTCGCGGTCACGGCGCCCAGTCCGCCGAGCATAACCATCCAACCGTTGACGAGCGCGACACGCTCCTGGGGGAACCACAGGACTGTCGCTTTCAGGCCTGCCGTCAAGGCAGCGGCGACCCCGAGGCCGATCAGCGCGCGGCCGGCTAGAAGGGAGAGGAAGCCGTCCGAGGCGCCAAACAGTGCCGCCCCGCCGGCTGCGAACACCAGCACTACGGCTTGAACCTGGCGAGGGCCATAGCGGTCCAAGAAGACGCCGATTGGTATTTGCGCCACGGCAAACGTCAGAAAATAGGCAGAGGTAAGCAGACCAAGACTGGACGGGGAAAGTCCGAACTCGGCTGTCAGCGGGCCAGCAATCAGTGCGCTGATAGTACGAAACAGATAGGATAAATAGTAGCAAGCGGCGAACGGCAGGAAGACGCGGAGAACGAGCTGCAAGCCTGAGGCTCGAGCCCCAATCGGAGGGCGCGTGCCTTCCTGGTCGCCCTGCCCCGCCGCTTCCCGCACCCCCTGAGCTTGGCCGGCTTGCAGTGTGTCGCTATCGGCTGGATAGTTGGGTGGCCCGGACGAAATCGGCACGGCGGCCAGGTGCGCGGTGATCGAGCGGCTGTTCATCGGGGCGCTATCGGCCTGGTGTACATGCTCGACGGCAGCACTTTACGGAGCGTGATCCTCACGCGAAGGCCGATGCGCATTTGTCGCGGCAAGTCGGTCGAGCGTTTCGCGGATGAGGGGTTTCTCCTGATCGACCCGTCGTGCGACCTGCGTGACGAATTCATCGAAACGCGCTGCGCCTATTCTGCAGGCAGCGGACTGCGCGGCGTCCGGCAACGCTGGCGTTACAGTGAGATGGTAGCGCGCGTGCATCGCAACCGTTTCGCCAACGAATTTCAATTCGCGCGCGAGCTGATCGAGTTGCTGGCTCATCTGGGCCAGACGTTCATCCATACCGGGGCGGTCGTCCTGATCCCCTGTTACGTCAAGAAAACGATCGAGCGCGGCGCCGACGAGCCCAGGTTTCGAGGCGCCGCGGTGCTCGGCAGCGATTGCCAATCGCGAAACAAGATCCTCCCTGACGTAGACACAGATTTTTCGCTTCATGACACGCTCTGACCGACGACAATGGCGGCCGCGCGTGAATCTGCTTCGAGAAGGTTTCTCATGTTCGACGCTGACCTTCGCCACTCTATTCACAGCGATAGAAAGGCGGATCGCGACATCCGCGCAAGATGCGGGGTTCAGCTATCGCGCCTTCGGCGGGATCAGCGCGCGAAAACAGGCGCAAGCGTGGAGGTTTCGACGATCGTATGTCGGTCTGCGAGCTCGGGGCTTTGCGCTAGCGAGCGTCGGCGATGGCAATTGCTGGCAATTGCCGTATGTCTGTGCGCGATCGGACATCGCCGATCATACGATGAAACAAGCGACGATCTGCTCGCAGCGATCGACATGCCGGCATGCAAATGTCGAATGGATGTCGGGCAGATGATGGCGTTTAACGCCACTCAGGCCTGGATCTCGTGCCGCGATTGCGTCTCCGCGTCATGGAGGCGAATTCGGAGCGCAGGGAAACGGCGTTTCAACTCGATGGCACCGTTCTCGGCACCCTCTCTAGTATTGAACTCGGCTTTGATTCGTCCGTCGATCTCAACGGCGAATCCGGTCTTTGGAAGTTCGTTCGAACGAGGAGCCATGCCGAAGTCCAAAATTTTGCGTTGTAGTGCGATGGCTACCGTGAGTCTGGTTTCGTCGACAAGAGGATTCATTGATGCCATCGATTTCTAGCATGTCGCCATCGACGTGCCGGTCCGACTGACGGGTCGCTGGCAGATGCTGATACTGCTGGCCAAGAGAAGCATCAGCGCAGTGCATGATGGATCACCCTAACATCGCGATGACCTGAAAGATCAGTATTCGCGCGCCATTGCGGCCGATTGCGCGATCGGATCGATCGCGCCCTTTTCTACCGACGCAAAGGCTGCGTTGAATGGGCGATAAGTCACTCAACTCGGCGCCCCATGCGACATCGCCACCGAGTACCTCTCAGCAAGAAGCCTAACGTCGAGGTGAGTGTCGAGGTTTTGAGAAAAGCACCTCGAGAGGGTGGCTCTCGCGATTGACCGGGCTGGCGAACGTGGGGCTGTGAATTTACCGATGTACAGGAGCATTGAGGCCGAACCGGACGCACTCAGGACCAAGGAGCAACGGATGGAGCGCGCGCGCGACGACGACGTGCTCGCATGGAGAGACGGCAATAAGCCGCGCCGACCGCGCGCGGCCACTGATGGGTCACCGCTTCGGCAAGCTTGCTGTTTTGTCCGATACAGGGCGCAGCAAGACGCAGCGCCCTGTATGGCTTTGCTGTTGCGATTGCGGCATAGAAATCGAGGTTCTTGGCAAGTACCTACGGAATGGCGACACCAGATCGTGCGGCTGCTACAGCACCGGCACGCACAATCGAGATGCTGTTGGCGACATCACCCTCTCGTTTTGGACACCTCGGGTGAAGCAAGCGATACGTCGCGGCATTCCATTTGAGATCACGCGCCAACAGGGCTGGAAGCTGTATCTAGCACAAGGCGGCCGCCACGCTCTGACTGGGGTTGAGATCAAGTTCAGTCCGAATATTCGAGACACGCGCGGCGCTCAGACCGCTTCATTGGATCGCAAGGATAGCCGGTTCGGCGACACCATCGGCAACGTCCAGTGGATACATTAGAAAATGAACATCATGAAGAACGTGATCAACGATACCGAGTTCATCCGCTGGTGTGAGCTGATCGTCCAGCACCACATGATGCCAACGGCTGTCGAGGCCGCATAATGAAAACCGCTTTCATGCTCATGGCCCAGTACGACGGGAAGGTCGTGATTCCGATCGACGCCGTCTGCCGTGACTACTTCCCGCAGTTCACGCCCACGAAGTTCGTCGAGAAGATCCGTTGCGGCGAATTGAGACTGCCGCTGGTGAAGCTGGGACCGGGGCAGAAGGCGGCCAAGGGCATCGCTCTCAATGACCTTGCGAGCTATCTTGATAACCAGATCGATGCGGCGCGGAAGGACATGGAAGCGCTGACGAGCGCCTGAGATGGGGACCGACAACCACTGCCGGCATGAGTTTGAAAATCGTTACGACATCGCCTCATGCACCGACGATAAAAGATAGGTGGTTGCAACTACTTAGACGCCCGGTCGGTCCAATCCATCATGGGTGCGACGGAAAAGCGGTGATCTAACACGTTGTTTTCATTGATCTTCGCAGATTGAGTCGGTCCAACCGATTTCTGGGCCGACAAATGATCGAACGAGCAGACGTAAAGCATTTTCCTTTCTTTTCAAAGGCTTGATCCGACCATTCAATTATTTTCGCTCATTTCCGTCTTTACTGCACAGCAGTACCAAAATACTGCACAGCAGTACCAAAATCGCCGCGCAGTACCGCCCGTCGACAAAGTGTTTTGCCAATGCCAACTGCGCGAAATCTTCGAATTGAGAATGAAGCTCTCCCGATTCTTACGCACCATCTCGATATGTCCGAGGCGCTAAACAAGGGCCACAGACAGCGCTTCTTAGTCACGTGACCAAAGCAGCCTGTGCATCGGCACGCTGAGATTCTTTCGACCCGTTCTCATGTCGGGTGACTCACTTTTCCCGTTGTTTTGGTGTCGATGTCGCTGCGCTTCAAGAGATAATCGAGCCCTCCGACGCGATACCAGCGATAGCCATAGCCCTCCATCATTAATGTATGACGGCCGCCTTCATTGGCGTGGCTGTGGTCCTCGCTGAGCAGATTGACAAGCAGCTTTCCTACATCGCCAGGAAGCCCGGCCGCAAACGAGATCTCGCGCGGTTGCTCGTCCAAATTGTGCACGAACAGAACCGAGTTATTCCGCCAGTCATAGCGGATGATCAGGATCGCCGGATCGCGCGTTGTGATGACTTCGAAGTCGCCCCAGCCAACCTCGGGCACCTCTTTCCGCATCCGGATGATGCGTTCGGTCCAGTTCAGCATTGAATTCGGGTCGCGGCGCTGTTTGGCGGCATTGACGTGCTCGTAGCCGTACGGACCTTTGTCGATGACAGGCAGGCATGGCTCATCACCCGTGGTGAAGCCGCCGTGCCGCTCGCTCGACCACTGCATAGGCGTGCGCGCGCAGTTTCGTTCGGGCAGGCCCAGATCGTCGCCCATCGCAAGTTCGTCGCCGTAGCGGATCACCGGCGTGCCCGGCAGCGTGAACATCAGGCTGTAGGCAAGCTCGAGGCGGCGCCGGTCGCCAGCCAGCATTGGCGCGAGACGCCTTCGGATGCCGCGGTCGTAGAGTTGCATGTCCTTGTCGGGTCCGAACGCTTCGAACACCGCATTGCGTTGCGGCTTGGTCAGCCGACCAAGATCGAGCTCGTCGTGGTTGCGCAGGAACTGGCCCCACTGCGCCGTTGCTGGCCGTGGTTTGGTTGCGGCCAGCGCCTTTGCAAGCGGCCGGACGTCGGCGGATGCCAAGGCATAGAACAGATGCTGGTTGACTTGGAAGTTGAACATCATATGCGCGCGGTCACCGTCGCGGCCGAAATATTCCATGTCGGTTTCCGGTAGCACATTGGCTTCGGCGAGAATGATGGCGTCGCCCTCGCGCCATTGCAGGAACTCACGAAACGCGCGCAGCATGTCATATTGCTCGACCGGCTTCTTCACCTTGGCACCCTTGGTCGCGATCACAAAGGGCACGGCGTCCATGCGGAAACCGGACACGCCGAGTTGGATCCAGAATCCCATGATCTTCAGGATCTCCGCCCGCACCAGCGGGTTCGACGTGTTGAGGTCGGGCTGGAAGTCGTAGAAGCGGTGGAAATACCAGGCGCCCGCCTCTTTGTCGTGCGTCCAGGTCGATCTCTGCACGCCGGGAAAAACCATGCCCTTGCCGGCATTGGCCGGCCTTCGGTCGGCCCAGACATACCAGTCGCGGTAGCGCGAGTCCTTGCTCCGCGCCGACTTGAACCAGGCATGTTCGTTCGAGGTGTGATTGACGACGAGATCGATGATCACGCGAATGCCGCGTTGCTTGCAGCCATGGGTGAATTCGACGAAGTCGCCGAGCGTGCCGTAGCGCGGGTCCACGCCGTAATAGTCCGAGATGTCGTAGCCGTCGTCCTTGCCGGGTGAAGGCTGAAAGGGCATCAGCCAGATTGTGGTGATGCCGAGCCCGTGCAGATAATCTAGCCGCCGCGAGAGCCCTTTAAAATCACCAACCCCATCGCCGTTCGCGTCCATGTAGGTGCCAACGGAAAGACAGTATATCACGCTGTTCTTGTACCAGAGATCGTCGATCATCGAGGGCGGCTGCCGGCGATTTGCGTACAACGATAAGCGACCGAGACGGCTTGCGGTTCCGCGAGGCGCAGCTTGTCTCGGGAATCGGCTCCATCGGGGGCGGCGTGATTTTCATCCGGAAGGCTTGATGCCTTCACGGCGTGAATGATGCTGCTAACCAATTCCGCGGCTACCAGCGTTGTTCCAGTCGAGTTAGCGACCGGATGATCGCCGGCCTCAGCCGGCCGTACGCTTGTCGCCGTATCTAGGTACTCGATTGCGCCGGCCTCACCTCCACATAACCACGCCGACGCCCTTCTTGCGTGTACTTGCCGTCAGATGCGCCCCAGTAGCAGCAGGATGATCAAAACGATAACGACGAGGCCTAACCCGCCGCCGCCATAATAGCCCGTTCCATAGAAGGGGCCGCCACCGATACCGCTGAAGCCACCCAGCAACGCGATGATGAGTATGATCAGGATAATCAGTCCAACACTCATTATCTGTCACCGCTCAATGATGCCAGAAGAGCGCAAGCAGGATGATGATCGGCAACGGGACGCCGAGCAACCATAATAGCGCGCCTCGTCCTAAACCCATGGTGTCCTCCTCCGAGTTAAAAACCAATGACTCACGAGGAGAAAAAAGGTTCCTAGTTGAAAAGGAATCGAATGCTCGGCAGTTCCAGTTAAAGGCTGCGCCGACATCTCGTCGAAGAGTGACCCGCGCAGCGACGAATTAATCGCGAAGTTCTAAGACGCCTGCAACTGCAAGACCGACGCCTTCTGGTTGAGCTTCGCTTTGTTTCCCTGGTCTGCTTTCTCATCTGGAGCACAGCCATCGTACTTCGACAACGGACGAGCGCTGGCTTGGAAGAGTCCGCCACGGCCGCGTTCAGTCGTTGCCCGGGAGCGCTAAGCGGGCTTGCGGCAACAGCGCGCCGGATGACGGCGTTCCGGGGCGGCTTATCGAAATCCAGGAACGGACGCGCTTGGAGACCTTCGTCGCCGTCAGGCGCGTCGCGCTTTGTCGCCCTACGCGACGCATTTCATCAATACGCTGCGGGCCGAGATGAAATCCGACGGCAAAGCGCGCCCCGCACGCTGTGCGCGAAGATAACTTCATGTTAGGTTTCTCGCATAAATGGGTAATTGTGTTATCTAGAGTTCGCGATATCCTTCTCGCATTCCGGAGCGAAAACGGCCCTGAGCCGACGCCAGATGCGGCTCCCAACAAAAAACTGCGCCGTCGAACGGCTTTCAATCAAAACCGGGAAGGAAACTCAGATGACGTCAGGCAACAGCCCGAGGAACATGCGCCAGTCGAGGATCGCCGCGGCCAGCGGCTGGATCGGATCGGCGCTCGAATACTACGACTTCTTCATTTATGCGACCGCCGCGTCGCTGGTCTTTCCGCAAATCTTCTTTCCCTCGCAGAATCCGACGGCCGCGATCGTCGCTTCGCTTGCGACCTACGGCGTCGGCTATGTCGCACGCCCGATCGGTGCCTTCGTGCTCGGACACTGGGGCGACACGCACGGGCGCAAGAACGTGCTCGTGCTCTGCATGTTCCTGATGGGCCTTTCGACCATGCTGGTCGGCGTTTTACCGACCTATGAGCATGTCGGAATATGGGCGCCGATCCTGCTGGTGGCGCTGCGGCTGATCCAGGGCTTTGCAGTCGCCGGCGAGATTTCCGGCGCCAGCTCGATGGTTCTCGAACACGCGCCGTTCGGCCGGCGCGGCTTCTTTGCGAGCTTCACGCTGCAAGGCGTCCAGGCCGGACAAATCCTCGCCGCCGCCGTGTTCCTGCCGATCGCGACCTACATGAGCAAGGACGAGTTCATGCTTTGGGGCTGGCGCATCCCGTTCCTGCTGAGCTTCTTCGTTGTCGTCATCGGCTACCTGATCCGGCGCGAAGTCGACGAGACGCCGGCTTTCGCCAAGGAAAGCGAGGAAGGCGCACTGCCCAAGGCGCCGATCATCCAGGCTTTCACGTCGAGCTGGGCCGACATGCTACGGGTCGTCTGCATGGCGCTGATGAACGTGATCCCGGTGGTCGCGACCATCTTCGGCGCCGCCTATGCCGTGCAGCCCGCCTACGGCATCGGCTTCAAGCCCGACGTCTATCTCTGGATCCCCGTGATCGGCAACATCACCGCCGTGGTGGTCATCCCGTTGGTCGGCAATCTCTCCGACAAGATCGGCCGGCGGCAGCCGATGATCTTCGGCGCGCTGTGCTCGGGCCTGTTGTCCTTTGCCTATCTCTACGCCATCAGCGTCAAGAACCTGCCGGCGGCTATCGCGCTCTCCATCCTGATGTGGGGCATCGTCTACCAGGGCTACAACGCGGTATTCCCCAGCTTCTATCCGGAGCTGTTTCAGACCCGCTATCGCGTCTCGGCGATGGCGATCTCGCAGAACATCGGCACCACCATCACCGCCCTGCTGCCTGCGCTGTTCGCAACCGTGGCGCCTCCCGGATCGACCAACGTGCCGTTCACAGTCGGCGCCCTCGCCTTCGCCATCACCGCCATCGCCGCGATCGCCGCCTACTCGGCGCGGGAGACCTTCCGCCTTCCGGTGAGCGACCTTGGCAATGCCAGCGCAACGCCGATGGCCAAGCAGGAGTACGACCGGCTGCGCGCCGCCTCGTTCGGCGGTGCCGCGACAGCCTAGCGAACAAGGGGCGCGGCCCGCGCCGCGCTTCAATGCCCAGCACAAGATATGTGAGCACGTCCATGACACCCGAATATGAATTTCATCAGCGCGACCGGGATATCCATCCCCCCGCTTTCACGCCCGTCTACAAGACCAGCGTTCTGCGCTCGCCGCGGATCCCGCTGTGGTCGCTACAAAACTCGCTGTCGGAGGTCACGGGGCCCGCCTTTTCCCGCGACGAGCTCGGCCCGCTCGATAACGACCTGATCCTGAACTATGCCAAGGACGGCAAGCCGATCGGCGAGCAGACCATCGTTCACGGCCGCGTGCTTGACGGCAACGGACGTCCCGTCCGCAACACACTGGTCGAGGTCTGGCAGGCCAATGCCGGCGGCCGCTATCGCCATCGCAACGACAGCTACATCGCGCCGATCGATCCGAATTTCGGCGGTTGCGGGAGGATGCTGACCGACGACGACGGCTACTACTTCTTCCGCACCGTCAAACCCGGCGCCTACCCCTTCCGCAATCGCGTCAACAGCTGGCGCCCTGCCCATATCCACTTCTCGGTGTTCGGCTCAGGGTTCGCGCAGCGGCTCATCACCCAGATGTATTTCGAGGGCGATCCGTTGATTCCGCACGACTCGATCATCGCGACGATTCCCGACAAGTCGGCGGCGGAGCGACTGGTTGCGAAGCTAGATCTCAACGCCTCGCTGCCGCTGGAATGCCTCGCCTATCGCTTCGACATCGTGTTGCGCGGCGGCCGCCAGACCTTGTTCGAAAACCGGCTGCACGGAGGCTGATGATGTCTGACCTTTATCTCCCCGAGACGCCGTCCCAGACGGCAGGCCCCTATGTGCATATCGGACTGATCCCGAACCAGGCCGGCTTCGACATCTTCGCAAACAATTTCGGCGGCGACATCGCCGGGCCCGGCGTGGCCGGCGAGCGAATCGTGATCGAAGGACGGATCTTCGACGCATCCGGTCACGTTGCGAAAGACGTGCTGGTCGAAACCTGGCAGGCCAATGCGGCCGGCCGCTACAACCATCCGGCCGACCGGCAGGACAAGCCGCTCGATCCGAAGTTTCGCGGCTGGGCGCGCACCGGAACGGATTTCGAGACCGGCGTCTACCGCATCAACACCATCAAGCCGGGCGCGGTCGCCGGGCGGCGCGGCCGCAAGACGATGGCGCCACATGTCAGCTTCTGGATCGCGGCGCGCGGCATCAATGTCGGGCTCGCCACGAGGATGTATTTCGGCGACGAGGCCGCAGCCAACGCCAGCGACCCCGTGCTCAACATCATCGAGCAGCCGGAACGGCGCCAGACCCTGATCGCGGCCTGCTCGCAGCGCGATGGACACGCCGTCTACACCTTCGACATTTTTCTCGGCGGCGAGCACGAGACGGTTTTCTTCGATGTCTGAGAATAAATTGAAGCAACGAGGTGCATTGTGACCGAGAGCGATATCCTGAAATCCGTTCAACATGGCAAGCCGCCGGCCAACTGTCCGGTGATCGGAACCTGGTCGCTGCAATCCTATGTGCGCGAGCGCCTCTCCGACGGGCGTCGGCACAATCAATTTGGAGACGCGCCTATCGGCTATATCGGCTACTCGCCCGACGGCCGCATGTACGCGATCTTCACCCGCAACGACCGTGTCACGCCGCGCGACGTGGTCCCGACTGATGAAGAGGGCGTCGAACTGATCGGCAGCATGGTCGCCTATGCCGGCACCTTCTCGCTGGGCAACAATGTCGTGGTGCACCACATCGACACCTCCTGGAACCAGGCCTGGACCGGAACCGACCAGATAAGGCATTTCGTGCTGGAGGGCGATACGCTGACCATCACCACGGCACCTTACAAGAGCTACCTCGACGGCACGCTCGGCCGCTCGATCCTGGTCTGGACGAGGGTGCACTGAGATGTCGAATATACATCCCCTTGAGACAGACCTCGATCGCAACCGGGCGAACTATGTCCCGTTATCGCCGGTGAGCTTCCTGACGCGCGCCGCCAGTGCCTTCGCGGAAAAAATCGCTGTCATCGACGGCACGCGTCGTTATACCTATCGACAGTTGTTGGAACGATCCACAAGGCTCGCGTCTGCGCTGGCGAAGTTGGGCGTGGGTCGACTCGACACGGTCGCCATCATTGCATCCAACATTCCCGAGATGATCGAAGCTCATTTCGCAGTTCCGATGCTGGGCGCCGTGCTCAATCCGCTGAATACGCGGCTCGACGCAGCAAATATCGCCTTCTCGCTGAATCATGGGTCGGCGAAGGTGCTGATCGTCGATGGCGATTACGCTCAGGTCGTTCGCGAGGCGCTCTCGCATCTCGATCGTGACATCATCGTGGTGGACATCCCCGTTCCCGGCCAGCCCGGGTCAACCATCGGCAAATATGGCTACGAGGAGATTCTGTCGGCGGCAGACCCCGCGTTCGATTGGCCGGGGATCACCGACGAGTGGCAGTCGCTCGCCCTGTTGTATACGTCGGGCACGACCGGCGATCCCAAAGGGGTCGTCTACAGCCATCGCGGCGCCTATCTTTCGGCTCTCGGGAACGGGCTCTGTTTTGGCCTCAATTTCGACAGCGTCTATCTGTGGACGCTGCCAATGTTTCACTGCTGCGGCTGGTCCTATCCGTGGGCCGTCGTGGCGGTCGGCGGCACACAGATCTGTCTTCGGAAGGTCGAGCCGCCCCTCATATTCCGCCTGATTGCTGAACATCGGGTCACCCATTTGTGCGGTGCGCCGATCGTCCTCAACATGCTGGCGCATGCGCCTGCCGAGCAGCGCGTTCCCTTCAATCACGTCGTTTCGGTCGCAACCGGCGGAGCGGCTCCGCCGTCTGCGGTTTTCCGTTCGATGGAGGCGCTCGGCTTCCGTGTGGTTCATCTGTATGGCGCGACCGAGACTTACGGTCCCGCGACATCGTGCGTGTTCCAGCCTGAGTGGCACGACATGCCCGACAGCGAACGCTTTGGCAGGATGGCGCGGCAGGGCGTCGCCTATCCGATGGTCGACGACGTCAGGGTGGCAGATCCGAAAACCATGATGAGCGTGCCGCGGGACGGCGAGACCGTGGGCGAGATCATGGTCCGCAGCAACACGGTGATGAAGGGCTATCTCAAGAACAGCGGCGCCACTGCGAAGACACTGGTCGATGGCTGGTGCCTGTCCGGCGACCTTGCGGTCTGTCATCCCGACGGGGCGATCGAGATCAAGGACCGCTCAAAGGACATCATCATTTCCGGTGGCGAAAACATCTCCAGTCTCGAGGTCGAAGAAGTCTTGACCCAGCACCCCTCCGTGATGCTGGCAGCCGTCGTGGCGCGGCCCGACGCGAAATGGGGCGAGACGCCCTGCGCCTTCGTCGAATTGAAACCGGGTGCTTCCAGGCCCGACGATGCCGAGGTCTTTGCCTTCTGCAAAAGCCGTCTCGCCCGTTTCAAGGTCCCCAAGACGCTGGTCTTCGGTCCGTTGCCCAAGACGTCAACGGGCAAAATCCAGAAATTCCTGCTGCGAGAGCAGGTGAAGTCGCTGAAGACTGAGTCGTAACAACGAACGAATGCAGGTCCGAAAACGATGATAGATGGCAAAACCAGGCTGATCGCCCACATCGGCTATCCCACGGAATCCTTCAAGTCCTCGATGATCTATAACCCCTGGTTCGCGGCGCGAAAGATCAACGCGGCCGTGATCCCGATGGGCTGCAAGGTCGAAGACTACGCGTCCTTCCTGAAGCTGGTGTTCCGGCTGACCAATGTCGATGGCGCGCTAATCACTATGCCACACAAGGTTACGACTCTCGAACTCGTCGATGAAGCCTCGGTGTCGGCGAAGATCGCGGGCGCCTGCAACGCGGTGCGGCTCGACGAGCGCGGCACAATGATCGGCGACATGTTCGACGGCGAAGGCTTCGTCCGCGGCGTCATGAAAAAGGGTCGTCGCCTGGTGGGCGCAAGCGCGCTTGTCGCGGGCTGCGGCGGCGTCGGCTCTGCGATCGCAGCTTCTCTGGCGAAGGCCGGGATTGCCAGGCTCGGTCTGTACGACGCGTTCCCGCAGTCCGCAAGTGCGCTCGCGGATCGCCTAAGGGCGCATTATCCGAAGCTCGAAGTGACGACCACCTCCGCCGATCCGGCAGGCTACGACATCGTCATCAATGCCACGCCGCTCGGCATGAAAAAGGACGATCCGCTTCCGCTCGACGTGGAGCGCATCGCGCCGTCGACCTTTGTCGGCGAGGTCGTCATGAAAGACGAGATCACGCCGTTCCTGACCGCGGCGCGCGCCAAGGGCTGCGACTATCAGGTCGGCACCGACATGCTGTTCGAGCAGATTCCGGCCTATCTCGAATTCTTCGGTTTCGGCACCACCACTTCGGATGAACTGCGCAAGTTCGCGCAAATCCATTATTGATAGAGCACCAGCATGATACGTTCGATCGCAACAGTTTCGATTGGCGGCGCCCTCGACGAGAAGCTCAAGACGATTGCGGCCGCTGGCTTCGAGGCAGTCGAAATCTTCGAGAATGATTTTACGTGCTTCGACGGCTCCGCGCCCGACGTTGCGCGCATGTGCGGCGATCTCAGCCTTAGTATCTGTGCGCTGCAGCCGTTCCGCGATTTCGAGGGATTGCCGGAGCCGCAGCGCAGCCAGGCGTTCCGTAGGGCCGAGAAGAAGTTCGATTTGTTGGGCGAACTCGGCACCGACCTTTTGCTCGTGTGCAGCAACGTCTCACCCTTGGCGCTTGGCGGCATCGACCGCGCCGCCGACGATTTGCGCGAACTCGGCGAGCGCGCAGCCAAGCGCGGGGTGCGTGTCGGTTTCGAGGCGCTCGCGTGGGGGCGCTATGTCAACGATTACAGGGACGCCTGGGAAATCGTCCGGCGCGCCGATCACCCCGCGATCGGCATTATCCTTGACAGCTTCCACACGCTCGCGCCCGGCTTCCCCGTTGCGCAGATCGCGGCGATTCCCGCCGACAAGATCTTTCTGGTTCAGCTCGCTGACGCACCGCAGCTCGATCTCGACGTGCTGTCCTGGAGCCGGCACTTCCGTTGCTTCCCCGGGCAGGGAAACCTCCCCGTCTCCGATTTCATGCGGGCGGTCGATGCCACCGGCTACAACGGACCGCTGTCGCTCGAAATCTTCAACGACCAGTTCCGTGCGCAATCGACCAGGGAGGTCGCAGTCGATGCGATGCGCTCACTGGTGCTAATGGGCAGCGAACGGCGCAAGGCCGATCCTGCCCTGCGCGCGCGCGCGAACGTCTCGGACACTTGTTTCATCGAATTCGCCGTGAACCAGGCCCATGCGTCCCCATTGGCCAAACTGCTGCGCGAGCTCGGCTTCGTGCTGACCGGACGCCATCGATCGAAAGCGGTGGAGCGGTGGTCGCAAGGCGGCATCAACCTCCTGATCAACTCGTCGGACAACAGTTTCGCCAAGTCACATTTCATGACGCACGGCTCGGGCGTCTGCGCCATCGGACTCGAGGTCGATGACGTCGCTGACATGATGAGCCGGGCCGAGGCGCTGCAGGCGACGACGTTTCGACAAGCCGTGGGGCCCGGTGAAATGACCATCCCCGCGATCCGCGGTGTCGGCGGCAGCCTGCTTTATTTCCTCGAGCCGGCCTCACCCAATTGGGACGTCGACTTCGTTGCGGTGGACGGCGAGGACGACCCCGGCTTTCTCCGTCATATCGATCACATCTCGCAATCGATGCGGTTCGAGGAGATGCTGTCGTGGGAACAGTTCTATACCGGTCTGTTCGACCTGCAGCGCGCGCCGCAGCTCGAGATCGCCGATCCCCTGGGACTGGTGAAGAGCCAGGTGTTGGAAAACAGGGACGGTTCGCTGCGGCTCGTCCTCAATGCCTCCATGGCGACGCAGACCATGTCATCACGGTTCCTGTCCGAGTTTTTCGGCGCCGGGGTCCAGCACATCGCGTTCGCCTGCGACGACATTCTCACAACCGTTTCCGCCATGCGCGCGGCGGGCGCGACCTTCCTGACCATTCCCGACAATTATTACGACGACATCGACAGCCGCTACGAGCTCGATCCGGCGCTGCTGAAAGCGATGAAGGACAACGGCATTCTTTACGATCGCGATGGCGATGGCGAGTTCTTCCAGATCTATACCCACGCTTTCGAGGAGCGGTTCTTTTTCGAGATCGTCCAGCGGCGGGGATATAAGGGCTTTGGCGCGCCGAATGCCGGCATCCGCCTGGCGGCGCAGACCAGGGAAGCAAGGCCTCGTACCATGCCCCGTGTCGGTTGATGACAACAGCCGTGGTGCCTGGCTTCGATGTACGAACCCCATCGTTGGTTGATGCTGCGATGTGCATAAGCTCCAGCAAGCGAAAGGAAGCATCGATGAGTCGCCTAGTCATGGTCTTGAACGGACCCAACCTCAACCTGCTGGGTCAGAGGCAACCGGAAATCTACGGCTATTCGACGCTTGCCGACGTGGAGCGCGACTGCCGGGCGGTGGCTCGTGAGGCAAACCTCGAGCTCGTTTTTCATCAGAGCAATCGCGAATATGAGATCATCGACTGGATCCACGAAGCCAGGGGGACCGCCGGCGGGATCGTGATCAATCCGGCCGCATTCACGCATACGTCCGTCGCGATCCTCGATGCGCTCAACACATTCGAGGGGCCGGTCATCGAAGTCCATATCGGCAACATCCACAAGCGAGAGGAATTCCGGCACCATTCCTTCGTCTCGCTGCGCGCGGACGGGGTAATGGCTGGATTTGGCATCCAGGGCTATTCGCTGGCACTACGTCGCGTTGCCGTCCTTTTGGATGAAAGGATAGCGAGCGCGGAGAAGGCCGAGAAATAGCAACGCAACACGTCCGTGCGACATGGACGCCTTCGCAGCGAGTGGCGGGCGTCCTGATGCAGCAATTTGTTTCGCCTGCGACCGAGTTTTGGGAGGTACCCGTGTTCGACGTCAGCAATCAGCACATCCTTGTCACCGGCGGCTCGAGCGGCTTCGGCCGCCATTTCGCGCGCTTTCTTGTGAGCAACGGCGCGAAAGTCACGCTCGCCGCGCGGCGCGCCGAGGCGCTGGCCTCCGCGGTCGACGAGATCAAGTCATCCGGCGGCAGGGCGCAGAGCGTGGTGCTCGATGTCACCGTTGCCGAGAAGATCGACGCGGCGATGGCGCAGGCCGAAGCCAAATTCGGACCGATCGATGCCGTCGTCAACAATGCGGGCGTCACCGCGACCAAGCCCGCGCTCGATCAGGACGAGCGCGCCTGGGACAGTGTGATCGACACCAACCTCAAGGGCGTGTGGCTGGTGGCGCAGGCCGCAGCCAGGCGCATGGTCGCCAACAAGGTGAAGGGCTCGATCGTCAACATCGCCTCGATTCTCGGCTTGCGCGTCGCCGGCGCGGTCGCGCCCTACGCGATCTCCAAGGCCGGCGTGATCCAGATGACCAAGGCGCTGGCGTTGGAATGGGCGCGCTACGGCATCCGCGTCAACGCGCTGGCCCCTGGCTATTTCGCGACCGAACTGAATGACGACTTCTTCGAGAGCGAGCAAGGCCAGGCGCTGATCAAGCGCGTGCCGCAGCGCCGCCTCGGCCAGCTCAGCGAGCTCGACGGCCCGCTCCTGCTGTTGATTTCCAACGCCGGCTCATTCATGACCGGGAGCGTGGTGGCGGTCGACGGCGGCCACCTCGTTTCGGGGCTATGACGGACCACCATCGCAAATGACCACGCACTTCGCCGGAGTGAACGGCGTCAACATTGCCTATTCGGCGCGGGGCAAGGGACCCCCGCTAGTGCTGATCATGGGCTATCGACTCAATTCGACGGCATGGCCGGCTACCTTCATCGCGCAACTGGCGCAGCGCTTCACAGTCATCACGCTGGACAATCGCGGCACCGGGCGCAGCGATAAGCCGGTCACGGGTTACGCCATCGCCAACATGGCGCGCGACGTGCGCGGGCTGCTGGACGAGCTGAAATTCGAGCGCGTGCACATGCTTGGCTATTCCATGGGCGGGGCCATCGCGCAAGAATTCGTCCGGCAATTTCCCGATCGCGTGGAGGGCTTGATCCTGTCTGCGACCATGGCGGGCGGGCCGGGCGCGACCTATGCTGAACCGCCAGTGGTGCGTGTGATGCGCGATCTCGACGGGCTCACGCCGGAGCAGGCGGCGCGGCGGATCTGGAGCGTTACTTACGCGCCCGGCTATCTCGACAAGCACCGCGCGCTGGCCGAAGAGCAGATGAAGCGCGAGATCGCGCTACCGACGCCGCTGCATGCCGCCGACCTGCAATTCCAGGCCTTTGCCGAATTCGACTGCTCGCAGCAGCTTGCAACTATCAAGAATCCGACGCTGGTGCTGACCGGCGATCTCGACAGATTGATCTCGCCGCAGAACTCGTTGAAGATAGCGAAGCTCATTCCCGTATCGCGACTAACCATCGTTCCGGGCGGCGGCCATCGCGTGATGTGGGAAGCGACCGATGAATGCGTGTCGCATATCGCCGGCTTCCTTGATGACGTCGAGAATGGGCGCGACGTAACCAACGCGCAGCGACTCGGCGGCTACGCGCCGCCGCTGCTCGACACGCTGGCGTCGACGACGCAATGGTTCTTCGGCCTGCCGTCGACGCTCACGAGCGCGGCGTTCGATTCCCTGACGATTGCGCGCCGGTCGATGCTGGTCGGCAGTTCCTTACCCTATGGCGACGGCAAGCCGATCGTGCTGGTGCCACCGCATCTTGGCGGCGACCTCGCGCTGATGCCGCTTTCGGCCTGGCTCAAGGCGCTCGGCTACCGCCCCGCCACCGCCGGGCTCTTTCTCAATCTCGGCGACGCCGCGACCGATCGCGCGCTTGCGAACGCGATTCATGACGTCACCGCGCGCGTCGGACGCAAGGCCGTGGTGGTCACGCATTCCTCAGGGCACGTGGCGGCGCTCCGGGCTGTGGAAGCGCAAAAGGACCGTGTCTCCGACCTGGTCGTGTTCGGCGCATCCGCGGGTGTGATGCCGTCGAACGGTGTGCGCACGCATTTTGTCACCTCTGGCTTGCCGACTCCGCACGCCATGCTGAAACTGCCGCAGTTGTTGCGGACGATCGAAATCGAATTGCTTGAAGCGTGAATGTAATCGGGGCCATAGAGTAGGACGGCTTTGGCTAGAGCATTTTCGGTTCTGATTGAATCAGAACCGAAGCTCTAGATTCTTGTTTTGACGCGTTTTCTTCACGCGAACCGGTGTCCACTTCGCTCGAAAACGCTCTAGATCGACATTATTGGTAACCCCAAACAAAAAGCCCCGGACGATGCCGGGGCTTTAAGCTCAAACGTTCGTCAGTATCTTGCGGTAACGGGTGGACCCCAGTTGAACAGGTAGTTGACCCCAACTTTCACCGTCTGGACATTGCGAATGTTGGAGGTGAACGTATCGCCTGCAAGGAACGGAGCTCCGGCCGGAACGACGAAAGTCCGGTCGCCCAATCCAAGATAGTCGTATTCGAGCTTCACCGTCCAATTGTTCGTGAACGCATATTCGAAGCCTGCGCCTACCAGCCAGCCGCCGGTGTTGTTGCCGCAGTTAGTGAGACCGAGCGTACCGCAGGTGAACGAC
>Ga0307474_10000757_pt1 | contig 23306 bp, 17 predicted proteins | sample atmos_gasesECM1C_2_FD_203312 | JGI IMG/M metagenome (GOLD analysis project Ga0307474, IMG submission 203312) | Hardwood forest soil microbial communities from Morgan-Monroe State Forest, Indiana, United States - atmos_gasesECM1C_05 | ecosystem: Environmental > Terrestrial > Soil > Temperate... | reverse complement strand
CAACAGAACTTTCTGGGATACTTCGGGCCGTTGTCTCTGATTATGCTGCTGGCTGTTTGGGCCACGGGGTTGATCTCCGGCTTTGCACTCTTGCAGTACGGAATGGGTGGCCATGAACAGCTGGGCAACGAACCGCTCACATTCGCCAGGATTCTTTATCACAGCGGTGAGACCTTTTTTACTCTGGGCTACGGCGACATCGTGCCGACATCTGGAGGAGCCCGGGCGCTTTCGGTGATCGAAGCGGGAATGGGATTCGCGTTTCTGGGCCTGGTGATCGGGTATATCCCGGTCGTGTATTCGGCGTTTTCGCGGCGGGAGATACAGATTTCGATGCTGGATGCACGGGCGGGGTCGCCGCCGTCGGCGGTGGAGTTGCTGGTGCGTCTGGCAGGAAGGTCGGATGATCCGGGAGTCGATCAGAAAGTTTTCGATGAAGTGCTGCGAGACTGGGAGCGGTGGTCGGCGGAGCTGCTGGAGAGCCAGATTTCGTATCCGGTGCTGACATTTTTTCGCTCGCAGCACAGCAACCAGTCGTGGGTGGCGGCGCTGACGACGATGCTGGATGTGACTTCACTGGTGCTGACCGGGATTGAGGGAGTGAACCCGGGGCAGGCGAAGCTGACGTTTGCAATGGCGCGCCATGCGGCGGTGGATCTGGCGCAGGTGGTGAATGCGCGGCACGATCCTACGGCGCCGGACCGGTTGCGGGCGGCCGAGTTGGAAGCGCTGCGTGGGGCGCTGGCTGCGGCTGGACTACGATTGCGGAGCGACGATGCGGGGCGGGATAAGCTGGCGAGGCTGCGATCAATGTATGAACCGTATGTGCATTCGACGGGAAAAAATCTGATGCTGACGTTGCCGCCGTGGCTGCATCCGGAGAAGGCGCGCGACAACTGGCAGGCGGGCCCGTGGGATCGGGTGATTCAGGCGAAGGGACTGGCGATTCTGGGGCAGAGGGAGCCGGTGCGCGCGCAGTTGATTGAACTGGATCACTTCTGAGCGCGGAGGGATGATCCCCGCGGGATGCTAACATTCTGTTTCGATTCCAAGCAGATGAAACATACGGGCGAAAACGTGGCGCGCGAGCGTGAAGAGCTTGCTGGCTCTAGTCCTGGTCTTTGCGGATGAAAAATATTGGCGAGAACGTCGTGCGAATCGAGGCCGAGGCTCTCCGCGCGTTGGCGGATCGCATTGGCGGGCCGATGGCGGCGGCGTTTCAGCGGGCGGTGGACTTGATGTTCGGCTGCGCCGGGCGCGTGGTGGTCACAGGGATGGGGAAGAGCGGACTGATTGCGCGCAAGATTGCGGCTACGCTGAGCTCGACAGGAACTCCGGCGTTGTATCTGCATCCGGTGGAGGCGTTGCACGGGGATTTGGGAATGGTGGTGCGGGGGGATGTGGTGCTGGCGTTGTCGGCTTCCGGGGAGACGGAGGAGATTTTGGCATTGCTGGCGACGATTAAGCGACTGCGGGTGCCGCTGATTGCGATGACCGGGGATGAGAGCAGTCTCCCTGCACAGAAAAGGAAATCAACGTCAAAGGCAGCGGGCAGGAGTGCCCGCTCCACACGAGCATTACCCACACATGCGTCTACCTTGGCTTCGGCTGCAGAGGTGGCTTTGGATTGTTCGATTGCCGAGGAGGCATGTTCTCTGGGACTGGCTCCCACAGCTTCGACGACTACGATGCTGGCTTTGGGAGATGCTTTGGCGGTTACGCTTAGCGAGAAACGTGGGTTCAAGGAGGAAGATTTCGCCAACCTGCATCCCGGGGGAAAGCTGGGGAAACGGCTGGCGCGCGTGGAATCTTTGATGCACTCGGGAGACGCGTTGCCGCGGGTGGCGCTGAAGACGAAGATGCCGGATGTGATTTATGAAATGTCGCGCAAGAAGCTAGGCGTGACGGCGGTGGTGGAAGGGGAGAATCTGGTGGGCATCATCAGCGACGGAGATTTGCGGCGGCTACTGGAGAAACGCGGGAAAGACGTGCTGGATCTGACAGCGGGCGAGTGCATGACGAAGAATCCGCGAACGATTGCGGCTGAAGAATTTGCCGCGACAGCTCTGGCGCTGATGGAGGAGAAGAAGATTACGTCGCTGATGGTAGTTGACGGAAACGGCAAGCTGGAAGGAATTTTGCATCTTCACGATTTGTGGGGCACGGAACTGCTGTAGCGCTGGCGTGTCCCGCCGGCGGCCGCCGGGACTGGCGCTACAATATCTGCATGTACCATTACGATCCAAATACTGCGCTGGAAGAACTTACCGAAGACGCAACCCTGCCCAACCCGGTTCATGTGCGTGACATGATTCTGCGCAAACATCCCTCGACGGAGAAAGCTCTGGAGCTGAACCGGCTGTTTGTGGAATATCAGAAGTTTTTCGGCGAGACGCAGAAGTTGGGGAAAGAGATTCTGCGGCAGTTGACTACTTAGTACCGAGTCGCGAGTACCACGTACCGCGCTAAGACTTAGCGGGATGCGATTCACCGTGTTTTCTTTAGACTCTTGACGTAGCCGCCGATTGCGTCGTTTGCCATTCTCTCTGCTTCCTCGACCGTGCGGCCATAAGTCACGCAGCCCGGTAAAGCCGGTACGAGGGCGGTGAATCCACCCTCTGGCTCGTGGCGCAGAAGGATGTTGTAACAGGTATCATCCATTCTGCGATCCTAGCAGACAGTCAGAGCGGGCCAAAGAAACTCGCTGCTACAATGATCAATTCCCCTAGGGATCAGCGAGCGTCCGTCACTCGGTACTCGCAACTCGGTACCCACTCTATGCATCGATGGTCAGAAGTCTTCATTCCTACTCTGCGCGAGGCTCCGGCTGACGCTGAAGTCGCCAGCCACAAATTTCTGGTGCGGGCGGGCTACATCCGCCAGCTTGCGGCGGGAATTTATTCGTATCTCTTTCTTGGCAACCGGTCGTTTAACAAGATCACGGCCATCGTGCGAGAGGAGATGGACAAGATCGGGCAGGAGTTTTTTCTGCCGGCACTGCATCCGCGCGAGCTTTGGGAGGCCAGCGGGCGTGCGGCTTTGATGGGCGACAACCTCTTCAAGCTGAAAGACCGCAAGGGCACGGAGTTGGTGCTGGGCATGACCGAAGAAGAAGTGATGACCTCGATCGCGATAAAAGATCTGCGCAGCTACAAGCAGTTGCCGCAGATCTGGTACCAGATCGCTTCGAAGTTTCGCGACGAGCCGCGGCCGAGGTCCGGGCTCTTGCGGGTGCGGCAGTTCATGATGAAAGACGCATACTCGTTCGACATCGACGCGGCCGGTCTGGATGTTTCCTACAAGAAACATTACGACACATATTGCCGGATCTTCGACCGCTGCGGGCTGAAGTACATGGTGGTCGAGGCGGATTCGGGAGCGATGGGCGGGAAGGAATCGCACGAGTTCATGGTGCGGACTCCGGCGGGCGAGGATCAGATTGTCAGCTGCGACGGCTGCAACTACGCGGCGAACATGGAGAAGGCTGCGTCGAAACTTGGCGCTGTGGATGATTTATGGCCTGAGGGGGATGGCCGGCCGCTTGAGGTGCACACTCCGGGGCAGAAAACGATTGAAGATGTGGCGCGGTTTCTGGGCGTCTCACCGAAAAACAAAATCAAGACGCTCGCTTTGATGGCCGATGAACTGGTGCCGGGAAAAAAAGGCGAGAAGACCGGAAAGCCCCGGTCGAGGGCGATTGTGGTTCTGATGCGGGGTGATCATCAGCTGAATGAAGCGAAACTCAACGCCACGGTGGCCGTCGCAACGCGCCCCATGGAGGAAGATGAGATCAAAGCGCTGTTCAGGTCTCAGGCGGGATATTTGGGGCCGCTGGGGATTGAGTGGGCGAAGGACCTGAAGAAAGATGTTGATCTTCCAGTTCTTCTGGTTGACAAAGCACTTGAAGGCCGCGCGAATCTGATCGCGGGCGCGAATAAAGAGGACTATCACCTGAAGAATCTCACGCCGGGAAAGGACTTTCACCCCACGGCGTATGTCGATCTACGTGCGGTGACGGCGGGCGAGGGATGTCCGAATTGCGGGAACGCGCTGCGCATCGATACGGCGGTCGAGATTGGGCACATCTTTAAACTCGGTTACCGCTACTCTGAATCGATGGGCGCGCGGGTGCTCGACAAGAACGGCAAGGAAGTTATGCCAATCATGGGCTGCTACGGCATTGGCATCGAGCGCATTCTGACCGCGGCGGTGGAGCAGAGCAACGATGAAAACGGATTCTGGCTGCCGCCGGCGATCGCGCCGTTTGAAATTGTGGTGACTCCGGTCAATGTGAAGGATGAGAGTTTGCTCAGCGCTGCGAGTGACATCGCTAAGCGGCTGGAAGGCGCCGGATTCGACGTGATCCTCGACGATCGCGATGAGCGGCCGGGAGTGAAGTTCAAAGATGCGGATCTGGTCGGTATCCCCTTTAGAATCACGGTGGGGAAGAAGGTTACCGAAGGTACTGTCGAGGTGGTTATGCGCTCGACTCGGGAAATGCGCGATGTTACGATCAACGCGATCGTAGAACATTTTCAAGGAGCACTGTGAGCCCAGGCTTGAACGTTGCGCCTGGTTGCGGCGCTGTTTCAAACTATGGGAATCGTAAAAGCACTTACGGGGTTACTGGCGATTGCGGCAGTATTTGTAGGAGTCTTCCAGGTGGCACCGCCCATCATGGCGAATTACAGTTTCGAGGATGACCTCAAGACCGTGTCGCTGATGGATGGGGCCAACCAGCAAAAGACGGACGAAGACGTTCGCAATGATGTGCTGCGCAAAGCTCGAGAGCACGACCTGCCGGTCACGCCAAAACAAGTGACGGTGCAGCGCGTGAATACTCCTGGAACCGCCGCCGTGTACGTTGCAGTAGACTACTCAGTGACCATCAACTTACCCGGCTATCCTGTCGATATGCACTTTAATCCTTCAAGTGGTAATAAGGGATTTTAAGTTAAGCTATACGACAGTAATTATCACGGTAGCTTGCCTTAGACACACGCTCCGCGACCCGTCCTAGCGATTTGCACCCATCCTATCTCAACTTTGAGCCGCCAAATTAGTTAGTCAAAAACCACGGTAAACCTATCCACAAAACTAATTGCTCTTCCAAGCCCATTGCTTGGCCCTGTCCCTAGGGCTGATGTGAAATCGTTGTTAGGGTTGCAAACTGGGGAAAACGTTTCTCTATTCGAGAAGAAACATCGATTTCCGCGACTAAAGTCGAGTTGAACGGTAGCGCTTATGGCGCAGCTGAAAGGTGCGCCCTTTCAAAACTGGCTTGGAGTTTCTCAGTAGCCTACGGAGTGTTCGATAGCTATGTAACCCAGATACGCTTTGATGCGCGTCACACTTTGAGTCCGGAATCAAACGCCAGACAAATGAGAAAGGCACGCACCGAGTGCGTGCCTTCAACATATAACTCTAGCCGTCGCATTGCCTGAGGAGGACAGGCGGGTTCAGCGTTTTTACGCCGGACCGCAAGCGCCGTTGGGATCTGTGCCGGCCGCCGAAGCCACACCGATAAAGATCGGCTGCGATTGCATGCCGTTGTAATCTGCTATGACCTGGTACGAACCGGTGAGAAACCAGCTCGGTGTTGTGGCTGGGGGAGGCGTGAGATCTTGCCAGGTGCAAACGGGAGGATTTACTGCCGTCATCATACCAGTCGTGTTCAGGGACACAGTGTTAGGCGGAGCTTGCAGTGCGCCCCCATTCGCATCGCTGCCTTGCGGCGTCACCAAGAACTTCACGGAGTTCGTGACCGGAACCGTTTTGCCGCTATGATAAATCGCGTTGACCTGAAGCTGCAGGGTGCCACCCCAGCCCACGATGTTGTAGAAGCCGCCTCCCGTAGCTGCGGTGGTGGCGGTGAGGTCTACCGACTGTACGTAATCTGATGTGCCGCATCCACTGGAGATAAGCAACAGCGCGACGAGTAACACGGCCAGAATGTTTGCACGTTTCACGAGAGAATCCTCCACGAATCTCAATTCAATTGTTTGTCAGCTGCTACGAAGATTGTCAGCTGTTACTGTCATGGTGAATGTTGTCAGCTTCTAATAATGAGAGCAAGGAAAAAGTGTGGTTACTATGCAATCGTTTGGTCACGTCCAATGGTCACGCGAGGTGGTCGTGGTCTACTTAGGCGAATATGTCGTCATTCGATGACGCGAAGAAGATGTCATCGGGCTCTCTGCCGCGAGTGATTTAGTCCTGCCCAGAACAGTGACATTCGTAACGTTGTCACGAAGTTACCTTCCCGCCTAACATCACCATTAGGTTAGAGTTTATTTACGTGTTCGCGGGGAAATCGTTGTCTGAGCAGTCCGGAAGTGGCGGTCTGGGGCTGGCCCGCGAGCCAGATCATGTTAGCGATTCGTTTTCGCCAGCTTACGAATCAGAGCGTAAGCGAGGCGGCGGGGAGGCAGTTCATGAAGACAAGAGTTCGCGCGCTATATATTTTGCCGCTGATGCTGGCCGCAATGTCCCTGACCAATTGCAGTCCTTATTCGTGCCGGGTTACGTTTGGCTCTTCTACGTGTACGCCTTCGGGCTCCGGAGTTACTGGCACGGGTGGAAACGGCGGTGGTGGTGGGGGCGGCGGTGGTGGTGGTACTACGATCTCTGCGGCGAACGCAACCACTCTTGTGTATTTCGTGGACGCAGCCGGAGTGGAGGGAACGGGATTTGGAGGAACGACCTTCGCTCCGCTCACGGGTTACACAGTTCCTGCCCTGCCGTCCAACGCCGCCGACAACATGGCGATCGTCAACAAGCAGTTCGTTTATATTCCCATGGGCGACACCACGATCCAGGCGTTTAGCCTGACGCGGGCGACGGGTTTGCTCACCGCAGTCGCTGGAAGTCCGTTCTCGGTGAGCGGTACGACTGGGACTGCGGACGGCGCATGGTCCGACCCGCAAGGGCGATTTTTGTTTGTCGGAACCGAGGTTGGGGGATTCATTTGGGTATTTCAGATCAATTCCACAACCGGAGTACTGACCGAGACGGTAGGATCACCATTTACGACGGGGATATCGAGCGCCGATATCATGACTGTCGACGCGAGTGGAAAGTTTCTGTATGTCGGGCAGGGTAGTGCTTCGGCGGGCGTCGCCGGCTTTCTCATTGACCAGACGACTGGAGCTCTCACCCCGATCACAGGAAGCCCCTTCAACCTCAGCGTGGCTCAGATTCACGCCAGCCTGACTGGGGAATTTCTTCTGGGAGTCGCAGAGATACAGGATGCGGGTGGTGGCGTGAACGCAACCGACCCGCACATTTATGTCTATGCGATCAACTCGGTAACCGGTGTTCCCACCGCAGCGACCGGTTCGCCGTTCGCCACCACCATGGTGCCGTTTGACTTTGCCATCTCGCCGAACGGCAAGTATGTTTACACGGTAGGAACCGGGGTGGCCCTCAGCACAGCCGATCCGATTGAAGGCTTCTCGATGGATACGACGACCGGTGCACTGACGGCACTGTCGGGGTCACCGTTCACGTCTCTGCCTACTCCTACGCAGTGCCAATTCGACCAGGCGGGTGTGACACTGGTTTGCCGGGATTCGGGCTCGTCGGAAATGTCTGTGCTGACGGCGAGTCCCACAACCGGCGCACTGACCCATACTGCGGATCTAACCTCCGGTGGTTCTCCCTTCGCCATAACGGATTAATTGCAGCGCTATTGACAGCTTTGAGACCCGCTTAGATAGCGGGTTTCTTTTTGCCTGTCTCCAGAGCGGTACAATGGGACAACACTCCGCGACTGCGCCTTCGCGGCGAGATGGTGGGGGAAGTCAGCGAAAGTAGACGTCAAACCTTTTCCAGCACCGGAACGTCTGACCAGCAGGCGGTTGCCCGGCGGGCGCGAGACCTAAACTTGGCGATCAAGATCAAGATTCCGAAAAACGGCAAGAGCAGCAGGGGTTGGCGCGGTCTGCCGCGGGATCCGGTGATTCGAGCTGCGATTGTGGTGTTTGTGGCCGTCGCAGTGGGCTTTGGCGCATTCTTTTGTTATTTCTACGTTAAGTACGACCGCATCATTGCGCAGCGCTTCCGCACACCGGTATTCACGAATTCGGCAAAAATCTACGCCCTGCCCCGGACGGTGCATGACGGCGACAAAGCGGAGGCCAAGGAGATTGCCGCTCTACTGCGGCGCGCCGGGTACTCCGATAAAGATGGGCAGTCTGCTTTAGGCATCTTCCGGCTGATGAGGGATGGAATCGATATTGAGCCCGGACCGGAGAGCTATCACAGCCAGGACGAAGCGCGTATCAAGATTCAGGACGGCCAGGTGCAAGAGATCAGCAGCAAAGGCGGCGATCTTTCCGCTTACGAACTGGAGCCGCAACTGGTGACTTCTTTGTTCGACGCCGAGCAGCGGTCGAAGCGGCAGGTGGTGAAGTACGACGAGATTCCCAAGGTGATGGTGGATGCCGTTCTCGCCATTGAAGACCGGCGGTTCTTCGAGCATAGCGGAGTGAATTTCATCCGCATGTTCGAGGCGGGGTGGGTGGATGTGATGCGGCAACGCCACGAGCAGGGCGGCTCGACCATCACGATGCAGCTTTCGCGCGGGTTTTTTCTAACACCGGAAAAAACCATACGGCGCAAACTCACCGAGATGTTGATTGCCGAGGAAATGGAACAGAAGTTCAGCAAGCAGCAAATCTTTGAATTTTACGGCAACTGGGTGAACCTGGGTCAGCGTGGATCGTTTGCGATCAGCGGCTTCGCGGAAGCGTCCCGCGCTTATTTCAATAAAGATTTGAAAGACATCACGCTGCCCGAGGCGGCATTGCTGGCAGGAATTATTCAGGGGCCGAGCCGGCTATCGCCTTACCGGCATCCTGAGCGCGCGCTGGAGCGGCGCAATCTGGTGCTGGATTCCATGGTCGACACGCACGCTATCACGCGCGAGCAGGCCGACAAGGCGAAGGCTTCGCCGCTGAAGCTGGCGCCTCCGAACGTTGAGGCGAGCGACGCACCCTATTTCGTGGATATGGTGCGCGACACCCTGATCAACAAATTTGCCGAGCACGATTTGAACGACCAGTCCTACCGTATTTATACGACGCTCGATCCCGACTTGCAGAAGGCCGCGGCCCAGGCGGTAGAGACAGGCATCAAACTCGTGGATGAACAGGTCACAAAGCTGCGCACGAAAAAGAAGAAGGTCGGCAAGAAAATTGAGACGCAGGTTGCGCCGGGGCCGCAGGCGCAGGTGGCGCTAGTGGCAATGGATCCACACACCGGAGCGGTGCTGGCTCTGGTGGGTGGAAGAGATTACGGCTTCAGCCAGCTGAATCACACCTTGTCGAAGCGGCCGACCGGTTCGATCTTCAAGCCCTTTGTCTACGCGGCCGCGATGAATACGGCGCTCGACGGGTCCCAGACAGTGATTACTCCGGCGTCGATGGTGACCGATGCGCCCTCGAGTTTTGCGTACGGAGATCAGATCTACGAGCCGCGGAATTACAAAGAGGAATATCACGGCGATGTGACGCTGCGCTATGCGCTGGCGATGTCGCTGAACAACGCAACAGTGAAAGTGGCGGAAGAAGTGGGCTATGACAAAGTGGCCGACCTGGCCAAGAACGCGGGAATTGCCTCAGTGAAGGCAACGCCGGCGATGGCGCTGGGTTCCTACGACGCGACGCCTTTGGATATGGCCGGAGCCTACACCTCATTTTCGAATAGTGGCACGCGCTTGTCGCCGATTTTGGTGAATTCGGTACGGAACGCCAAGGGCGATGTGGTGGCAAACTATAAAACGGACCAGCGGCAGGTGCTTGACCCGCGAATCTCTTACGTCATGACCACGATGATGGAGAGCGTGATCAACAATGGATTAGGGTACACCGCCGTTCGGCTGCGGGGATTCACTCCGCCGGCTGCGGGCAAAACGGGCAGTTCGCACGATGGTTGGTTCGCGGGGTACACGTCGAATTTGTTGTGTATCGTGTGGGTGGGTTACGACGACTATAGCGATCTGCGGTTGAGCGGAGCGCAAACGGCCGCGCCCATCTGGGCTGAATTCATGAAGAAGGCGGCCACGCTTTCGCAATATTCTGATATGAAACCATTCGTACAGCCGACCGGCGTAGTCGACGTGCAACTCGACAAAGCCACGAACCGCCTGGCTACGCCAACCTGTCCCGACGACTACACGGTCGCTTTCGTGGCGGGCACGGAACCGCGCGAGACTTGCGATCAACCCGGAGCGGTCGCGGGATTTTTCAATCGAATCTTCGGCGGAGGCAGCAAGCCGTTGCCTCCCACGCTGGCGGCCAATGATCAGGCTGCCGAAGATGCCAAGAAGAAAAAAGGGTTCTTCGGAAAGATTGCAGGGATTTTCAAGGACGACAAGACAGCTGCCCCTCCGCCGCCCAAGCCGGCAGACCCCAGCGAAACCGCGCCTCACTAACGCCCTTTGGCAGAAACTTTAACCCGCTACGGCCTCGTCACTGGCCGGTACCACGGGCAGTTCAACTGCCACGCCATCCCGATAGGTAACACTGTTCCCAGAAATTGCCGGCACGCGTTCGCCTGGCACCAGAATCCCGACTAGATTCAGGGGGTCTGCCGCCGACAGCGTTACCGTGCCTTGTGCGGCATCGAGCTTGCGCAGCGCTCGAACTGACTCCACGGCTACCGGCAATGCGAACTGCTCGCCCAGAAATCCATCCACAAACCGCCCGCCGCGAATCTCGCCCCGGTCTTCGAGGCGCCGAAATGCGGTCAGTAACTCGCGCCACGGCGGCAAATTCGCTTCGCGAGCCAGCACATCGCGGACAACGATTCCATAGCGCCGCAACAGCATCCAACACGCCGCTTCGACGGCTCGCGGACGCTCGACGACCTGCTCAGAATGCAGCAAAGCCCATCGCCCTGAGCTGTGCCGCGGACGCGAGGTCCGCCCGTTACCTTGCCCTGCCCGTCGCTTCGGATCGATCAGCGACCGCAAATTATCGAACCCATCCGCGGTCACCAACCCCGCAGCGACCAGTTCCCACAACGCCGTTTCGATCTCCGCCTTCAACTTCTCCGTACCGCGCACAATGTCTGCGAAGAACGACGCCCCGCGCTGCCGCAAAAAATTCAGCACAATCTGCCCACCATGGCTCAGCCCGTTATTCTCTGAAAGCTCCGCCCCCGGATGCCGCGGCGTCATCCAGTCGGCATCTTCCCGCACGAAAAATGTAATGGGTGCCACGCTGGTCGGAATCACGCGCCGCTGCCGTGGAGGTGGCCCCGCGCCCGGTTCGGCCGTTCCATTGGCGGGATGTATCGAATCCAGTGTCGCTGGATGCGGCGACAGTCTTCCCCATCCCACGGCTCCAGACATGCAGAGCTGGTCGAGCCACTTGGGATCGTAATCCACGACCCGCCGCGCCAGGACTTGCCGCTCCCACGCATTTGCTGGAACTTCAAATCCCTGCAACTGCCGGAGCACTTCCAGCGTGCCGCGCTCACCCACCACCTGCGTCCCCGGAGCTGCATGCTGCCACTGCAGCAACCACTGCATAAACTGCGCCGCCGTGACAGGTTCGATCTGCTTGCGGAGCGTAGCCACGGTCAGGCGATGAATGCGCGCCAACAGGCGGCGTTCGCACCATTCCGGCTCCAATTCCGATGTGGGGGCAGTCTGGGTAGGAAAAGTTTGTGTGGGGACAGCCGCCCTCTCCCGCGAGGCAGCGCCACTGAAGTTTCCCCGCAGAACAGTTCCGCTAGATTCCATCCGAAGCAGAACGTTGGTGATCTGATCCGCGGAAACCCACAAAGTGGCACCAAGGTCAGTCGCCGTAACCGGGCCCAGATGGGACATCCATCCGGTCACCATGGTGAGCAAAGCATCCTCGCGACTGAGGTCTGGCGTAGCGACCGAAGTCAATCGCGGTTCGTAGTCTGCATCCGGGAAGAGCAACGAAAACGCTTTTGCCCTCTCCGCCGCAACCCAGTAAATCCGCCCTTCGAAGGTCGCTGTCGCGGCGCGCCCTTCATTTACCAGGTGCTCAAAATAAAACTTCCACTGCTGCGTTCCAAAACTGCGGCTGGCTTGCGGCAGCGCCACCAACGTATGCAGCACATCGTGCAACTCATCCGCATCCCGCACGTCGGGCCATGCTTCTTCCCGCACCTGCTCGATCGCCGCCGGATCCAGCCCTCCTACTTCTTCCAGCACGGAGTCCGGCAGCATCCGCCGCATTTGCACTGCGCGCGCGCGGCGCTCTTCGAGCGGCGCATCATCCAGGTAGGCATACGGGTTCGCATTGAGAATCTCATGCGAGAACTGCGACGGAACCGGCGTATCCACGGCGATGCAACGGATTCGTCCGTCCGCCAAGCCGCTTAGCAATGCCTTCAGCCCTTCGATATCCATTGCCTCGGTGAGCACGTCTTTCATCACTTCGCCCACCAGCGGATGATCAGGGATTTTGCGTTCTCCCTGAATGTTCTCAAAGCACGCTGCTGCATCGGGGAAAACCGACGCCAGGAGATCGTCCGATCGCATGCGCTGAATCTGCGGCGGAACTTTTTTCCCATTTTGAAAGCGCAGGAGCGCCAGAGCCCGGTTGGCGTCCCAGCGCCAGCGAGTAGCGAAGATGGGAGAATCCAGGGCCGCCTGCTCCAGAATCGGCTGCACGGTCGCCGCCTGCAAAAAATTGAACACATCACCCAGGGGAAAACTGTGCTGCTCGGCCAAAGCAATATTCAAGCCGTTATCCGTCGCCGCCGCCTGCAACTCGAAATTAAATCCCACGCAGAAGCGCTTGCGCAGCGCCAGTCCCCAGGCCTTGTTGATGCGTCCACCGAAGGGCGCGTGGATTACCAACTGCATCCCGCCACCCTCATCGAAAAAGCGCTCGGCGATCACCGTCGTCTGTGTCGGCACCGCACCCAGTACGGCCCGCCCCTGCAAAATGTATTCGACCGTCTGTTCCGCGCCGGAATCATCCAGCCCGCAATTCTCTTTCAACCACGTCACAACCGCGGCCACCTCCGGCTGCGTCGCAGAAAATCCAACTGGCGATGTGTGGGGCAGCATATCGCTGATGGTTTGCCGCAAAGCTCCGATGTGCTCCGACAATTCTTCCGTGCGCGCCGGAGCCTCGCCCCGCCAGAACGGCACGCTCGGCGGTGCGCCATGCGCATCCTGCACCAGCACGCGTCCGGCATTGGTTTCGATGCGGCGAATCATCCACGAAGTATTTCCCAGCAGCATGATGTCGCCGCGATTGCTCTCCACAGCAAAGTCTTCGTCCACCGTTCCCACGACGAGGCCATCGGGCTCCGCCACCACCGCGTAAAGCGAATTGTCCGGGATTGCTCCGCCGCTGGTGATGGCGGCCAGCCGCGCCCCGCGCCGAGCCCGCAGTTTCCGATTCACGCGATCTCGATGAATATATGCGCCATATCTGCCGCGCTTCGCCGCAATCCCTTCTGCGAGCATTTCCAGAATCGAATCAAAAGTCTCGCGCGCTAAATTGCGATAGGGATACGCGCGCCGCGCCAGAGCGAACATCTCATCCTCGTCCCACTCTTCGGCCGCGCAGGCCGCTACAATCTGCTGCGCCAGCACATCGAGCGGCGACTCTGGAATCATCAGCCGATCCAAATCCCCTTGCCGGATGGCCAGGACCAGCGCCGCGCACTCCAGCAAGTCGTCGCGGGTTGTTGCAAACAATCGACCTTTGGGAACCGCGCCCCGCCAGTGACCGGAGCGCCCCACCCGCTGCAAGGTCACTGCAATGGCGCGCGGCGAATTGATCTGCACGACTAGATCCACGGTGCCGACATCAATTCCGAGTTCCAGAGACGCCGTCGCCACCAGTACACGCACCTGGCCTTCTTTGAGCTTCTTCTCCGCCGCCAGCCGGAGCTTGCGCGACAAACTACCGTGATGCGCCGCAACGTTCTCCTCGCCAATGCGTTCGCCGAGTTGATGCGCCACGCGTTCGGCCATGCGCCGCGTGTTCACGAACACCAGCGTCGAGTGGTGCTGCTCGACCAGCGTTACCAGGCGGCTGTAAACCTCGTCCCACATCTCGTTCGAAGCCACCGGCCCCAGGGGCATCGACGGAACTTCCACTGCGATATCGAGCTCTCGCTTGTGCCCAATATTGACGATCACCGGGTCAGGTCGCGCTCCCGTCAGGAAATGGGCCACTTCCTCAATCGGCTTCTGCGTCGCCGAGAGCCCAATCCGCACCGGCCGTTTGTAGGTCAGCGCTTCCAGTCGCTCCAACGACAGCGTCAAATGCGCCCCGCGCTTGTCGTCGGCGACAGCATGAATTTCGTCAACAATCACCGTCTCCACATCGCGCAGAATGGCGCGGCTCTTCTCCGCCGTCAGCAAAATGTATAGCGACTCCGGGGTGGTCACGAGAATGTGCGGGGGGCGTTTTAGCATCGCCCGCCGCTCCGGCATCAGCGTGTCGCCAGTGCGCACCGCGGTGCGAATCTCAGGCATGAGGAGTCCGCGCGCTCCCGCCATCGCCAGGATTTCTCCCAGAGGTACTTCCAGATTTTTCTGGATATCGTTTCCCAGCGCCTTCAGCGGAGAAACATAGAGAACTTCCGTTCGATCCGCCAGATCGCCCGCCAACGCCTTGCGTACCAGCCGATCAATGCAAGCAAGAAATGCGGCGAGAGTCTTGCCCGAGCCCGTAGGCGCAGAAATCAGTGTCGTTCGCCCCGCCAGAATGTGCGGCCAGCCCTGTTCTTGCGGCTCGGTCGGAGTGGCAAACCGTTGGACAAACCACTCCGCGACCAGAGGATGGGCCCAGGCGAGGGAGGCGGGAAGGGACGGCATTGGCATATTGTAGCCGCAGTGGGGAGTTTCGTAAATTGTTCGCTTCTTACCGCAGCGCCAGGGTGATTTTGAGCGCCTCTTCCAACCGCGCAAGTGCCTGAGTATCCAGGCGCCCGTAGTAGCCGACGAAGCGCGAGATCTGAAGGGCACGAATCTGTTCCGTCTTGGCGACACTATCCATCTTCAGTCCGGCAGAGTGCCTGGGCAGATAGACATGGCTGGGATAGGTCCGCTTCACGTTGCCGGCATCAGTGAGGGGTACTGCGACCACGACGGGACTGTTCGCATTAATGGAGTCGCGGCTTACGATGACGACCGGGCGCGTGCCTGTCTGTTCGCTGCCTTCGGCCGGATCGAGCCGGGCGCTGAAAACGTCACCGCGAACGGGTTTTGGAAGTGCGGGGTTTTGAGGTGTGGATCGTTGGCCGCTCATGCCTGCTTTGCTTATTCCCGGCTCGTTGATTCCTAGAACGCCGCAACCGGGAGACGGAGTCGAGTACCTCCCAGTCGCTCTTTTCAAACTCACGCGTCAGTTCAATCGCAGCGTGCTGATAGTCGATATCGCCCGCCATCTGCGCGAAGGCCGCGTCGATTTCCGCTTCGGTTACCCGCCGCATCTTCTCTTCAATCGCCTGAACCACAAATTCATTGAGGCTTGCAGCCTGCGACTGAATGACAACTTTCTTCACGTGTTCATACATCTGCCTCGGCAGGCGGACTGTCGTATTCTGATATTCTCGGCGGGCGGCTAGGGACATATGAGAGCCTTCTTATATGACTGCTCCGATGATAGCATAGGTTCTATCGTTTCTGATAGCACTCCGGATACTGTCAAGTGGTAGACTCCTCGGGATGGCCAAACTTTCCCCGCAAGCCCGAGCCCGCAGGATCAAATTGCTTCTTTTCGACGTAGACGGCGTGCTCACGGATGGCAAGCTATATTTTCTGCCCCATCAATCACAGGCGGACGATCGCCAAACGCCGCGAACCGCTAAAGACCAGATTGAGTTCAAAGGCTTCCATGCGCATGACGGGGTTGCGGTTTCGCTGGCTCGGGTCGGCGGACTCCGGATGGGGCTGATAACCAAACGCGCCTCGGAAACCGTTGCGCTTCGGGCCCGCGACCTGAAGCTTGAATACGTCTATCAAGGCGTCGATGACAAGCGCGCCTGTCTCCTCGACATCGTGCAAAAAGCGGGGCTTACTCCCGGCCAGGCTGCATTCGTCGGCGATGACGTGGTCGATCTTCCTGCCATGCGCGCGGGGGGATTCGCCGTCGCCGTGAAGAATGCCCGCGCCGAAGTGAGGCGGGAAGCCCACTACGTTACGACTCACGCCGGCGGCGAAGGCGCCCTGCGCGATGCGGTCGAATTCATTTTGAAAGCGCAAGGGAAGTGGAAAAAAGCATTCGACGAATATATTGGAGGCTAACTGCAAGGGAGGTTAGGTGCCAGCAAGTGCGTCAGCAGGGATCAAAGATAAAGCCCACCGGATGCTTGCTTGGGGCGTGCTCGGGTCAGCATCCGATGGGCTACCGTTTCTCCTTACTCACCCTGTTGTTTTCAGGAGTATTTGAATTCATTAAACCCCAGAAACCCGTGAAGTTCCGTCGAATTTTGTAAAGCTTTGTAATTCCATTGTCACGATTAATCGTCAACACACTTAATCCGGAATAGCCAGCGTCTTGGACGACGCCATCAACTCCGTGAAGCGCGGACTCTTCCTTACTTCGGCAAACTCCACATCTTTGTAGACACTCTTCAAATCCTTGTAGCCAGCCTCGATGGCCTTGCTCAGATATTCGAGCGCCTGGTCTGACAAACCCATCTTGGCGTAGAGCTTCGCCACGGTGTAATCGTAGCGCGCCCGGTCTTCGGGACTGGGCAACTGGGCCTGCACTCCATCTCTGGAGGTGCGCTCAAAGACTTCGGGATCCATCTCCATGGCACGCTGATAGGCTGTGACCGCGCGCTCAAACTCCCGCTTGGCAAAGTAGGCGGCGCCCAGGTTACTGAAAAACGATGCCGAGCCGCCGTCCTTTGCAATCGCCTTCTCGTACTCTTTTACGGCAGCACCGTACTTCTTGCTTTCATAAAAAATAACGCCCAGGTTGTTGTAGGCGTCGGCGTAGGCGTGATCGGCCTTGATCGCCCGCTCGAAGGATTTCTTCGCGTCTTTATAACGCTGCATCAGCAGCTCGACGATGCCGATCTTGTTCAGCAGCCGGGCGTCATGGGGGGACTTGCCGAGCGCGGCACGGTAATAGTCAATCGCGTCGAGAAAGAGTTTTTGAGCGCGCAACTGATCGGCTTGCCGCTCCAGATCGGCGGCAGTTGCATCGGGCGCCGGCGGATCGATGGCGCGCACCAGCGGCGGCATGATCTGCACCTGCTCCGAATGAGAAACTTGGGCTAAAGAGACGGTAGAGGCAACGAGAAGAGCAATCAGGCAGGCTTTCCGGTAGGACATACTCACCCCCAGACCACCAATTCCGACGCAATTATTCTGCCACAGTTTGGGCTGGTTTTAGCAAGGAAATTTCGTATGGGCGCGGGCTTAGGAGCCTCACGGCTTGGCGGTTGGGCACGCGGTTGCAGATCAAGGCGGCGAAGATCAGCTACATCTGATCGCCGGGCTGGATCGCCTGCTGCATTTCGTAACTTTTCTCGCCATTATCATAATGCACCGTAAGTAGTGCATTCGCGGTTTTTGCCTGGAATTCGTAACAACGATGATCTGATTGTGGTTGGCGTCGGCCCGCCACTCGCCGCCGGCAAAGTGGTTGCCGACAGTATCGGAGAACGGCGTCTCCACATTATATCTGCCGCCCGCGTCACCACTGGACGCGATCGCGACGGATCGCATGTGTCGCGAAGCTATTACTTCGGAAGATCATGGCCTTCCTTGATCCACCAGCTCTTCCACCGTTGGGTGTAGGAGTCGGGGTTCTGGTCGAACAGATACATGGTAGGTGAGTACTCTCCACCCAGGGTGAAGATTTCTGATAGCGTGATCACGGCCAGGTATCGCACATTCGTATCAGGGTCATCAAGACGCTTGACCAACACCCCAGCGCTTTTGGGATTCTTGATATTCCGAATTCCCGCGAGTGCGCCAAGCCTGAGAGGTACGTAGCGAGAGGATGCTAGATTTTCTAGCGAAGTGAGCGCCTCGGGATCGGCCACACGGCCGAGTTCAGTCCCAATGCTTACTACTGCCAGTGACTGTGCGCTGCCCCCGTGTGTGCTCAAATAATCCACGAGCCGCCGAACGCTTTCGGGCGATTTTTTTTTCACAAGCACGGCAATCGCGGAAATTGCCACCTCTTCATCCGACGACGCGCTGAGCGTTTCTAGCCGCGTTAAGGAGGCGGAGCTGAGTTCATCAAAGCCTTGTAGCAATCGTAACGCATTTATCTGGTCATCGTGATTGTGGGACTCAAGAATAACCGCGAGCGCAGTTTCAAGTCTCATCAGTCCTAGCTGTGTCTGGTTTCCTCCGATTGGAATGGCGGAAAATGGAGTTACACCCAAAAAGGGATCGGCGAACTCGAACACCGCAGGTCCTGAGAGCCTGAGAAAAATTATCGCTTGCTCGGACGCGGATACGGCGGGCATGGAACCGGAGGTTGAGGGCACCTCCTCGTCGAAGACTATGTTTATTCGAGTGCCGCTCTTCATCTCCCTGTTATAAGCTTCATTAACATGAGTAGAGGCAATTATGTGCCTGCGTGTTACAGGCTTTCCGCCTCGAAGTAGAATCTGCTCCTCCGACACCCGAATGGATTCCACCACACAGTTGCAAACTAGATCGGATCTCGCAAAAATTGGGGCAACAGGTTGCGTTCCTGGCACAGGTACGACATCCGCGAGTGCGCGTCCAATCAGAAGGAACAAAATTAGGGTTATTTTCATTGGTTCGCCCCCTATCTGACGGGAGATGCAATGCCGTTGTGCCGACCGTGATCCTGATAACGCTGGAGTGTATCGCTTTGTACCTCGACCCCGGACGCCGATGTCGTGCTTCCAATGAACCAAGATTGCGAAGCGTGATCAATTCTTACAGGCGACAGTGGTGATTGCGGGGGAAGGGAGCGGGGTGTGCCTGGAGGATTTATCATACAAATGTCGTCGGCGAACGTTCCATCAGTGGAAGTGCCATTTTGCTCGACGTAAACGGGCACTGGAGCGAAAAGAGGATCCCAAGTGCAATCAGCGTTTTCATTGGGTAGGCCCATTGCTTGTGTAGGCCACGCCCGTACTTGTCCATTGAGGGATGGTCTTCCTGACCGGGCTACGCCCCACGCTACCGAGCTGAGTCCATTTTCGGGAGGTCGATCGAGTGATAGAGGATCGGTCCATTATGAAACCCAATGGTTCTGAAGTTCACCGACCCTGAAAGGATCCACCCGCCCCTCGGGCTTAGCTGGCGCGCTATCAGATTGAATGCCTGACGTACTGTTACGTCGCGAAGGCTGGCGCGCCAGGGGGCAGCGTACGATATGTCTCCACCCGCCTGTGCGTAGGCGATCTGCTCGAAGGGCGGCGGCAGTTCGGCTATCACGGCGAATGCTGCTTCACCGGCATTCTTGAGATCTTTGAGTTCGAGCTGCGGTATCCGGCGATTCACGAAATACGAACTATCGTGCTCCAGCGCACGCGGGAATACGTTTACCGCCGAGCCGTCTCTCGTCCAAGCGTAGCGCAAGTCGCGCTCGCAAAGTGCATCAAGAACTTCACTGAACGTCCGGTTGCGAAGATCAAGATCGAAGCGAACTTGGGGTACTTCAGGGCCATTGAACTTAGGCTTCAGTATTTCTTCTAAGGAGAAGGAAACCTCAAAAGATTGTGCACTTAACTGGGCTAAGCCGTCCAATATTGTGCCATTGTGGACGGTGATGCTCTGCACCGGATTAGCGAGAGGAGAACCGCCGGTCACGCCGGCGGTATTGGCCTGTGCGGCCGCCCCGGAAGTGAATGGGCTTAGGATGGTTGCGAGGATGAGCGTAGCAGTGTAGCCTCTGTACTTCCTCATTGCGTCGGCCCCTGACTTGTGTAGGTAAAGCTGGTGCTCCTGAATTCGAGGGTGTTTGTTCTTACCTGATAGCCGGCGACACTTAGAGTCTGCGTGTATTTCTTGTCGCAGGTTGGGATCGGTGAATTGCTGCAAAGCGAGACAAAGTCTTGGAACTGGGCGTTGGAGTTGATAGCTCCCCCGCCCGTTTCTTGGTAGTTGGTGCACACCGTACCGCCCGATTGCGGCGTCACCACCTCAGTTACTCCGGTTCCACTGATTCCGTCGGTCGGCGAAACCGCAACATGGTCGGGATGCGTGTATGGGGTGTACACATACGTATAAGAGTAGCCATATTGACTGCACGTGTTCGATGGGCTGTTATTGGTTGCATACGCGAACTGCCGCGCCGTCACGTTCATTTGCTGCGAGGTGCCGCCGCCATCGGGCCGATCGTATTCGAAGGTTAATGTCCGATCACCGACTGTCGCACTTTGATCAGACGTTTCAAACTGGAAGCCTGTCCCCCTATTGGACTGACCGCATCCGACTGATCGCTTGAGGCCGCACAACAGGTCCCACCCGGCGGCTGTGGCGCGCCGCCGCTTCCATTGGTGGCGTAATAGTGGTTTCCGTAGAGCTCGTTTGGATCCGAACCCACAAAGATGTAGTTCTTGCCGGTGACTCCGAAGGCAAATACCGTGACCGGGGCGCCTTCGCCGACGTAGATCGGGTCGGTTGCTCCATTGGCTGTAGTTGGCATCGGCCAGGTCGTCAGGAATTGCACCCGTGCTCAATGTAACCAGAGCCCAGTGCGCGCCGTTGGCAATGCTAGCCTTCATGTGGGTCGAGCCCCATCGTGGATCATCACACCGGTGAGAGGCACGACATGTATGGCGCAGTCTCCGTGCGTCCACGCTGTCAGTCAACGATAGTTATTGTTATCTCGTTTGACCTTACTTTGCCACCGCCGACCTTCGCAGGGGCACTTCTCCATGCGCGAATGGAATACTTGCCGACTCTAGACATGTCGAAGACCTTACTCAGAATCACTTCGTCCAGGAGCGTGTCCCCTGGCTTGACGGGGTGGAACATGGTGCTAGAAACGATCACACTTGGTCCTATACCTTTTACAGTCCGCCCATAATCTGTTTCCGGAACTGCCTTACCGTCGGCCGTCCGGACATCGAATCTATAATTGATCTCCCCGGAGGCTTGTCTGACCTCCTTAGCTAGCTCAATCACTTCGTGAGATGTGTTGGTCAACACAATCTCCAAGCGCACGTCCGAACCTTGCTTAGATGTCGGTTCTGATGCGGCAATTTGTATGGAAAAAGGATCGTGGGTCGTAGCGCCCCCAGTGGGCAAGACGCAGAAAATAACCAGGCAAACCGCAAACAACACCGTTATTTTCACTCGTTCCTCCTTAAGTTCTCTAGGGGCATTGATTACCAACTATTCCGATCCAGGACGGGTAGGAGTCCCCAGTCTGAAATTGATTGGCGCTCCCCTGGCTCCCGGCTTTTAAGCTCCATTGCTGCGTATTCATATCCTGAACCGCGTCAGCTGATACCTGCCAAGTCAGACTACCGAGGGGAACAGGTATCGAACCAGAAAGCCCAGAACTCCACATTAGGAACATGTGGCCCGCAAAGCCGAAACTCTCCTCAGTATAAATGCTGCTGAGGCCTAAGTTTGGATTATCTGCTGTTGTTGTCGACGTTAAAGGTGGATAAGGATACACAGTGTCGAGCACGTCAGTCCACGAACAAAGGTGGTTTGGGTTTCCTTGCAGGCTAATCGAATAGTTGTCTAGTAATTGTACCCAGACGAAAGTGTTAAAGTAGCCGCTGGGCGGCGTGGCGGAAGCGGTGAACCTGATCCCTGGGTTGGCGTTCGACGCCCCGAATCTGAGTACCAACGGCGGGCTAGTCGTGACAATCACCTGACCTGTCGAGGTAGCGACGTTGGGAGCCGTGGGGCCGACAACGTTGAAGGTCGCCGATGCAGAGGGTGACTGGCCGTTGCTAAGGTTGAGTGTGAATTTCACACTCAGGGAGTTTCCCGCCGCAACCCAATAAAAAGTGGTTGAGTCCAGCGTAAAGGTAGTCGCTACTGGCCCGCCGTTCGTTCCAGTGCTAAATCCGCCAACCGTCGTTCCTGAGACGGACCAAGACCGACTGCTGACGGTCACGCCAGATGGCAAGGTATACGAGCTCGTTAGCGCGATCTGCTGGCCCACGACTGCAGATTGCGTCGTGCCCGCTATATTGGTGCCGTTCCGGAGGATTTGCGGCGCCACCGTGACCTGGGCGATCGGATAAAAATATTTTAGAATGCAGTTGGTTCCCATTCCTACATAGATCGGGTCGGTTTCCCCATTGGCAGTCGTGGTTCCGGTCGCCGACCCCTGCACCTTCCCCGGCGTCACTTTGGCAATCGCCGGATTCCCGCTCCACCAGGAAATCACATCGGTAAACAAGTCTTCCGGACTGTGCGTGCACTCGTTGGTTCCCTGGGCCGTGAAATCGAAGGGCAGTCCCATGTCCAGCACCGAGATCAAGTCGGGGAAGAACGCCGCGCTGTATACGCCGCAACAGGTGGCTAGCGGTGCCCCCGCTGGATTTCCCCGCACACTATCGGGCATAACGCTGGAGATCGTCAGGGCTCCCGGCCGAGGCCCGAGATCGCGCAAGTCGTAGGTGCCGTTCACCAGGTCGGCGGGCAAAAGGTTACCCCTGCGGTCGGCGAGGCGGTTGCGAATCAACTCCGCCAGGTTCACCCACATCTGTTCTCCCGGCTGAATGGTTTGCCGCATCTCGTAGCTCTTGCTCTTTCCGCCCTCATCATAATGCAGCGTAAGCAGCGCGTCGGTGGGTTTCTGTCCGGAATTCGTAACAACCATGAGCTGGTTATGGTTGGCATCCACCCGCCACTCGCCGCCCATGAACCAGTTCCCCAGGTTGTCGGAGAAGGGGGCCTCCAACCCGTAGCGCCCGGTGCTGTCGTAGCTTGCCGCGTCTGCCATCAGGTCGTCCGGCATTCCGGCAGTGCTCAATGTAACCAGCGCCCAGTGCGCGTCGTCGGGAATACCGAGCTGCTTCTGCAGCGCGCCGATCGGAATCTGGCTGGTCTCAAAAGCCGCCAGATTCATGTCTTTCAGTTTTGCAACGCCCTTGGCGGCGGCGCTCCTCCAACTCAGGTTGATGCTGGCGGCCGCTGGTTTCGCGGTCGTGTTGCGGACAAAAATTGTCGGTTGTAGCACTGTGCCGGCGGGAAGTCCGATTGCGGGATCGGGCATCTGCAATGGAAGCATCGGCGCCCACATGGTCCACGGCCTGCTGTCGGTGGCCGCGATCCGTTCCTGCAGCTTGGCCTGAGGGTCGCGGCTGAACATCTTCAGAAAGGCGGCCGTTTTGGCCGCCTCGTCGTAGGCAAAGTGAACGCCATGAAGCGCCCCAGCGTAGGA
>Ga0307474_10000756_pt1 | contig 23315 bp, 19 predicted proteins | sample atmos_gasesECM1C_2_FD_203312 | JGI IMG/M metagenome (GOLD analysis project Ga0307474, IMG submission 203312) | Hardwood forest soil microbial communities from Morgan-Monroe State Forest, Indiana, United States - atmos_gasesECM1C_05 | ecosystem: Environmental > Terrestrial > Soil > Temperate... | reverse complement strand
ACGACAAGTTGGACGGCACCTACCGTAAGCTGAAGGTGCAGGTCGTAGCACCCGATGGCGGCCAGTTGAAAGTGAAAGACCAGAAAGGCAAAGACCAGAAAATTGAAGTTGTCGCCCGCGACGGATATACCGCCAGGCACTCGGTGGATTGACGAAGCGCTGATCTTTACAACAGAAGTAACGCCTGTTCGGCACGGCAAGGCCCTTCCTGGCCAGCGGACCGCTCAAACAGAAGAGACGCTGGTCGTTGTGCGATTTCATGTGGCGTTGAACATGCTTCAGGTTTGAGGAGATTTACGCCTATAAACCGGCCCCAGATGCGGGCTCGCCGTCGTGTCTCGACAAGCGGTGGTTCTTATTCGGGGAGATCGTCCAGGATTTTAACGAGCGCTTCCGAGAGGAAGCACATTGACCACGCTGGGAGCCGCGCGGAATCGGTAAACGCTGCGCGACCTTCGGCTACTCTGCGAACTCCGTCGACGGCCCCCCGCGGTGACCATTCCTACGCCCACACAGCTACCGTTGCAGTTGAGCCGCTCTATGCGCCACTTAATGCCCATCGTGACGCCGCGCCTAGTCTTGCGTCCGCCAATACTTGACGACTTGGATGCTATCCAGGCCGCAAAGGAAGATGCCTGGAATGATTTGCAGCTTTGGATGGCTTGGGCGTTCGACAACCAACGACCGCGGCAAGCGTTGGAACACTCCATTCGACGGTCGATGAACTTCCAGAGTCAAGCAGGTATCCCATTGGCCGGATTCCATAGGATCAACGGGGATTTCGTCGTCCGAACCGCATTGGATCTCACCGATGAGGCAGACGTCTATGAGACCGGTTATTGGGTGGCGCGGAAATACGCCGGACAGGGCATGGCGACGGAGGCGGCAAATGCCGCTATTCGTTACGCGTTCGGCCGGCTTGGCGCGAAGGCGATCAGCATCGGGTACTTCGACGGTAACGACGCTAGCCGCCGCGTCGTGGAGAAACTGGGATTCCAGAAGCTTCGCGTCGCCCGTCAAGCGGCGACACGGTGCCTCGACGGCACGAAGCTTGACCGTCATGAATGCATCTTGACTAGCCTCGATGTACTTCCCAAACTTGACGTTTCTTGGGGTTGAAGCTTCGCGGGTCTCCAAATTCTCTGTTACCCGGATCGCTCCCCCTGACGCCGTAGCGTTTACCGAGAGTGCAAACTGGAGGTGTTTTCGGCGATTGCGCAAGCTCCGTCCAGGGAAGCAGCGCTTTCTGTCATTTAGAACTGGGCCGCGTAGGCTCGCTGTTTTCATTCCCGTTGTGTAGACTTCGGTCCCTTTCCCTCTGAGGTGGTTTACAATTACGTGTTTCACGCATTCATCTTAATTGATGCTGTCCTGGAGGAATCTATGAAGCTTACCCCTGGAAAACTTGGTGGTCTCAGAAAGGTCTCGAACGATCACGGTGTCATTGCGGCTGCTGCGATGGATCAGCGGGGCTCGCTGCAGAAATCGCTCGCCAAGGAAAAGGGCGGAGAAGTCAGCGACGCCATGATGGAGGAGTTCAAAACACTGGTCACCGAAGTGCTGACGCCGCATGCCAGCGCCATCCTGCTCGATCCCGAGTGGGGACTGCCCGCTTCCAAGCGTCGCGCCAAAAATGCCGGCCTGCTGCTCGCCTATGAAAAAACTGGTTACGATAAAACCGGTCCCGGACGCCTGGGCGATCTGCTTGATCATTGGTCGGCGCGGCGATTGAAAGAAGCTGGCGCGGACTGTGTAAAGATTCTGCTCTATTACACGCCGTTTGATCCGAAAGAAGTTAACGATAAGAAACACGCGTGGGTGGAGCGTATCGGCGACGAATGCCGCGCCAACGACATTCCATATTTTCTCGAGTTTGTCGGCTACGACGAAGGGTCAGACGAAAAAGGATTAGAGTACGCGAAGAAGAAACCCGAGATTGTTACGCAAAGCATGCGAGAGTTCAGCAAAGACCGGTACGGCGTGGACGTGCTGAAGGTGGAAGTGCCGGTGAACATGAAGTTCGTCGAGGGCACGAAGTCATTCGGCGGGCAAAAAGCGTATAGCAAGAAAGAAGCGATTGACCTGTTCCACAAGGCTGCGAACGTTGCCACCAAGCCTTTCATTTATCTATCTGCCGGAGTAAGCAACGCGGAGTTCAGCGAAACGCTTGAACTCGCGGGTGAATCTGGAGTGAAGTTCAACGGTGTCCTCTGCGGTCGCGCCACCTGGAAAGAGGGTATTCCGATTTACGCCAAGCAGGGCGCGGCGGCGTTCCGCAAGTGGCTGGAAACCGAAGGCGTAAAGAACATCAACAACGTCAACGGTAAACTCAAAGCTGCAACCTCGTGGCACTCAATCTATGGAGTTGAACCGGTTTTGGCTGGGGCGTGAGCAGCTTCGGTTCGCGTGAGCGCGGGAGACTCTCCTGCGCTCTTTTTTCGCCCCGAGGGACGGTTTCCAGTTTAGAATAGAGCGCAATGACAAATCGACGAAAATCTATCTTCGGCTAGAAGACTTCAAGAAGATCGCGGGATTGCATCCTTCCGCTACAGGAACACAAAGGGAAGAGTTAAATTACCGCTCGATCAGTCTCACAAGCCTTGATCTGCGAGCCCCCTTAATGCAGGTGAAACAAACTTTCGAGCAGGAAAAACATTCCCGCGCCCACGAAGACAAGCAACGCCATTTTCACTGCCGGCTCCCTGTTTACTTCCGGAACCAAGTCCGAAGCTGCAACATAGATCGTCACACCAGCCGAAAGCGGCAAGCCGGCGGCTACGTGATGGCGAAACAGCGCCATGGTGAGAACGCCCGCCAGCGTTGCCCCCCCAAGGATCACCGATGCCCCCCAAGCCGTTCCTCGACTGCGGCCGCTGGCCAGCATCACCGAACTTACCGTAAAGCCTTCGGGAATCTTGTGCAGGAACACAGCGAAAAAGATAATCCAGCCTAAAGCGTTGGAGACAAGAAATCCAGACGCTATCGCGATGCCGTCGAAAAATGTGTGGATAATCAGTCCCAGCAGCACCGAGTATCCCTTGTGCGAATGCATGAACTCGTCTTTGTGCGTCTCTTCGCCAAAGTGGAAGTGAGGAGTAACGGTGTGCTCGAAAAAATGAACGATCAAATAACCGAGGAGAATTAAGAAAGCCGCGCTGCGGCCGCGCAGTTCCAGACTTTCCGGCACCATCTCAATCAAAGCAGTGGCCAGCATGAAGCCTGCGCCGAGCGCTACGAAGTAGCGGAGATATCGCCTCTCCCAATTCCGCTGCACAATAATCGCGCCGCCAAAAACATTAGCGGCGGCGGCGGTCAGGCCAAGCAGGATGCTGATGACAATGGCGCTCATTATGTGCAGTTGGCGAGGATGATATCAGTTCCCAGACATGAACCCACCACGCAGGCACAGAGACACTGAGAAAACCAATTGTCCTGAACCTTCTCCGTGCCTCCTTGGTCGATTGAGCAATTAGCCCGAGTGCCGGATATGCATCACGTCCCCATCCTGCACAATGTAGTCTTTTCCTTCCAGCCGCAACGTGCCCTTGGCGCGAGCGTTTGCTTCCGACCCGGCTTCGAGCAGTTGATCCCAGCGAATGGTCTCGGCGCGTATGAAATGTTTTTCCAGATCCGAATGGATCGCTCCCGCCGCTTCCTGCGCCCGCGACTTCGCCGGAACCTGCCACGCCCGGCACTCATCGTCGCCCGCCGTGAAAAATGAAATCAGCCCCAGCAGCTTGTAAGTCGTTCTAATCAGGCGCACCAGTCCGCTTTCCGTGAGTCCGTAGCTGGAAAGAAATTCAGCCGCATCGGCATCGCTCATCTCGGCCAATTCGGCTTCAACCTTGCCGCAAATTGCCGTGGCCGCTGCATTCGGCCGCGACGCGATTTCGGTCAGGCCGTACTTGCTCACCGCTTCTTCCAGTTCTTTGCCGAGTTCGGTCGACTCGCCGATGTTGAGCACATAAAAAATTGGCTTCTCGCTGAGGAACATGAATCCCTTGATTCGCTTCTTGTCTTCGGCAGTCATCTCCATTTCGCGCAACGGCTTGTCGGATTCCACCTGAGCCTTGGCGCGCTTCAGTAACTCGAATTCTTTCTCGAGTTCTGGTGTCTTCATCTTCTTGAGATCTTTTTCCAGCCGCTCCAGCCGCTTCTCGATCTGTCCCAGATCGCTGACCAGAAGATCGAATTCCACGTTCTTGATGTCTTTTAGCGGATCAATTTCCCCTGCATGCGGCACCGACGGATCATCAAACACACGCACCACGTGCGCCAGCGCGTCCACGTTGCGAAGGTGAGCGGCGTAAGCGCTGTCTTTTAACGCCTCCTGGCCGATTGCGCCCACGTCCACATACTCAACGGATGTGTGCGTAAGCTTTTTGGGGTTATAGAGCGCAGCCAGACGATCGAGACGATCGTCGGGAACTTTGGCTACGCCAATGTGGGCCTCGCGCGGATTGGCGCGAGACTGATCCGAAAGATGAGCTCTGGTCAGAATGCGAAACAAGGATGTCTTGCCCACTTGAGGCAGGCCGATGATTCCAGTTTTCATAAGTGAAGGCTTTTAGCTGCTAGCTCCTAAGGTTTTAGCGGATTGCCACGCTCACACGAGCTTAGGGTGACCATGCACGGTGGGCGATAATGATTGCGGCCAACATTTCAGGATAAATGATGAAGAGGATATTGCCCAATCGCCGTGCCGAGAAGTTGTAGTTAGAAGCCAGCAGCTAGAAGCTGCGTGCAGTCAAATATACAACCGCCAAGCCGAGTAACAGAACCGCCCCTTCTACCCGTGTCGACCACGCGTGCAGCGCATCGAACTGCACGCGCTCTGGATTGTCAATCGGCACTGATTTCACTTCGCCCAGCGACGCCCGCAACACGTCCATGCGCGGAATGATCCCGAATTGCGAAGTCAAAGTGAGTGCAAGCATCAGGCAGAGGAGCACGTGCCGAGTCGCAAACAGATGCGGTGTTCCGTCAGTAAAGCGATTGTAGAGTAGGGAACTGCCTAGAAAAACAATTCCAGAAAAAATGGCGATCCAATGCAGCTTTCCCAGCGCGCGTCCGACCACGTTGCCAGCGAGATGAGTTGTAGGCAAAACAGAAAATGCCGTAGGTGCCAGCACGAAAGCAAAGAAGATTAGTCCACCAATCCAGCAGACGAGCGATAGCAGCATGAGAAAGCGCAGAAAGGACATAGCGCAGAATTATAGCGTTAATTCGAGTCGCCTCCCGGTCACGGCGAGGAGGGCTTGCGTCAACGGGCCGACAGCGTCGCTGGTTCACAGTCGGCGAGAACGAAAAGAACCGACTGGACAATTAAAAGACTTGAGATCAGTGAGACTATCAGCCAAAGGTTGTTGCCTCGAATCGCCGCGACCGAAGTACAGGTTAGGGCAGAAATCTGTAGGAGTGGGATGAGGGTACACAGTGGGTAGCGCGGCGGTATGGCAAGGGCTGCGGCACAGAGAACGATGCCGGAGATGCCCCACATGCGAATGTTGATGCCGATGTGTGAAAGTAACCTGTCCATACTTCTCAAGTGACATCCAACACAGTTTCGATCGACACCGCTTCGATAAGTGGGGGCGGCGCTAGCTCTGGTCACACCGGCACAGCAACATTCTCCACAATCTCGCGGAGCACTTGGTCGGCCTGCTCAGACTTTTTCATCGTCGATGCATACTGCCCGTTGACCACGACGCGGTGGGCGAAGACAGGCACTGCCAGCGGTTTGAAATCTTCCGGAGTGCAGAAACTGCGGCCATCGAGAAAGGCCATGGCCTGGGCTGCGCGATAGAGCGCCTGCGCGCCGCGCGGCGAAACTCCCAGCGACAGATATTCCGACCCTCGCGTCCGCCTCACAATCTCTAACGCGTACGTCACCAGAGATTCATCCACGCGAATGCGCTTGACGGCTTCCTGCATCTCCAGCACATCCGCGGCCGTAAGCACGGGGTGCAACTCCTGCAAGTGAGCCGCTCCTGCCTCCGATCGCAGAATCACACGCTCCGCTGTGGCATCGGGATACCCCATCCTCACGCGCATCAAGAACCGATCAAGTTGCGACTCCGGCAGCGGATATGTTCCGTGATGTTCCACCGGGTTCTGGGTGGCAATCACCAGGAATGGCTGCGGCAATTCGTAGGAATGCGCGTCGACCGTAACCTGGCCCTCGTTCATCGCTTCCAGCAGGGCGGATTGTGTCTTCGGCGTAGTGCGATTGATTTCGTCCGCCAGCAGCACATTGGTGAAGACTGGGCCACGCTTGAACTCGAAAACCTGTTCCATCGCTGAATACACCGAGATTCCGAGCACGTCGGAGGGGAGCATATCGCTGGTGAATTGCACTCGTTGAAATGTGCAATCGATGGCGCGAGCCAACGCCTGCCCGAGCGTGGTTTTGCCTACTCCAGGGACGCCTTCAATCAAAAGATGTCCGCGGGCGAAGATGCTGACCAGGGCGAGCCGTACCACCTCATCGTTTCCGCGAATGACGCGGCGGAGGGCTTTTTCCAACTCGGCGGCTTTATGGGATACGGCTATGGCAGTTTCAGGCGACATTGGATGGATTTTACTATCAGACATGCCAGCGGCGGAGTTACCGATGTCATAGGGCTTCCAGCTTTCAGCTCTTGGCCTTTGGCTCGGCCAAATCTCAATGCGCCTGACTACGCTAACGATGTGAACGCCGGGACGCCCAAAACTTGCGGTCCCCGCAACCACTCCGCCGACTGGCGGTTTAGCCAAGAGCCAAAAGCTAACGCCCAAAAGCTTCTCACTGCATAAACTCCGCTGGGCGACCGGTCAGACGCTCAATCCTTTTGGCAATGGGGGGATGGGTTGAAAACAAGTTTCCAAAATTCATTCCCAGGAGGGGCTGGATAATAAACAAGTGCGCGGTCGATGGACTGGCCGCCATGGGCACGCGCCGCGAATACACGTCCAGTTTCTGCAAAGCGCTCGCCAGCGCGTAGGGGTTTCCGGTGAAATGCGCCCCGGTGGCGTCCGCCTGATATTCCCGCGAGCGCGATACCGCCATTTGAATCAGGCCTGCGGCAATGGGAGCGACGATCAGCATGACCAACGCCGAAAGTCCGCCGCCGCGCCGGTCGCGGTCGCCGCCCCCCATCCCGCCAAAGATCACGGCAAAGCGCCCCATGCTGGCCAGAAGAGTAATCGCGCCTGCAATTGTTGCCGCCACCGAACTTATGAGGATGTCGCGATTATTCACGTGTCCCAGTTCATGAGCCAACACGCCTTCCAACTCCTCGTCATTCAGCAGTCCCAGAATGCCATGCGTCACGGCCACTGACGCGTGCTTCGGATTCCGACCCGTGGCGAACGCATTGGGTGACTCGGTTGGGATCACGTAAATCTTCGGCATGGGGATCCCAATCTTCTGTGTCAGCCGCTCTACCGCAGCATAGGCCCGCGGCAGTTGCTCGCGCGTCACCGGTTGCGCACGGTACATGGCGAGCGCAATCTTGTCGGAGTAAAAATAGGAGACGAAGTTCATCACGGCGGCAAACGCCAGGGCCAGCAGCATCCCGTTCTGCCCGCCAAAGTACCGCCCCACAAACATCAGCAGCAGCGTTAACGCAGTCAGCAGAAATGCCGTCTTAAATGCGTTTCCCATAGATTTAGCTTTCAATCTCACCCGATTAGATGTTACGCCCGGGTAGGCGATGCAACCAGGAGCCGAGGGACGGATTGCGGCCAGTCACTGCATCGGATGGGCGAGTGTGAACAATCCCAGCCAGGCGTAAATACCGGACGATTAGGCGTTGATCGAGACACCGCCCAAAACGCCGGTCGCAACGTGTTCTCGTTATCGATCATGTCAAGCAACCGGTGGAAAATTAAAAGGTGTCAGCCAGATTTTTTCTTGTGGCGGGATTGAAACAGTGGAGCGCCCCAAGCGCTCGCGGCCAGGAGGGATCCGAACAGAATGATAGCGTCGATGCTGGCGCGTCCCTCGCGCGCCCAATAAACGTCGCGCAAGTTCAGCCAAAGAGCAAACTCATCGAGCGTGAGTGCGGCGCCAACGCCGTAAACGATCGACATCAGCCGACTCAGAAGAATTGATGAATGGTCAGCGCCGGTGCCGACTTCAGCCAGCCAGCCGTAGCCGACGAGAAGGAGAATGAGGATTCCGAAGACCAGGTGATGAATGTGCCGTCCGCCGGATTGAATGAAATGAAAAGGAGGAATCTGGTGCTCGATGGCATAAACCACAGCCCGGACTCCGGCAAAGGTGAGAAAGAAACTGAGCGAAGCTACAAACAGCCGCCGCCTAGGCCGGTCGGGAATGCGTTCGTGCAGAAGATCACCAAAAGACGTTCCCTGCAGCAGCAACAACAAGAAGGCCGTGCCCGCGATGGTGAGCAGGAGTATGAACCATGAGTAGGCCATGCGCCAATTAAAGCATGAGGCGGGCAATCACTCAGGCTCTCTGTGCTTCACGCTTCAAGGCTCGTTCCAGAGTCTGATCGAGTGCGGTTTTGGCTTTTTCATAATCCGCCTGCGAGATTTCGCCTTGCTTACGCTCGATCTCAAGCTGGAAAAGTTCTTCCTTGATTCCTTCCATCAGCATGGACATTGGGCGTCCGGCCGCGCGGGACACGTGAGCAGCAACGATTTCAGCGGGCTCGTAGTCGTCTTCTTCCTGCGTGCCCACACGCGGGGAAGTCCTCTGTTGCTTCAGACCGCGCGCCGCCGATTGTTGTCGCGAGGCGATGTAAACGCCTCCGATAACCAAGAGGGCGGCGAAGCCTCCTAGAATCCACCAGCGATACTTCTGCAGAGGATCGGGAGCATCGATCGGCGGGCCCAAGCCTCCGCCGGGGCGGCTGTTGGATTGCGCGCCGTTTGCTCCGCCAGCCGAACTCTGCTGACCTTCGCTTGAGCCTTGAGCGCTACTTTCCTGGCCGGTTTCGAGCGTACCTTCGCCGGAAATCTTGAACGCAAGGTTCTGGCCGGGCGTGGTGTTCGATGCTACCTGCACGCTGGCTCCTGGCTCGCTCGGATAGTTAATCAATTTGAAACCCGCCGAAGTCGCGGCGGAAGTGAACTGCATTGCCTTAGGCAACATGACGACGAAGTGCTCCAAGGGGTACAGCGACTTTGGATCAAGGTTCGCGCTGCCGCTGTAAGGCAGCTGGTAGGTAACTTCGAATCGCGTCAAGCCGGGACGCAATGGAAAGATGAATGAGTAGCGATTCTTCTCGCCTTCGGGCACGGGAGCCGACTTCAGCGGATTGCCGTTTTCGGTAGTTGCCGTGGCCGATTCGTCAATGATATGTGCCCCGTCAGGAACGTAGAACTCGAGGTTGCGCTCACTCATCTGGGTGCGCGGAGGGGCAGAGGTATTCTGCACTCCAAATTCCCGGGTGACTGCCATCTGGCCTTGCGCCGCTTGGACACGCATGATGTCGGCGACCACGGTGATGCCGTCAACTTTTTTTGTGACGTCGTAGACTTCGAGCGCGACGGACGTAGTTCCTGGAGGTGCCATGCGGTGATAGGTGACGTCTTGATGAATGGCGCGAACCAGGTGGGGGGCCTGGGAATCCTCGAGTTTGAAACTGAATTGACCTTTGGCATCGGTCTTGGTCCGACCGGCTTCTTCCATACCTTGGCCCAGCTTAAATACGACAACCTCATCTCCCACGGCGGGTTTGCCGGTGGTGGAGTTCTTCACGGTGCCGGTTAGAGTTTGGGCGGCCGCAAATGTCGTGAGAAGCAGAACGCACAGAACGCGCGCTTTCAGAATGCCATGCAAGGACGGTTTCAAAATCTGTGTTCCTTTCAGGTTCGCATTTTCCGGGACGCGGGAACGGGAGTTCTTTCCAGGCGCGAAATTTCCGCCAGGATGGTAGCAGCCTCGTCCTGCAACGAAGACTTCAGAGACGCGTAGTCGGCGTCGGGTACCTTCCCGGCTCGGTACTCGAAATTGAGGTCGCGCAGGTTTTCGTAGACGGCATCCTTGCGTTCGCGGAGATAACCGGCTCGAGTTTTCTCCGGGCCGAGAAAAAGTCTTCCCGGCAGATAGAAAACATAAAACAGCGAGGCGATAGCGAGCATCAGGCAGCAGATCAGCCACATCATAGATCAGTCTCCTGGCGGGCCTGATCGCGGAATTGTTCGAGTTCGGCGCCGCGCACGGGACGAAGGCCGTCAGCGATGGCAGGGGCGGGCCGATTTTTCCAGGCACGAATCACAAGCACGATCAAACCAAATCCGAGTATCAGCGCGGCGAAGGGCATGATATAGGCTGCGCGGTCGAAACCTTTCGTGGTGGGGGCCGCCAACACTGTGGGCCCGTATTTTTGCACGAAGCCTTGCTCCACCAGGCTGTCGCTATCGCCGCGCGTGAGGGATGCCATGAGTTCGTTGCGCATGCCGTCAGAATCTGGGCAGCCGACGTGATTGCATTCCAGAAGAATCTGGTTGCATCCGCAAATGCACATCATCTGGTGGCCGATTTCGTTGAAGCGCGTGACGGGATCGCTGGCGCCGAGGAAAGCGAAGACCAAGGCGCAGAGCACGAGAGTCTGCACAGCTTTGAGGCTTGGCTGGCTCCGCTTCGTTTTTCGACTCGAGTTTGCCATTACACATTCACGCAATATCTTTACTACGCCTTCACGCATAACTTCACCAGCGCTGCCGGCAAACCGGCCGGGTTGCGCCGCGCGAACAGCGGAGGGCGGCGGTCCCCACATTTAGTTCAGTTAGTTCAGTCTCCTGTGGCATCCAGTTCAGTCTCCTGTTGCTATGGGTTCGGCGTGCGCAGACGCAACACGCGCAGGCGCGGGAACGCGGACGGGCGCAGGCGCATTCGGAATCAGAGCGAGAACTGTTCCAATCAGCATGATCCACACGCCCATCCAGATCCACATTACGAGTGCGTTCAAATGCGCTTTTAAAATGGGATGACCGTTATCCGGGTTTAGTCCCTCGAATACAAGGTAGAGATCCTCATTAAGACCAGAGCGAATGTCGGGCATGGTCGAAGTCTGCCGGCTGGCCTTGTAAAAACGGCGAACGGGAGTCATCGTATCGATCTGCTTGTCGCCTTTGTAAACGTCGAGCACGGCCCACTCGCTCGCATAGTTGGGTGCGTCATCGTCGGTGTAGGAGCGGCAGATCAGGGTGTAAGGGCCGATGGTCATTTTGTCGCCGTATCCCATCTCCTGCTCTTTATCGAGATTGAAAGCGGCTCCGGCGAAACCGATGATCACTACAACTACGCCGAAGTGGACAATGTATCCGCCATAGCGGCGGGTGTTGCGGTGGGTGAGTTGCACCATGGAGGCGAACATGCCTTGCCGCGTGTGTTTCGAGATCACGCGGCCTCCGCGGAAGAACTCGCTGGCCACGGTAAGCGTCACTAGCACTGAGAGCGCGATCGCCATCAGTGAATAGAAATAAGAAATGTCCCTCCAGGGCTTGAGGCCGAACGCTGATCCCCACTTTTGCGGCGTGGCCATCAGGAAGATTGCGACCACGATGGCGCCGATGGTCGGCCACATAAAGTTGCGTTTTAGGCTTTCGAGCGAAGTTTTGCGCCATGCGAGGAGCGGACCCACGGCGGTGAGGATCAGGAGCAGCAAAGCGACGGGGATTGCGACGCGGTTATAGAATGGCGCGCCGACAGTAACTTTATTTCCCTGAACGAGTTCGGAAATTTTCGGGAACCACGTTCCCCAGAGCACGGTGAAGCAGAGCAGAACGAAGAGCAGATTGTTGAACAGAAAACTGGATTCGCGCGAGACAAGCGACTCCAGTTTATGCTCGCTGCGCAGGTGGGACTTATTCTTGAAAAAGAAAAAGAGAAACACGACCAGAGTAATTGCGAGGAACCATGCAAACCAGTCGCCGATGGAAGACTGTGCGAAGGCATGGACGGAGCTGATGATTCCGCTGCGGGTGAGAAAGGTTCCGAGAATGGCAAGCCAGAAGGTGGCAAAGACCAGCCACATGTTCCACATCTTCAGCATGCCGCGTTTTTCCTGCATCATGACGGAGTGCAGGAAGGCGGTGCCGGTAAGCCAGGGCATCAGCGACGCATTTTCAACCGGATCCCATCCCCAGTAGCCGCCCCAACCGAGCACGGAGTAGGCCCAGTGAGCCCCCAGAAAAACTCCGCAGGTGAGAAAGGCCCAGGTGACCATGGTCCAGCGGCGGGTAATGTTGATCCACTTCTCGCCGGGATATTTCATGATCAGTGCGCCGAGTGCGAAGGCGAAGGGGATGGTGAATCCGACATATCCGAGATAAAGCATGGGCGGATGAATCACCATCTCGGGATATTGAAGCAGCGGATTCAGGCCGTTGCCGTCAGCGGGAATTGTGCCTTGCACGATGGCGAAAGGATGCGCCGCAAAGTTGAGCAACAAGAGAAAGAAAATCTGTACGCCCGACAGAACTACCGAAGCGTAGGCGAAGAGCCGCGGATCGGTCTTGTAGCGGAGGCGCAGAACAAATCCGTAGGCCGCAAGCAGAAGGGACCAGAACAGCAATGAACCTTCCTGACCGGACCACAGCACGGCGAACTTGTACGGGGTGGGAAGATCGCGGTTGCTGTGGTGGAGAATGTAAGCAATGGAGAAGTCGTCGCGGAAGGCACAGATCACGAGGACTATCGATGCGAGGAGCACGGCGCCGAATGTAGCAATGCCGGCGCGGCGAGCGGTCTCGCCGATGCGCTCCGAACCCTGCCGGAGCGTTGCGACCAGCGAACTGTCTTCGCCGAGAGCGGGGCGGCCAGCCACCACACCGGTCAATTGCGAGGACACCTGGGTTTGAAACGCAAGTGCGAGGATTCCGGCAAAGAGCGAGTAAACGCTCAGCGCCAAAGCCAGCAGCAGTGCGAAGCTACCTATTTCTGCCATGTGGCGACCCCCCAGGTCATTTTTTCAGAAACGCTTCCGCGAGGCAACCACGAGTGACTATTTATTCCAAGTGCGAAATGCCGCGCTAGATGCGTCCGGGCCACGTTCGGCCAAACAGCCTGCGGAGTAAATTTCCCGCGGCTGGCCCGCAAGCCAGCCGTTCTTGTTTGCTGCGCAAGCGGTTAAGCGCTGTGTTGACGGTAGCGCTGCATTACTTCGCGTTCCGCTGTGAGCCAATCGTCGGCTTCGTTGCTCAAGCCGGGTCCGCGTTGCTGATAGAGTTCGTAGGCGCGTCGCCGTATTTCGTCTTCGAGGTTGATGGGAACCACATTCTTTCGGATATCGGGTTTCCGGACCTCAAACATCTTTGTTGTTGTTGTTGTTGTTGTTGCTTCCGGCCTGGTTTCGGGCTTGGATTCTGGCGTTGTTTCAGGACCGGTTGCTGACTTAACTGCCAGTGCAGCTGGGACTTCGTTGACCTCGGTGAATGCGGCTTTCGTCACGGGGGCTGCGTTCACCTCAGGAATGCTGGCTGGATTAGGAAGGTTATCCTGCGTTTTACCAGTACGATTACCCTTGCCTGAAGTAGTTTTTATTCTTGCCATATTGGGTGCTCCTTAATCTGTGTTTAAGTTTAAATGTGTGTTTAAGTTTAGGAATGCTTGAACTGCCAAGTGAACCACATACACCTATACCCCTCAACATCGAGAGAACGCTGGAGTGTCTTCTAAGAGTTGAGGCTAGTATAAACCTGCCAAGGCTGTGGAAACAGTAGTGATGCGAAGAAATCGAGCATACCCGCTTTGCTATAATCGAGGTTCCGCGATGGCGCTATCGTCTAGGGGTTAGGACGGAAGATTCTCAATCTTCAAACCCGGGTTCGATTCCCGGTAGCGCTACCAACTTTCTTTCAGTGACTTACAACATTTCCCGACATGGCTGCGTCAGCCGAACCAATGAGTGGTAAGGTTTAAAGTCAGCTGCTCGACAGGGTTCCCAGTTTCCCGGCCAGCAGTGTGAGCGTAATTGAACAGCACTCATTCATCCCTTCCCGTACAATTAAGCACTGCGATATCTTCAGTTTAGGACATCTGGGCGCAAGAGCACATCACGAATAGCTCAAGCCGATTGCACTGATTTCACTGAGAATTCCATTGATGCCTTGGCAACGCCAGATCTTTCGTCACGCGCTCGTCTCCATTTCGTTCGTGCTGCTATACCTGCTGCTGAACCGGCCCGAAGTCATTTTCATTTCTCGCATTGGATTCGTTGCCTGGTTTCCCGCCACCGGTCTGGTAATGGCCCTTCTGTTAGGCGTCAGCCCGTGGTACGCACTGCTGGTCTATTTCGCCGATACTCTTGCCGGGAGGGTCATTTACGCCCAGCCAGTCATATCCTTCAGCGGCATGGTTGGTAGTGCGGGAAGTGCTCTTTGTTATGCCGGGGCGGCCTACGTGTTGCGCGGGTCCCTCCGGATCGATCTTGGGCTGCGTCACCGCTGGGACGTAGTACGCTACGTTTTCCTAAGTACGACTGCAGCGGCAGGAGCAGCCATCATTGGCGTCGCATGCTTGATCGTCGATCACAGTATCGCCTGGGGTGACTACAAGTCGTCCGGTCTGGGGTGGTTCTTGGGTGACGCGATAGGCCTGGTGGGCGTCGCACCTTTTCTTTTGGTTCATGTATTTCCGCATGTACGTAATTGGCTCTCGCCAACACCCTCAAAGCTACACCCCTCAAGAGCGCGTTTCACCCTACCAGACTTTACCCTTGCTGGGATCGCAGAAACGTCTGGCCAAGCCTTGATGATATTCGCCGTCCTCGTCGCAATGTTCGGTTCCAAGGACCGGAATTACGATCAATTTTATCTGAGTTTTGTTCCGATCATCTGGATTGCGATGCGTCAGGGAATTCGGCGAGTTGTCACCGGCCTGCTCGTCATGAATTTTGGAATCGTAGTCGCGATGCATTTGTTTCCACCCGCCGCAGTCGTGTTCAGCAAAGCAGCTCTGCTCATGCTGGTGCTGTCTGCAGTAGGACTCATCGTGGGATCCGAAGTCAGCGAGCGACACCGCCTGGCCATTGACCTAAATAGACAGACTACATATTTGGATTCGCTTATACAGAATAGCCCGTTGGGAATCGTTGTGCTTGACCGGCAAGGCGCAATCGAACTGGCGAATCCCGCTTTCGAAAGACTCTTTCAGTGGAATAAGCACGAGCTTGCCTCGATCGACATCAGGGCTACGGAGATACTTGGCGATGCGGGTTCCGATTCCACTCAAGTGATTGGTCAGATCCTTGCCGGAAACGCCTTGCGCAAAACCGTCCGTCAGCAGCGAGGGGACGGAAAGATTCTTGACCTTGCACTGCATGGCGTCCCGCTGTTGGTAAGGGGTGAAGTACGAGGTGCGTACCTGATCTATGAGGACGTTTCCGAGCAGACCAAGGCGAGCGAAAAGCAGCGGCAACACGCAGAGTCGTTGGACCGACTGGTGAAGGAGTTGGAACTCCGCACAAAGCAGACGATCTCGTTGAATGAAATGGGTTCTCTCTTGGCGAGTAGCGGGACTGTTAAGGAAGCCTGCGACGTCGTGGCCAAGTCTGTGCACAAGCTTTTCCCTGACGCTCCTTCCGGAGCGCTCTATTTGTTCCGGTCGTCGCGAGACCTGATCGAAGTCGCAGTTCGGTGGGGGAAGAGCTACGCATCAGCGCCGACATTTCCTCCCGACGCATGCTGGTCTCTCCGCCGCGGCCTGCCTCACTGGAGCGGGTATCCTGGAAATGAGGTCGCCTGCCAACATTTGACCAAGAGTTCAACTACCGAGTCCCTATGCGTTCCGCTGGTTGCGCAGGGGAACACAGTCGGCGTCTTGCATCTAGAATTCGAAAGCGGAGCGCAACTCCAAGGCGAGTTTGGCAGAGACAGTTTACGGGACCCGTATCAGCAATTGGCCATCAATGCAGCCTCGCAGATAGCCCTTTCGTTGGCGAGCCTGCAGCTGCGCGAAACCCTCCGTGACCAGTCTATTCGTGATCCACTGACTCGCCTGTTCAACCGGCGGTTCCTGGAGGAATCGCTGGGCCGAGAACTGCAAGTGGCAGGACGCAACAGGCAATCAGTCGCCGTTCTTTTCCTCGACCTCGACCACTTCAAAAGATTCAATGACACTTTTGGTCATGATGCGGGGGACATGGTCCTTCAGTCCTTGGCTGATCTGTTGCGCAATTTCTTTCGCGCCACCGACATTTGCTGCCGCTATGGCGGCGAGGAATTTGCGATTATTCTAACTGAGTCAACGTCACGGGACGCGGCTATCCGTGCGGACGCGTTGCGCTTGGAAGTAAAGGGTCTGCGGCTGCAGTATAAGAAGCAGTCGCTGGGGCCGCTGACGCTCTCGGTAGGCATAGCCGCGTTTCCGGAACATGGTTCAACATCCGAAGACTTGCTTAAAATCGCGGATCAATGCCTCTATGAATCCAAAAATCGCGGCCGGGATATTGTGACTGTGGCTCTTCCACAAAACGCGTAGCTGCTCGGTCGTCTTTTACGACCCCCGGTCGTACGCAAACCACAGATGCCGCGATTCTGACACCTTCTTCGATTTCTTCGGGCAAACCCTCGATGATGTCGAGAATGTCCACATTAAGCGACTCTTCCAGAAAGTGACCACCATTCTCCCATGCTCCGCAATCGCTTGGATAAATCATCTAAGACAACTTCGCGGCGAGCAATTCCGCCAACGGCTCCTTTCGAGGACGATGGCATGCAGTCACACAATATGATCAGCTTTCGAGTTGTGCGGGCCGCAAAGGAGGCGGAAATTCCGCGGCGATTTGCTCTTTGAGCCAAGTCCGAACATGCTTCACCCGTTATCTCTAGTTCTGGTGCTGACAGCGATCTCTCGGCATACTGGTATTTCGGCCCATCCCAGCGGTACGAATTCCACGCCTTTCAGAAGAGGATAATGGTTGGGACAAGGAGTTTCTACAATGAGCAGCTTAGCTCTTTTGCAATCTCTGAAGGAAAGCATTCTCGGCCAAGCGAATGTGAAAGCCATCTACGGCGAACCAATCGTTGCCCAAGGAAAAACGGTCATCCCGGTTGCCAAAATAATCTATGGCTATGGAGCGGGGGCGGGTACTGGGGGTGTTGGCACCAGCAGCGCGCGGGGCGAAGGCGGGGGTGGCGGTGGAGGAGCGCGAGCTATTCCCGTGGGAGTCATAGAAGTAAGTGATCAGCCTACCCGTTTCGTTCCGATTACCGACCGTAAGAGGCTAGCGGCTGCGATCCTTGTGGGAGCTGGTTTTGGCGTGTGGCTCGGTTGGCGTAGACGCCGCTGAATCCTGTCGCCCACACAACAGTCATTTGGGCAATCGGCGCTTTCACAGTGAGAGTGTGAGGCATCTATGCGCGGAGCAGGTGTCGATGGATTTCACGCTGAATTGACCGCCGTCAACGCTGAACTCCTGTCTCTCATCACTTCGGTCGATGCTGTGCGTTGAGAATTATCACGACTGAGGTTGCGTGCGAGTTCGCTTCTGGCATTCGTGTAGATTGAAGGTGCGCTAAAAGCGATGACACACTTCATCGAATCTCACAGAGATGAATGGGATGTCAGCGAGAGCTAGTTAAGTTAGACCCGCCATGAATCCCTGCTTGGGCCACGTTGCAGAGGGCATCGCCTCCGGTGAAATCGAATTCCCGAAATAGCTTGTTCCCCGACATATCCCCGACCGTGTTCCAGCTCTGGGACGCCAGCTTTCTCCAGGATTCCGCGGTCAGCCGATTAAGCTTTTCCACATACTGCTTATTGATATCGGCGGCGCCCTCTTCTCTCAGCGCGGCAAAAAGCTGCTCGGACAACACCAAACCAATCGCATGGACGGCTTCGTGCCGGTCGAGCGCTTCTTCCATCAATCGCGAAAGAACGGCCCGAGCAGGAAACGAGTCCCCGAGCGCCACCTGGTTCTCGACGATCATGTGGGTAGTGACGTGCAGGGTCTCGTTGGAAGCCGGATTCGATTCTGGCGATGGTATTGCCGGACGGATTCAATGCGCTCGGTTCATCGAGCTCCTGCCAAGCTTCAGAGTCAATGTGAGAGTCAATGTGCTGGTAAGGGTCGTACTGCAAGACTATCGGCTCGGTAGCAATTCTAAACCGTCGTTTGCACTGACGCACCCCGATGCGCCGACAGGCAAGAACGTCCGCAGCTAACCCCGGTCCAAACCTACCACTGTCACCGTTGGGTTTGGGGGTTTGGGGTCATCGTGCGCCGAGCACCGGCATGATGATTCCCAAGGTCGCTCGCGGAAGACGGCATCCTCTTCAAATCTCTGTCGATGTTGCTCGTATTCCCCGATTGTGTTGAGGGCCGCACCCATCTGACCGCACGGGGCCTTTTTTTGGGGCAGTGGTGATGCTTCGATACGCCCTCACCGCAAGTAGAGATCGAAATCATACTGGCGGCTCGTATTGGTCGGCCACTCCGGTATTATTTCCAAACTTCTACAACGCGGTGCTCTCCAGCGGGTATCGCAAAGACAACATTTCCGTGACGCACAACGACAGATTTCGTGGGTCGCTCGTCGATTTTCAGCAACAACGCTCCTGCCAGCTCACAAGTGGTGATTTTGGTTGGCCGGGGTGTCTTGATGGCAAAGGACATGCGATTCGAGCTTAATTTATAGTTTCGCACCACGACCCCGGCGTTGGCTTCAAAGCGAACTACACCATCGCTTTCCACGGCGGTGCGATCGGGACCAATGGCGATATTGTACCGATGATTATTCCACGAATAATTTGACAGCTCTCCGGAAGTATGCGGGTTCAATGCGCCAAATCGCACCCCATCCCAAGGCGTTTCATCCATGTATTGCTCGATAGGAATCAGGCAAAGCAGCGCTCCCCATGTGTAGTGTTTGTCTCCGCCTGCGTTTCCGCCCCACGCATAATACTGTTCGTTAGTATGTTGATGCGCATGCCAGTCATCCATGAAAAGATCGTAGCCTTTCTCCGCGAATTGCAGCGCCACCTCGTCTTCGCCGTAACGGTTCAGTCCTTCATAAACCAGATAATTAGTCGGTCCCCAGATATCGCCTCTCCAATAAAATTGGTCCTCAAAGGCGGCATCATCGCGCGAGATGGTGGGAATAACATACTGGCCCCAAAACTGCTTTGGGCTGAGGAGATGCTCTTTAACCATTCTCTTTGCCTGTTCAGGCGTCGCAACGCCAGCTAGCATCGGGTAGAAGTTGGTGGGGGAAAGACGTCGCGAAAAATGCCCGTCCCAATATCGGTTTTCGTAAATGCCGTCTTGCTCATTCCAGAGCTGTTGCTGCATGGCCCTTTTCATTCGTTCGTAGTCGGACGTGAAACGGCGCTTGTCGTCCTCCTTCCCGAGAATTTGGGCAATCTCGGCCAGACACTCTGAGTCGAGCGCATACAGTGAATTCAGGCCGACGTCGTCAAGATTCATGGTGTAGGTATTGGAGTCGTACAGAACATCATCGTACATCGGGCTGTCGTCCATACCGCTTTCCCATTTGGCACCTTGAAGATATCCTCGCCCTCCTCCTGAAAACGCTGAACCCTTATCACTCCCCCATTCGAGCAGACCGTTGCGGTTTCCATCGCGCCATGGCTGCCCGTCGCCACGGTTGGAAAACCACCACTCATGCCATCGTTTGAGCCGCGGATAGGCCCATTGCAGAATTTCTTTGTCCTGGTTTCGCTGATAGTTCTTCCACATGACGTAGGAACCAACCGGCGGCTGCGATCGATCGGGACTGGTCCCGGCTCCGCTAGCAAAATTTGGAACAACTCCGTTTGACGCTTGGGCGAGAAGGATCGCACGGGTCGAAGCAGATGTTTGTGCTGTATCCTCTACATTGGTCAGAAGCGAGCCGAAGAAGCAGTCCCACTCGCCGACCACCCAGCCGCCAAACCTCTTAGCCCAGCTACGGCTGATGCTCGGGAACTCGAGATCAAGTGAGGGCACGTACAGGGTGTTCCAGAACATCGAATTTCCGATAGCGTTGGGAGCCTCGCTGAAGAGACCCTTGACGTGGGGCCTTCCTTGCTCATACTGCAACGCCTTTTGGTTGAGAATTGTGTCGATCCGTCCGGGCTCGAGAAGTTCCTTCGTTTGACCAGTCAATTGCGAAACATTCCATCCTACGGTAGCTACAAAATGCGCGGTCGAATTGGTATTCGTAATGAACTCCAGACCTGCTGCGCCTCTCGTATAGCGATCGTCGGCGTAACCGTCGTCGGCGACAAAGTCGGGACCGACCGCTCCCTCTTTGTTTTGCCCGTTGCCATTCGTCAGGTCTCCAACATCCATCACGTCCCGCAATTCAGTGATCTTGGGAAATGTGGCCGTGCCCACAATGGGGCGATCCGTTGCGACTACGATGTGCGCTGCTGAACTCAAGTGGCCTTCGATGTAGTGGTCGCCGATAATTTGTGTACCATCCCTGCTGATGTAATAGGCGCCTGTGAAATCAGATTCAAAAGCAGAATAGGCCTCAAGTACCAAATGCATATCCGCCGGAGCCTTAAGCCTTCCGACGACCATGGTCCGGTCTATGCGTGACCACTCCAATGTGACCGGGGCCATGCGCGGATAGTGCCGCCAACTCAAGAGAGCGTAAGAACCATCGGGTGCATGTGGTCCAACGGTGCTTACAGCATCGAAGATCCGTTCGCCATCGAGGAATCTTCCGCTCTTCGATCCCACCCGGATAGCAAACGGGAGCCGTTGTCCGTGGGCCGTACCATCGAACACAATTCCGTTCCACGCGTCAGGATCAAAAGCACCCACGAACATCTTCTCGAATACATCCCGGTCATTTCCTTCCTGTCCAATCAGAAAACAGGGAACTGACAAGAAGAAGAGGAGCGCTGGGACTGACAGCTTGATCAAGCCCCGGTGCTGTGAATCTCGTTGACGCGTCGAACTGACTTGGTAAGTAAGTGCTTTGGGCATGGCAATCCTCCACGTTCGGCGTAGCCAGTCTTCTGCAAAGCAGACTTAAAGGGGTCAACTGCAGCTTTTTTTGTCGCGCAATACTCACATTGGGAAACGAGCCGGTCAGAAACAACGCCATTGATCCATTCCCCACTTACGGCAGATCCTCGAGCCTCGGTTAGCGCATGATCTTGATCAAAGCATTTTGTGCCGCCCGGTGCAGATCGCGGCGTCATGGAACGCTCTCCAGAGCGAATCGTCAGATTCCACAAGAGACCGGCCGCCCAGAACGGGCGTCGAGCGGAGGGATGTGTAAGGAACCTCCAAGGCTTAGCACCGAACACACACCGACATTATTACATCGTACAGATCGTGTCCGTCTCCAACCTAAAAGCATCCGGCCTCCGAGGGCGCTTTGTCTTAAGGTCCATCGCGAGGCAAAGGCACCCCCAATTGCTGTGTGGCTCACGCAGTTCGTTCCCGCGTGCAGCGAATTCGTGGGATCCATATCAATATGGACGCACCCGTTGTTCAAAATTGGACAGCTTTTCCAAGGACCCAGGACTACCCTTGGGGCAATTGGAAAGACCAAGGCGGTGCTGTATGGTCAAACGAAGGACTGATCCCACATCGAGTTCGCAATTCCCTGTCAATCTCCCAGCAATTTATTTTATTTGCCGTTGTCATGAAGAGAGCTAACTGCAGTTCCTCACTCTCTCTGCTCTAGCGGCGTGCACCTCTCGCCACCACCCCACAGGCCGCGCAGCTTCCTGTGTTTCGTTAACTAACCGAGCCTACGCAATGATACGAATTTTGATTGCAGACGACAGCCCGCCCGTTCGACGAGGGCTGCGTACTTTGCTGGGACTGAATTCAGACTGGCAGGTCTGTGGTGAAGCTGTGGACGGGGCCGATGCCGTAGAAAAGGCTCAGCAGCTTGCTCCCGACATCATATTGATGGACTTCTCGATGCCGCAGATGGATGGTGTACAGGCGGCCCGAGAAATCGCCAAATCTGGTACTGGCATTCCCATCCTCCTCTTCACTAGAAATCTTTCACCTCAGATCATGGAATTGGCCCGTAGCGCAGGGTTGCGTGGAGCGATTTCAAAGTCGGAAATAAGCAAAATTCCATATGCGATTAAGGCATTTCAGCGCGGTGAGACTTTCTTCTATTCGCAGTAAGTAGAGGAGCGGCACCTGCTCGGCAGGTATCGAATGGCGCTGGTTCAGGCCAGCGAAGCATAGCGAACCGCACGGTACCAGTCAACGACGAGACCGTGACGGAAGAGGGTAGCCATCCATGCGACTTCAGCTTCGAGAGTCGCGTTCGAATGCCATCCGGTGGCGTCCCTTGTGGCTCAGGCCACTATTCCGAAAAACTGGATTGTTTACTCCAAACCACCCTTCGGCAGCCCCGACTATGTGCTCCAGTACTTGGGCGCCTACACCCATCGTGTGGCCATCTCCAACCATCGACTGGTCCCGTTGGTCAGCCTCCGGGGCTCCACGCTCCGGCCGTGATGCTTCGCAGCAGTGGGCACCGTTCCATCCCAGATAGAACCGGCCACCTCCACTGCCCAGGGATCGGACCCGCTTTAGCTTTGCCCCTGGGATGCACGACTGGGGCACAGTCTCCGGGGACGTAGCGAGAGCGTCAGCATCAGCATTAGCGATGCCGGCTCGGTAATTGGCGCGTCCAAGTTCCCACGGGGAAATCACGGGCTTGGGGCTGACCGGCACCGGCGAAATTCACATCCATGCCGCGACCCAAAGACACGGTGTTGCGACCAACGAGAGCACTTCTCAAGGCAGGTTGCGCACGATGGCCCCGTCGTCGCCGGCAGCTTCAGGCGTCGATGCGGATGGTATAGTTGCGGGTTCCGGACGGTGGTCCGTGATCCATCGTCGGGAATCAGGTTGCCGTATGGACGCCAAGTCTGCTAGACATACCAGGGTCTGTGGCACGACCTATCTGCGCCGGGAGAAGCGTCTGTAATGGCCCCGATTCTGCTCTGGCTGATCCTCGTTCTTTGTCTACTGATCTCTGTGGTCAAGTACTTAATGGGGATCATTCTGAAGTTCTCTTTCCCCAGCACAAAGGCCCGGAAGGACTACACGTATGAGCCAACCGTCAGTGTGTTGATGCCTTGCTACAACGAAGGCAGGGCGGTCTACGAGACGATCGAGAGCATCAGCAAGAGCAACTATCCACACCAGAAATTTGAAGTGATCGCGCAGGATGATTGTTCCGCCGACGATAGCTACGAGTGGATGCTCAAAGCACAGCGCGATTTCACAGACATACGCATAAGGACTGGCCGGAATGAGGTCAATAGCGGAAAGGCACGCTCCGTCTGCAATGCGCTGCAGCACTCCACGGCAGAGGTGATAATTTCGATCGATTCCGATTGCATCTTTCATGCCGATGCGATTCGA
>Ga0307474_10000754_pt1 | contig 23366 bp, 25 predicted proteins | sample atmos_gasesECM1C_2_FD_203312 | JGI IMG/M metagenome (GOLD analysis project Ga0307474, IMG submission 203312) | Hardwood forest soil microbial communities from Morgan-Monroe State Forest, Indiana, United States - atmos_gasesECM1C_05 | ecosystem: Environmental > Terrestrial > Soil > Temperate... | reverse complement strand
ACGTGCAGAAATGGATGCAACCGAATTCACGTTTGCGTTCCTGGTTGGCTTTGTTTGCGGGTACGTGCTTCGTGCCGCAATATCCGCTTTAAGACGACGAAGAACGCGCTCCCTCAGAAGGGACAAAGCTTCGGATCGCGCAGCAAGATCCGACACGAGATTGTCTGCGTGAAGCCTCTCGCCCCGACGGCTCTTGCGTCGGCGTCCGGGATGGCAGCGACGCCAACCCGTGGGCGCGCGCAATTTGCACGACGAACATGAGGTGCGGAAGAACGCGCCATCCCTTCTGGTTTTTGCACTCCCGAAATCAGCGAGGCCGCACGTGCGGGCAGGCGCCGTGGTGGCCGGTCGCCAATGCTCCTCAGCTAGCGAGGCGGCTTATTTGCGGGTGGACCGCTCTTGTTGCCGGGCAGGCCCGGCACTTTGGCCGCATCCTGCACCGTGGAATTTTGCTGACCCGTTGAGGTGCTGGAACCGACGGTGCCCTTCGCTGCGGGTCCATTCTTGTTCCCTGGATATCCTGACGTTCCCGCACCGGAATTCTGTCCGCTTGGGATCGAAACGTTCGGGCTGTTGTTCGTCTGCGCCAGCGCAGGCAGCGCTGTCATAGCCAGCGAGAACGCAATCGTGCTCACAATTCTCTTCATTGTGCCAACCTCATTTTGTGACTCCCGTCTGGCGAACGTCGCTCTCTCGACGGCGTTCCCGCCATCGGCGAATTTAAAGTGGCCCCTCGATTGCGACGATTAGCGATCAGGATTTTCGAAATGGCGCCGCGAATGCATGCACCGATACGAGCAGGGTGATCCAAATGAAAACGCGTGAAAGAAAGAGAGGCCGCCGGAGGGCGACCCCTCAAACAGCTGTCGAAATAGCCTGTGCCGGAATTACCACGCCATCCAGCGATCGCCGCGCCAGTAGCCACGGCCCTCATGCTCACGGAATACAAATCGCTCCCTCGGACCCCAACGCCAGTTGTCCTCATGGATTACGACACCCGCATCGGGCGGATAGGCATAGGTCTCGTGTGTATGCCAGCACACGTTTCCACGGCAGGCGACTGCTGCTGATGCACCGATGGTGGACAGGGCCAACAAACCTGCACCGATTGTTGCGCCCGCGAGGGCCTTGCCCAATAACTTCGTCATGCTTTCCTCCTTCCAGATTGCCCGCCTCTGGCAAACCCGGTAGGCCAACTTCTGTTCCTTGCCCGGGAGAACGGAACTTGGAACCGGTGCCCGGGAGATCCGACGCTGGCCGCGAGACGGCGGAAGCAGGTCATGCGAGATCGCCGGAACGCGATCCGTTTGACGCAAGCGCACTTGTTTCGAGTTGTCGGGTTGGGCCGCGACGAAAAGAAAAAACAGCACAGAGCTTTTCGAGATCCGGAAACAAAGCATCAGACGTGCCCGACCTGAGCAATCGTCGACAACATTTTCAGAGATGTCCGGGGCGCACCACCGCGGCAATCGTGGTTAGCTGCGGCCTCATCTTTCGCATGGTTGTGCAGCGATGCAACAGATCGCGAGGCATCGATGCGCAAGCTGTCAAGTGCGAAAAGCTCGAGGCCATCCGCACAATGAGGGTCAGGGAAATTTTGACGCGTTCGAGAGCGCCTGCCTAGCAGGCCGCATACCAGCCTGAAGGAAACGGAAGCAGCGGCCAAACCGAGCCATTGTCGTTGGCAGCTTTCTCCTGCTGATCGGGTTTGGGCAGGCTGTTGAGGAATTCTTCCTGCGGGGTAGGCGAGATCGCGGCCCTCACGGCATCCAACAGACGTTCAAATTCGGCTTCGCTCACGGCGCTCTCCCGGTTTGGAGCGCTTACGCTCTCAAATGTCCTTTGTTCCTAAGTTGAAACAACGGCTCAAATTTTAACGATTGAGAAAACGGGGTCGGCTTGGTTTCGCGGCGGTTAATCAATCAAAAGAATACAGCACTCCGGCTGCCGGATCAGTGTGAGAAAAATCACATCCAGTGAAGGATATTTTACGTATTCCGCCATCGTGGCTACTGGTCGATATCGCGACCCCTGAGCAAAAAAGGACATTCACCCCGGCGTTTATCGCTTGTGCGCCGGCGAAATCCCAAAACGCTCGGGCGATTACTTGCCTAAGGCGACAAAAATCCAACCTGAGCGACGCCCTCCGAACCGCCACACTCGGCGGCAGGCCTGTTCGCGTCGTGGTGCGGGCCGGCCGGTGGCAGCATACGACGTGGGTCGCCAACCTCATGTCGCGCGTGCCAAGAGAGGGCCGTTGTGACCAATGTCCGGCTTCGGGAAAGAGGCGCGATGGTGGTCAGTGCCGCGACAAAGAACGCCTCGCGAGAATTTCGTTACCGGCAATCAGGATGGCGCAAAGGATCGCCCCTACCAGGAGCATCAGCAGAATCGTCGCAAACATCTAACGATGCCTTCATCAAATGAAGCCTTGCCGCGCGAATCAATTGCTACAGGATATCCCATCTCAAGATGTTTGGTTCAAAAGCCTAAGGTCGCTGCCTAAGCTTTCGGCTTATTGCTCGACCTCTTTGTCGCCCGGCCCAGCCTCGTCAAGAAGGTTCAGCGCGTCTTCGATCTCTATCAAGAGACGTTCGATTTCCTCCCGCTCGTGGGGCCCCGCGCTTTCATTCAGCTGTTCAAGGAGCTGCTGCTTTCGCGCCAGCAGCCTGGCGAGTGTCGTCATGGCAAGGACTCCGATCGTCCACTACTACCCCGACGTTTTTCGGGGGCTTCTGTTCCTCCGAACGGGTTGCCAGCCTTCGGCGAGCAGACCAATCGGGCCGTACTGTAAGGTCCGCGTCAGCATGGCCGGCTAGTTTCGTTGCGTATTTGGGCCGGGCGGCGATGGAAGAGCTGGAAAAAATGGCTGCGCAACTGATGGCGGCGGTTCGCAAGCTGCCGCCAGGCCAGCAACGCCAGGACGCCCTGAGGGAGATAGGCAGGCTGCGCAGCCGGATGTACGCGCTGCTTGCGCCATTGTCGGGCGGCGGAACGGGTAAGTCAGCACCCGCAAGTAAGCCGCACGCGCCGAGCGACGATTCGCTCATTGACGATTCGTTCTGAAGCCAGCGTTCGATCCAACTCCGGAAATCACAAACCTGTACTTCCGATCCACGACGATCGTATGTTCTTGATCCGGAAATGAGCGTGGCCGCTACCTGGACAGCACTTCGTTCTTAATTTGCCGGAAACAACTCTCGTTGCGAAAATAGTTGATGGGTCCATCAGTCCAATCGACGGACGGCTTGCGCATCCGGACGATGCGGCCGGACGAAATCTCGATAGCGGTGAACTGGGCGGCCGCCGAAGGCTGGAACCCAGGCCTTGTCGACGACGCTTGCTTTGCCGTTACCGATCCGGACGGCTTCTTCATCGGCGAGATCGACGGCGTTCCGGCGGCGACCGTCTCCTGCGTCAACTACGGGGTCGATTTCGCCTTTCTCGGCTTCTACATGGTGCGGGAGGATTTGCGTGGCCACGGCTACGGGCTGCGCATCTGGAACGCCGCGATCGCACATGCCGGGCCTCGCGTGATCGGGCTCGACGGCGTGGTGGCGCAGCAGCAGAACTACCGGAAATCTGGATTCGAGTTGGCTTACGAGAATATCCGCTACGGCGGCACGGCCCGGGCCCTCGATGCAAACCCGCCCGGCGTCATTGCGCTCAGCGAAATCCCGTTGGCCACAGTAGCTGCTTACGACGCGACCGTGTTCCCGGCGGCGCGACCTGCATTCCTGCGCGCCTGGATCAATTCCCCGGGACATATGGGACGGGCGCTCGTGCGCGGTGGCGACCTTGCCGGCTGGGGCGTGATCCGCCCATGCCGGAACGGCTGCAAGATCGGCCCGCTTTTCGCCGACGACCGGACCGTGGCCGAGGCCGTCCTCTCGGCCTTGCTCGCAAGCGTGGGGGATGGCGAGATCTTCCTCGACGTTCCCAGCATCAACAGCGACGCAGTTGCGCTGGCGCAAGACCTAGAGCTCACGCCATCATTCGAGACCGCGCGGATGTATACCGGCGCGATCCGGCCGTTACGGCTCGAACGGGTTTTTGGCGTCACCACCTTTGAGTTGGGATAGTCCCTAAAGCCTGCAACCCGACTCGCTCGTCTTGTCGCTGAACAAAGCGCACCGATGCATCGAGCGTTGCGGCACAAGGAACCAGCCGGACAACCCACTTGGAGCAACCGGTTTCGCAAACGCATGGGTTGTGGAACCGGACTCGCGGTTGCGCCAAGCCTGCAAAGCCACGCGGAAATTGCGAACCAGCCATGAACTTCCTGCAAGGCGAGAAAAACGGGATCAAGCGTTGCTTTGAAGGGTCCGATACGGCGAGTGCGAGCCATGAACCTTGAGCCAAAGGACAATCAGGCTATCCGTGAGGAAATCGGAGACAGGCTGCGCATTTTGCTGTCACGGGAATCGCCGGCCGTGCCGCCGCGTCTGCGCAGGCTTGTCCGTCGTTTCGACGAAAGGGATCGGGCCTTGGTCGGTCAAGCCACGCCTTCGATCGTGCCTGACACTCCTTCAGGGTTCAGCAAAGTGTTCGAGACTCGTTCGGTGAAGGGTTGGCTGAACAGGTTGGTCCGGCCCTCGCGATCACGAGGTTTGATGGGAGGCTTCAATGAGTGAATACGTGGAGGCTCGTTACGCCAAGCTGGTCTTGCGCGAAGCCCGCCTGGCAAAGGAGGAGGTGGCGTCCAAACTGATCAACGACTTATTGCGTGACCTGAAATCGTTTCAGAATTTGAACTCTGCCCGCGCCCAGGCCCTGACATCGATACGCCTGCTCGCGCTCTGCCTCGATCGACCTCAATCGCCTCCTGCGCGCGAGTGGGAGGCCGCTGATCAGGCGGCCGAAGCCTGGTGCCGGAACGCGTTTTTGTGAAACGGTTGTGCCGCCCACAGGTGCGCGGCGGATCTCCAGTTAACAGGCAATACGTCAGCAGACCTGTTCCAGTCGGCGTTCTTGACGCCACTGAAAATTGCTCCGCACAATGAGGCGAGCGCCATATTGCCGACGTTGTTTTATGTATTCCTGTCGTCCATACTGTATGAGGTGTTGCCATGCTTACATTGAAGGTATTAGCGGGCCTCTTACAATTGCACGGGCCAGGCGCAACAATTCAGAGCGATCATCAAGGTATCGACGCACTGCTCAATAACATCAACGAGCAGAATTCGGAGCAAGAGACGGACAGACCCGTTGCGACCCAAGTTTATTTCAGGCGGGGCGGTTTTGTCCGCGGCGGTTACGCGGGCGGCTTCCGCAGAGCCGGTTATTATCCCTACGCGGGTGGCTTCCGAAGGGGCGGCTTCATCAGAGGATACTAGTGTGGCGGATTTGACGTTCCTGTCAGTCTCGCCGCGAGTGCGCTATACGAAGCCCGATCCTAAGCCACATTAGCAATCATAGAGTAGCTGGTGTCCCTTTGTTCCGACGTTCTTAAAGCTGCATGCGGCAAAGTTGTACGAACGTCGAAACCGGGACACTAGACCAGACCAGTCGTAACCTGTTCACCTGTTCGAGACGATCTCGAATGTCGTCCAACGATTCAGTTCCGATCGCGTTCCCGGATCAGCCGATCTCGCAGTTGCTGATCAAGGTGGCGACGAGGTGCAACATAGATTGCTCCTATTGCTACTGGTTTCGCGACGCGTCAGTCTATGAAAAGCCGAAGCTGATGGGCGCCGACGTGCTGCAGCAATTGTTGCAGCGTATCGAAGAACACGTCGGCAAGTACCCGTTCGCCGACTTTCCCATCGTTTTGCACGGCGGCGAGCCCCTGCTCTGGGGCAGCGAAAATTTTCATCGTTTTGCCGAAGGATGCGAGGCCATCTCATCGCGAACAGGCTGCGAAATACCGATCTCGGTCACCACCAATGGCGTGTTGATCGACGAGGAGTGGCTGAACTGTTTCGAGGCTCACAACATCTCGGTAGCGATCAGCCTCGATGGACCCGCCCATATACATGACATTCACCGCCGTACTTTTCAGGGTCAAGGCACGCACGCCGCTGTGGAACGTGCCGCTCGCATGCTGGTGTCGCGCGACGTCGGCGTTAGCGCGCTGGCAGTCTGCAATCCCGCTTATTCGCCAGAACAGTACACTCGTTTTTTTGCCGATTGTGGAATCGTCAACTACGACATCATGATCCCGGACGCGACGGTGGATGAGAGCCCGCCGTCGGTTGCAGCATTCTATAAGGGCCTGTTCGAATTATGGCTCGAGGCAAACCGCAGTAAGCCGACTGTCAACATACGCATCATTTCCGACATGATCAGCGCCATGCTCGGCAACAACTCGCCGACGGAGGGCGTGGGCCACAAGCCTGTCGAACTTTGCACGGTCATGACCGATGGCTCGGTGGAGGCGCACGACGTGCTGCGCATCGCGGGCGACGGCTTCACCCGCACCCGGTTCAACATTTTCGAGCATGCCATCGACGAGGTGAGGAATGAACCGTGCTGGAAAGCGGCGCGGGATGCTTCGCTGAATCTCTGCGAGAAGTGCCGGCAGTGCAAGTTCATGAACGCCTGCGGCGGCGGCTATCTTCCGCATCGTTTTTCCAGAAAGAACGGCTACGACAACCCGTCAGTCTATTGCGACGACCTCTACGCCATGTTCGAGGATATGCAATCGGTGCTGGCGCGACATCTTTACGTCAATACACCGGACGGAAAGCGTTTCGATGTAAGCGACGCGCTGGCATGGGGCTAGGTCGTCCCCGAAAAGGGAGTTGCTGTTCGGAGTCTTCAGCAACGGACAGGTACGTTGGATTTTACCGCGGATAGTCCTTACACAAATTGACGTAAATCAATATCGCCTTGCCAGAAGAGAAGCTGCTTCAGAGCAATCAATTATCCAATGCGCATTCGGCCATCGATGCAGCTTAGATCGACAATTTGTGTCCATTCTCGCCAGCGGCAACGAGCCTAGACGAAGGGCCGCGCAGAAGCTAAGGTTGTCTGGCACATGATTAAGCCAGCAGCCTGAGGGAGGAATGGTCATGTCGCTTCGAATTATCGTGTCGATTGCCGCCTCATTTGTCATTGCCATCGCATTTATTGCGATTGTTTCAACCGACGCCTTTGCGGTCACTGCTCCTGGTGGAACTAAACGCCTTCACAACAACCCCAGCCGTCATCACGGTACTATCCATCATAGTGGACAGGTGCGTCACCCCAGAACGCCTGCGGCTACAACGATGCAGCACTAGGGCCTGATCCGCGCCTCGGCCCTGGCATTTGTCCGTGGCCTTCGCCCCTGAGTGCAATCTGGTTTGAATAGCGGGTGACGCCGTCTATTGGCCCATTTGAGAAATACAGCGGCAATGTCTGCCTTTTTCTGCGCATCTGGTGCCTCTGATGCGTTACAGCGCAAGCTGAAGCAGCAGCACGAATTCAAGCGATTGCGGCAAGACCGCCAAGCACAGGAAGCTATCGAGTTGTCGACGCTCATGTAGCCACCACAGGCACATTACCGATGTGGAAAGGACGTGATCATGTCAAACTACGATCAAAACACAGTCGCTTCACGCGCTGCTCCCAACGACGTCACAACGATCGATGTGGGCCTGCGCGCCTACATGCTGCACATTTACAACCACATGGCGGCCGGGGTTGGCCTGACTGCCCTTGTCGCGTGGCTGACCTACCAGCTAACGGGTCCCGAACTGCTGCAGAGCCCGCTGATGTGGGTGTTCATTTTTGCACCCTTGATCCTGGTGTTTTTCATCAGCGCACGAATCAACACGCTATCGGTGAACGCGGCGCGGTCGCTGTTTTACCTCTATGCGGCGCTGGTAGGAGTCTCGCTCTCGATCCTGTTCCACATTTATACCAACTCATCGATCACACGCGTGTTCTTCATCACCGCTGCGACGTTCGGGGCGCTCAGCCTGTTCGGTTACACCACCCGGCGCGACCTGTCAGGATTGGGCACTTTCCTAATCATGGGCCTGGTCGGTATCATCATCGCAAGCCTGGTCAACCTGTTCCTGCGCTCGACCCAGCTGGACTGGTTGATCTCGATTGTGGGCGTCGGTGTCTTTGCGGGTCTCACTGCCCATGATACCCAGCGAATTAAGGCGATGTACGATCCCAACGAGGACGCGACTTCCGCAGGCCGCAAGGCCGTCATCGGTGCACTGTCGCTCTATCTCAATTTCATCAACCTGTTCATGATGCTGCTGCGCTTGGCCGGCAACCGGCGCTAGGTGCGAATGATGGTCCGTAGCTCCGCGCCACGCGGCCATTGGGTATGCTGGTGGCATTGGAGCCGTTGTCCATGCGGCCGGCGCTGGGTCCAGCCCACGAGTTCGAGGAGCGGATATTCGTCGCCGATTGAAAATCCGCCGGGCAGATTTTCTCAACTGCAAATCCATGCCCTGTTCTGCGCGCGACCATTTGCTTGATCTGCCGCAACCTGACTGGCCACTGGAGAGCCTAACAACGGTGGTGGGAGGTGCTCTCGGCGGCCGCGCGCGAGCAGCGAGCGCATTTCATCCGATAACCAGTAAGAATGCGCCCGGCAGGCGCGATAGAAAACGGTACCATCATGCCCGCACAATTGGATGCTTCGCGCGAAACGGTTCTCGTTGATCTCGCCTTGCAGGGCGGGGGCTCTCACGGTGCTTTCACATGGGGCGTCCTGGATCGACTTCTCGAAGAGCCCTGGCTGAAGATCGAAGCGATTTCCGGCACCTCGGCGGGCGCGATGAACGCCGCGGTTCTGGTCAGCGGCTACATCAAGGGCGGCGTACTGGGCGCACGCGAGGCACTGGACAACTATTGGGACCGGGTCGCCGCGTCCGCTCGGTATAGTCCGATACAACGCTCGATGTTCGACCGCTTGATGAATCGTTGGTCGCTCGACACCTCTCCCGCCTACGTGATGATGGACCTCATGAGCCGGCTGGTTTCACCCTACAACCTCAATCCATTTGGCTACAATCCAATCCGGTCGATCCTCGAGGACTGCATCGATTTCGGTCATCTCAAAGAGGCGCCAATCAAGCTGTTTATCACTGCAACGAACGTCCATACCGGTCGCGGCAAGATTTTCCGCAACAAGGAGATCACGCCGGAGGTGTTGCTCGCTTCCGCCTGCTTGCCGACCTTATTCCAGGCCATCGAAATCGACGGCGAGCCCTATTGGGACGGCGGCTATGCGGGTAATCCGACGATTTCGCCGCTCGTGCGCGAAAGCGATGCCTATGACATCATTCTTGTTCAGATCAATCCGCGCGAACGCCGCGATACGCCGCGATCGGCGGGCGACATCCTGGATCGGCTCAATGAAATCTCCTTCAACTCGCCCCTGATGAAGGAGCTGCGCATGATTGCGCTGCTGCGCCAGGCTGCCGATCCCGGCACGGGCGAGGGGCGTCGTTGGGCAAAAATGCGCACCCATCGCATTCTCACGGATAAGCTTGCCGAGTTCGGAGCATCCTCCAAGCTCAACGCCGAGGCGCGTTTCCTGCAGGTGCTAAAGGAAGAAGGCCGGAAGGCGGCCGAGGAATTCCTCAAGTTGCATGGCGCGGACGTAGGAAAGCGCTCGACTGCGGATCTCGATGTTCTTCTCGCGGAGACCTGATCATGGGTCTTGGTGATCTGATTGGCCTGTTTGGCATTCTGATCGGGCTGGGGCTGCTCATCTGGTTGGCCTTCAAGGGCTGGAGCGTGCTGTTGCTCGCTCCGATCGCCGCGGTTGCCGCGGCTTTCTTCTCCCGAGAACCATTGTTGGCTCACTGGACTCAGACGTTCATGCAAAGCGCTTCGGGATTTCTCGCGCAGTTCTTCCCGATTTTTTTGCTTGGCGCGTTATTCGGCAAACTGATGGAGGACACCGGCTCGGTCTCGGCGATCGCCGACTACATGACGGAAAAGCTGGGAACGAAGCGCGCAATTCTTGCCGTGGTGCTCGGTGGTGCGGTGGTCACCTATGGCGGCGTCAGCCTGTTTGTGGCCTTTTTCGTCATCGCGCCGATGGCGCAGGGTCTCTTCAAGGCGGCAGCCATTCCTCGGCGGCTGATGCCGGCGGCCATCATGCTCGGTACCGCTACTTTCACGATGTCTGCAATGCCCGGGACTCCGTCGATCCAGAACACCATTCCGATGCCGTTCTTCGGCACGACGCCATTTGCCGCGCCGGGCCTCGGCATCATTGCCTCGGTCATCATGCTGACCTTCGGCGTGTGGTGGCTTGGTCGTCAGCAGGCGGCGGCCCACGCCAGTGCTGAGGGCTTCGGCGACGGCGCTCCAAAGAACGCCAGCGAGATCGCAGGCGACGACACGTTGCGGGAACGCGCCATCGCTTCGCATGAATTCGACCCTGCGGAGATCGCTCACGGTGAACTCGCGGCGACGAAACCTGAATTCGGGTCTGCGGTCGCGCCGATTGTCGTCGTCATTCTGGTCAATCTCTCGCTGTCGCTGATAGTGCTGCCACGACTAGACCTCAGCTTCCTTTCCAGGCCCGAATGGGGCGGCGTGTCTCCTGCGGCCGTCACCGGCCTATGGTCCGTTCTGACTGCGCTGACCCTGGCAATCCTGGTTGTTATCGCCGCCAACTGGAAGCGTATCCCGGACCTGCGGGCGACCATGGACGCTGGCGCGAATGCCTCGGCGCTTCCTGCAATCAGCGTTGCCAGCCTGGTTGGCTTTGGCGCGGTTGTCGCCGCCCTACCGGCCTTCGCTGTGGTGCGCGACGCTGTTCTGGGTATCGGCGGCGGGCCACTGGTCTCTCTCGCTGTCGCGACCAATACGCTGGCTGCGCTCACTGGATCGGCGTCTGGCGGTCTGACGATCGCCCTTGACGCACTGGGTGCAACCTATCTGGAACGAGCGGCACAGATCGGCATGGACCCGGCGCTCCTGCATCGGGTTGCGGTGATCGGCTCTGGGACGCTCGACAGCCTGCCGCACAACGGCGCGGTGGTTACGCTCCTGTCGGTGTGCGGCTGCACCCATGGCTCGAGCTACAAGGATATTTTCATGGTGGCCATCCTCGGCGCCATTGTCGCTCTCGTAGTGGTCATTGTGCTCGGCTCGCTCTTCGGTTCGTTCTGATCTATCCGCTTCGTCAACAGAGATCACGAATGTGAGGCTCCGATGCTAATCTCATCCCGCACCCCTTGCTCGGGCTGGCATCTGCACCGCGGACCGGTTACGGCACTTGCTCTGACGCTTCTCCTGGTGCTCGCCGCTTGCAAGCGAGAGGTCGCCGAAGAGGCGCCGCCGCCGCGGCCTGTCCGCACGGTCGTCGTCGAAAAGGGCGGCTTGGGCCAGTCAATCGTTCTGACGGGACAGATCCAGGCGGAAAAGGAAGTCGCTCTTGCCTTCCGGATCGGTGGCAGGGTCGTCGAGCGCTCCGTAGACAGGGGTGATCGCGTCACGCCGGAGCAGGTGGTGGCCAAGCTCGATGCGCAGAACGAATTGAATTCGCTTCGTTCCGCGCGGGCGGCGCTTGCCGCGGCCAACGCCAGGCTTGAGCAAGATTCAAATCATTTCGACCGCCAGGACACCTTGCTGAAGCAGGGTTGGACGACCCGCGCCAATTTCGATCAGGCCCAGCAAGCGCTGCGCACTGCGCAGGCGGCCGTGGATGACGCCAAGGCCCAGGTCGAAATCGCGGAGGACCGTGTCAGCTATACCCAGCTTCAGGCGGGCTTGACCGGCACGGTCACCAGCCGCGCGGCTGAATCGGGTGAGGTGGTACAGGCCGGTCAGATGGTTTTCATGGTCGCGCGCGATTCCGGTTGGGACGCCGCCTTCGACGTTCCGGCTCAGGTGCTGCGCACTGCGCCTGGTGATGCGGATGTGATCATCGCTCTGACCGACGACCCCAACATCACCGCTAAGGGACGAGTGCGGCAGGTCGATCCGCAGGCTGACCCGGTCACGCGCACGTTCAAGGTCCGAGTGGCCGTCAACGATCCACCCCCGGAGATGCGGCTTGGTGCGACCGTAACCGGCCGGATGGAAGTCGACCATGGCCACGGAATTTCGCTCCCCGCGAGCGCCTTGACGGCCACGGACAAAAATCCGGCGGTGTGGGTGGTCAACCCGGACAGTTTGACTGTTGGCCTCAAGCCGGTCGAGGTCCTGCGCTTTGATCCGGGGACGGTGGTGCTTTCGGGAGGACTTGACGGCGGCGAGATCGTCGTCACAGCCGGAGTGCAGGCGCTGCATCCGGGCCAAAAGGTGAGGCCTCTGGGGGCGCGGTCATGATTGGCCCAAATCTTTCCGACTGGGCGCTGAAACATCGATCTTTCATCGTTTTTGCAATGATCGCGATCGTGATCGCCGGCTTGTCGTCCTATTTCCGTCTTGGACGCAGCGAAGACCCGGCCTTCACCTTCCGCACGATGATCGTGCAGGCGGCCTGGCCGGGGGCGACGCTGGACGACGCCTTGACCCAAGTCACGGAACGCCTTGAGCGCAAGTTACAGGAAACAAAGGGCCTGGATTTCCTGCGCTCCTATACCAGTCCCGGCCTGACGACGATTTTCGTTAATCTCAAGGGATCGACCTCCGCAAGGGAGGTGCCGGACATCTGGTATCAAGTGCGCAAGAACATTGGCGATATACGGCGGACCCTGCCTCAGGGCGTCGTAGGACCTGGCTTCAACGATGATTTTGGCGACACCTACGGCCTGATTTACGGATTCACTGCTGATGGCTTCAGCCATCGTGAGCTGCGCGATTACGTCGAGGAGATGCGATCGAAACTGCTGCTGGTTCCCGATGTCTCCAAGATCGAAATTCTCGGCGCGCAGGATGAGCAGATCTATGTCGAATTCTCGACAAGCCAGCTTGCCGGGCTTGGGATAGACCGCGTTGCGCTCGTCGATGCACTCCAGGCACAGAACGCCGTGATTCCGGCGGGCTCGCTCCAGACCGGCGACGAGAAACTGTCGATCCGCGTGACCGGCGCCTTCAAGTCCGAGAATGATCTGCTCGACGTCAATTTTCCATCGAATGGGCGTTTAATCCGCCTGCGAGACATCGCCAAGGTTCGACGGTCGCTCTCCGATCCGCCGCAACCGATGTTCCGGGCCAACGGCAAGCCAGCGATCGGTCTTGCCATCGCCATGCGTGACGGCGGCGACATCCTGGCATTGGGCCAGAATGTGAAGAAGGCAATCGATTCCGGCGTAACCGATCTGCCGCTCGGCATCGACGTGACCCTGGTGTCCGATCAGCCGGTGGTGGTGAAGCACGCCATTGGCGAATTCATGACGTCCCTCTGGCAGGCCATTGCGATCATCATGGCCTGCAGCATCGTCAGCCTTGGATTCCGGCCCGGCGCCGTGGTCGCCTTGTCGATCCCGCTGACGGTGGCAATTATCTTCCCGATCATGGAATCCATCGGGATCGATCTGCAGCGCATTTCGCTAGGTGCGCTGATCATCGCCCTCGGCCTGCTGGTCGACGACGCGATGACAACCGTCGATGTGATGATCTCACGCATGGCGGCGGGTGACAGCAAGGAGAAAGCGGCGACTTTCGCCTATGACACGCTGGCATTTCCCATGTTGACCGGCTCATTCATCACCGCCGCGGGCTTCGTGCCGATCGGTTTCGCAAGGTCTTCGGCCGGCGAATATACGTTTTCGATTTTCGCGGTCGTATCGATCGCGCTGATCGTCTCCTGGTTCGTTGCGGTCCTGTTCGCGCCTTTGCTCGGAGTCTGGCTTCTCAAATCTCCCGAACCGAAGCAGGAGGAGAAGCCGAGCCGTATCATGGCCGCATTCCGTGCGATTCTGCTGACAGCCATGCGCCGGCGCTGGATGACCGTTGCGATCGCGCTCGCATGTTTCGTTGCGTCGCTTTTGGCTCTACCGCTCGTGCCGCGGCAATTCTTCCCGGCCTCGGACCGTCCCGAACTGGTGGTCGATCTGACCTTGCCGCAAAATGCTTCGATCTTCGCCAGCGACCGGGCTGCGGCCAAGCTCGACGCCGTGCTCAAGGAGAATCCCGACGTCGCGAGCTGGAGCACTTATGTCGGGCGCGGCGCGATCCGCTTCTATCTTCCGTTGAATGTGCAGCTCAACAACGATTTTTTCGCCCAGGCCGTCGTCATCGCCAAAGATGTTGGCGCGCGCAAAAGGCTTCAGGCGACGCTTGAGAAAAAGTTGGCCGAGGAGTTCCCAGGCGTTGTTTCTCGCGTCTCACCGCTGGAGCTTGGGCCGCCAGTGGGATGGCCGGTGCAATATCGCGTAAGTGGCCCGGATTTGAGCCAGGTGCGCACCGTTGCCCTGCAGCTCGGCCAGGTCCTCGGCTCCGACAACAATCTGCGGCGGATAAATTTTGACTGGATGGAGCCGGCGCGCAAGGTGCGAGTTGAAATCGATCAGGATCAAGCGCGCCTCCTTGGGCTGAACTCGAGGCAACTATCGGCCTATCTGAACACGGTGATGACCGGCGCCGCAATCACCCAATTGCGCGACGACATCTATCTTGTCGACCTGGTCGCCCGCGCTCAAGACCAGCAACGTGTCTCCCTCGACACAATGCAATCCTTGCAGGTGCCGTTACCCAGCGGCCGCACGGTCCCCTTAAGTCAGATCGCGCGCTTTGAGTACGGCCAGGAATATCCGCTGGTTTGGCGACGCAACCGCGTGCCGACGCTCACCGTCCAGGCTGATGTCGTCCCGGGTTCGTCTCCTGAGGCAGCGGTGGCTTCTTTGGCCCCGGCCGTGGAAAAGCTGCAGGCAAGCTTGCCCGTGGGCTATCGCATTGCCGTGGGCGGCACGGTCGAAGAAAGCGCCAAATCACAGGCCTCGGTCTACGCGATGGTCCCCACAATGCTGTTCCTGATGCTGCTGTTCCTTATGGCGCAGCTGCATAGTTTCAGCCGGCTCGCCATGGTTCTCTGTCTTGTGCCCATGGGGCTTATAGGCATTGTCGCAGCCTTGCTGATTTCTGGTCGGCCCCTCGGTTTCGTCGCAATTCTCGGAATCCTGGCGTTGATGGGGATGATTGCGCGCAATGCTGTCATCCTGATCGAACAGATCGAGGCCGAGCGCGCACAGGGTCGTGAGTTGTGGGATGCGGTCGTGCAAGGCGCGGTCTCGCGTTTCCGGCCAATCATGCTGACTGCAATCTCGACCGTTCTGGGCTTTATTCCGATTGCACCGACTGTGTTCTGGGGGCCGATGGCCTTCGCCATCATGGGCGGACTGTTCGTAGCCACCGTACTGACCCTGCTCGTCCTGCCGGCGCTCTATGTGATTTTCTTCCGCGTCGCGGAACCGAAGCAACGGCTAGTGGAGCGGATTTGACGTTCGCTACTCACTTGCCGCGGCTCGCTTATGCGAACGTCAAATCCAAAGCTCCACTAGCATCAATAATTTGCAAGTGGTCCTTTGATTCTAACATTCGCAAACGTGGCTCCGCGCATGGGAGCGAATGTTAGAATCGGACCACTAGCTACCAGAGACGCTCGCTGTCAGCAGGACGAGGATAATCAAAAGTAACGAGACGCCGGCCATCGGCCATTGCCGCAGACGGGCGTCAAGCTTTTCGAGGGATGGACCGATACTCAGGAGGCGGCGGAACGCGGCCTCCTCAAGTACGATGCTGTCACCGACCGGCACGTGCGGCGCAAACCTGATCAGCCTCAACACAAAAGCGAGGCCCACGCCAAGTGCCACAGGCCAGAGCCCATCGACGAGATTGCCGATTTCAAACGCGTACGACGCGTTGCCGACTACCGGATAGAAAGCCCACGGCAGCACGATCGCGCCGAGCGCAGCCGCGGGCCAGAAACGAGCGAGAGCAGATGGGCATTCCTGGGCAGCGCGCGGCGACGGCACGGCGAGGCGGATCAGGAAATGTGTCATTAACAGTGCCGTGCCGATTGAAGAAAGCGTGGCGAGCGCGGCTTCCGATCCGCTGGCGAACTGCGCCTTTGTTGCAAGCTTGGCCAACGCGCCGCCTGTGAACGGCAGCCCGGCAAGGCCAAGGGCAAGGGGGGCGGCGAGAACAAGCGTTGCCGCGCCTTGCGTGGCCAGCGCGCCAATCGCAACGAACAGGGCAGCTTTCACCAGCAGATGGTTTCCAGCGTAAAAAGCTGCGTCGAGAGCACCGTCCGCCTGTCCTTTGACAAGCGCCATGCCCAGCGCGGCTGCGATGACTCCCATCTGGCTGATGCTGGAATAAGCCAGAATAACCTTGGGATTTTGTTGGGTCAGACCGAAGGCGACCCCGTAAAACGCGGAAAGAAAGCCCAAGACGACCAAAATATCCCCCCAACCCTGCATCGGGATTCCAAGCGGCAGAAAGCGGATAAGCCCGATTACGCCGGCCTTGACGCCCGCGCCGCTCAGAAGCGCAGCAGCAGGGATCGGCGCGGCGCTATAGGTGAGCGGCATCCAGCCGTTGAAGGGGACCATTCCTAGCTTCATACCGAATCCGGCGACGATCAAACCCAACGTCGCGTCTCGCCAGGGCGAGGAAGGCAAGGCGGCCATCACATCCTCGATGCGCGTGCTTCCAAGCGGTTCTCCTGTCACGAGCATCGCGAAGGCGAGCAGCAAAATCGCCTCGCCGAGAATGGTGAATGCCATATAGATCGCGCCGGAGCGCTTCTGTTCGCGGTCGTCAGAAAAAGCGAACAGGCCATAGGCCGGGATGCTGACCAGCGCATAAAAAAGATAAAAGGAGACAAGATCACCGGCGATGAAGACGCCTATATTGCCGGTCATGGTCAGAAGCCAGGAAAGGCCGAAACGGTCGTCAGGCTGGCGATCGCGCCAGAGCGCGGCGCTGACGACGATCCAAAGCAAGGCTGCGCCCGCAAGAAGCAGGCCGCCTGGCGGATCGAGGCGGAGGGTGAAGCCCAGGACGGGCAAGTCGCAGACAAGCGGCGCGTGGGTCAAACCGATGAGGCCGGTGGCGAGACTGGGCACCGGGGCGAGCCATTGGAGGGCGAGGGCGTGCCGTCGCCAGCCCTCGACGAAGCAGGCACAGAGGAATGCCAACGGCGTGGCGAGGCTAGCGACGAGCAGTGTGGTGGGAAGATCAATCATGGCTGCCCCACCACCGGACGCCCGATTTCAAGGAAGTCAAAGAAAGTCTGCGGCGCGAAGCCGAGCGCAATAGCGATCGCTGTGAGAGCAAGCGCAATCACCTCCTGGCTGCGCTTCGGAGACAATACCAGTGAGATTTGGTCGTCGGATAAAGCGGGCGCAAGAATCCGGTAGACATAGCCGGCCGCAAGCAGGCCGCCGGCGAGGATTGGAAGCGTCCATAGCCACTGGCCGGAAGCGACGGAAGCTTGCAGCATCAGCCATTTGGCGCTGAAACCGCCGCTCGGCGGCAGGCCCATCAGCGACAATCCGCCGAGCGCAATGGACAGGAAGGTCAAAGGCAACACGCGCGCCGCGCCGCCGAGTTTTGCGATCTGGTCATGACCGAGCGCTTCGGCAAGCAGGCCGGCCGAGAAAAACATCGCCGCCTTGGCGAACGCATGAGCGAGAATCTGCATCAGGCCGGCACTCCAGCCGATCGCACTCGAGGCACCGGTAGCAAGTGGGAACACCAGAAAGAGGTAGCCGATCTGAGCCACCGTGGAATAGGCGATCAGCAACTTCAACCGCGCTTGACGCAAGGCGATTACGCTGCCCGCGATAATCGCCGCTGAACCAAGACAACCGAGAACAATGGCTACCTTCTCCGCGGGAAGGGCAGGGAGGATATAAAACCACAGCCGAAGCGTGAGAAAGAATGAACCCTTGACAACGAGACCTGAGAGTACGGCGCTCGCGGCCGCCGGCGCGTTGGCATGGGCAGGCGGCAGCCAAAGGTGCAGCGGAAAGAGGGCTGTTTTGGCGAGCAGGCCGCAGGTCATCAGGGCGGCCGCCGTCCAGACAACGGGCGTCGCCTGCACCCTTTGTGCGAGAAGCGAAATGTCCAGTGTCCCATGCGCGCCGTAGAACAGGGCGACGCCGAGCAGATAGGAAATCGATCCGAACAGAGCGAACAGCAGATAGCGCAATGCGGCAGCGATCGTCTCGGGGCGGCCATCGATACAGACGAGAGGCACCGCAGCGAAGGTCAAAAGTTCCAGCGCGACGTAGAGGTTGAACAGATCGCCGCCCACGAAAATGATGTTTAACGCGGCCCAGATCGCCTGAAGCATGATCCAGAAGGTCAGCGAGCTTCGGCTTTCGCGGACGCCGTCAGGCGTAGAGAATTTCGGGCGGCCGTAGAACGCAGCGGCCGTCACGATCACCGCTGCAGTGACCAGCATCACCGCCGATATGCCGTCGGCACGCAAGGCGATGCCGAGCGGCGGTGGCAGTCCGCCCACCAGATAGACGATGGGCTTGCCCGCTCGATTGACATGGAATGCGATAGCGCAGGCCAGCGCAAATCCGATCGGCGTCGAGCATAAAGCGATGCGCTCGGCATTGCGGCCTCCAGGCGTGAATGAGAGGATCATTCCGACAACCGGGAGCAGAATCGCGAGAACGAGCAGGTACCCGCCCGGCGTGGTTATCGCGGGTTCCGGCATCACTTTGTGGTCCCGTCATTCGGCTTCGTCCAGACCTCGGGGTCCAACGTGACGTGACTGCTCTCCGCGGAAAGGCGCAAAATGAGGGCCACTGCGATCGCGCTAGCGGCGAAGGCGACAACAATTCCGGTTATGACCATGGCTTGCGGGACCGGGTCGAAGCGAGAGCCCGCAACCGCACCGCGCCGCGCAACAATGCCGAAAACCAGGAAGACGCCACTACCCATCAGGTTGAAAGCCAACAGCTTGCGCAGCGGATGTGGATGGAGAATGAGGCCATAAAGCCCAAAACCCACCAAAGCCGCGCCGGTCAGTCCCGCCAGAACGGAAGGGGTCATTAATCGGGTCTCTCGCTCGGTGGACCAGCCACCAGCATCGGCAAGGCCGCCGCGATGGACAACACCATGAACGCTTCGATGAACAGGATGATCGGCTTGGCGAGGCTGGGCGGATAGGCGAAGAAGGCTCCTGCCACAACTGCGCCCGCGAGCCCGCTGATGAGGAATACGGCAGGTCCAGCGACCAAAGCCAGGCGCAGCCATTGCGAGTCGATCCGGGGCGGGTCCGCCAGCCGCGCCATCATGGTAACCATCCACATGGCCGCAAGCAGAGCGCCGCCCTGAAATGCGCCGCCCGGCGCGTTGGCTCCGGTCCAAAAAATATGAATTGCAATGAGCGCGCCGACAGGGGCCAACATTTGGGCGAGAAAGACCATCGGAGCATAGGGCTTCTGCTGGCGGAGCGGCGCGGGCGCCTTGCCCCATGCCTTGTCAGCGCCCACCGACCAGACTCCGACCACCGCCAGGATCAGCACGATCTTCTCGAGCATTGTATCAAGCGAGCGATAGGACATCAGCACCGCTGTGATGGGGTTGCCGAGACCAGCGCCAGCACCGTCGGCGGCAGCGGCCGCTTCCGGCGCAAGCGAGGGGGGTGGATCAGGCAGCATCAGGATGACCGCACCCAACGCGCTGGCGACGAGCGCGGCGAGCACGGCAGTGAGGAGTTTGAAGGCGAATCCCGGCTGCGCCTCTGGAGCAGCGTTCTTGAGTGCTCCGAGCCTTTTGCCCGCAGTAATCAACAGCACCCCGGTGACTCCACTGCCCACCGCCGCCTCGGTCAAGGCAACGTCTGGCGCGTAAAGCCGGATCCAGACGAAAGCGAGCAACAGCCCGTAGGCGACATAACCGACCACGGAGGCGAACAGCTCCCGCGCACTGATAGTAAAGATAGCGACGCCGATGACCAAACTGGCAAGAACGACGTCAAGAATGGGGAGAAGGCTCATTTGCGACCTCGCCTCAGCGCGCGCCCAATCAGTTGTGAGGTCGAGCCGCCGGAGAGCAGAACCAAAACCCAAATGACGATCAGTTTGAGTGCTGAAAGTGCGCCATCGGCGCGCGGGATCAGGCCGAGCGCGACCAGACCAAGGCCGAGATTGTCGGCCTTGGTCAAGGCATGCAGACGGGTGAGCGAGTCCGGAAAGCGCAAAAGGCCAACCGTCCCCGCGAAGAAGAAAAACGTACCGGCGCTGATCGCGGCGATACTGAAAAGATCGAGAAGCGTAATCACGCCTCAGCGTCTCCCTGGTCAACGTCGAGGAGATTGATGAAGGCGATGGTGGCTAACGCAGCGAGCAAGGCGAGACCAAGCGCGACATCCTCCACGCCCGGGACATTTGTCGCGTAGGCGATCAAAAGCAGTGCGGCGATGCCGCCTGTGCCGAGCAGTTGGATTGCCATCAGCCGTTCCACGTCATTCGACCCGAGCAAAATGCGAGCAAGTCCAATGGCGACCATGAGGACAATAAGGCCCGCCGCCGCGAGAAGCAGGTCATTCATGGCCGAGCGCCTTTTCGAACAGGGCTTCGTCGGCCTCGATGGATGCCGCTATGGGCAGCAAAATGTCGAGGCCATGCACATGAAGCATTTCTCCTTCCGCGCTTGTGGGCAAGGTTCCTGGCTGAAGGCTCGAGTAGACGAGAAAGGTGTTGCGGATGACGCCGGGCGGCAATGTAAAGGGGACGGCAACAAACCCGGGTTTCAAGTCGAGACGCGGCAGGAGCGCACGCTTGGCAACGTCTGCGCCTGCAAGGATCGAACTGCTCAGGAAGCGAAGGTTAAGTTTGACAAGCGGGGCGAGACGCGGGCGGATTGTGGTGGGCGGCAAGAGCGACAAGCTGATCATTACCGCGAGTGCAGAAGCCGCGACGCCGATCGGAATATCCTCTTTGTTCCAATTCGCGATTGCGAGCCAGACGCCTAGAAAGAAGATGAAGCGAGCTGTTGAGGCCGTCATCTTCAATGACGATTGAAGGGACATCAAATGCCTCCCTCATTCACACGGCGAGATTAGGCTAGCATCCTCACACCAGTGCGGCAACCATGGCCGTTATGTGCTCGTCGCGTGTTGGTCACCGAGGATGGCTTCCGTGCCAACGTTCCTGATTGGAGGATCTTGCCGCGCAATCGCTTTCCTGCATTGTGGACGGGGCGAAGTAAGAGGGCCCGGTTGCGTAACTTTGAGAACTGGCTACGATTTGGCGATTAAAGCGCACGTCATTAATTTTGAGGTATTCGCGTGGAAGAGTTTTTTGAAGAGCGCGCCAAGCTGGTCAGGTCGCTGGCCGATAAAGCCGATCCATTCATCAAAATCCGGCTAATCAAGTTGGCTGAAAGATATGAACGCGAGCTGCAGAAGCGGTCGCAGACCGTGAGCGGGAATAAGACACCGGCCGGGGTTCTATCGATAAGCATTCGGCAGCGGTAGTCATCGCAACGATGTTTGGCGCCGCAACACCGGCACCGCCCAGGGTGGGACGCTGAGCAGGCAAGTCTTGGGCCGAGTGCAGGCAAGCGCCTGCATAGCTGCCATCACATTGGCGCAAGCAATACCCGGAACCGGAATAAAACAACGTTAGTTTGTCCGGACGAAGGGGTACGCCTCTTCCGGGAGGACGGCCATGGTCGATGCATTGCAAATCAACATTGCCATGTGGGGCATGCTTGTCTGTTTGGGCCACTGGGTCACCGGTTGGCTCTTCTAGGAATGAAGATCCGCACCATCGGTCTGATCATTCACCTTCTGCGTCGCCTTGCTGCTTTCCTTAGCCTTAGCAATCGATGATTGTTCGCCGATGAAAGCGATCTCAAATGCATCGATGCGAGTTCGGCTTGGGCCACTCTTTCGCGAAGTGAAATCAGTTCGGACATCAGTCTAAACAGATCTTCAGATCCAAGGGATTCTTGGCTGTCTGCTCGCTGAAAATCGGGGGCATTGCTGTGAGCCATGCGCAGTCAACGCAGTAACTACAAAAATGATCCAACGCCGCCAGGCTGAGTAAAAGTGCCCTTGGCGCGCCAGCGTGCAGCGCGTCGAAGTAGGCGACGCGAGCGCCACCGCCTCGCCATCGAGCACGAATTGTTTCTGCCTGAACTTGCCCGCCGCTTCGACGATCCATGATAGCGGTCGGCCAATTGTAGCCGCCACGCGTAATCAAGCGCACGCGATTAACATCGCGCTCCGGCCTGGAGGCGGCAGCCGTCATATTTCCCTTCGCGGAATCGTTCGGGGCCGGAGGGGACGCTGGCCGCTTTGGTTGGGAGGCAAAATTCGAACAGGCGTTGAAGACAGGCATTGCCAGCAGTCTTTGCGAGTGGGCGGCGGAAGGCTTGAGATATGTCAACGGTGACGTGAGTGCTTTATCGCTACGTCACCGCCGGTTGGCCTCCAAAAATGCGAGAATCGATATCGATAGCTCGTCGGTCTCGACATAGCGTCGGCGCAGTTCGTCCGCGATGTCCACAGTCACGTCACGGGACCAGCCTTCGGCGGTGTTAAAGGCAACGATGCGGACCGGATTTTCGTATTGTCCGTCGAGCAAGTTGCGGACCAGCGTGGCGCGATTAGCGCCCGCTTCGTCGGTCTCCAGCCACGCCCTACCGAGACGGCCAAAATCGTCCAGCACGAGATAAACATCGTGGCTTGGCCCATTGGGCGCGATTGATGGCGAGGCACGCATACTGAACCCCTCGACGAGATAATCGCATTATGGCGCGGCTTCGGGGCTTTCAACTTATGAGTGGAGCCGCCCACCGCGCTGAAATCGCAGCGGCTCCTGCCGACCACTTGAAATTGCCCCTGTCCAAAGGCAGGCGGCTGTAGCGGGCTTAGTTATGTAGGTCTGGCTAAGCGAATGGTTCATCACGCGGCGCTTGTGGTTAACGGTCGACGCCCCGATTTGGGCCGCAAGAAGGGTGGTCGCATCTTCTCGCATCTCGCAGCGCCGACGGCGCGCTATTTGATAGGCGCAGCAGAACGGCCCCAAATTAGATGAGAGCCAAGAGGACCAGCGCCGCAATGGCAATCGGTCCCCGCGCATATGCCTCAATGAATGTGCCAAGCTTCGGTTCGCGGATATTTTCGGAAATCACGGCTAACCTCTGATTGGAATCGAGAGCTCCGCCATTGATGGCATGCCGAGCCGGCCAGCAACGCACCACGCAAGTTCAGGCGCTTACCCAAGCGATTCATGGGCCGATTTTTGAGTTTTCCAATTCGCCAAATTGTTTAATGATTTCAGCTGGCTCCTCGGGCTGGATTCGAACCAGCGACCATTCGATTAACAGTCGAATTTTGGCAGTTTTTCTAAGTCCTTGATGTCTCCGATCTTTACCCGTGTGGGCACCAAGATATCCCGACAGTAATGGCATTTCTGTTGGATCATGCGATAATCTCCTTGCAGGTCGTTGTAGCTCGGATATGCTCCGACCTGCCCACACAATGCCCACACAGCGACCCCGTGACGCTCACCAAGGACCCCATGACCATGCAAACC
>Ga0307474_10000752_pt1 | contig 23379 bp, 20 predicted proteins | sample atmos_gasesECM1C_2_FD_203312 | JGI IMG/M metagenome (GOLD analysis project Ga0307474, IMG submission 203312) | Hardwood forest soil microbial communities from Morgan-Monroe State Forest, Indiana, United States - atmos_gasesECM1C_05 | ecosystem: Environmental > Terrestrial > Soil > Temperate... | reverse complement strand
TCGGTTAACTTTTGTGGAACATGGTTGGGTCCGGCTTATGCAGCCGTTGCTTGTGCTGTCCTGGTTCCTGCCCCGGTATGATGTAACGGTTCATAGACATCCCCGGTCACCCACAGGTGATGCAGCAACACGGCTAGCTTTCGTGCCACCGCCACCACGGCTCGCTTCTTCGCATTCTTTCCTCCCCGCTCGCACAATCGCAGTCCGTACCGCCGTAAGTCGGTGTCCGGTCCGAAGGCTCCCAACATGTATTGCGAACTCCCCACCAGCAACCCGTCGTAACATCCGATCTCCGGTCTTGCTGATTCCTAACTGGGGTTGACTATCCCCCGAGTCTTCCTGTTTCGGCACCAGCCCCAGATAGGGCCCGACCTCGCGACTGCTGCTAAATCGTTGCGGATCCTCCAGGGTTAACACGTAGGCCAGAGAGGTGATCGGGCCCACCCCTTTCACTTGTCGCAGCAATGTCGTGTGCCCGTATTTTTCCCGGCCCAGCTCTTCAATCTTCTGGTCATACTTCGCAATGCAATCATTCACCGTCTCTACCAACTGCACCAAGGGCAGCAGCGCTTCCCGTACCTCGACCGGAATCGCATCCTTTACCTTGTCTGTGAAGCTCGGACTCGAACACCCCGGCAGTCGTGTGCCCATACTTTTCACCAGTCCTCGCGTGGTGTTGATCAACTCCGTCCGCACCGATACCAAGGCGTCCCGGGCTCGCAACACCACCAGATCCTGGCGCACTTCCCGACTGCGATGCCGAATCGGGTACAACGACTGCGGATCCACCCGCCCCAAGCGTGCCAACTTATTGGCATCGATGCGATCGCTCTTCCGCTTGCGACGCTTCGACCCTTCCATCAACCGCGGGTTCGCCACCAGTACTTCGTGTCCCCACTCGGTGATCACGTCCTGTACCCAAGCCGAGTGAGTTCCCACTTCGATGACTACCCGCGCCGCCGTTAATGCCTGGAAGAACTCCCTTACATCGTCCTGCGTCGTCCGCAACTGTCCTTCGGCCAGCGTTTCTCCCTCCAAACCAAGAATGCAGTACTGACTCCAGCGGTCCCCCAGATCCACTCCCACCGTCAGACGATCTCGATTGGGGCCAACTGTGTTTGCCCTGCGATTTTCTTTTGCGCTCGTCGACACCGCCGGCACATCCAATTTTCCCGTCAACTTTTCCAGGACCTCCGCGAGTACTTCTTTCGCATCTCGCTGCACCGGACCTCGCGCTTTCGTCCGCTTCAAGCTTGGTTCACTCCGCTGCGAAGACTTGCTATGCTTCTTCAAGGGTCGATCTCCTTTTCATGTGATCGCACGTTGAGTGCGTTGATCACAGCTTAACGCCATCCGTGATCGGGGATCGACCTTCTCATCCCATCTGTTTGCGTCACTTGGGAACTACCCTCTGCGAAACACGCGTGTTCGGAATAAAGAGGCAGCGATTTGGAAGGGAATGCCAGCCATCAGGATGGAGAGCCAGAGGAACACCAGCGCAAACGGAATCCCGGCTAATGACACCACAATCATAATCAGGCCGCGATGCACCACAGCGAAATACGCAACAGTCGCATATGCTGCAAGCAGGGCAAATAGAATGAACATGAGTGGAATATCCATGAGCCACTGCTGTTTCTCCCAATCGCTCAGGTAATCCCATTCTGTTGCTCCTGAAAGATAAGTCTGACCGCAAGGGCAAACATATCTAACTGGGCCAAGTGGCTGTCGGACGTGAGCACGACCGCGATAAAGATGAGCTGTGATGTCCCTGCCGCATTTGTCGCACAGGTACACATCGGCAGCCTCTGGGAATTCACTGGCCGGGCGTTTTATTACGACAGTCTGTTTCGGGTCAAGGTTCAGCGATTGCATTTGAACCGCCGCGTACAGGCACACGCGATTGTAATGCGAGAGCGGGCACATCGCTGTTGCAAAATCTCTATTTCACTCATCGACGCTAATGCGGCTTCTTCGCCGCTGGAAGTCCTCCCAAGAAGACATCAAGGACGGACGAGGGGTCTCTTGATGCCTCAAGTTCGCGGTAAAGGTCACTGAATTTCAGGCGAACCCCAGCCATGATCTCTTTGTCTGTCAAAAGGTGGTCAAGCAGCTTCTGCCAGTTCGCAACCTGACGATGTTCGAGCACCAGTTTCAGCGCGATATTCTCAAGGAACAGATATTCGGTCGCACGGAGGACAGCAGAGAGACGTTTCTTCTCTTTGTTTGTCATTGGGGCAATGACAGTCTAGCGCAAAGAGACCGCCGAACAAGCCGCTCCCCGCAACTGTTGTAACATCGCCATAACACTTAAAATGGCCGGAGCGGGATTCTGAGTGTAATGGCATGATTTCGTAAACTGACGGACTCTGATTCTGGAATGCGCTATCCTAGCGTATAGATAGAGAGGATTCCCGCATGGGAATTAGCGGAAGAAGGCGTTGGTCGACTCTGGGCCTAGCCCTAATATTGGTTATTGGCCCTCTGTCCAATTCTGCTTACCCGTCATCCGAAGGAAAGAGAACCAAGGCGTACCGCGACATCAACGCGATTGGGCATCGCGTGATTGGGTATCCGTCCGGCTATCGCAACTGGTACTCCCTCGACAAAGAGAAGGAAATTGGGACTCAGGTTTCTGCTGCATTTGAAAGCTCGACTACTCTCTTGCACGACTCCACAACGCAGGAATACCTCGATGGTCTGGCGCGATCCATAACGCGAAATTCCGATTCACAATTGCCTATTACGATTCGCGTCATCGACAGCGAAGATTCCTACGCCCTGACGTTGTTGGGCGGATACCAGTACATTAGTCGTGGCCTTCTTCTTCAGCTTCAGAATGAGGGTGAACTAGCCGCAGCCATTGCTCGCGGAATTGCTCACACGGCTTTACGTTCTGCGACGGGTGAGGCCACGAGAACCAGCCTTATGAAAATGATGACCCTTCCCGTAATTTTCACGGGGCGGGACGGAGTTGCCGCTAACAGCACTGATCCCGGCTTATCTGTCCCTTTGACGTTTCTGAAGTTCAGCAGAGATGACGAGTCTGCCGCTGACTATTTTGGGGTTCAGTACTTATACAAAAGCGGCTATGACCCAGAATGTTTCATTGGCTTCATTCAGAAAGCATGGCCTCCGTCGGTCAAACCCACGGCCAAAGCGTTTAGTCCGTTCCCTCCGCTTCCGGAGCGACTGAAAGCCCTTGAAAAGGAGATTAGGGAAATCTTGCCCAAGCGAAGTGGCGCCGTTACGAGTACGGAGGAGTTCGCCGCAGTTCGAGAACACCTGCTCAGCCTCACCCCTGCTAAGCCATTGCCAAAAGGACCAACCCTGCTTCGCTCCGACTGGTGATCGCGGCCGCTTCGCCGACTACTGTTGGTCGTGGTGCCGGAGTGATCGTCCAGAAAGTGCTGCTCAGCGGCAAATGGGGTCACAATGAGGCAATTGCTTACTTGCCGGACAAAGAAATTGCGGATGGCGCGGTTCTGTTTTCACATTCTGCGATTCACGCCGATACCGGCGCTTCCGTGGACTTGCTGCCGTTTGCCTTGACGTTAGCTCATGCAGGTGCGGCGGTGATCGTGCCGAAACGCGTTTTGATTTGGCCGCCAACGGAGTCGGCGATGAACCGCGAAGGCGCGGTGGTGATCTGCGCCGAGCATTGGCTGATCGACCACACCAAGGTATTCAACAATGGCGAGCCGACGTTGAAGACCGTGAATGACAAGAACATTGTCGAGCGGGTGGAATATGCATACGTCGGCCCGCGACTGTGCGACCCTGCGGTTCCTTCCGACTGCGAATTTACAGATCCATTCATTGCGGAGGACTGCGCTCTCAAACGATACTGCCGCACACCCGGTTTCGTCGTCGCAATTGGCGAAATCGGAGGCGGCGACAACACACAGAACATCCTCTCCGACGGCGGATTGTGGGCGGCACGCGCGATCCAAAAGCAACTCGGGTTATCTACAATCAAAGAACTGTGGCTGTTACCTCATCTTCGTCAGTGAAGCTGTTGATCGCGGTGGAAAGCGTACGATTCGAGTCAGACCTCACCTCGGTTTTCGCGATCGCGAGATGCCTGCCAACGAGCTTTTCAAAATTCCAGTTCCGGCAAACTCCGTGCTGGTCTTTGAGGTGGAACTGATGGCGGTCGAGGAATCGTAGTCGCCTGTCGAAAAATCGCCATAGGACAAGCATGCGCTTTCCTTTCGCCTGTCTGGCGAACAAAAGGCGCAAAGTTGTGATAATCGAATTGAGGCACAAAAAAGCGGAGCGCAATTTGCGCCCCGCTTTCGCCCTCAATCAAGCTGTTTCATCGTCCGTGACCACCGCCGCCAAAGCCTCCTCCGCCGTGGAACCCGCCGCCCGCCATTCCCCCACCGTGAGATCCGGAGCCACCGAAGCCTCCAGCACGAGCCATTGTTCCCCCGGAGTGGAAAGCGCCACGCTCCGCTCCCGCTCCCGTGTAGACGCCATGGGAGTAGGCGCTGCTGGTTGCGTAGTGCGCTCCCGGTCCCCAGGCCCGGACATTCGCCGCATTAAACGCATGGTAAAAATGTCCGCCGTAGAACGGAGCCCGATACACGAAACCGGGCGAATAGAATCCCCAGCCGAATGGGCTGTAGAAGATTCCGTCCGTAGGCAGGAAGGTATAAGCCCCGAACCACGGGTCCCAACCCCATCCACCCCAGCCCCATCCCGGCCCCCAGAAGCCAGCGCCCCAGTATCCCGGGCCCCAGCCGTCGGCGACCACGATGCGCGCCGCATCCACATTGGCCTCCGCTTCATAGTCCGATCGCAGACTGCTCCAGCGATAGAGATCGTCACCATTCAAGGCTTTCTTGTCGAACCTTGCCGTTTTCTCTGGAGCATTCGCCGCTATGGCCAGCTCGCGTCCGGCCTTCAATTTAATCTGCTTGTCGCCTTCCTGAACCATGGCCTCGCCGTCGAACACGCGCATTCGATTCTGTTGTAAATCGAAGTCGTAAAGACCAGGCTTCATGATTCTCGCGGTTACGTTTCCCTCGACAACGCGAAGATCATTCTGGGGGTAAATCTGATCGACTTCGACCATCACGTGACCCTGCATAACACCTATCTGCGTATCTGCAAGGCCCGCAGCCATCATCTTTACGGAAGTATTGTTTCCCTCGCGCAAGAACACCCCCGGGGTCAGCAGAATTTCCGCCTTCCCCATATCGGTATTCGCAAACTTCCCAACTTCTAGCGTCGCTTTGCCAACTGAATCGTGGTCGAGCGGCTGATTGTCAAAAAACGCTTGCCCTTCGACATAGTTTAAAGTTCCCGGCACAGCTGAATTTGTGCTCGCATTATTAGTTGCCCATGCGGGCGCAGATAAAAGCGCTGCCAGGAAAAAGCTTCCTAATCCCTGTGACAGCTTCATAAAAGTTGCTCATCCTTTCCTGCTCATCCTTACTTTACTTTCTCAACTCTCTACCGCATTAGATGAGGCAGGATGGTTCCACGATGCCCGCCCAGCCTATTGACTCCGCTTGGCTTAAGAGTGGTTGAAATCCACCAGATGGTTGAATTTAGCCGGTTGGTCAGATGCCGGTAGATGGCGCTTGGCGCTCTCTCAAACTCGATGGCATCGTCATCATCCAGCAGAGAAACTCACGAGCGAAGTCAAACTGCGGTGGGCCAGATGTCGATAGATCAAATCCGAATGCAAGCGAAGCAACTCTCTACGAGAAGTCTCTCTCGCAAGTCCGGAGTTGCCAAGTGCGCAATAATAAACTTCAAGAAGGGAAAAGACACAATCAAGCCGCGCACTTTGCGAAAGACAAAGGCTCTATCCATAATCTGCAAAACAAAACAATGAAGAATTAACCGGGACGGCCTCGGGCGTATGCGCTCCCCTATCGGGCATGGTCATCGAATTCTATAAATAAGGAATGTCAAGAAAAAAGCTCCGCTTGACCGGAGAGCAAGATTGTTTCAAGATATATTGTGTCGACGACTCTTTCGTATTCGCGGCAAGTCTCGTCCGCCGGGTCCACTGCTCCAGCGTCAGCCAACTGAACAGGCAATACAGCTTTGCTGAAATGCCGTAGAAGTTCAGCGGCTGGCGATTGCCATTCGCATCGAAGTTTTCTTATTCAAGCTTCAGGAACGGAGTTTTGAGCGTTTTGCGCCATGGACTATGGGTTCGAAGCGTTCGCGAAGACTATCCACCTCGGCAAAAGACAGCGCCCGGCTGGCGGCGTTTCCGCTCCCCTCGTGATAGTTGGCGAGCTTGTGTGGGCCACCCGCGCATGGAACCAGTCCGCCATCTTTGGTTGAGACGATCATCGCGCTATCCGTGTCCATGGCGGCGATCTGACCTCCCATGTCTCGTACCGTGCGCTCCAACATCGCGCAGAGTAGGTGTGACCCACCAGTCACAAGTGAACCAATGATGGGCAATAGAATTCCGAAGGCCGCTCCCAAACCTCAGCAGGCGGCGTCAGATAGTCCGTCTCTCCACGATTTTGCGCACGGGGGTGTCTCTGGGACCATGTCTTTCCCTTCTCCCGTCAAACGACGGACGGGGTGGAAGGAAGGGACGGCAAAACTGCCACACCCCCTCCCCCGACTCCGAACCGTACGCCGGGGTCCGTCCGCTCGCCCCTGCGGGTGAGGAAGCTAAGAGTGACCTCAGTCAATCGAACTTACATCCTCCGGGAGAGCAAGCGAAAAGGTGCACTGGGCACCAGCCTAGCACACAAGAGTTCCACGACGCAAAAGCATCACTGGGGTGTCGTCTGGGAAAGACTGTTCGTATTTGGCAGCCCGTGCGACATCCGATGCGGGTTTCAGAGTCTCATCGCCACTGACGAACTTGACCCCTTGCACCGATGCGGCCGAGTTTGTTCCCTTGGCAAGCATTACAAAGAAGTCCGCTCTCGCGGCATTCTCATGTTTGAAGTCGCTCAGCGTTATCGTGCGGAGCTTATCCAACTCAGGGCGGTACTTTTCGACAAATCCGTCCATTTTGTCGTCACCGCCCAAGAGAGCCGAAAGCCGGTCCCGGGTTTCCTTTAGGGGACGCCGTGCATTTAGAGATAGCGCGTAGAAGTATTCTGCTTTGTCCCTGTCGCCTCGCTTTGCATGTATCTGTCCTAGATGGTCCGCCACTTCTGCGCTTTGCGTCACTTGCCATGCCGCGAACGCGTACATCAGAGCCTTTTCGACATTACCATCCGCGAATTCAATCCAACCCAAAGTATCCCAGTAACTCGCTAATGCGGAAGTCGACCGCAGGTCGCGGAGCGAAAGTTGATCTAAAGAAGCATTCCTCAAGGAAGCTGCGGTTGAGGTTACTGCCGACTCTGCATAGCGACGTGCAACATCGAGATGAGCTCTCTTGAGGGAGAGTTGGTAAGCAATGTTATTCCAGACTGTCGGAGTTGCAGAAATCTCCACCGCCTTGTCGAAAGACTCCATTGCCTTCTGATCCTGCCCCAAGTTCAAGTACGCTTCGCCTAGTCGGACCTGGGGGTCAGCGCTCTTTGGGGTCAGAGATGCGGCTTGCGTTAACTCTGGAATGGCTTTTTCATATTTTTTCGCCTCGACAAAAGTGAGCCCCAGGTTTGCATGTGCATACTTGTCGAGTGGGTTAACTTCGACCTGCTTGCGGAACCACTTCTCAGCTTCTTCGTACTTTCGTTGCCTTAAATAAACACGGCCGAGATTGTTATAGGAAAACTGATGGAAGGGATCGATTTCTACCTGTTTCTGAAAAGCATTGATCGCCAATTCGTCTTCTCGCGCTTCATAATAGGCCAAGCCAAGGTCATTCCAGGCTGAGTTATTCTTGGGACTGGCCTCTACGGCTCGGTTCAAGAGGCTAATCGCAAGTTCATATTCTCCGCGCTTTCTCGCTTCGTTTCCGCTATTGCGGAGTTCGTCCGGTTTCATATCGGCGGGCGCTGAACGGGTGTCAGCCACTGAACTCTCAATACTAACGAATTGGGCCACGTCAGCCATCACAGACCGGCGAAACGCGCGATAGTCATTAGCCCGTGGAACGGGGAGTTCTCCAACCCGTGTGGTCAGCGTGCGCTCCGCGGTTAGGAGATTGCCATCGAGCTTGTAGCCGGAGTGGTACGAACCATAGTCGCGTTGCACATCAACCGCAACGGGGACCTGGACCTTGTACCTCGGGGCAAGGTCCAATTTGATGCGGTAAGATTTTTCGTTTGGAGGTCCAAGTTTGAATGGCTCGGGGCTCGCAGAGTCGACATTCTCCGCGACTTCATCGACGTTAGAACCCACCGCTACCGGACTGAATGACGCGAGCGGCAACTTCAATTCAACCTTCTTTTTCGACCAGTCGATAAAGTTGTTTTTCGTTACATCGTAGGAGATCACAAACGGCTCGTGCGTAGCGGTGGGCTCGGTCACCTTGAATTCGCCTATTTCGCCCCCCCACCCAAGTCCTTGGTTCAGGCCCTCCACAAACTTCTTCAAATCCGCTGACGGAAGGCGTCTCACGATCATCCGTATCGCCAGTTCGCTATCACCTACAGTGGTCAAAGTCACCCTACCCTCGAAGCGCCCGCTCTCAGCTACTTTGCCCTCGATCTCGGTATGCTCGGAATCCGGCAGAGGTGGGTCTGCTGGAGTCTCTTCAAGGTGCGGAACACCGCCCTGCTGAACGATCAAGGATTGCTTCTTTCTAAGCTGATAGGCGAGAAGGCGAAACGGAGCCACTTCGGTAGTCGTATCCATCCAGATTTTGTCGTTCCCGATGGATAGCATGGTGATGACGTGGTTGAATTGTGCAGGCGAGGGTATATCTGCGTCGATCTTGCGGGAGGAATTGATCAGCACCGCCGAAGCGTGCATGCCCTCAGCTTCCAGCAGCGCCGCGAGCAGGGTGTGCTTGTCTTTGCAGTTGCCATATTGATCGCGCAAAACATCAGCAGCCGCGTGAGGCTGATAGCGGCCCATTCCGAACGAGAGGCTTACATATCTGAAGTTCGCGGCAACAAAGTCATAGAGCGCCTGCGCTTTCTCCAAATCCGTCTTCATTGCTTTGGTCAAAGCTTCAGCTTGAGTTCGGGTTTCTTTTGAAGGCTGACGCCGATCTTTCTCGAGGTCTGCGTACCAGCGTCCGACCTCTTCCCAACTCCTGAACGTGGTCAGCTGAACCGCCGGGAATTCTTCCGGTTTCGTCTTTTGCTTCTTGTCTTTGTCCTTATCCTTATTGTCGTTCTCCCGCACCAGGTGCGAGCTGGTCCAATGGTAGAGTTGTCTCCCTTTGTCTTCCGTGATCTTCGGCTCCATGCCCGGTCTGGTTTTGAGTTTGATAGCGCGGTTGCTGGGAACATCGATATCGAGTTCCTCATCGAGGACAATACTCGATTGATTGAAGTCGTGTTGCATCCAGAATTGTCCGGGAGTCAAAGGGTGTTGAATCGTGGTCACCGTTTCGCATTCTAAGACGTCGCCGGGACGTAGACCAGGCACAGTTACGTGCTTCTGGCGGTAGTCGGTATACAGAAGAGCAAACTGCTGGGTTGGCGCGAGATCTTGCACGGCCTTATCGTCGGCTTTGACAACACTGCCGTCGGGCTTGATGACTCGGACGTAACCGATCGCCAGTTGCTCCTCCGCGGAGTTGTAACCAAAGCGCAGCTGACCCCAATTCTGTAGGCCCGCCTCACTCTGTACGTGAACACGTATCATAGTTTCTTCGCGTCCGGTTCCGTCATTCTCAAAGCGGAAACGAGATCGAAGCTGCTCGATCACGAAGGCTTCCTTAGAATAATCGGGCTGGGCTCCAGCTGAAGCAGAACTCTCTGAATGACTCTGACCCGGCAGGACTGCGCTGACAGAAGGTGGCTTGCCAGATGCCTTGCCGTTAGATGCTCCAGACTGGGCACGCCCAGAAGTCATGGAAACGATGAAAATCATGATTGAGAAAAGGAGAAGCCAATACACACGAAAGACACCCATGGATTGCTCAACCTCGTTCCGTTTGTAACTCAAAGTAACCGTGTGCCCATACTTTTCACCAGGCCCCGCGTGGTGTTGATCAGCTCCGTCCGTGCCGCCAGCAACGCCTCCCGCGCCCGCAGCAACACCAAGTCCTGCCGCACCTCTCGACTGCGGTGCCTGATCGGGTGCAACGACTGTGGATCCACGCGCCCCAGCCGGGCCAACTTCTTCGCATCGATCCGATCATTCTTGCAATTACGCCGTTTCGACCCCTCCATCAGCCGCGGGTTGGCCACCAGCACCTCGTGTCCCTCACCCGCGATGACTTCCTGCACCCAGGGGGAGCGCGTCCCCACTTCCATCACCACCCGCGCCGGTGTTAAGGCCTGGAAGAACTCTGCGACTTCCGCCTCGCTCGTCGGTAGTTGCCCTTCGCTTAGCGTCTCCCCTTGCAAACCCAAAATGCAGAAGTGTCTCCATTGGTCTCCCAAATCCATCCCCACCGTCAGCCGCTCCAGATTGGGGCTCAGCTCGCCTCGTAGACCGGCTTCTGCTGGGCTCGCCGAAGTCGACTTCAGCTCCAGGTTTCCTCTCAGTTTCTCCACCAGCTCCGCCAGTACTTCCTTGGTTTCTCGCTGCACTGGGCGCTGAGCTTTCGCCCGCTTCGCTCCTTGTTCCTTCTTCATGGGAGAATTGGTATTCTTCTTCAAGGTCGATCTCCTTATCTGTTGTGATTGCACCGTCGAGTGCGTTGATCACTGGTAGCTTAACGCGATCCGTGATCGGGGACCGACCTTCTCATCTCATCTCAAACCCCAGACCGCGGGCGAACAGACGGTGCAAGCTTGTGACATCGCCTGCTTACAACACCTGACACCTTGCACGAAGTCGTCTTCTTGACGACCACAGGAAGGCGGCTGGCCCTAATACGGCCGGCACCATGTCATGCCGGAGTCTGTTGAAAGTGAGGTCCCTGCGATGGAGGAGATAGGCATCCGCGTATATAGCTCCGAACATGAGCACAAAAGTTCCGAGAACTGCCAGTAGATACGCATGCCGAGTCGGCTGCGCTATCTATTTCGCCTTCTCTCCTCGGCGAGCAAGGATAATAGCGAAAACGAACAACACGGCTGTCGCAAATGTAAGCGCGGCGTCAGTCCAACCGATCGTGTCACTTGCCTCTAACCAAAACAAGAACATCAGTACGCCGGTCATTAGCAACGCAAAAAGCCCGTAATCCCAGAAGCCGCGCGGTTTGGGAAGAGGAATCATCGGGCCAAGTATAGCCTTAGCGGCTCAAGCGAGGGAAGCCGAGGATATTTGTTGGCGTAACACTGCATCTCTGCCTCAGCCTCAGATCAACTCATCGCAACTCATCTCATTTGTGTCCGGATCGGGCGTCCCTTTGTTTTGGCGGGCGCAGGGCGCGCTGGGGCGCGGAGTGGAGATGGGTGGATTTTGAGTTGGGGACTGAACGTGTGAAGCGTGGAGTGAGGAACCGGGGAGCGGAAGGCTTACTGCTGTTTCGCGCTTTTTACGCTCTGTGGATCAGGATGGATCAGGACATCAAAGGGGTGGAGGAAGGGGACCACGATGACGTCGGCACCGATCCCTTCCTCCCGATGGTGTAATTTGTGAGCGGCCAAGAACGCGTATCGAGCACCAACCCATCCGAGAGCGGGGACTAAAAATTAACCTTGACTGAGGCTCGGCCCTTCAGAAGCACAGTCCTCGCAGTCTGGTCCGGGATGCTGCCTGCAACCTTTGCCGTAATTTCAAGAGTTGGGGCGTTTGCATGCGGCAGCGATTCCGGTTGAACTTCTGCGTTCTCGCTGTCGTCCCCTTCGTCATTGCTGAGAAATACCCCGTTTCTTTCGAACCCCATCTCGCCAAAATTGCCCGTAGAGTCAAAGTTGCCAGAAGCCGAAAACGATCCGTCATCATAAGACAACGAAAACGTCCCGGAGTTGGAGGAATCCCACATAGTTCCCGCCCAGTTAAAGGGACTGACCGGATCGTGCGACGTTGGTCGAATCCGGCGTGGATTGCCGGTTCTCTTGTAGGTGATGTCCAACGATAACTTGGCTGGTATCAGCTGGATCGGGGAAATGCCGGGTACCGCTTGCGGAGGCGGAGGAAAGCTAAATGCATCCACAACCGGCACATCGACCAAGTGAATGGTCACGGTATCCCCATCGATTTTTACGGCACTCGCGTCAACCTTCACGGTCCAAAAGAGACCGTTCGGCAACGTCCACGGGCTGAAATCATGCAATTGGGTCCTCAGACCGAGGTCCCAGAGGTCCAGTCATATCTCGACAAAGATGCCATTTGCCTCCTCCGACACCGTGGCTCCCGCCGTATTAACGGGGTCCGCCGCTGTGCCTCCGACGAATTTGCCCTGGTAGACGCGGATGTCGGTGATGACAACGTACTGATTGTTCTTGTTGTCAGTGGCCAATCCGCTGGTGTAGCCCATCGCGGTCAGACCCTTGAAGTTGGTGATGACTTGCGGATCGGCGCCGATCGGATCAAAGGGTGGACTTTGGCCCGGCGGGCCAGGAACGAACGCGTTAGCAATCCCGTATCCTGGGACAAGGTCGCCACCGCGAATAGGAATTGGTTGGACGGGCAGATTGGGAATCGGCTGAATCTGGGCCGTCAGCGTGGCGCCGAGTGCCAGAACAGCAAAGATCGAGTAACCAAGCCTCCATCGCATTGTAATTTACCTCCTCGCAAGATGGCGGAAGCGTGTATTCCTGCGCTTCCGGGGATGCACCCCAGCCCAGAACATCCGCTCAGATAGCCCGAGTGCTGGTAGCGCGTGGATATACTCTTGATTTCTCAGTGGTGCCACAATCGATAAAAGATAATTTTTTTGTCACGAGAATATCGCGGCCCAAGCGCCTAAAAATATTGGGCGATATGCAACGAAAAGGCCTGCTAAGATATGGCCCTTTAACGCCGGGAGCCCACATTGGCCGCCCCAATTATTCAGTTCGAGGACGTGGAGATTGATCTGAGCAAGTTCGAGGTCAGACGAGCGGGCCGGCGGGTCCGTCTTGAAAAACAACCTTTCGATCTCCTGCTGCTACTCCTGAAGAAACACGGCGATCTGGTGGCCAGAAAAGAGATTGCCGACTCTTTATGGGGTCCCGATGTATTCGTCGAAACGGATCGAAGTATTAACAACGCAGTACGGAAGATAAGACTAGCTTTGCGGGATGACCCGGAAAACCCTCGATTTATTGAAACCGTGTCAGGCCGGGGATATAGGTTTATCGCTGCTGTATCCCTGTCCTCCGAAAGCCAACCTGAGTCTATCTCGGAGCAGACAGTCTCCGGTAACGGGCATGACACCCTTGCCAAGAAGGACTCGGTTGTGCTCGCGGCTGCCGCCGACAATCCGGTGAATGCAGCAGGCGACAAGCAATTAGCGGGCAAGAACACGGTTAAGTGGATCGGGCTTGTGGTAGTGGCTTTTCTGCTCGTCCCAACTACGATTTGGGAGCTGCGACAGAAATCCGATCCGAGGAAAGGACCAACCGAACTTCGGGAACTCACTTACACGCAAATCACTAACTTCACAGATTCGGCAGTTTCGCCGGCTTTGTCGCCCGATGGCCGAATGGTTGCGTTCTACAGAAGCGACAATTGGTTTCTCACTCCCGATCAGATCTATGTGAAGCTTCTCCCCAATGGCGAACCGGTTCAGCTTACGAATGATCTCAGGCTCAAATACGGGCTGGCATTTTCCCCAGACGGTTCCCGGATCGCCTACACCACCTATAGCGCGGAGCTTAATGACGAGTGGAAAACATACACGGTGCCTCCGCTGGGTGGCCAGCCGACTTTGCTTTTTTCTAATGCCGCGGGGCTCACCTGGTTAGACCAGCGCCGGGTCCTGTTCTCGGAAATAGAAATGGGCGTTCACATGGGAGTTGTCACAGCATTGGAAAATCGTTTGGAATACCGCAAGCTTTATTTTCCGCAGCATCAGCGCATGATGGCGCACTACTCCTATGCTTCGCCTGACCGCCAATGGGCGATAGTCATCGAAATGGATCCGATCTGGCAACCGTGCCGCTTGATTTCACTCCTCGGTAGTTCTGAGAGCCGCCAGGTGGGCCCGCAAGGACAATGCACATCGGCCGCGTGGTCGCCTGATGGTAAATGGATGTACTTTGGAGCTGAGGTGGAGGGCACTCATCATTTATGGCGCCAGCATTTTCCTGACGGACAGCCTGAGCCAATTACGTTCGGCCCGACCGAGGAGGACGGACTAACTATGGCGCCCGATGGGCGGTCCATTATCACTTCGATTGGGCTGCACGAGAGTGCGCTATGGATTCACGACAAGCAGGGTGATCGCGCCTTGTCTTCCGAAGGTTACGTGAACCCGTTGTCGCCGAGATTCTCACGGAATGGCAAGCTTCTCTATTTCTTGATGCGACATGATTTGTCCTCGTCTTCGAACGAGTTGTGGCGCGAAGATCTCGAGGCGGGAAAAATCGAGGCGGTTCTGCCGGGGCTGTCAATGGCGGAATATGACGTCTCGATCGACGGCAAGGAGGTCGTCTTCTCAACGCAGCCGCGCGGGAAACCTTCTCAACTCTGGCTAGCTGAGTTAGATGAGAGTTCGCCTCCCAGAATGATCACGTTTAGAGGAGAGCGTGCGCCCCATTTTGGCTCGGACGCACAGATCATCTTCCAGTTTACGGATGGAAAAGCCAACTATGTTGGCCAGATCAGAACGGATGGTTCAGAGCGTTCCAAGTTGTTCCCATATCCGATCTCCGCCATTGGCACGATTTCGCCGGACCGGCGCTGGATAACCGCGGACGTACCATTGCCTGATTCCGGCGTCATCATGGCGATTCCAATTAGAGGAGGTCCTTCGCGACGGATCTGCACTTGGTGCTCTGTCGATTGGAGTCCTGACGGCAAGTTCTTCTACGTCGGTCTGGCTCCGAATTCGCACAGAACTCGCGGCACAACGCTCGCGATTCCCGTAGCTGCGGGAGAGACGCTCCCCAACCTGCCGCCTTGGGGAATTCAAAGACCAGAAGATGCAAAGGTGGTTCCAGGTGCCCACCTCCTGGACGGCTGGTTCCTCTCGCCCGGACCGGATCCTTTGACATTCGCCTACGTGAAGACTTCGATGCACCGAAATCTTTATCGGATTCCGGTCCCGTGATCAAGGCTCTCGAAGCGGGCCACTTCTCGGAATCGCAAGCGCCGCGGTAGCATGCTCGAATCGTGAAGTCCAGGCAGCTCAGAACTATGTCTGCAACAATAAAAAAACGGGCTTGCGAGAATCGAACTCCTTAGACGCGGATAACACACAAATCGGAAATCATCCACACTTTTCTGCATCTGTTCAGTTCTTGACGTTCTTGTTTTATAGACTATGGATGGCCTTTGTCAGCTTTCGGAGTACGCGGCTTGATGGTGTTGATGGTGTTTTTTCCTTTCTTGAAGTTCCTTATTGCGCACTTGGCAACTCCGGACTGGCGAGAGAGCAGCTTGTTAGAAAATTGCTTCGCTTCTGCCCGGATTTGATCTAGATATTTTGCGCGACTACTCTTTCGCACTCGCGGCAAGTCTCGTCCGCCGGATCTAGTGCTCCCGCGCCTTGCCGAGAACATTCGACAATTCGTGGGAATCCAGTTTGAGAATCTTCTCAAGACCCATGAGCAAGGGGAAACGAACGCCAGAGTTCAACTAGAGGGTGTTGAGAACCAGCAACTCTCATCCTTAGGACCAGCTTTAGTTGATGACGCTCTACAATAACTTAGCGGAGAACTCGATGCGTGCACTGGTTTTGGGCAGAAAAGACTGGATCCACATCGGGAGCGCGCAAGCGGGCTCCAAGGTGGCCGCGATTCTCTCAGTGATTGAAACCTGCCGACGGCTCGAGGTCTCGGCCCGAGGTTATCTGTCGGACGTGCTCCCCGGCTTGGCCAACACTCGCCTGCAGTTCTTATCCGCACTCACGCCAACCGCTTGGGCCACGCAGCATCCCTAATCAGCAATATCACGCCTTCGTTAATCCGTCGACCACGTGGTTTCTCTGACGCTTACCGTGGAGCAGGTGGACGGGGGCGGAGCTTGTTCGTCTTTCGCTACAAGAATAAAGCTAGAGGCGAGTGGCTCCCAAACAGTTTCCACCCTCGCATCCAACTTCGACCGAGGGACTCCAAAGCTGCCTTCATTCGTTTGGCCGGAGGCGACATGAATCAACCCTATCGAGTCGGCGCTCCGCGCCTCCGGTCCCCGCACCCCGACAACAAAAGGGACACCGACGCGCGGACGAGTTGAGTTAGGATGACGCTGAACAAGGCAGAGGACGATCCTGACCTGATCCTAGAATCACCACCACAGATGGGGCGTGTACATTTCGACATCACATACACATATACCCGTCAAAAGGCGGACGGGGTATTACGCATTGAGGGGAAAATGCTACACCTAACCCCCCTCCACAAAACTCTGGGCTAAAGCCCGCCCGGCCCGCGATGAGGGCGTCATTCCTTGAGCAACCGCATTTGGATACCGAGACTGACCAGGTACGCTCCAATAACAAGAAACATCAGGTTTTGGTTGCCGACGATCATGCTGAGATACTCACTGAATCCGCCGATCATCGCTCCGATCAGGTTTGCGCCGAAGAAAGAGGACGGGTTCAACGCTTGGCGGAAGGTCGTGGAGAAGATCAGCCCGGCAAAAAAGATCGGTAGGGGCACAACGAGAAGGCACCAAGCCAGTCGTTCGTCGAAACTTAACGCCAGAACAACGTCGCGCTTAACGAAGTAGAGCAGCAACAGAGTTGCGATCAGTGGCGCGTACAGCCACGGCCGAAAGCGACTCATGCGCATCGCTACTAGGTTCGCAGTCAACACCATCAGGAGAACGCCCGCTACGACCACCAGGGTTACAAACCAGGTGGTGCCAAAGTAAAGAGAACAGTCGGAGATGCTCTTGGTTTCCAGCAGCAGAAAACCCAGCCCTAGAAAGAGAAAGTGCCCGTCGTTCATGCCGAACCCTCGGCCACGCAGCACGAATACCGCCGGTATCGTGATCGCGAGGAGGATTCCAATCACGATCAGGTAATCAGCCGGGATGGTTTTGTGAGAAAGGTAAAGAAAGGGCCAATCGTCTGTAGGAGCGACGGCTTCGGATAAATCGTCACCTGCCGAGAAGGCCGTACGCACAAATCGGCCGTATTGAGTGGGCGGGTCTGGGTGCTGCCCACGGAATGCGCAGATCACCACCTGCCCTTGACTCTCATACGCAACCGGCATCTGGTTCGTGGCGAGTGCAACCATCCGCACTAACTTGCGGGCGAGCCACTCGTGCCCAGCCATGAAGGAAAGGGACAATACGCCATTTTCGTTCAGCAATCGGAAGGCCGACTGCATACTCTGCACCGTATAGATATAACCGTCTAAGCGGATATTACTCATTGAGCTAAACAGCGTTTGTGAATCTAGAAAGCCGAAGACCACCATGTCGTACCCTCCGCTTGAACGCCGAAGAAAAGCTCGGGCATCCTCGACGTGGACACGAACCTTCGGATTCTCGTAAATTCCCGAAGCGTTGAATCGGTTAGAGAGCTTCACTAACACCGGGTCGATCTCCACCGCATCCACCTGTTCGGCTCCGTTCAGCACCGCAATCTGTGTGTCCGTGCCTCCTCCCGCCCCTAACATGAGCACCCCTCGGTGGGCCGGAGCCAGCGCATAGGGCAGGTCGTATTGCAATCTCGCGTCAAGAATCTGGGATCTCTTCACCGCAGAATACCGGGCTGGGTCGAAGGTGCCGTCGCTCTGAAGAAAATAGTGATTTACTCTCACATCGTAGATTGGCGGATCCTGCATCGTGCGCAGCCCCGGGAGTGGCTCTCGTATAGGAGCATTCCCGTGCTTATCGCCCTGCAAGACCACGACGATGTAATAGTAGGGTGACCACGCTGCACTGGGACTGACCGAAAAATACACTCCTGCCAGCGACAGAACTAGGATCGGGATTGATCGCAACCACTGCCCGCGAGGAAGAAGCAAAATAATCGCCAAAACCACAAATCCCATTCCACGCATCGGCGAAAAGTACTTCAACGAGAAAACGCCGAAACACAGCGTCCCCGCAAGGCTGCCACCCAAGTCCCAGGAGTAGGCCATTAAAGGGGGCAGAGTTTCAAAAAGCGATCCGATCCGTTGACCCAACGGCACGAACACTATTGCGTTGCTGACGAAGATACCCACCAGGCTTACATAACGCACAAGTTGAGGCGTAGGTGTGTAGAATCTGCTCTCCGAGGCAGTAGTCGGCAGCGTGATGAAATGGGCAATTAACAGCCATACAACGTTGATCAGCAGCAAGGCTGGCAGCCATCCAAAGAGCGACTTTCTTGTCTTCCCAACGATCGCTCCCACACCCAGACCGAGGAAAGAACTGATCAACATCAGATTGGCGTAATAAGCGATTAGCCTTACGACCGCAGGCTCCCAGCGAATCACCATCAATTCGAGAAAGAGAGCGAGGAATGACAGACAGAACAACTCCAGCCCGCGCCGCCGTTTGACAGACAGATCTGTCACTTGAGACAACGGCAGAGCGGGGGATTCGGTCGAAACCATGCAAGCTCTCCTTCTGGTGCCAGAACGCGGCGGTGATTGAATGGCAGAGTGTTGATTATTATAAATCTGGAGCGAACCAGTTCCCGGACGGGACTCGCGCCCGCTGAGGACTAGCGCCTTTCACAGCGCACCGCGAGTTTGTGCAAAGGCGTGTTAACAGCAGTTGACATCGGAGTAGATAATTGGAGTCGCGGTTGGAGCGCGTTCACGTGCATGACAATCGAGGTTTCTGGACTATTCTGACGCTGTCGGTATTCTCTGCGTGCTTGAGTGTCCTAGCGCCAACACACACGATGCCGCTGGATTATTCAGCAATCACGTCGCGAAGTCTGCCTCTGGCCGTCATATGGGCAGCCCTCCTTCTGCGCCTTGTTCTGCCCCGAGTTCACGGCCAAGAAGTTGAAATTGCGCCACATCCATTGACTACCCTGATTCCCTCGCTGCCACCAACGCCAAGTCCCTCTTAGACTTCTGCCCGAAGAATTATTGCTCATTAAGACGAGGACATCGTGACTAAGATTTTGTTCTTTGCCGCCTGTGTTGCTTCTGCAAGCATCGCTTTGATCGCACAGACGCCCGACTAGCAGCCATCCTCGGGGCATATCCAAGTACCAATATGGCCCGTCAAGCACCTGATGAAGTGCCCTACGGACGAGAGGTCACAACGGCGGTACAGAGTCCTGAAGAGCCTCCCGCTAGTGCCGTTGGCAAGGTGTCGCAACCCACAATGACGATCTGTTCACCGAACGGACTTAATACGCCAGCCGCGGTAGTCGTATTTCCGGGCGGCGGCTATTGGGTTTTATATATGGACCTCGAAGGCACGGAGATCTGTGATTGGCTAACGGCTAAGGGCATCACATGTGCCCTATTGAAGTACCGTGTACCGGGCGAACACCTTTCGCCGAGGTCCGGCGCCTACCCGAAATCACCTGTGGCATTGGAAGATGCTCAGCGAACCGTCAGGCTCCTCCGATTCCACGCCGCGGAGTGGGGAATCGATCCACATAAAATCGGCGTCCTGGGAACCTCGGCAGGCGGGCATCTCGTGGCGGCGGTGAGCACGAATTTCAAAAGACGCTTGTACCGCGCTGTCGACGCCGCCGACAAGGAAAGCTCTCGTCCGGATTTCGGTGTGGCTCTTTATCCAGGACACATGCTTGAGAACACATCTAAGGAGTTCGCGTTAAATCCCTACGTTCCGGTTGCAAAGGAAACTCCGCCCATGTTTCTGTTGCAGGCTGAGGACTACCCGATAGACACTGTAAAAAACTCGTTGGTTTATTACTATGCGCTGAAGAATGCCGGAGTTCCGGTAGAGGTGCATTTGTATGCTCAAGGAGGCCATGGGTTCGGCATTCGGCGCACGAAGATGCCAATCACGGGATGGCCTCCGTTAGTGGAGACGTGGCTAAAGAGTATCGGGATGACTTCGGACTAGTTGGTCCGCGAAGTCAATTCTTGAAACATCGCGTTAAGCGCATCTCAAAACCCGTTGCTCCAAGGGAAGCTGAGCGTAAACGCCTTGGTTGACTGAGGAGCGTTTAGCTGTTGGTGCCGAAATGAAGAAGCAGTCGGACACGATCACAACCGTTGAGATGGCCCTCGGCTCGCTCGCGGTTACAGGGCGCGCCATCGCATGGGCTGTGCAAAAACTTTGTGAGGCCCTGGATTTCTGCGCTGAGGTGCTGAAGCCGTCCCTTCCTTCCACCCCGTCAAACCACCGACGGGGAGTGGAACGCTCAGGTTCTACTTTTTCTTTCCCAGCTTGCGAGTAATCTCTTCGACAATCTTGGGCCGCAAGTCGGCCAGTACACTGTCGACGATGCTGGCGATCTCCGGACTCTCCGAGGCTGCCGGGACGTCCTCGGGTAACTTCTCCGCGCCGGCGGCGACGGCCATCGCTGCCTCCTCGGCAGGGGCTTTGTCTTCGTCTTTATTCTTCGACTGGGCCGCGTCCTTAGGATCTCCGGTTGCCCGAATTCTCCGCCAGCTTGCCCATGCCGCCGCAGTCGTGGCCGCGATGTCCGATTCCTTTTTCGCCATCTCGGGAATGCCTCCATGAGTTGTGTCGGCTGATTCGGCAAGCTCCGGTGCGGGAGCATTTTCCGCGGGAACTTGGTTCACGGCGACGGGCTCGATGGTTTCGAGCCTCTCTACAATTGCAGGTGATTGCTCGGTTTCGGCGGAGGCCATGGGAGCTGGGACGGCCGGTTCTTTGCTCTTCTGCGCTCCCGTCGGCTCGCTCGCTCCTTCGGGCGTTGGCTCCTTGTGCCTCGATTCCTCGTGTTGCGTTGGGGCCGCGACCGCTTCTGCCATTGAAGGTTCCATCTCCGCGACCGGGGCGACCGGAATCTCTTCAGTTTTGGCTTCCGCCGGCTGCGGCGCCTCCCATGACGGCGGAGTTGCGGAGTCGATAGTCTGGGGAGCAGTCTCGGATTCCGCCGGAGCTGCATCTGGGGCCGAGGGTGCAGTCACGGTTTCAAATTCCGTCACTTCCGCGCGGATCACATCAGTAGCTGTACTCTCCGTTGCCCCGCCAGTCCGTAACACTCCAGGTTCTGCGACCGGCGCAGTGACTTGGCGCCCGGGCTCAACTGGCAGCGGAATTTCCGCGGTCGCGGCAGGCTCTGCGAGCGCGGGCTGGGGCTCTGGCGCAAAGGCTGCGGCTTCTACACCAGGTGCCTCCCCGACGGCCACGGAAGCAAGCGCCGTCCGCATTTCGTCCTCAAGATTGACCCCAGTTTCTTCTGGCGCCAGGGCCATGGAAACCGCGGTCCAGCGCGATGGCGTAGCCTGCTCGGCTCTCGCGGCCACTGCCATGGTTACAGGCTCTGCCTCAGGCTGCGGCGCTAAGCCCTCCGCACTGAATCCGTTTCCTGAAATCGTTGTGGGCGCGATCGGAGCGCCGGCCGTCTCCAGGCTGGAAATCGCGGCCATCACGTCAGCAGGGGTCGGAGCTGCAGGGCTGGCAGCCGGTTGCGCTGTTTCGCCAAGCGTCCAAGCCGGTGTTTCCTGCACCGACTCCTTCTCTTTCGCGACCTGTTGGTCGGAGTGCGCTACCGCGGATGCGACCATTGTTGCGTGCGGCTCGGAACCTGGCTGCTCTTGAGCGTGCGTGGCTGTCGCGGATTCGGGCGTCGCCGGTTCAGGGGCTGGTCCAGGCGCTGTCTGGTTCGCACTGACCGCAAGTTGTTCTGGCAAGTGCTCGGCCGCAGGAGGCTCAACGGGATGGATGTCCGCAGGCTTGCCCTCGGCAATCTTGGTGTCTGCGATCTTGCCCTGTATTTGTGCTGCGGCCGCCGCCAAAGCGGCAATCTCCTCGGGAGTCACATCTTTAGGCAGACCCTCAGGCGTTAGTGCTCCCAGATCGACCTTAGCCTCGGTCGCAGTAGCCTGGGCAACGACCGGCGCCGGATGGCGATCAATCACCGTACGAAGATCTTTGTTGACCGCGTTGTAAATGGCCGGGTCGTCCCCATCCTCCGCCTCCGCTCGTGCGCGCTTCTTCTTGGAAGGAAAAGAGATGCGGTTCTTCCAGCCAGTATCTTCGCCCGTGGCAACCGTCTTGTCGTAGCGGCCTTCCTCGACCGCTGCAATTGCCCGGGCAAAGCGCCCCGGCTTTGACGATTCCGAACGGGGAACCATTTTGTCTTCGAGCTTGGTCAACGCACTCAGCAGTTCGCTGGCTTCAAAAGGCTTGACGATGAAGCCTTCCGCGCGCACCCGCTTGGCCTCTTCCGGCTTGAACGGCTCCAGTTTTCCGACCGTCAGCAGGATCGGAATGCGTGAAGTCTCCCCCGCCTCCTTCACCCTCTGGCACACCTCCAGCCCGCTGTAGCCGGGCATATAAACGTCCAGGACGATGAGATCAGGCTTAACCTCGGCGATCTTTTTCAACGCCGCCGAGCCATTGTTGACGGTGATAACCTCGTAGCCCGCATCGGCGAGGATCTTCCGCCCCATGTTTTGAGCTGTTACGCTGTCGTCGGCGAGCAGTATCTTCCTGGCCAAAGGCTTCCTCTGATGAGGGGAGATATCGCGAAGGTAACCTGCCCCACAACGTAAGTCAATGATGCGGAAGGGAAGTAACCGGTTACCAGTGGTCAGCACCTACCGCGCGGGACACTGGAATCACAGTGCTGGAGTCGCAGGGTTTGGTTCATCGCTCACAGCTGATGTTAAAAGGGCACGATCTTCTTCAATCCCTTCTTTTTCTTCTTCTTACTGCTCGACAGATCCTGATCACTAGCCGGAGTCGAATTGTCGGCGGCAGCCGAAGACGAGGAGGATGAAGACGACGATTGCCCTTGCTGAATTTCATTGACTTGCGCGGGCGGCGGCAACGCCGGATCGCCGCCGTTGTCGGTTGGCTTTAACTCGTTCGGATCGGCGGGCACATTGGGTTTCAGTTCATTGGGATCAGCCGCCGCTGGGGGCTGGGGATTCGCGGCCGAAGCCCCAAAGGGCGAACCTCCGGGCGCAGTGGCATTGGAAGACTCTCCCAGCGGGTTGGGATTGGCGCCGGATTGATCGGGCTTCACGATCTCGACACCTACGGTGTTCTTCCCGCCTGGCTCGACCATGCCCAACGTTTCTCTACGGGGAACGTCGGAGGCGGCAACCGGTTCTGGATCGACCAAAGAGGGCTCGCCGTAGCCCGCCGCCTTCGTAGTGTCCGGCCCCTTCTTGATGACCCCCATCAACCTCTGAGCCATGGTGGACTCATGGCGGCTGGCCTCTTCCGCCTTGTTCTGTGCAACCGCCGCCTTGGTGGGACGGGGAACCG
>Ga0307474_10000751_pt1 | contig 23380 bp, 22 predicted proteins | sample atmos_gasesECM1C_2_FD_203312 | JGI IMG/M metagenome (GOLD analysis project Ga0307474, IMG submission 203312) | Hardwood forest soil microbial communities from Morgan-Monroe State Forest, Indiana, United States - atmos_gasesECM1C_05 | ecosystem: Environmental > Terrestrial > Soil > Temperate... | reverse complement strand
GCCGGGCGACTTCGGGATCGCTGACCGTCCTTTGCGCCCACGAAGCCGCGAGCGATTTGCCGGCCGGGCACTCATCGGGCTGCCGCCCGGCGACGAATTCAGTGTCGGTGTAGACCGGCCCGTGCTCGAGGTCATCGATGCCCGCGGCAATCGCCTCCGGCCAGCTCACCGCGCAAAGGTGCCCCGTGATGCGCAGTCCGCGTCGGTGGACCGCGACGACCGCCGCAGTGAGCTCCGCGCGCGTGAGGTACATGTAGGCCTTGAAGGATGTCATGCCCACCGCAGCCCAGTAGCCGATGAACTTCTCCGCCTCGTCGGGACCTGAGAGCTCGTGCATCTGCGCGAAGATCGTGCCGCGCCCCTCGAGATAAGGCGCCGTCAGGTCGAGGTGCGGGCCCGGCATCGCGCCGGCCTCGATCCGCGAGCGCACTTTCAGATCGGTGTACGGCTCGAGGCTGCCGGTAGTGCGTAACGTGGTGACGCCTGCTGCCAGATAAAGCCGCGGCGCCGAGAACGGAATCTCGTTTACCACGAACCCCGGCTCGAGTCCGGCGGGCGAGTTGCGCTGCGCATCACGTGAGGCGGTGTAGAAGAGATGATCGTGCATGCCGACGAGCCCGGGCACCACGGCGTGGTCGGGGTAATCGTGGGCCTCGGCGCCCGCGGGAATGGTCGTCGTCGCGGCCGGCCCGACGGCTGCGATCCGGCCATCGGCAATGATGACCGTCTGGTCCGTGCGTACAGCCTCACCCGTACCGTCGATGACCGCGACGTGGCGCAACGCGACACTCGTCGCGCGGATCGAAAGGTACGCAGCGTTGCCGTCGCCGGGCTCTGCGTGCCCGCCCGCACTCCAGAGACCGAGCGCCGTTGCGGTAAGGAGCCATCGGGGTGTCGTGCGCATGGGTCGCTCTCCAGTCGCCTGCGACGCCTCAGCCGCGGCGCGCTTTCTTTGCCGGCCGACGCACGCGCCGGCCGCGATGCGCGGTGCTGCGCGTCTCGCGGTGGTAAGGATTGGCGTCGGTGCGGAATTCGATGAAGACGGGCGTTGCAAAGAGGTCGTAGGCCTTGCGAAACACGTTCGCAAGGTAGCGAGTGTAGCTCTCCGGCACCGAAGCGGTCTGATTACCGTGAATCACGATGCGCGGTGGATTACGCCCGCCCTGATGCGCATAGCGCAGCTTGATGCGCCGCCCGCGCACGAGCGGCGGCTGGTGTGCGCAGATAGCCTCCTCGAGCGTGCGGGTCAGCTCGCGCGTCGGCAGAGTACGCATCGCCGCCTCGTAGGCGCGTGCCGCCGAGTGCATGAGCTCGCCGACCCCGCTGCCGTGGCGGGCGGAGATGAAATGCAACGGCGCGAACGGCACGAAGTCGAGCTTCAATGCGAGCTGTCGGTGGATCTGCTCGCGCTGCTCGGGCGCGACCCCGTCCCATTTATTGACGGCGACGATGAGTGCGCGACCGCGCTCGAGCGCAAGCCCCAGGACGCTGGCGTCCTGCTCGGCTACGCCGTCGTGCGCATCGAGCAGCAGGATCACCACGTGCGCCTCGGCGATGGCCTGCAGCGTGTGGGCGACACTCGCGCGCTCGATGGCATCCTCGACCCGAGCCCGGCGCCGCAACCCGGCAGTGTCGATCAGCATCCAGCGAAGGCCGTCGCGCTCGAACGGCACCAGGATGCTGTCGCGCGTGGTTCCGGGCACTTCGCTCGCGATGACGCGCTCCTCGCCGAGGAGACGATTGACGAGCGTCGACTTACCGACGTTCGGCCGACCGACGATCGCGACACGAATGGCGTCGGACTCGGTCTGCGGGCCCTCGCCGGGGTCGAATCCCTCGAGCACCCGCTCCATCAGATCGCCGCATCCCTGACTGTGGCCGGCCGCGATTGCGAGCGGCTCGCCGAAGCCGAGCTCGTGGAAGTCCGCCGCGACGATGTCGGGGTCGAGTCCCTCCGCCTTGTTGAGCGCCAGCGTCACCGGCTTTCCTGCGCGGCGCAGCTCGCCCGCCACGAAACGATCCTGGGGGCTGAGTCCCGCGCGCGCATCAGCCAGGAAGATCAGCCGGTCCGCCTCCTGCACGGCGCGCTCGGTCTGCGCGCGCATCTGCGCCTCGACGCCGCGGGGGGTCTCGAGGAGTCCGCCGGTGTCGATGACCACATACGGAACGGGGCCTACGCGTCCGAAGCCGTACTGGCGATCGCGAGTGACTCCCGGCAGGTCGGCGACAATGGCATCGCGCGTGCCGGTGAGCACGTTGAAGAGCGTCGACTTGCCGACGTTCGGCCGGCCGACGATCGCGACGACGGGCAGCATGACTTACTGCTCGCGGTGACGGGCCGCGTCAGCGCTACTTGCTCTCGGGGGGCGTCGCGGGTGGAGGCGCGGGCGGCGGCGTTGGGGGAGGCGCTGCCGGCGCGGGCGCCTCTCCAGAGGTCGCTGGCGACGGCGCTGCGGGTGCGTCTGCGGGTGTCGCTGGGGGTGTTGCCGGTGTCGCCGCAGGCGTCTCCGCGGCCTTGCCCCCGGCTGGTGGCGCCGGAGCTGCCGCCTTGGTGGGCGTCGCGCTCCTCGAACGTTTCGCGGGCGCAGTCTCCGGTGTCACCCGGTAGGCATCGATGTGACCGCGATCGTTGATCACGACCACGGTATTGCCGGCTACCACCGGCGCGGTGCTGACGCGCACCTTGCCGGCCTGCACACGTGCGATGAGCGCGCCGGTCGATTTATCCAGCCAGTGCACGTAGCCCTGGAAGTCCGCAGTGACCACGGCATTGTCCATGACGGCGACCGGCGATAGCCCGCGATGCAACAGTGCGTTCTGCCGCCAGATTTCCGTGCCGGTGCGCGCTTTGAGCGCTACGATCTCGCCGTCGGAGGTCGATACGTACACCGCGTCGTCATCGAGTGTCAGTCCGCGATAGCTCGAGGACTCGTGCGACCACCAGATCTGCCCGGTATCGAGCGCCAGCATCGCCACCCGACCCTGAAAGCCCACGGCGTAGACATCCTGCCCGGCGACGCTGACCGCCGAGTCGATGTCGGCGAGCCGCTCGAGCTCGGTGCGCCCGTGCGGCGGCGTTACGGTGGCTTCCCATTGCACCGAGCCGTCGTTGGCGTTGACCGCGAGCACTTTGCCGTTGTCGAAACCGCTCAGGACCAGATCGCCCACGATCACCGGGCGCGCCGTGCCGCGCAGCGACAGTCGGGGAACCGCCTGTTCCTGTGACCACAGCTCGTGCCCGTCGGCAGCGTTGAGCGCGTGCAGCTTACCGTCGACGGTGCGCAGTGCGATCAGATGCTCGGAGATCGCAGCCGGTGCGATCACCTCGCCGTTGAGACGTGACTTCCAGCGGCTCTTACCGTCGGTGGCATCAAAGGCGAACAGCTGCCCATCGCTCGCGCCGATGATCACCAGGCCATTGCCCGTCGCGGTGCCACCCGAGAGCGGTGCGCGAGTCCGGGCCCGCCACACCACGCGTCCAGTACCGAGGTCGAGCGCGACCAGATCGCCGCGATGTCCGGCGGCGTAGACGCGATTGTCGGCCACCGACACCCCGAGCCCGAGACGCAGTGCGATCGCTTTCTTGTCGTCAACCGAGGCGCTCCAGATGCGCTGCACCTTCAGGCTCGGGTTGACGAGGGGAGTGAGCTTCGCCGGCTGGTCGATGCTCTTGTCCTTGGAGCAGGCGACGATGATCGCAAACGCCGCGAAGCAGGCGGCGAAGCCTAAAGCGCGCGCAGCGTGGCCGGAGAGTTGAGGTGGTCGCATGCGCTTACCTGGACGGCGCGGGGGCGCCGCTCTTGTTTGCGGGTCCGCCGTTGGCGTTGGCGGCCGAAAGATCGGCCACTTTCAACCCGAGGAGCGCGGAGTCGCCGCTGTCGCCGCCCGCCTGGGCACTGCGATACTCGGCCAGCGCGTTCGGCTTGTCGCCCTTGGCGTAATAGGCGTCACCCCGCACCTCGTGATAGATCCCCGCAAACGACCCGGGCTGTGCCTGCGCCAGCGTGGCAAGGGCCATGTCCGGCTTGCCCTGGGAGATCTGCACCCGTGCCAGACGCAGCCGCGCGATCAGCGCGAGGTCGTGATCCTTCGAGGTGCCGGCGACGCCCGAAAGCTCCCCGGCCGCCTTGTCGAGCGCGCCCTCGTCGACGTACATGCGAGCCGCGAGCATTTTCGCCTGGTCGGTATAGGGCGAGCTCGCATGTTCGCGCTCGAGCTCCCCGAGCGCCACCAGGGCCTGGGTGCGGTCGCCGCCTTCGAGGGCCTGCACCATCTGCATGTATTTCGCGCCGGCCGCGAGGCGTTCCTGATCGAGGCGTGCCTGCCACCAGCGCCAGCCGAAAACCGCCACGACGGCCAACGCGATGGCGATGATCACCGCCGCTGCGTTCTCGCGGACCTGGGTCTTGACCCATTCCCACTGCTCTTTTTCAGAAAGATAATCGTCCACTGAGCCTCCCCCCGATCACGCCCCTGCACGGTTCACTGCGGCCAGCGCGGCATCGACGCCGGCCGGAAGATCTGCAAGCGGGCACTCGCTCTGACCCGCGCTCGCACGCAAAGGTTTCATGCCGACCATGCCGCGCGCGAGCTCGTCCTCGCCGACGACGAGCGCGAGCGGCGCGCCGCTGCGGTCAGCCCGGCGAAACTGCGCCTTGAAGTTGCCACCACCGACGTGCAGCTCGAAACGTACTCCGGGTCGCTCGCTGCGCAGGCGCTCCACGATCCGCAGCGCCGCGCCCGCTACGGCGGCACCCCCGACCACCACGTAGACGTCCGGCGGTCGCGCGCCGGGTACGCTACCGGCCGACTCGAGCAGCGACACCAGCCGCTCCACGCCCATGGCAAAGCCGACCGCCGGAGTGGCATCGCCGCCGAGCTGGGCAACCAGTCCGTCGTAGCGCCCACCGGAGCAAACGGCATTCTGGGCGCTGCTCGACCCGGTGATCCACTCGAACACGGTGCGGGTGTAGTAGTCCAGGCCGCGCACCAGGCGCGGGTTGATGTGGTAGCTCACCCCGATGGAGCGGAGCGAGCCGCACAGCTCCTCGAAATGCGTGCGCGATTCGGTATCGAGGTGCTCGGTGAGCTGGGGGGCGGCGCGGATCAGCTCCTGCATCTGCGGGTTCTTGCTGTCGAGCACGCGCAGCGGATTGCCCGCGAGACGCCGACGACTGTCCTCATCGAGATCCGACTCGCGCGCCTGCAGATACTCGATCAGTCGGGTGCGGTACTCGCGGCGGCTCGCGGGCGTGCCGAGGGAATTCAACTCGAGTCTGAGGCCGGTGATTCCCAGCCGCTGCCACAGCCGTGCGCTCATCGCGATGAGCTCGGCATCCACGTCCGGACCCGGGCAGCCGACCGCCTCCACGTCGACCTGCCAGAACTGGCGATAGCGACCCGCCTGCGGCGTCTCGTGGCGGAACATCGGCCCGAGGCACCAGAGCTTGTGACGCGCCCCGCGCAACATGCCGTTGGAGATGAGCGCGCGCACGATCCCGGCGGTTGCCTCCGGGCGCAGCGTCAGGCTGTCGCCGCCCCGATCGGTGAACGTGTACATCTCCTTGCCGACCACGTCGGTGTGCTCGCCGATCGCGCGCTTGAAGAGCTCGGTGTGCTCGAGCACCGGTATGCGAATCTCCTCGTAGCCGTAGGCGCCGAGCAGCTCCCGCGTGCACGCTTCGAAGTGCTGCCACGCGTTGATCTGCTCGGGCAGCACATCGTTCATTCCCCGCACCGGTGGAATCTGTTGCTCCGACACGGTCAATCTCCGTGCGCGAGGCGCGCGGCGGCGGCGCTCACGTTACCGCCACGGTCGATGGAGAGATAGGCGCTGCCGTTGCGATGCACGAACCCGCTGAGCGGTAGCGGCCGGCCATTGAGTTCGAGATCGACTCCCGGGGCGTTGCCGAGCACCACGCGTAGCGGCGCGGTGCCGCGCACCTCACGCACGGTGCCGCCCGCATAGAGCCCCTCGAGCAGGCGTCGGCCTTCGGCATCGGAGATTTCCACCCAGCTGAGCGCCGAGAATCTCACCCCGAGCTCGGACTCGCCGGTGCTGGTGGTCGGCGGCGAGCCTGCAGGAGAGCCGGCACCGCCAGCCGGTGTGTTGCCGCCATGTCCCGAAGAGCGCGCGCCGCTCTCGCCCGCGGCACCGGCGTTGCCGGCCGACGGTGTCGGCGTGACCTCGAGAGGCTGCGCGGTCTGGTGCGGCAGGTTGAGGAACCACCACAGAAGGCCCACCAGCGCGACGCTCATCACCAGCAGCAACGCCGGGAGCATCAGCGGTGAGGGACGGCTGACCGGCTCCGCTCGCGGAATGCGTGTTAGATCCGGTGTCGCAGTCGCCGACGAGCCGGTATAGAGCTCCTGCAGCTGCGCGGAGGATTCCCCGACCGCTTCCGCGTAGCGGCGCAGATGCCCGCGAATATAGACGTCTGCACCGAGCACGGCGAAGTTCTCGGCCTCGAGCGCCTCGAGGATGCGTGCGTCGACGTGCAGCCGCTCTGCGGCCTGCAGCACTGTGAGACCGCGCTGCTCGCGCGCAGTGCGCAACCGCGCACCGATGCCGCGGACGCTCTCGCCGCCAGCTTCGCTCGCCGCCATCGGTCAGCCCGGGTTGTGACCGAGCTCGGCCAGCGCGCGTGCCTGGTCGGTCCCGGGAAAATCGAGCTGCAGCTTGCGGGCGTAGCGTTGTTCGGCTACCCGATCCCCCTGGGCATGTGCCACCCGCACCCCGAGAAGCAGCAGGTCCGGGGTCTCGGGGAAGCTACCGATGTAGCCGTCGATGCTGGCGCGCGCCGGAGCGAGCTCGCCGTGCTGGAATTGCAGGGTCGCGAGCTGGAATGCCGCTTCCGCGTAGTTGGGTTGCCGCTGCAGCGCGCGGATGAAATCGGCCCGCGCCTCGTCGTCGCGTTTCACGGCCCGCAGACACACCCCGGCGTTGGTGTAGGCGGCCTCGGGGGTCGGGTAGAGTGCGTTGTTGGCCACTTCGATGAAGCGCTTCACGCCCTCGTCATTGCGGCCGCTCTGGCAGAGATACACCGCGTAGTTGTTGAGCACCTTCGGGTCGTGCGGCGCCAGGCGCTGAGCCGCGCGAAATTCCGCATCCGCATGGGCACTGTCACCCATGCGCTCGAACAACATCGCGCGGGCACTGTGCACGTCCGCGCTGTCAGAGTCCTGGCTGAGCGCGCGATCGAGCTTGTCCTTGGCGCGCGCCAGGTCACCCTGATTCATATAGGCGATGCCGAGCTGCACGTTGTAATTGGCGGCGTCGTGCGCGCGCGAGGCCTTCTGCGGATTGAGACTGCTGCAGCCACCGAGCAACAGGGTCAGGACGATGCAGCCTGCGAAGGCCGCGGGCGACGGGAGTGGAGTGGGCGTGTGTGGCATGCTCATGTTTGAACCGCGACGCCGATGATCTTGTCTCCGAGTCGCACGGTGGTGCGATCGATGACCCTTCCGGCGAGCTGGCCGCAGGCTGCGTCGATGTCATCGCCGCGCGTGCGGCGGATGGTCGCCAGCACTCCGCGTTGCAGCAGCTCGTCGCGGAAGCGCTGGATGGCGGCGGCGCTCGAGCGACGATAGCCGGTACCGGGGAAGGGATTGAAGGGGATGAGGTTCACCTTGGCTGCCTTGCCGCGCAGCAACCGTGCCAGCGCGCGCGCCTGAGCCGGTGAATCGTTGACGCCCTCGAGCATCACGTACTCGAAGGTGACACTGCGGCCGTTCTGTTCGTCGAGATAGTGCCAGCACGCCTCGAGCAGCTCGGCGATGCAGTGCTTGCGATTGATCGGCACGAGCTCGTTGCGCAGCGCATCGTCCGGTGCGTGCAGGGACACGGCCAGTGCCACGTTGCTCACCTGGGCCAGCCGGTAGATCTGCGGCACTAGGCCGGAAGTCGACAGTGTCACGCGTCGTCGCGACAGATCGAAGCCGAAGTCATCGATGAGCAGGTCGAGCGCCGGCACGACGTTGCGGAAGTTGGCGAGCGGCTCACCCATGCCCATGAGCACGACGTTGGTAACGTGCCGCTCGCGAGTCTCGGGCGGACGCTCACGTGCCTGCGGCCCTGGGACGCCTGCGCCTGATTCCGCACCCTCCCGCGCCGCGCGTTCCTCGCGCTCGAGCTCGCGCGCTGCAAGCCACACCTGGCCGACAATCTCGGCAGTGCTGAGGTTGCGATTGAACCCCTGCTGCGCGGTCGCGCAGAAGCTGCAGTCGAGAGCACAACCCACCTGCGAGGAGATGCACAGCGTGCCGCGACCTTCCTCGGGGATGAACACCATCTCGAAAGCCTGGGCCTCGTCGGCGCGGAGCAGCCATTTGCGTGTGCCATCGATCGAGCGCTGTACGGAGACGATCTGCGGTGGCCGCACCTCGGCCACCTTCGCCAGTTGCGCACGGAAATCCCGCGCGAGGTCAGTCATGTCGGCGAACGAGCCGCTGCCGCGCTTGTAGATCCAGCTCATGAGCTGCCGTGCCCGAAACGGCTGGCTGCCGAGGGCGTCGACGAACGCCTCCAGCGCCGGGCGCGGCAGTCCCAGCAGGTTGGTATGCGCCGTGGCCGTAATGCTCATGCGGGTTGCGCTCAGGCGCGCGGGTGCAGCTCGGTTGTGCTGAAAAAGAAGGCAATCTCGCGCGCCGCCGTCTCGGCCGCATCGGAGCCGTGCACGACGTTGCGCTCGATGCTCTCGGCGAGGTCGGCGCGGATCGTGCCGGGAGCGGCCTTCTTGGGATCGGTGGCGCCCATGATGTCGCGGTTGCGGGCGACGGCATTCTCGCCCTCGAGCACCTGAACCATGACGGGACCGGAGCTCATGTAGCGCACCAGCTCGGGAAAGAAAGCGCGCTCGCGATGCACCGCGTAGAAGGCCTCGGCCTCGCGTTGCGACAGCTGCAACATGCGCGCGCCGATGACGGCGAGCCCCGCCTTCTCGAAGCGGCGGTACACCTCGCCGATGAGATCTGCGCTGACGCCATCGGGCTTCACAATCGACAGGGTGCGCTCGAGCGCCATTGCGTTCACCTTCCGAAAAAACGATCGAGAGCGGGAGAAGCTCCGGCGGCAAGCGTGCGGCCGGTTGGCAAGCGCGGCAGTTTACATGGGGTGCCGCACTCGCGGCAATCGCACGCCTGACGGAAGTGTCGGTTTGGTAAAGGTTTTTTGTGCGCGCGCCGGGATCCGCGCGGCGGCGCAGCCGTGAACGCTCAGACCGAGAAACTCTCGCCGCAGCCGCACTCGCCCTTCACGTTGGGGTTTCTGAAGCGGAAGGCCTCGTTGAGGCCCTGTTTCACGAAGTCGACGACTGTCCCGTCGATCAATGTGAGGCTCGCAGCATCGACAAAGACCTGCACGCCCTGGTCCTCGAACACGGCCTCGCCAGGCTGCGGTCCGTCGGCGTAGTTGATCACGTAAGCGAAGCCGGAGCAGCCGGTCTTGCGAACTCCGAGCCGCAGCCCGACGCCGCGTCCGCGAGCGGCGAGGAACGTCTTGACGCGAGTGGCGGCGGATTCAGTCAGTGAAATGCTCATCGACCCTCGTAGTTTAGCAGCCTATCGGATTGCGCGTTTTCACTGAGCAGGCGGCCAAAGTCGCGCCTTTTGCCGCCGGTCGCGGAGGCACCATCCGAAAAACGGCCCCCGGCCAGTTTTTCCAATCAATTCAGGGCCACTGTGACAGGCATGCGCGCAAGGCATCCTCGATCTTGAACAGCCGGCCCAGCTTCTCGGCCGGGATGCCGCGGGAAGCGGCCCAAGCCGGGGGTGTCCCCGGAATAAGCGCCTCGCGACGCCGTCCGCGCAGCTCACCGCAGAGCCATGCCGTCGTCTCCATAGTATGGGGGCATGCGAACGCCTGAAAACGTGCATCCTTCACAATGTCTCCCTCGACGAGTAGCTGGAAACGCACCCAGGTATCCTGCCCCGGGCCGCCCGCCTCACCGCTCACGACTGCGCTCCCGGCCGGGGCGCCACCCGCCCAGCCGCCGTGTTGCGGCGCTGCCGGCTTCGCAGGCGAAAGTGCGCGCAAGCGCGGGACCTCGTGCCGGAGCGCCTCGAGTGCCAGGTCGATATCTGCATCCACGGTGAAGCGGCCGAGGCTGAAGCGCAGCGAGCTCTGCGCCAGCTGCACGTCGCGCCCCAGTGCACGCAGCACGTACGAGGGATCGGGCGTGCTCGAGCTGCAGGCGGAGCCGGTCGATACGGCGAGCGCGGCGAGGCCTGCCACCAGACTCTCGCCTTGCACGCCCTCGAAAGAGACATTGGCGATTCCGGGCACCCTGGGAGCCGCCGCGCCGTTGAGGTGCGTGCCGCCGAGTTGTTCGATTCCCGCCCACAGCCGATCGCGCATGCGCAGCAGCCGTGCGCTCTCCGCGGGCAACTCGCGTGCGGCGATCTCGCAGGCCGCCCCGAATCCGACGATCTGATGCGTCGGCAACGTGCCGGGCCGCAGTCCGCGCTCCTGGCCGCCGCCGTGCAGCAGCGGCTGCAACAGCCCGCGTGAGGTGCGGCGCACATAAAGGGCGCCGATCCCCTTCGGTCCATAGAGCTTGTGAGCGGTGAATGCGGCGAAGTCGATCGGCAGCGAGCCGAGCTCGAGGGACGTCTTGCCTGCCGCCTGAGCGCAATCGCTGTGGAAGGCGATGCCGCGCTCGCGGCAGAGCGCGCCGAGCGTCGCGATGTCCTCGATCACGCCGGTCTCGTTGTTGGTGTACATGACGGATGCCAGCACCGTGTCGGTGCGCAACGCCGCGGCAAACGCGCCTGGATCCACCCGGCCCGAGCGCAGCGGCGTGAGCCAGCTGACGCTGAAGCCTTCCTTCTCCAGCGCATGGAACGCATCGAGCACCGACTTGTGCTCGGTGCGCACGCTGAGGAGGTGGCGGCCGCGATATGCATTGGCGCGCGCGCAACCGAGAATCGCCATGTTGTTGGACTCGGTGGCTCCCGAGGTGAAGACGAGCTCATCGGGACTCGCTCCGACCAGCGTTGCGACCTGCTCGCGGGCCGCGGCGATGCGTGCGGCGGCCGCCGTGCCAAAGACGTGCGTCGAGGACGGATTGCCGAAATCGCCGTCGAGCGTCAGGCAAGCGCTCATCGCTTCGGCCACGCGCGCATCGACCGGCGTGGTCGCCGCGTAATCGAGGTAGAGGGGCACGCGGCTCACGGTGGTCAGCGCTCCCCTGCGTGGCGACGACGGCCCTGCACGGCGGTCAGGATGCCACGCAGGATGTGCACCTCGTTCTCATCGAGCTCGGCTCGCTGCAGGAAGCGGCGGATGCGGCTCATGAGGTGAGTGCCGCTTTGCGTGCGGTCGCGAAAATCGAGCTCGTCCAGCACTTCGGCGACATGCGCGTAAAGGCGCTGCATCTCCTGGACGCCGGCAAGCGGTGCGGTGGGAGACCGGGCGTCATCGACAGCGGCGGGTTCTGCACGGACGGTCGGTGTGCCGTGCGCCTCGCCCGCTGCGTTGAGCGCGCGAAAAATCTCGTAGGCAGTGAGCTGCACCGCCATCGCGAGATTCAGCGACGGGTACGAGTCGCTCGCCGGGATACGCACCAGCGCATGGGCCATCTCGAGCGCTTCGTTGGTGAGGCCGGTACGCTCCGGCCCAAAAATCACCGCTGCGGGCGCACGGCGCGCCTCGGCGACGATACGCGCGGCCGCGGCACGCACATCCAGCACGCGGAAATACTGATCGCGAGGGCGGGCCGTGGTCGCAGCGACGAAGCCGCAGCCCGCCAGTCCTTCCCCGAGCGAGCCGACAATGCGCGCAGCCCCCAGCACGTCGTCCGCGCCCGACGCTCGCGCGGTCGCCTCCGGGTGCGGAAACTGCTTTGGCGCGACCAGCACCAGCTCGGTGAGTCCCATGTTCTTCAGCGCACGCGCTGCGGCGCCGATGTTGCCCGGGTGCGAGGGTGTCACCAGGACGATGCGAATGTCGGAGGATCCCATCTGCCGGTTTGTCTTGCCTGGAGCGATCGTAAGCCCGATCGGATCGAACCGCCACGTCGTGTCCGAACTGACGGGCGCACGGTGCGCGGCAAGCGCAGAGCGGGGCAGACCGCCGTAAGCGTTGCTATCATGCGCCGTTCATGCCGCCGCTTCTCAACATCGCGGTACGCGCCGCGCGTCGCGCCGGCGAAATCATCGTGCGGAGTTTGAACCGCCTCGATTCGCTCACCATCACCTCCAAGGGACGCAACGACTTCGTCACCGAGGTCGACAGGGCAGCGGAGCGGGAAATCATCGCGACCATCCGCCGGCACTACCCGCAGCATGCCTTTCTCGCCGAGGAGAGTGGCAGAACCGGCACGCACGACACCCTCTGGATCGTCGATCCGCTCGACGGCACCACCAATTTCCTGCACGGCTTCCCGGTGTTTGCAGTCTCGATCGCCTGCCAGATCAGGGGACGTCTGGAGCACGCGGTGATTTACGATCCGATGCGCCAGGAGCTGTTCACGGGCAGCCGCGGCGCCGGAGCTCATCTCGACAACCACCGCATGCGCGTGAGCAAGGCGCGCGGTATCGAGGGCGCGCTCATCTCGACCGGTTTCCCCTACCGCGCCAACACTCGCTACCTCGATGCCTACCTCGGCATGTTCAAGGCGGTGACCGAGCGCGCGGCCGGAGTGCGACGCCCTGGCGCAGCGGCGCTCGATCTGGCTTATGTCGCAGCCGGACGGGTCGATGCCTTCTGGGAGATCGGCCTCAGCGCGTGGGATACCGCCGCTGGGACGCTGCTCATTCAGGAAGCGGGCGGGCGCACGGGGACGCTCAGCGGCGCAGAATACGCGCAAGGCGGCCACATCGTCGCCGGGACGCCGAAGGTTTACACGGCGCTGCTCGAGGTGCTCGCGCCGTACGTGCCGGCCGAGCTGCGCGCGGAGTGAGGTCTCTCTTGCAGCGCTTACGGTTGCAGCGTGCGGACTTGCTCCTCGCTTTCCCCGGATTGCTTGTGTAGAGTCCTGACGAAAAATCGGGGGTCAGATGGCGAGCCAGCTGCTTGCGACCAAGTCCATCACCGAGTTGCACGAGCAGGAATCCTCGGGCAACGAGCTGCGGCGCGCGTTGAATGCAACGCATCTGACGCTGCTCGGCATCGGCGGCATCATCGGCACCGGCATTTTCGTGCTGACCGGGACTGCCGCCGCGAATCACGCTGGTCCGGCGCTGCCGCTCTCGTTCATCGTCGCGGGGCTCGGCTGTACGTTCGCCGGGCTCTGCTACGCAGAATTCGCAGCGATGATCCCGGTATCGGGAAGCGCGTACTCCTATTCATATGCGACGCTCGGCGAAGGCATCGCGTGGTTCATCGGCTGGAACCTGGTGCTCGAGTACCTGTTCGCCGTGGCGACCGTCTCGGTGGGATGGTCGGGCTACGCCGTAAGCCTGCTCGAGCAGTTGCACGTGCACGTGCCGAGGGTGTTCTCGAATGCACCCTTCGACACCCCCATGGGCAAAGAGACGTTCGAAATCATGCGCACCGGCGCGATCATCAACGTACCCGCGTTCCTCATCGTCGCGATGATCGCGACCATCTGCTACATCGGCATACGCCAGTCGGCGGCGTTCAACGCGGTGATCGTCGCCATCAAGGTGACGGTGGTGCTGCTGTTCATCATATTCGGGGTGAGCTACATCAACGCTGCCAACTGGCATCCGTTCGTGCCACCCAACGGCGGGCAATTCGGCCTTTTTGGCTGGAGTGGCGTGATGGCGGCCTCCGGCGTCATCTTCTTCGCCTATATCGGCTTCGATGCCATCTCGACTGCCGCTCAGGAGACCAAGAACCCGCAGCGCGACATGCCGATCGGGATTCTCTCGAGTCTGGTGATCTGTACGATCCTGTACGTCATCGTCTCGGCCGTTCTCACCGGCATGGTGAAATACACCGAGCTCGACGTGGCCGCGCCGGTCGCGCTGGCACTCGACAAGTATCCATCGCTGCACTGGCTGGGGATTCCGGTCAAGTTCGGCGCGGTATGCGGCATGACCTCGGTCATGCTCGTGATGACGATCGCCCAGGCACGCATTTTCTTCGCCATGGCGCGCGACGGGCTGCTGCCACCGTTCTTCGGCCGCGTGCACCCGCGGTTTCGCACCCCCTCCACCGGCACGGTCATCACCGGGGTGTCCGCGGCGGTCATCGGCGCGCTCTTCCCGGTGAGGATTCTCGGTGAAATGGTGGCCATCGGCACGCTCGCCGCCTTCGTCACGGTGTGCATAGGTATACTGGTGCTGCGCCGCACGCGCCCCGACCTGCCGCGGCCGTTCCGCACGCCGGCACCGTGGTTCACCTGCATCGCCGGTGCGGTGGTATGCGGGGCGATGATGCTCTCACTCGGCCCTGCCACCTGGCTGCGACTCGTGATCTGGACCGGAGTCGGTGTGCTGGTCTACGCGTTCTACGGCTACCGGCACAGTCGCGTTCGCAAAGCCGCCAATGGCTTGACGAGCGCCACACACACCGCCTGAGGATCTGACGACCGCCCCTGCTTGCGGGCCGCGCGAGACTCAGCGCTCTCCATCCATGCGCCTTCGCAGCCGCATGTTGATCAGCTCCACACCCACTGCGAACGCCATCGCGAAATACAGGTAGCCCTTCGGGATCTCGAAGTGCAGCCCCTCGCCGATCAGGGCGAGCCCGATCAACAGCAGGAATGCCAGGGCCAGCATCTTGATGGTCGGGTGGCGCGTGATGAACGCGCCGATGGAGCGTGAGACCCACATCATCACGAGAACCGCCACGACGATGGCCGCGACCATCACGGGTAGCTCCCTCACGAGCCCGACCGCGGTGAAGACCGAATCGAGCGAGAAGACGATGTCGATCACGGCAATCTGCGCCATGACGGCGAGCAGCGTGCCGCGCAGTTTCGCCCGGGTTGCAACGGGAGCTGGTCCTTCGAGCGCCTGGTGAATCTCGAGCACACTCTTGCCGAGGAGAAACAACCCGCCGCACAACAGCACCAGATCGCGGAGCGAGAAGCTGCGGCCGGCAACTTGCAGCCACGGCTGTACGAGGCCGGTCAGCCACACGATGGAGAAGAGCAGCGCGATGCGGGTCGCCATGGCGAGCAACAAGCCACCGGTGCGGGCCCGCGACTGCATGGCGGGCGGCAGCCGTGCCACCAGGATGGAAATGAAAATGACGTTGTCGATGCCGAGCACGATCTCGAGCAGCGACAGCGCGCTGAACGCCAGCCACAGATTCGCAGCCGCGAATGGCGTAATGGTGCTCCGCTACGGCAGATGATCGAAGGCTGCTTTCTTCACCGTCGGGAAGACGTGCTCGGCCGTCAGGCCGAGGTCGAGCGCCAGCGCACTCGAGATGTAGATCGACGAGTAGGTGCCGGCAATGATGCCGATCAGCAGCGCCGCCGAGAAGCCTTTGAGCACCGGCCCGCCGAGGAACAGCAGCGCCACCACGACGATCGAGGTGACGACCTTGGTCATGATGGTTCGCGAAAGGGTCTGGTTGATCGACTGATCGAGCACCACGTCTGGCGGCGAGCGGCGGTTGGTCTCGAAGCGCTCGCGGATACGGTCGAACACCACCACCGTGTCGTTGAGTGAGTAGCCGATGACCGCGAGCATCGCCGCCACCACCGCGAGGTCGAACGACATCTGCGTGAGCGAGAAGAAGCCGAGCACCAGGATCGGATCGTGCAATACGGCCAGGATCGCGCCGCTCGAGAGCCGCCAGGTGTGGAAGCGGAAGGCAATGTAGATGAAGATACCGAGCAGCGTGAAGAACAGCGCCCAGATGGCGCTCACCCGCAGCTCGTTGCCGACCTGCGGCCCGACGACGTCGAGCTGCGTGACCTGCACGCCCGGATCGACGGCACGGAGCGCCGTATCGAGCCGCGTGCGAATCTCGGTCGCGGTCGACTTGGCATCGGGAGGCAGGCGGATTGCGATATCGCGCGAGGAGCCGAAATTCTGTACCTGCGGCTCGCGGAACCCCGCCGCCGTGAGCTTGGTGCGTACATCCTCGACGTTGACCGCCCGTGGAAAGCTCACCTCGCCGCTCACGCCGCCGGTGAAATCGATCGCAAGATTCAAGCCGCGCGTGAAGAAGGAAGCGAGCGAAACGATCATCAGCAGCGCCGACAGCGTGTACCAGACCTTCCGGGTGGCCATGAAGCGGAAGCTGGTTTGATGGCTGAAGAATTCCACTGCTGATCCTCGTGATGAGTAATGGTCGGCTGGAGGTTACGGCTCTTGCGGACTAGATCGAGAGGCGCGCGATCTTGCGCCGGCCACCGTACATGAGCGTGAGCAGCGCGCGGCTGCCCATGAGCGAGGTGAACATCGAGGTGGCGATGCCGAGCGTCAGCACGATCGCGAACCCGCGGATCGTTCCGGTGCCGAGCACCCATAGCACGATCCCGGCGATCAGGGCGGTCAGGTTGGAATCCCAGATCGCCGAGAAGGCCTTATCGAAGCCGGCACGGATCGCCGCCTGCGGCGACACTCCTTTGCGCAGCTCCTCGCGGATACGCTCGTAGATCAGCACGTTGGCGTCCACTGCGATGCCGACGGTGAGGATGATGCCCGCGATTCCGGGCAGCGACAGCGAGGCACGCATCATCGACAGCAGCGCCGTCAGCAGCACGACGTTGGCGAGCAGTACCACATCGGCCACGAGGCCGAAGGCCTTGTAGTAGACCACCATGAACACGAACACGCCCGCCATGCCGACGATGAGCGCGGTCACTCCTTTGTCGATGTTGTCACGCCCGAGGCTCGGTCCCACCGCGCGCTCCTCGATCGGATAGATCACCGTGGCGAGCGAGCCGGAGCGCAGCAGCAGTGCGAGCTCGCGGGCCTCGCCCGCCTGCAGCCCCGTGATCTGGAAGTTGTTGCTGAAGATGCCGCGGATGGTGGCATCGTTGATTACCTGCTCGTCCGTCACTTCGCGTGAGACCTTTTGACCACCGACATCCTGCGTCTCGCGGCGCTTCTCGATCAGCACCACGGCCATGCGCCGGTTGATGTTGGCGCGCGTGGTGCGCAGCATGTTCTCGCCGGCCCGTGCATCGAGCCTGACGTTGACCGACGGCCCCTCCTGCGACTGGCCGCTGGTCGCGTTGGTGAGCTGATCGCCGGTGGCGATCACCTCGCGCTTCAGCAGCACCGGGCGGCCGAAGCGCGTATGGGTATAGAGCTTGGAGCCGAGCGGCACGCGGCCGGTCTGCTGCGCCTCGATAGCGTTGTTCTGCATGTCCTCGAGCCGGAACTCGAGGGTCGCGACACGACCGAGGATGTCCTTGACCTCGGCCGAGTTCTGCACCCCCGGCAACTGCACGTTGATGCGATCGATGCCCTGGCGCTGCACGATCGGCTCGGAGACCCCGAGCTCGTTCACGCGGTTGCGCAGTGTCGTAATGTTCTGCTGGATTGCGTAGTCCTGGCGCTCGCGCACCTGGGCGGCCGTCATGGTGGCGGTGATCGCCGAGCCGCTCGCGAGACTCTCGGTGGCGATCGTGAGTCCCTGCAACGGCGTGGCGAGGGTGGTACGGGCGGCACCGGCGTCGGCATCGGCCGGCAGCACGATCCGCACCGTGTAAGGCTTGTCGCTGCCGGGCCCGGCGACGGTGACGTCCTTGACCGGGATGTTGGCGGCGGCGAGCGCGCGCCGCGCATCCTGAGCATAGCCCTCGAGAGCCTGCTGGACGGCGGCGTTCACATCCACCTGATAGAGCAGGTAGAGGCCACCGCGCAGGTCGAGTCCGAGCGGCATGGGGCGAAGCCCAAGCGCTCGCAGTGCCTCCGGCGTTCGCGGCGCGAAAGACAACGCGGTGATGTACGTCTGCGCGTACTGGTCGTTCACCGCATCGCGCGCGGCCAGCTGCTGGGGAACGTTGGCGAACCGCACCATCAGGCGGCCGTTGTCGATGTAGGTGCGAGCGAAGTGAATGCCGCGTTGCGTCAGAAAGTCTCCGACCTCCTTCTGGGCATCGGCAGTGACGGGAGAATGATCCTTGCGGGCGACCTGCAGCGCCGGGTCTTCGCCGAATACGTTGGGAAGCGCGAAGAGCAGCGCCAGCGCGAGCACCACGGCAATCAGGATGTACTTCCAGCGGGCGTACTCGAGCATCTCAGGCGCTCTTCAGCGTGCCTTTGGGCATGAGCTGAGTGATCTGCACCTTCTGCACCTTGACGCGCACGCCGTCGGCAACCTCGATAGTGACGAAGGTATCGCCGACGTCGGTCACCTTGCCGAGCAGTCCGCCGCTGGTCACGACCTCATCCCCAGCCGCGAGCTTGGACACCAGCGCCTGGTGCTCCTTGGCGCGCTTCTGCTGGGGACGGATCAGCATGAAATAGAAGAGCGCGATGAAGGCCGCCATCAACAGGGCGAACTGGAACTGCGAGCCGCCTACGCCCGGAGCCGCCTGCGCCCAGGCGTCGGAAATCAAGCCGTTCATGTCTTGTGTCCGTGGGTGAAAAAGTGCGGCATTATGCCACGAGGCAGACAGCGCCTGAGAAAAGGCCGGCAGACCGTGCGCGGCATGACCTCGTAGACCGCGGCTTACGGCTTGCAGCCGGCCCGCTAACTGCGGGAAGCGAGGAAGGTCCGGCCCCATTCGGCCACGCGGCCCGCCGCGATTGCACCGCGCAGCTCGCGCATCAAGCTGATATAGAAGTGCAGGTTGTGGATGGTGTTGAGACGAGCGCCGAGGATCTCGTTGCAACGGTCGAGATGGCGCAGGTACGCACGGCTGAAATTGCGGCAGGTGTAGCACTCACAGGCGGCGTCGATCGGCGCAAGGTCGGTGGCGAATGCGCTGTTGCGGATGTTGATGACACCGCTCGCGGTAAAGAGGTGGCCGTTGCGGGCGTGCCGCGTCGGCATGACGCAGTCGAACAGATCGACCCCGCGAACGACTGCAGCCAGGATGTCTTCCGGTCGCCCGACTCCCATCAGGTAACGCGGCCGGGTGTGCGGCATGTGCGGTATGAGGGTCTCGAGCACGCCGAGACGCTCCTCCTCCGACTCGCCGACTGCGAGACCGCCGATTGCAAGGCCCGGCCACTCGAGGCGCAGCAGCGCCTCGAGTGAAGCGAGACGCAGCGATGCGTGCAGGCCACCCTGCACGATGCCGAAGAGACCGCCGGGCGGCGGCGCGTCCGCGGCGCGGTAGTAGCGGGTGTGACTGCGCTGTGCCCAGCGCATCGAGCGCTCCATCGAGAGCTGTGCCTGCGCCTCGGTCGCCGGATGCTCGGTGCAGTCATCGAGTGCCATCGCGATGTCCGAGCGCAACGCGAGCTGCATCTCCATGGAGTTCTCCGGCGTCAGCAGCACTTCGTGTCCGTCGATTGGTGAGCGAAATTGCACACCCTCCTCGGCAATGCGGCGCAGGCTCTTGAGACTGAATACCTGGAACCCGCCCGAATCGGTGAGGATCGGCCCATGCCAGTGCATAAAGGCGTGCAGCCCGCCGTGAGCTGCGATGATCTCGCTCCCGGGACGAAGCATGAGGTGAAAGGTGTTGCCGAGAATGATCTGCGCGCCGAGCGCCTCGAGCTCCTCGGGTGTCATGGCCTTGACCGTGCCGTATGTCCCAACCGGCATGAAAGCCGGGGTATCGATGACGCCGTGAGACGTCGTGACACGCCCGAGGCGGGCCGCCCCATCCTGCGCCTGCACGGTGAACGCGGGAATCAACACGGCCTCCGGGTAACGAGCATCGCGTCGCCGTAGCTGAAGAAGCGATAGCGCGCCAACACGGCATGTCGGTAAGCCGCGAGCACGGGCCCGTGTCCCGCAAACGCGCATACCAGCATCAACAGCGTCGACTCGGGCAGATGGAAGTTGGTGAGCAACGCATCCACCACCTGAAAGCGAAAGCCCGGTGTAATGAAGAGCCGGGTCTCGCCCGACCAGGGTGCAAGGCGGTCCTGCCCGCCAGCGAGCGCCGCCGACTCGAGCGCCCGTACGACCGTGGTACCGACCGCAACCACCCGGCCGCCAGCAGCCCGCGTCTGCGCGATCGCCTCACAGGTGGCAGCGCCCACCGCCGCCTGCTCCGAGTGCAGTATGTGCGTGGACACCTCGTCCGCGCGCAGCGGTTGGAAGGTACCCGCACCCACATGCAGGGTAACGAGACTCAGGCGCACTCCCCGCGCCGCGAGCGCCGCCATCAGCGCCTCATCGAAGTGCAGGCTTGCGGTCGGCGCTGCGACCGCGCCCGGCTCGCGCGCGAAGATGCTCTGATAGCGCTCGCGATCGGTGGCCGTGACCGGGCGGCGGATGTAGGGCGGCAGAGGGACCTCACCGAAACGATCGAAAAATTCCAGCGCCGGCCCGGGAACGGCGATACGCCAGAATTCCCCTTCGCGGCCGATGACGCGCACCGTGCCGCCTGCGGTTGCGATCTCGAGGCCGGCACGGATCGGCTTGCTCGCCGAGAGCTGCACCAGCGCCTGCGTCGCCTCCGCGGCGCGCTCGAGAAGGATTTCGACGCGCCCGCCGGAGGGCTTCTGTCCGATCAGACGGGCGGCGACGACACGCGTGTCGTTGAGCACCAGCAGGTCGCCAGCCTCGAGTTGGCCCGGCAGATCGCGCACCTGGCTGTCGGTCAGCGCTCCCGTCGGCCCAACGAGCACCAGCATGCGCCCCGCCGATCGGTCGACGGGTGGAGCTTGAGCAATGAGCTCCGCTGGCAGCTCATAGGAGAAATCCTGACGACGCACCGGCGCATGTTACACGCTGGGTTCCTGCGGCCTGCCCGCGCCCTGCCGCGGCCTCCGCCCGGCCCGCATGGCCGGAGATCCGACGGTAGTCAGCGCTCGAGACTGAGCGAGGTGCGATCGATGCGCCGCGCCTCCTGGTCGATGGCGGACGCTTCGCGGTCGAGTTCCCTCGCCGAGTGCACGCGATCGGGCCTCTCGGGCAGTGTCGCCTGCAGCTCGAGCGTCTTGTGCTGGCGCACGATCCGCAGCGTGACTTTCTCGCCAGGCTGGTACGAGCTGAGGATACGGGTGGCATGCGAGCCGCTGGTCGGCTCACGCCCATCGATCGAGAGGATCACATCGCCGTCCTCGAGCTTGAGCGCTCCGTCGGCCGGCGCGCGCACGACGAGCACGCCTTTGTCGCTGCCGAAGTAGCTGCCGAGGCGCGGCGTGAGCGTCGCGAGATCCATATCCATCAGCGGCCGACGCACCATGAAGGCCTCGCGCACCTGGGGAAGCCCGGGAAGATCCGGAAGGTCGAGGTCACCCATCACGGTCGGGCCGGCGCGCGCGGTCACCACGTAGTCGTGGACCGTAGCATCGCGCCGCAGGCGTACACGCACCCTGCTGTCGGGCTTGACGTCACGCATGATCCGGACGACCTGCCGTGCCGGCTCCTCGTCCTTCAGCTCCGAGCCATTTACCGACAACAGCACGTCACCGGCGCGAATGCCGGCCTCCGCGGCCGGGCCTCCGGGACTCACCTCCCTCACACGCGCACCGCCCGCGCCATCGCGCTCCAGTTGCACGCCGATGATGGCCCGCGGCGTGATGTAGGGCCTGACGCTGTCGAGGACCCGCCCACTCATCTGGGCGGAAAGCCGTGCCACGTCGCGAGCAGCCTGCTCGAGATTGCGACGCGCCTGCTCGAGCTGCGCATCCATGTCGGCATCAGTAGCATGCGAGGCGGGAGCGGCTGGGGCCGGCGGGGTGGGAGGCGCGGGAGGCGTCGGGGGGTCGGTAGCATCGGCCGCCCCTGCCGGGATTGCGAGCGCCCCGAGAGCGGCGACAACGGCCAGTGGCGCAAGCGCCGCCAGCGCGACGATGACCGCGACCGACCAGCGGCTCGCGGAGCGGAGCGCGATCACATCAGGGGCATGAGTAGCGTGGTCCATCCGTTTGCTCCATCAGCGTGATGCATCGGCGAGTGTCTCCGCATAGCGCACCTGCGCCAGCGAGCTCACCAGTTGTCGGCGCTCCCGCTGCAGAGCCAACAGGCGTGCCGGTCGAGCCTCATCGACCCGTTCAGCGGTCAGCAGGTCATCAACCTCGGCGAGGCGATCCTCGAGCCCGGTAACCGCGGCGCGATTGCCGACGCGCACCAGTGCCGGCTCATCCGGCAGGCTCGCGAGCCAGCGCTCGAGAGCCTCGGTACCCGAATCGGCCGGCAGGGCTTCGGGCTGCGTCTGACCGGCCCCGGCACCCACCACATGGGTGTCGCCGAGCGCATTGGTGCCGTCGGGCGAATGCAGGGCCGGCCGCAGCGGTTCACCGAGACGCAGACTGAAAGCCACGATTCCTACCGCGATCGCCGCCAGCGCGGTACGCGAGCGGCTGCCGGCTCGCTCGCGACGTGAAACGGCGCGCTGCTCGCCGCGGTCCCGGAACTCCGTCCAGCCGTACGGCGGGGCGGCCTCGTGCGGCAGCTCGCGCAGGAGGTCTGCGAGCGTCGAGCGCTGTTCTAGATCACGCTGCATGAGGGTCGACTCTCCTGCGGTTCGAACCACGCGCGTAGGCGCCGATGGGCGCGCGCAAGCTGCGACTTCGAGAAACTCAGCGAGCGGCCGAACTCGCGCGCGATTTCCTCGTGGGAATACCCTTCGACCTCGTACATCCACACCACGGCCCGTGCCGTGGGGGCAAGGCTCGCCAGCGCCCGCTCGAGGTCGATGAGATCGCCGGCGTAGCCCGGAGTGATCAGCGCGGCGACCTCGGCCGCCACTCCGAAGTCCACGGGCTCGAGGCACAACCTGGCCCGCTGCCATGGTGAGCGCAGATACATGAGGCAGCGACGGATGGCGATGCGACGCAGCCATGCCCCAAGCGGCGCCTCGCCCCGAAACTGCGGCAGCCGCTCGTAGAAAGTCATCATCGTGTCCTGAAATATGTCTTCCGATAGCGCCCGGTGCCCCACCAGGCGGCGGATCAGGTTCAGCGTGGCGGGGGCGAGCGCCAGGTAGAGCGCTCGTTGGGCTGATTCCCCCCCGGCGCACGCATCGCGCAGTAGCGCCTCATCGATGACGATTTCCGTCAGTCGGGTCACGGCCCTTTAGATGCGCCAGACCGGCAAAAGGTCGCAGGCGCGTCGCGGCGGCGCCATGGTTGCCGGCGCGGGGGGCTTGAGGGGCCGTGGCGGGAGGGACGCGCATGGCCTCTGCGCATGCCCTCTGCGCATGCCCTCTGCGCATGGCCTCTGCGCATGGCCTCTGCGCATGGCCTCTGCGCATGCCCTCTGCGCATGCCCTCTGCGCATGCCCTCTGCGCATTGCCCGTGCGCAGACTCTGTGCGCGGGCCCAATGCGCAGGCTGTCCACGCATGTCTTATGCGCATGACCGGTGCGCATGGGCCCGGGCACATACCCTTCATGGCGGCCGCCCCCTATACTTCCGCGCGCGATGCCCGAGTGGC
>Ga0307474_10000750_pt1 | contig 23382 bp, 20 predicted proteins | sample atmos_gasesECM1C_2_FD_203312 | JGI IMG/M metagenome (GOLD analysis project Ga0307474, IMG submission 203312) | Hardwood forest soil microbial communities from Morgan-Monroe State Forest, Indiana, United States - atmos_gasesECM1C_05 | ecosystem: Environmental > Terrestrial > Soil > Temperate... | reverse complement strand
CGATGAAGAGCGCGCGGCGCGTGGCTCTTTCAGACGTCCCCGCGCGCGATTACGCGACCGCTTATAAACTGGGCATTCATCACAAGAAAAAGATGGTCGATTGGGGTCATCTGCCTTTCGAGATCCACCGATCCAGAAATTTTTCCCTGCCCTACCCCGCGATCGCGGTGCGGGTTCGCGAGATCGAGATTCTGGACTTTGACACCATTGGATCGCACACCTTCTTCGTTACCCAAATTGCATCCGAGGATTCCGCTGGAGACGATGCACAATTCTTTCACACCAGCGGAATCTACCAACATTTTAGAAGCTGCAATGGACGCCCATTTCCGCCGGCGTCGTGAGGCAAAATATGACCCACATCCTGTTGACGCACGGCTATTTCCTGTCCGAGGACGAAAAAGAGCGGCAGATCATGAAGCCCTATCCGCCGCTCGGACTCTTGTATCTGTCCGCCTATCTGAAGACCCGTCACCACTCGGTGGAAGTGTATGACAGTACGTTCGGTACGCGGCCCGAGCTGCTGCAGAAAATCCGGCACTCGCACGCGGGCATCATCGGTATCTACACAAATCTGATGACTCGCGGATCCGTCCTGCAGTTGATCAGCGCCGCGAAGCAATCCGACATGACCGTCATACTCGGCGGCCCCGAAAGCGCAAATCACAGCGCCGAGTATCTGAGTGCGGGTGCCGACGTGATCGTGGTTGGCGAAGGTGAGTCCACGTTGACGGAGCTCATGGCCACGCTGCCGTCAATGGGCCCGCATGGCCTGAACGGCGTTAGCGGTATCATCTTCAAGAACGCCGCCGGCGAACCGGTGCACACACCCGAGCGCACCAAGATCATCGATCTTGACACCCTGCCGCTACCGGACCGCGAAGCCATCGATCATCAGAAGTATCTCGACGCGTGGCGAACACATCACGGAGCGAGCAGCATCAATCTCATCACGGCGCGCGGTTGTCCCTATCGATGCACCTGGTGCTCGCATGCTGTGTACGGTTACTCCCACCGGCGCCGCAGTCCTGAGAATGTCGCGGCGGAAGTAGGCTGGATAGTGGAGCGGTATAACCCAGACCAGCTCTGGTATGCGGACGATGTTTTCACCATCAGCCATCCGTGGCTGCAAGGGTACAAGGCAGCTCTGGACAAACGTGGACTTCACCTGCCGTTCGAGACAATCACCCGCGCCGACCGCCTTCAATCCGAGGAAGCCGTCAAAGTACTGCGGGATCTGGGTTGCTATCGGATCTGGATCGGCTCCGAGAGCGGCAGCCAGAGGATACTGGACGCGATGCAGCGCGGTGTCAGCGTCGAGCAGGTTCGCCGGGCCGTTAAACTCGCGCAGAAGCACGGAATCCGCGTCGGCATGTTCCTGATGTGGGGCTACGAGGGTGAGGAGATGGAGGATATTGCGGCCACAGTCGAGCATGTCAAGCAGAGCAACCCCGAAGTCTTTTTCACGACCGTCTCCTATCCGATCAAAGGGACGCCCTACTTCGATGCGGTCGCCGGCAAGGTGCAGCTGCCGCTGGCCTGGGCCAACGCAACGGACCGCGATTACTTCATTGGTGGCCGCAAGGGCAAGGATTATTATCGGCTCGCGGATGTCTGGTTACGCAGCGAGGTGGAGGCCTCGAGGTTGGTCGACACCGATCCACAGCGCGCCGCCGGTCTGATCGAGACCGCGAGACAGGCGCGGGACGAGATGACTCGCGTTGCAGGAGCCGCCCCAGCTTGACAGGACTGCAGTTCCGCTGCCCCGCATGAATGAACATCAATTTGCACAGATCGCCGCGGCCTGCGACAGGTTATTGCGCGCGCCCAATACCAGTCTCGCGCGGCTGGCGATTCCCGTACTTCATTTCCTGAACGAACATCCCAGCTGCGTTGCGCAGTATGCGTCGCTGCTCACCGATCGTTCGGACGGTGGAATTTCCAACGGGCCAAAAGCCATGATTCGCGCCGTGCGCGGCGTAGCGCGCTCGCTGCTTGCGCCCGGTCCGGCCGCGCTTCCCCAGCGCCCAATCGATGTGGTGATCGTTTCCCATATGCTCAAGCGGGAGCAACTGCACCAGGGCGATGATTCCTATTTCGGCGCCATGCAGAGTCACTTGAAGGATCAGGGACTTACCTCCCTGCTGGTATTGATCAATCATCTGACGGTCGCTCGAATCGACCAGGACACGCGGCCTTTGCCATTTCCCCGCACGATACTGCCTGCGACAGTATCGCCGGCAACAGAAATGAACATCTGGCGGCAATGCACGAGTGCATCGAGAACGCTGCGTCGAGAGGCCGCCGCCGCGCGCGACTCTGCCGATAGCCGCCTTGCCAGGCTCGCAAGCCGCGAAGCGCTGTCGGCATCGACGGTGGTCAATCTCCGAATGCATGCCGCCATCGCAAACATCTGCCAGGCCGTCGATCCAAAGATCGTCATCACCACGTACGAAGGTACCGTCGCTGAGAGATTGATCTGGCATGCAGCGCGCTCGGCAAGACGGCCGCCGCTGTGCGTGGGCTATCAACACGCCATGGTGCTCGAACGTGCTCACGCGATTCGCCGACCTGTTGCCGCCCCTGGCATCGATTGCGATCCGGATGTCGTCTTGACTCTCGGAGAAATCACTCACGCAGAGCTCGCCTCCAGTGCCGGACTGCGATCCGTGCGCTTTATCGAGTATGGCTCGCATCGGCGCACCACGCTCCCGCAGCTTCCTGAACCACAGCATCGCCCCCGCCGCTGCCTCGTCCTCCCGGACGCCAGCCACGATGAATGCGCCATGCTGTTTGGATTCGCTTTGGACTGCGCACGCCGCAGTCCAAATATCGGCTTCGCGTTGCGGCCCCATCCGATGGTCGATGCACGGTCGCTGCGACGCCGTCTCCCGTTCCTGCAGAAGTTGCCGCCGAATGTATCGCTCTCGATAGACGAGCCTCTCGAGCAGGAGTTCGCGCGGTCACGCTATTGCCTCTACCGTGGTTCGTCTGCGGCCATGCAGGCAGTTCGAGCCGGCATCAAACCATACTACCTAGCGCGGCCCGGCGAGCTGCCGTTCGACTGCCTTTTTGAGCTAGGCGACTGGCGCGAGACGGTTACTTCGCCGCAGGATCTGCTCAATCGCATGAACCTTGCCGACCAATCCACAGATTCCACCGCTGCCGCCGTACGCGCCGCGCGCCGTATCTGCGAACGTTACGTCTCGCCGGTGAGGCCTGCCGCACTCAACGAATTGCTCGCAATGGTCACCCCATGAGTTCGCGCAGCGCCGCAACAGACTCACAGGGATGTTGCCCACGACGCAGCTCGAAGAACGGCAGGCGTTTGACGGAGCGAGTGAATGAAGCCCATGGAGGCTGGTTTGCCGCATAAGCCTGTTCACGGACCAACATCGGCAGCGCCTCTGCCGAGAGCAACCGTTTGAGCAATGGCCGCCCTGCGGCGCGCCGGGCGGACAAGAATACGATGGCGCTTATCTTGAGTGGACGCGCAGTTAGCGGATAGTCGCCTGCACGCAGGTCGATCTCATACTTTTGCACGCCAGTACGGCGCCGAATGACCGGCGATCTGCGGATTTTCGCGACGGTGCCGCCCCGTGCAATCCAGCGCAGGGAATCGGCACGTACGTGCAGAAAGTTACCGACTCCGGTGGCGAGAAGCGTGTCCGGAGTTACGAATACACTGTCTTCCGAAAGAATCGCCAGTCCTTCAATCAAGCATTGCAGAGTCACCGTCGACTTGCCGGCACCGCTCGGACCCAGCAACAGGACTCCACGGCCGGCACGACCCACGCAGGCCCCGTGCAGCGCCACCAGCCCTTGGACCCGTGCCGCAAGAGTGAAGACGGCGAACTCTATCAACTCGTAACGCGTGTGATATGGAAAACGCAACATTCGGGGCGTGACGACCACGAGTGCTGCGCGCTCGTGCGGCGACACGACCACAAAACTGGAAGACTGCGCGGCTCCGGCAAGGAGTCCCCCTCCTGACATCATTTGCAGCGGCGCCGGTTCGCTCGCGCGCTTGCGTACGGAAGATGTCAGTACCAAGCGCACCCGCAACTGCGGCTCGACCCGCGACAGCTTGTGGCGCGCCAGCCCGGCGTAGGCTGAATCTACCAATCGCAACAGCTCCTCGCTGTTGCTCTCGAAGCGAATTCGTGCCCCCAATACGTGGATGTTTCTGTGCATACCGACAGCGGATCGCTCCGCAAATGGATCGGCGTAGAGTTGCGGCTTTGTTTTCTTCATATCAAGCGCGGTACTTCATGACATGGTCCGCAATCGTTCGGCGGAGATGGACTGCGCGGCGTCGCCGGCCAGATGAGCCGCGACTTTACGCACCACTTCGACGGCTGCGGCGGCATAGTTATCGGGCGAACCACCCGCGATATGAGACGTGATGAATACATTCGGCAAGTCTCTCAGGGGATGTGGCCCGACCAGCGGCTCCTCCTCGAATGTATCGAGGCAGGCAAATATGTCGCTCTGTTTCAGGCGGGCGAGCAGGGCATTGGGTTCAATCAGTGCTCCGCGCGCGATGTTGATGAGCACCGTGCCCGGCCGCAGTTTCGCAAGCTCGGCGGCACCAAGGCAATGCCGGGTGCTTGCGGTGAGGCCGCGATGCAACGACACGATATCCGCCGCCAACACCTCGCTCAGCGAAACAGGAACTGCCCCCCCGTTGCGGATATCTTCGTCCGGGGCATGCTCAGAGTAAACCAGGACACGCGCCTGTGCCCGGCCCAGGCGCTCGGCGAAAGCACGCGCGTTGGCACCCCAGCCGACCAGCCCCACCGTGGCTCCTTGCAGATCGCGCGGCCTCACCTTGTTCTGCCCCGGCGCATCGAGAAACGGCAAAGCCTTCCAGAGACCTAAGGATAGTGTTTCCAGTCCTACCACCTTGATAGCGGGTCGCAAACCGCGTGCGGCCCGATTCAACATGCCTTTGAATCCGGGCAGGTGCGGCGTAGTGCCCCATCCTCCCGTGCGCATTAGCTCGTGGGAGATAAAAGCGCGCCGTCGACCGAGGATTGCCAAGCCAAGCGCGAACTCCGCCACGCTCTCTGCATAGGCTGAGCTTCCATTGAGCAGCGTCACGCCTCGCGCCAGGAGTGCCTCGGGCTCATGACGCGCGAGCGACAGGGCCACAATACCGACGACAGCAAGGTGCGGAAGCTTGTCCAAAATATCTGCGGGCAGCGCAGATGAGCCCCGGCCCAAAATAGCCGCAACAATGTCGGGACGCTCGCTGGCCGACCTTACATCCTCCACAGTCACCAAGCGGTACTGCGAAAGCAAGCTCGCGAGCGGTGTTTGCAATTCGGAGGACGGCACCACCAGAATGGATCTTCCCTCGAGCGCTCGCCTCGACGGAACAGCCCGAAGCTGTGTCTGTGGCAGCTGAACGCGCCCGCTGAAGCCGTTTTCAATGAGCTCTGCGAGAAACAGCGATGGAGCGATCGCGGCGAGGCTGTGCGGCGGCTCGGCACCGCTGCGGATCGCCTGGAGAAAAGCGTCATGCTCAGCCGCATATCCGTCGCCTTGCATGGGCAGCGGGATGGTTGTCGTCGACAGACCTTTTCTTTCTATGGTGAGGCCAGCTCCCGTGACGCTGCATGTTTCGTCGGGAGCATGGAAGACATACTCTTCACGGCGCGAACCCGCATTGTTGTTGCAGAGGAAAATGCCTTGAGCACCGTCGCGCCAACGCATCAACGCGGAGAAGGCGCCCGGTTGAGCTTCGGCAGTTTCTCCGAAATGAGCGGTCAACTGCTCGGGCAGCCCGCCCATCATGAAAAGCAGTGCGTCCAGGCCATGAATGCCGTTCGCACCCAACCAGGTGCGCGCGCCGAATGAGGGCGGATTGCGAAATTCGGGCTTGTGGAATACCGCTTCTGCAAATCTCCAACCGGCTCGGCCGGCGCGCGCATTAACCGCGGCGAGGGACCTCGCGAACCGGCGATTGAGACCGCCGGCAGCGATGAGACCTTGCGCACTCGCAAGCTCCGCCAGTTCGCGCGCTTGCGCATAGGTGGGTGCCACGGGCTTCTCAACGAACAGATGTTTGCCCTTTCGCAGCGCCAACATCCCATATTCATAGTGCAGCTGTGCGCTGCCAAAAATGTACACGACATCGATGTCCGTACGCTCGAGGGCCGCGATGCCGTCGCCGCTGTCTTGCAGAAATCCGAATTTACGCCGGGCAGCGGCCGCGCGCTCGTGCTGGATGTCGCAAACGAGCATCAGCACAATTTCACCTTGGTCCCGCAGCCGCGCCAGAACCGGTAGATGAATCGCATCTGGCGCAGGACCCGCACCGATGACCAGCACGCGAACCGGTTTCAGCGAAAATGTGTCGGTGATCATGCTCAAAATTCCAAGTCGAACATCTTAAATCGCCACATCGATCTCGATCCGCACGCTATAATTCTGCTTGGATTGTAGCTGCGCATTACTACCGGCCAGCCGTCGAACGGGCGATGAAACTTCCGAATCTGGTGACACTGAAAAGCGTTGCGCGCAAGGGCCGCCATGCGATCTGGGACGTCGGCAACTCGCTGCGTCGCGCAGTGCGGCGGCCTGTGCCCGGTGAATTCCAACCTTATTATTACACCCTGCCCGATCGATATCCGTGGCTGTTTGGATTTGCGGCCACGCGCATCGGGGCACGCCAGGGCCTGCACATTTTGTCGTTTGGCTGCTCCCGCGGCGAAGAGGTGTTCAGCCTGCGGAAATACTTTCCCGCCGCCGCCGTCAAGGGCATCGACATCAACCCGCGCAACATCGCCCGGGGCCTGGCGCGTGCGCGGGCGGAAAAGTCCGCGAACGTGACCTTTGAGATTGCGGCAACCACGGAACGCGAACCCACGAGCTTCTACGACGCCATCTTCTGCCTGGCGGTTTTGGTCAATGGTGATCTGACCACCTCGAAGGCTCAGCGCTGCGATCCCCTGCTTCACTTCGAGAGATTCGACCGGATGATTGGCGATTTCGCCCGCTGCCTGAAGCCGGGCGGATTGTTGGTACTTCACACAACCAATTTCCGTTTTTGCGATACGGCAGTCGCCGGCGAATTCGATGTGGTTTACGAAGCTGATCCGAAGCACCTGGCGCTCGATGTCCTGTTCGATCGCAACAACAGGCTGATGAGCGGCGAGCGCGAGCGCTATCGGGCCGTGGCCTTCGCGAAACGCTGACTCGGTGGCTGTTGCGGGCAACTCTCCGGAATTTCGCGACATCACTGCAGGAGATTCGGTTCGTAGCTCGAGGCCTCTCGCATATCCGAAGGTCCACGTATTGTCGCGTAAGGGGCGAGCGAATCCACCTCGTTTCGATCATACAGGTCGTCGCCCAGGATGCCGTCATCTATGCGTTCGCTGTGCGGGTGAGTTTTGAGATTCCGACTGGCCAGCAGTTGCGTCACCCGTTCCAGAGGCATATTCCATTCGGCCGCCAAGCGGATCGCGGTTGGTTCCGCAAAGGACAGATACAGCTCCTCGGCGTTTGAATGATCTTGCAGCCGAGCGAAGTCCACCTTTGATGCAAGCGTCTTGCGGTAGCGGGCGATGACTTGGGTGGAACTTGCCACGAGTTCCTTGAACTGTTTCGTGCTGTAGAAGCCTTCCAGGTCCGTGACGTTTCTAAAGGGTGGTTGCAGGTTTATCTCATGACACCAAAGGCACTTGCTTGGTTTACCCGCAGCGGTAAGAGCGGGTGTCGTTGTGGCTTTCAAATGTCCTTCGAGGTCGTAGAGACCGAATCGCAATTGCCCGTTCTCCATAATATCGAGGGTTTCGATGTCCGCCTTCTCGAACGAATGGGCTTGCAGAGAGCCGGCTCCCTCGAATGCAACAAAAGCCACCGAGTTGATGCCCTCACCCTGCCCAACTTCTATCAGGCGATTGCCGTGGGCGACCGCAGACTCGACAATCGCCACCTGCCTGGGCGCGAACGCGTGCCTGGCGCGAAACTCCGCGTAGTTGGGGCTGACTCCCGTGAGCGCATAGTATTGGTAGGAACTGCACAAACTGAGAAAGACGAATCTGCCGATGTCGACACCACCCATCATGCGATATTCGTCACTGGACTTGAGGACATCCAGCAGCTTCTTCCACGCCGGCTTCGAGATTTCCATGACTCCCGCCGCATCCAGGTCGAGGGTCACTGTTGTTCCGTCCCAGGAAATAATAGCGGCGTCAGCCGGTAATTTCGCGCCCAGAAAGGACAGCGCCCAGAATAAGCCGGTATTGACCTGCGATCTCGCCTGACTGGGGTAGCTCTTGATCCAGCGCAGCTTGATGACCAAACTCTGATCTTTCGGCGTCAGCGGCTGATTCGTCCGATTGCAGCCCGAGGTACCCAACAGCAACACCACGGCAAGTACGCCCGCCATCCGGATTGCCCTTCCGCGTATCACGTCTCTCATTTTCGTCCGGCACGCTGGCGCCATAACGGCCGGCCGAGCAGGCCTTCGAGTTCCGCGATATCGTCGGCGAAGTAGCGATCGAGCTCCGCCCTGAATGCCGGTCGCAGCGCGGCTTTAGGGCGCGGCACAGCGTTCAACTCCGACAGCGCCTGGGCTGGAGAAAACCCTGCCTGTCGCAAGAGCGGACGCATTGGCGCATACAGTGTTTTGAGCCAAGGCGGCGGTTTACGCAGCAATCGCTCGAAGCGCCGCGATCTGGACCCTCGGGAGCCATTGATGACCGGGAAGGCGGCATCGGGATCGGGGGCGAGCTGCAGGAAGTCGAGAAGTTTCGCGTACTGGCCGCGAGGATCAGCGAAGAACTCTTCATAAACCATGATGCGGCGCTGTTTTTCGGGAACATGCTCCATCACCCGCCGCACTTGTTCGGCATAACGGTAGATCGCGCCATATCGCAGAGTCGCCGGGTCGGGCCAATTGGGCGGCATGCGCTTGCCCGAACGGCGCGCGTCCTGCGCGCGCCACGCTTCCTCAAAATCCTCGATGTTTTCGATCCGATAGCTCCAGGCTGTGGCATGCAGCGCGTGCGCGGCATCCACCGGATAGCGCAGCATCACGATGATCTTGGCATTCGGGTTGTATGCCATGACGCGCTCAATCGCCACCGCGGAATACAGATACAACGTCGTTGCCTCGCCGGTCAGGCAGTTCAGGGGCGCCGATGCAAAGAGCGCCCGATATTCATCGAGGGTATACACCCCTCCCGAGGTCTTAAGGTCCGTGCAGAAGAATTTCGGTTCCTTGTCACGCGACATGTAGACTTGAGGATGCGAGGAAAGGTACTCAAACAGCGCAGTTGTCCCGCACTTGGAAGCACCCGCAATGAAAAAGTCCGGTCTTGCAGTCATGTTTCCGACCCCCCGCTAAAATCGACCGGAGGCGATTCGATAGCGCTGTAGGGCCCGGCGCCCCAGAGACCACAAGTCCCTCTTCTGTCTCTTCTCGAAAAGTCCTTCAGGGATCGAGCGTGGCATGCGCCCCATGATGTTTACGAGCCGCCTGCTCACGAGCGACGCGCTGCGAGCGGACACCGCATGCAGTGCGGTTGCGGAGTTGATAAAGATCACCGCGGTGTTTGGGTTGGTAACCACGGTATAATTCAGCTCGGCATCTGATTCGGCGACTTCTGACCCGACGAACAGTCGAGCCTTGTTGTGCCTCCATTGCAATATTTCCAAATCCCCACCTCCCGCCCCGTCATTTTCAGCGCGAAAGTAGATGAGCGCCGCGAAGAGTTCATCCGGTGCATCGGTGTGTACCCGTCTAACGCTACCGCGGCGCCGGGACGGAGTGTTGATGCCGATGTGACAATCCAGTGCGATGTCGCAGTCAACCGCCTCCGGAGCATCGAGAATGCCGGTCCGGAGTTCGCACAGAGGGCGGCCCAGGCGTCGTTCCAGCTCTGGATAGGCCGCCATTATTTCCTGTCCCATCAATCCAATGAATTCTTGAAAGAAAACTTTCGATACATGATATCTGACGAATTCCTGCCAGGACTTCGAAAAGCAATCCGGTTTTTGCAATATGCACCGGGCCCCGACGTCATGCCTGGAATTGGGTTTCGCGCGCCCGCGCTTGGCTGATCTCCCCAGGCGCAAGATCGTTTCGTCATCAGGAAAGGTCTGCGAGAGCTCCGCGTACAGCCGTGCGGGCAGACAGCCCTCGACCACAACATGCGCGTAGGGCTCGTGACGAATGTCCGCCCGCGTAATACCGCGCAGAATGCTGTACTCAGACATTCTGCATTTCCGGATGGATCCGGCGGCGTGCAGCACGCTGCCCCGAAGAGCCTGGAAAGCCCACTGCATAGATGCACACAAGAAACATCGCGAGCAGCAGGAACAGTCTCGGGTATGCCAACACAGTAAGACCGCCATCGCCTTCAAAGCGGTACGTGTGGCCGTAGGGGATGAATCCGATGAGCACGTATGTGCAGAGAATCAGGTACGCCGGCACGCGCGCGCGCTCAGAAAGGAAGTAGTTGATGAGCAGTGCAACGGGGAGCCAAAGCAGCACAATCGCGTAAGTCCCTGAGCCTGGTGCGATCAGCAACACCATAACTCCGAGGATGCCGATGGTTGGCGCAATTGCGTTCACGCTGCGCGCGCGCGCGAGATTAATCAATGCCGCCATTGCCGCGAGCACCAACAAGGCCTTCGTAGCAACGATCGCGACCGCTGCTGCCGGTGGCGCCGAAAACCATGGATGCGGATTTCGCGCGGGATCGAGTATGAACAATCGCTCAAACAGGGTATCAAACGACTGGAACATCGCGGTGAACCGCGGACCCGGGATGAGATGTCCCGTGAGGTGATTCAGCATCACATCAAGGAGGAAGATCTGATGTACTTTCCAACCCAGCACGCCGACGCTGACCAGTGCCACGGCGGCCATCGCGATGCCGCCGCCCAGCAGTACTCGCCACTGCCTGTGCAACGCAAAACCGGCCAGAACGATCAGCGGATAATATTTGATCGGTACGAAAACACCCAGGCACAGACCGGCCAGCAACGGCATGCGTTTGAGGTAGAGGTAGTATCCCAGAAGACAAAAAGTCGAAATGAGGATGTACGGATGACCGAAACGCAGGCCCGAGAGCAGGGCCCACCCCGACAAAAGTATGAACAGAGCCGAATCCAGCAGGCGCCAGGCGAAGATCCTGCTGAGCAGCAATATCGAACACATCAGGCACACCAGGTTCAAACCGGTCACGATGCGCAATGCCGTCAGCGGCCTCAAGCCCGTTAGCGGCGTGAGGAGCAGGGCTGTCGGGGGAGGATAGGGGCTAAATTCACCCGGATTTTCCGCGTGCCCCACCCCGTAGCGACGGGTCTGTTCTCGAAACCACGCCCCATCGTAGAGCTTCACCGCATCCTGCCCGTCGCGCACGGATTTTGCGGAGGTGAAATACTCTGGGAAATCGTCAGTAATTTCCGTGAGCGCCGGCATTACGCCTCTCAGCAGCAGGAGTGCCGCGAGCCCCGCCAACAGCAAGACCTTACAGGCGCGGCTGACGAGCGCCAGGTCAAGCATGTCGGGCCTGCCGCGAAAGGGGTGACAGGCAAGAATGCTGGTCGGCGATCTTTCCGGCTGCAAGCTCGTAGACGATATCGCAGTGACGCAGGGCGCCAGCCCGGTGAGCAACAATGAGAATGGTCCTGTTGACGCGCAACGACTGCAGCATCTCGCCAATATCACTCTCGCTGGTGCTGTCCAACGAGCTCGTGGCCTCATCGAAGAGGAGCATGGAGGCATCCCGGTAGAGCGCACGCGCGATGGCCACGCGCTGACGCTCGCCGCCACTCAAGCCGCGCCCGCCCTGCCCCAGCCGTTCATTGAAACCCGCCGGGAAACTGGCAATGCAGTCCGACAGACACGCCAACTGCGCTGCGCTTTGCAGCCTGTCGCGGTCTATCTGATCAGGTGGAACGCCAAAGGCGATGTTCTCGGCCAGGGTCGCCTCGAGCAGGAACACGTGCTGTGGAACATAGGCGATGCTCGATTGCCAGGAGCGGTAATTCGCAGCCCGCAGCCGGATCCCGTCCACCTCGATATGCCCTGATTGCGGCAACAGCAGTCCGCTCACCAGATCGAGCAAGGTCGTCTTGCCAGAGCCGTTGGCACCCTTGAAACCGACGATTGCACCGACGGGAATGACCAGCGACACATCACTGAGGGCGGGCGCAAGCTCGGGCGAATAGCGAAATGATACCTCGCACAACCGGACCTCATGGTGCGGCCGTCCGTGCCATGCGTGATCCAACACGACGGCGGGCGACCCGTCGCGCCCGACACGTGGGCGATCCAGATCCATCTCGACGCTGGAAAAGGCGGCGCGGTCGGTGCGAATGTTCACGATCGCCGTAAAGGCCTGCTGCAGCGCAGGCAGCAGCCGGTAGGCTGCAAGTCCAACGAAGGTGAGCTGACCCACCCAGGGACCGGTCGCAGCGACGCGGCTGCGCACATACAGTGCAACCGCCACGAGGCAGATGACGGTAATGCACTCGAGCACGTATTTTGGGCTTTGCGAGATCGCGAAAGTGCTGGCGCCGGAGCTTGAGATGCCGCGTGACTGCTGTGCGAACCGCGCGGCGAAAAAATCCTGTACGCCCAGCAGCGTGACGTCCTTGATTGCTCCAAAGCCCTCGCTGACCGTTCGCATCCGCTCGGCCCGGAGGCGGTGTTCGTAATGCCCATTGCGCGAGAGGCGCCGGCGGGTGGCCGCATAAACCGCGGCGTAGCTGGCACCCAGCCCTGTCATGGCGGCGACAGCGACCACGGGATCCATGAACACCACCGCGGCCGCAATGAATGCAATGGTCACCAGGCTCGCCACCAGGATGAGAGCGTATTGGACGATGCGGGACGTCACGCGGGCACTCTCCTGCACCTTGCTCGCAAGCACAGAGCCACCGCAGCGAGCGTGGAATTCGTAGCCACGACGCAGATACTCAGCGAACAACTCAGCGTAGAGCGAGTCGCCGACGCGGACGGAAAATCGGTTGATTGCGAGCAAACCGAACAAGTTGATCGCATTCGCGATCAACACACTCGCCGCGAAGGCAGCACCCAGGACAGGCACAATCGAGCCTTGTCCGACGTGCAATTTCTGCAGCACGGCCCATGCGATTGCACTGTGCGCAATATTGTCCGGAGCGGAAAGAGCGGCAAAAAACGGCAGCACCGCTGCGACCCCGCCCACCGTTGACAGAGCCATTACGATCGAGAGCAGCTGCAATCCGATCAGCTGCCGACGTTGGCGCGAGTCTAAAAGCCGCCAGAGCGCGCGCAGTACGGACATGTCGCTACCTAGTCTCACAGGCCGGAAACACGTGGATCCCACAGTTGGATGAATCTTCGCGAAAAATCGAGCTCCCAAGGGCGGCCGTACCGCTGATAGCGATAGCGCCAGGAGGCGAGTGCCTGGAGTGCTGCCTTTCCCCAGTTCGGTGACCTCACGTCCGTGATCGTCGGAAATCTGCAGCCGAGCACGGTGGTGAAATCACGAATCCGCTCGCGCAATTGCGGCGTGAGCCACGGGGTGTCGGTGTGGCACCAGTACGTCAGCCACTTCTGTTCTGCCCACGCGTCCGCCGTAGCCGGAAATACGAGCGGCCTTCCATCGCTGTCTCGTAAGCTGCTGATCGAGCGCTCGACCTGCGGGCTTTTACTTCCCGGCGCCGGCGGCAAGGGGGCATAAATGTAGAGCATGATTTCCGTCTTGGGATGCACGCGCTTGATGTGCCGGATGAACTCGAACGTTCGCTCCGTTTCCCCCTCAGGATCCTGCGGCGGGGCCAGCATAAATGAGAGTTCCGGGATGACACCGTTGGCGCGGCACAGCTCGACGGCCTCCAGAGTCTGATCCGTACGGGTGCCTTTGCGCACATCGTGCAGCAGCCAATCGCTCGGTGATTCGGCGCCGATGTAGGCCATACGAAGCTTGCTCTTCCTGACCAAAGCCCACGAGTGCTGCGACAGATTCAACAAAGCATCGGCGCGGGCGAAACACCACCAGGGTAACTGCAGCCCTGCGAGTACCTCGAGCAACGGGACTGTATCCTCCTCTCGGTCGAAGAAGTTGTGGTCGTAGAACTGAATGGAGTCCATGCCAAATTTCGTGTTGAGCAGCCGCAACTCCTGCTCCAGCCGCTGCGCCGGCGGCAGTGCGGTCTTGCCGCGGAACATCGCGGCGACGCCGCAAAATGTACAGCGGAAGCGACAGCCCAGCGCGGCCTGATAACCGCCGGTGCGCTGCCCCAGAAACGTTCTTCCGAAGTAATGGCGGGGATCGCCCACCCGTTCGTAAGGCAGGCTCCGTGCGAGTCCCGCGGCCGAGAATACTCTGCTGGAGTTATGCAGGATTTGTCCATCGCGGCGCCACGACAGTCCGGCAATCGCGTCGAGCGTGGCACTGCTGGTGCCGAAAAGCACGTCCAGAAGCTCGATCAGGGTTTGTTCCCCTTGAGCTCTGATGGCGTAATCAACATACGGCACGTTGAGGCTGGCCTCAGCGCAGATGGTTGGAAAATGACCGCCCCAGATGATCGGGATCGACGGAAACCGCGCCCGTATGGCCTGTGACACGAGTATCGCCGTACGCAGCTGTGGGCCGCCCATCACGCTGACACCGACAGCATCGATGTGCCCGCTATCCAACGCACGCACGGCTGTCGAGATAAAGTCACGGTCCACGTTGCCGTCAATAATGCTGGATGCGTACCTTTCATCGAGGGCCGCGGAGAGATTGAGCACCGCGAAGGGAAATCGCGCGCTGCGACGTTTCGTAATCGTCGGGTTGATTAGCAGGATGTGCCGCCGACGGTTCGCCGGCGTGGCAATCAACGCCGTCATGCGGCCGCCCATGCCAGGTCGGCAATTTCCAGGCCCGGTTCGCCGACGCTCGCGGCAGAGAGATCGGCGACCAGCCGGCGCTCGAGCATCTTCGGCTTTCCGTCAACGCGAACCGCCGCCCAATGACTCGCTGGTGCAACGAGGCGGGCGTAATCCACGTCCGCATACAGCGCACGGCCACCGAGGACGACCAATCGAACATCCGCGCGCGAGGCGTCGGACAATGCCATGCCGTGGGGCAGAACAAGAAGATCCGCACGGGTTCCGATTCCAAGCGCTCCACGGTCAGCCAGTCGCAGCAACGCAGCTGCGTCACGCGTTACGAGGGATTCGAGGGTGGCCGCCTCGAGCGCGCCGGTTTCGCGCGCCGCCTTCAGCTCGCACAACAGATCCCGAGACCCACTAAAACGCGAGTCGGTTCCCAATGCAACGCGGCCGCGGCGGACGAGCTCGCTCACCTCTGCAGTCCTGCCGAAAAGGCGCGAATTGGAGGATGGACACCAGATGAGACCTGCCCCTGCATTCTCGAGACGCATGCGCTGAGCGGGACCCAAGGCGATGCCGTGCACAATGAGTGTGTTTGCTCTAAGGCAGCCGAGGCCGTCGAGTCGATCGAACTCACCAGCCGCTTCCGCATCGATGCCTTCGGCGACATGAATGATCCATGGCCAGTCGGACGGCGTACTCCGACAGGCATTGCGTACCTGCTCCTCGCCATCGATGTACAGGGAATGCGACCAGCCATAGTTGCTGAGGACACAAGTCGGGAAACGCTCGCTCACCAGAAACGGATACAGCGGGTCGTGATGCGCCACGGTGGTGACCCCGCTGAGTAGATTCTTCACACCGCCGATCAGCAAGCGCTCATCCAGCGCCACGGCAATGCGCGACTCGAATGCTGGATCAGTCCGCCTGCGCAGGTTGACTTGCGAAACCCACTCGCGCGCATGGCGCCAGTGGCCCGCTGATTCCAGCGGTGGCAGCGTGTTGAAGTGCAGATGATCGTGCGCGTTGATGAGACCGGGAAGCAATCTGTCGCCGCGCAGATCCACAACGAGATCGCCTGCGCCTGCGCCGGCGCCGGCGATCCGTGAACCCGCAATGCGCAACGAGGCGGCAGCGCCGCCGCCCATGTCGGCGTTGACGAAAGTTAGGCAGCCGGACACGTCAGCTTCATCTCTTGCACGCCCGTACGATCAGCACGACTGGTACTCCGTACCACTTTCGATAGGCTTGTTCCGAACCGGGGAAGGCCTCGTTCAGTTCCATTCCCATCCGGACCTCGCTCACCGTCTCTATTGTCAAACCAGCGGCGGCCATTGCGTCCTGCTGGCAAGAAAGGTCGTAAACCTGATGCGGTACCATCCATGTCACGTTCGCAGCATCCTTGAAGGAGCGGGTCATTCCTGCGCGAATCGCTTCCGGGTGGAAATCGGAGTACACCAGGTTCCCCTCCGGACGCAGCACTCTCGCGACCTCGGACATCCATTGCCGGATATCCGTCGCGTGACCCACCGCCAGGCCGGAAACGACCGCGTCGAACACCGCCGCCCTGAACGGCAGCTGCATCATGCTCGCGCGAACTCGTGCGGCAACCGCGACTTGCTCGAGCATGCCCATGCAGAAATCCAGAGCGACGACCTGCGCGGCATTCGCTTCGCGTAACAGATGGGAGTAGCGCCCGCTGCCGCAGGCCAAATCCAAAACGCGCCCGCCATCCACGTTCGGCCACACTTCCAGCATCGAGCGCTGCTCGGCTCGCATCAGCGGGTTGTGTGCCACGGGAGGGTAGCCGGGCGCCCAGCGCTCGTAGGCCTCCAGGGTTGAAGTTGCAATGGCACTCATCGCGGCAGACGCACAGCTTCGACGATGAAGTGGTCCGACCAGGAGGCGAGCATGCTCCATTGTTGCGCCTTCCTTTCCAAGCGTGTCAACACCCTCAGGGAAAACGGCGAGCGATCGAGCCAGGCGGCAGCGTAGCTTGGAGGTAGCGCAACTCCAAGCGGTGCCAGCCTCGTGACCGTGAAATAGGGCAGCAGAAGCGACCTCATCTGGGCCGGCGTCGGATATGAAATGGTCATACCGCGCCATTCGATGCCGCCCGGACGCAGCCGCCGCCAAGCTTTGCGCCACTGGCCTCTCATCAGATACCACAACCACTCCCAGGGAGCGTGGCGTCCCATGACCACCCACAGCAGCGGAGCGCCCGGGGCGAGCCGATCGGCGACATCGGCTATTAGCGTCTGCAAATCCTGAACGCAGTTGACGGCGCCAAAGTTCGATAGCACGCCGTCGAACACGTCGCCATCGGCGAACGAGGCGAGGTCTTCCATGGCGACGCAACGAAACTCGACACGCTCCTGGCAATTCGCCATCAGGGTCTTCCGGTGCGCCACCTGAATCATCTGCGCGGAGGGGTCGGTAGCCACTACCCTCACCCCGCTGCTGGCCAGCCGCACTGCATCCTCGCCCGTTCCGCATCCGAGCTCGAGAATACGCTGCGAGGGCCGAAAGACATGCTCCAAGCGCGACCAGACGATCTCGCGCAACGCTCTGCCGACTTTGGTGTCGGTAAAAGTTGCGTCATATGTGGCCGCCATGTCGTCAAACGCACAGCTGCGCAAATCTTCTTCCCCGAGGTCCAGTTGCGAAAGTCCCGCGCGCATGGTCGCTTACGCGGTGGCTGCCGATCGTTCGCTGGACGAGCGATATTTCGACTCGTTCCTCATTAATTCCTGCCAGCGGTGTTCGATCGCATCGGCGGCCCTCTCGTGTTCGGGGAGGAGCGGCGCTTCAGCAGTTTGCAATGCGACCTGATCGTGCAGCAGGTTGCGCACCGCGCGATAGAAATCCGACGTGTACGTACCCTGGAACATCATGTCCAAGTCATTGCTTTCCTGCCAATGCGTTTTGGCGCGGAGCTGCGCCTTCACCAGATCGTAGAATTTTGTGCCGGGCAGAGGATAGGAGACGCTGACGCCAATCTCATCGGGCTGGGCGGATGCCAGCAAATCCCGAGTGGCCAGGATGTCCTGAAGTTGCTCGTCGATGTATCCGAGTTGAATGAAAAAGCCGACGCGAATTCCCGCCGACTTGAGCCGGGCGCGCGCTGTCAGAATCTCCGACACGGTTGTGCCCTTGTTCATGGCATCCAAGATCTTTTGGCTACCGCTTTCCGCGCCGATCCACGCCTCTTTGCAACCGGCATCCCGCAGCGCGAGCGCCATTCGCTCGCTGATCAGGTCCGCTCTTGTTTGTATGCTGAATGGAATCTGCGCGTCCGCCGCACGGGTTGCAGCGGCAAATTGAGCGACCCAGTCGACGCGAAATCCGAAAATATCGTCCGCGAACCAAATATGATCTGGGCCAAACGCGCGTTTGAGATGCGCCATCTCTGCCGCAACTTCGAGCGGACTGCGCTGCAGATACTGATTTCCCCAGATGGGCTTGGAGCACCAGGTGCAGCGAAAGGAGCACCCGCGCGAGGCGGCCATGTTCAGGCTGAAGTAACCGTGGGCCTTCAGCCAGACGCTACGATAGCGATCCATGTCCACTAGGTCCCACGCCGCGAGCCCAGCGTCTTGAGCCAGGGCCAATCCCTTGGTGCCGCTCGCCTTGACCACTTTGCCGTCGTCCAGCGAGGCGACACCCGACAGTCCGCGAACTAAATCTGTGCACTCGGCGCTGAGTTGAGCATCAAGCCTCGGCAGCAGTTCGAGGAGCGTCACCAAGCCCTCCCCGACCAACGCCAGATCGGCGCCGGCGCGGAGGTAAGGTGCGGGCGCATCGCTGACATCGGGACCGGCCGCGATGACCCTCGCGCCAGAAAGTCGCGCCGAACCAATCATGTCGCAGGCTGCCCGGCGCATCGTGGCCAGGCACATTTTGCTCAAGAAATTGAAATTGTCCTCATAGAACAGGACCAGTTGGGGGGCATCGGCCTTGAGCAACCGGTCGTACTCTTCGATTCCCTCCGCGAGCATGGCGTCGAAAAAGGAAACCCGGTGGCCGGCCTCACGCAGCAGGGATACCACTTGCAAGGTGGCCAGCGGCGGGTACGGCTTGGCCCGAGCGATCTGTTTTTGGTCCAGCCGCAGAAAGTAAGAGTGGCAAACCAAAATAGAAAGCATCATTTCTCCGAGCGCACGCGGCAACGATAAAGAGCACGGTATATCGAGTGAGTGCCTAGGGCCCGGCTGAAGGTTTAACCGAGCGCCGGATTCTGGTATTTTCTTCGCGCGGCCTGCCACACAGAGGCCGTTGATCGGGAAAAAGCACAAAAAGACAGGAGTCGACCATGCCATTGACCAGGAAGCTTGCTGCAGAGTTCATTGGAACTTTTTGGCTGGTCCTCGGAGGCTGCGGAAGCGCAGTACTCGCAGCCGCTTTCCCTCACGTTGGAATAGGCCTGCTGGGCGTATCCCTGGCCTTTGGCCTGACGATCGTCGCCATGGCCTACACCATCGGCGACGTGTCGGGCTGTCATTTGAACCCCGCTGTGACTTTCGGGCTGGTGCTTGGCGGACGCCATCCGGCAAGGGAATTGCTGCCCTATTGGCTCGTGCAGGTCTTGGGAGGCATCGTGGCCGCCGGGATCCTCGTGTTCATCGCCTCCGGCAACGGCTCGGATCCTTTGGCCGGAGGTCTCGCCGCCAATGGTTTTGGCGATCATTCTCCTGGTCACTACAGCATGGCCGCGGGACTGGTATGCGAGGTCATCATGACGGCGATATTCCTGTTCGTCATCATGGGAGCTACCGATAAAAAAGCACCAACCGGTTTTGCGCCGCTCGCGATCGGCCTCACCCTCACCTTGATTCACCTGATCAGCATTCCGGTGACCAACACGTCGGTAAATCCCGCGCGCAGTACCGGTCCCGCGGTATTCGTTCAAGGCTGGGCACTGTCGCAGCTCTGGCTGTTCTGGCTGGCACCATTGCTGGGGGGTGCGATCGGAGCGCTGGTCTACCGCTTCATCACGCCGGGCAAGGGAGTCACCGAACCAGGTTACTAGACTGGTACGAGTTCGACGGTTCGCGCCCTGACTTTGGTGCCGTCGACGCGAATCTCGCCGACCGAAAGAGGCAGATTGAATCGCCGGGGTCCGCAACTCCCGGGGTTGACATACAAAATGCCGTCTCGCAGTTCAATCAGCGGCTTGTGTGAGTGGCCCGACACGATCACCTGCACGCCTGCGGCATGGGGCTCGATATCGAGTTGAGAGATGTCGTGGATGACGTAAATGAATACGCCGCCCACGCGAATCATCTCGGTTTGCGGCAAATGAGCGGCCCAACCTTGGCGGTCATTATTGCCTTTGACGGCGATCAGCGGCGCCAGAGTAGACAGCTCATCCAGAATCGCGGCTGACCCGATGTCACCGCCGTGAATGATGTAGTCGCAGCCGCCGGCAAATGCCCGCGCCTCAGGTCTCAGAAGGCCATGCGTGTCTGAGATAAGGCCGACTCGCAACGCATCCTTGGCGCTCATCGATATCTATTCTAATCACAAAAAAATTGCGGCGCGCCTTTACAGTGCGCGCCGCAATTCTTTCAGCCTTGCAGCAGGAAACTTAACGCTCCCAATGCCCCGGCTCGTGGTGCCAATGCGGTCCGCGTTGTTCCCAACGATCACCAACCCAGTGATATCCGTGGCGCTCACGAACCCAACGGCCCCCGACCCAAACGTGGTCGTGGCCCCGGTAATCCCAATATCCCGGCGCCCAAACGAAGCCCGCGCGGGGCGGCGGTACCGTCTCCACGCGTACAGGCGGCGGCGCGATATCAATATCAATGGCGACCCCGGCGGAGGCAATCGTCGGTACGGTCACGGCACTCGCGGCCATGCACAAACCCAAAAATATCGCCTTACGAGAAGCTTTCATTCATTACTCCTTCTTTGATGTCGTTCGGTCACCCGGCAACCAAACTTATTGCCTAAACGGCACCAGCATATATTCCGTTGACCACAGTGGGGCGTATGTAGGACGGCACCGCATTCGCGCCGCGATCCTTAAGCGGTAAGTCATTGAGAATCAGAGGAAAATGGCGTAACCGCCTCAGCCTTAAGAGTTGGTAATGTTTTCACGCTGCGAATCACCGGCAACTGCCACGCGACGCACGCCAAGAGCAACGCCGTGACTCCTGAAAAGCCCAATGCGGAGCGCAGCCCGACATGCTCGCCCAACCAGCCGCCGAGCAGGGCACCGGGTCCTGCCGGCAGAAGAATCAGCCAGCGCATCGTGCTGGTCATGCGGCCGAGCATGGGACCCGGCGTGACCGACTGACGCAGGGATAGGAAATTGATGAAAATGAAGATGGCGCCTACGCCGAACATCAACAGCATGGTTGCGTATGCAAAGATGCCGAGGGTATTGGCCGGCGCGATGGACAGCATCAGCCAACCCGTGCCGGAAATGGCAAACCCCAAGACAAATGTTGGGCCGGGCCCCAACCGCCTGACAACCCGATGCCCATTTGCGCTCGCAAACACTGTGCCTACACCTAAGGCAACGTAGCTGAATCCGACGCCGCGCTCCGACAGCTTTAGCTGATGGATCGCGAAAAGGATTTGCACCACGGTGGCGCACTGGCTGCACATTTGCCAAATTCCAACGCAAGAGGCCATCGTGACCAAGAGCTTGTGTCCCCGTACGAAATCCAAACCCTCGCGCATGGCGGCCCAAAACGGTGGATTGATTTTGCTGGGCGTTTCTTTAACCGGCACACCGCGAAGAATGAACGCCGACGTCAACAACAGACACGCATTTGCCAGGAGCGCGAAGGGGGCGCCCGTCAACTTGATCAATGCGCCCGCAGCGGCCGGTCCGGTTACTTCTGCCGTGGCCGAGGCCAGTGCATTCTTGGCGTGCGCTTCCACCAAGCGCGACCGCGGCACAATTTGGGTCAATACAATCTGGGCCGCGCTGCCGGCAGTGGTGTTCACCGCACCGATTAAAAACGCCACGAAGTACAGCCATGGCATCGAGAGCCAACCCAGCCACCAGGCGATGGGTACGGTGGCCACCCCAAGCGCGATCGACAGTTCACCGAAAATATACACCGGCAATTTTCTGATACGGTCGAGAACCACACCGGTGGGCAGAGAAAACAGCGCAAAGGGAATTAGTTCCATTGCGGTCAACAGGCCCATTTGCGTGGGCGCCGCGTGCATCAGCACGGCCGCGGTCAGCGGAACGGCGAGCAGGGTCACTTGTCCGCCGAACGAGGAAATCAGGATTGAGGTCCAAAGCCTGCGATAGGTTCTGTCGCGCAGCAGATCGGTTGGCGACAATGAGAATCGATTCAGCCACCTGATCGGCAGCAGCGCAACAAGGGTTCCTCTATTCACTTATCGAATATTTTACTCGAAGCGCTCAGTGACATGCAGTTTATCCGCACCTCTGGCGCGTCTGCTATGGTGTGTCGAGGGGGAACTCGCAATGAGAAATCGACTCGCAGTGAGAAGCATCGTGACGTTGCTGGCCGCCGCCGCTCTTGACCCGGCGTTCGCAGCTGATTTTCAACTGGCAAGCAGCGATATCGGGCCGGATAAGCCCTTGGCCCAAGAATTCGTCTTCAGCGGATTTGGTTGCATGGGTGGAAACCAATCGCCCGCGCTCCGCTGGAGCGGCGCACCCGCCGGAACGAAGAGCTACGCGGTCGCCTTGTTCGATCCCGATGCGATGCAGGGACGGGGATTCTGGCACTGGCTCATGGTGAACATCCCTGCCGGTACTACCTCGTTGAGCCGCGATGCCGGCAAAAATGATGGCTCGAGGTTGCCGGCCGGCGCCGCGCAGATCAGGAATGGCTTTCGTGTTACGGGATACAGCGGCTCATGCCCGCCTCCCACAGACGAGCCGCATGGCTATGTGATGACGGTCTACGCGCTGAGAGTGACTACCCTGAATGTGCCGGACGATGCCACCTCGCCGATGATGCTCGCTGCGATAGAGACCAACACCCTGGGCAAAGCCTCACTCACCTACCACTTCGGTCGCAAGCCGCGTTAGATCGCCGCCCTTCTCCTCGGGATCTTCCGTCTCGCCGAGGAAACCGCCGCTCTGGTGCGCCCACAGGCGCGCATACAGCCCCTTCTGCGCCAACAATGAATAATGATTGCCCTCTTCGACGATGCGTCCCTTGTCGAGGACGATCAATCGATCCATCGCGGCGATCGTCGACAAGCGATGCGCGATGGCCACGACCGTTTTGCCTTCCATCAACCGATAAAGACTTTGCTGAATCGCCGCCTCGACTTCGCTGTCAAGCGCGCTGGTTGCTTCATCCAGCAGCAGGATCGGCGCGTCCTTCAGCATCACCCGCGCGATGGCGATTCTCTGACGCTGGCCGCCGCTGAGCTTAACGCCGCGTTCGCCGACGTGAGCCGAGTATCCCGTTCTCAATTTCGGGTCGGTGAGCGTGACGATGAAGTCATGAGCTTCGGCGCGCTTTGCCGCGACGATCATGTCGGCGTCGCTGGCATCGGGGCGCCCATAGAGAATGTTCTCGCGCACTGAGCGGTGCAGCAAGGAG
>Ga0307474_10000749_pt1 | contig 23389 bp, 18 predicted proteins | sample atmos_gasesECM1C_2_FD_203312 | JGI IMG/M metagenome (GOLD analysis project Ga0307474, IMG submission 203312) | Hardwood forest soil microbial communities from Morgan-Monroe State Forest, Indiana, United States - atmos_gasesECM1C_05 | ecosystem: Environmental > Terrestrial > Soil > Temperate... | reverse complement strand
CAACCGAGTACCCATTTGCCCTTGGAGAAGTCGTACTGTTTAACGATCCTCGCGGGATCCCCCGAGACGACGGAATACGGAGGAATGCTACGCGTCACCACCGAATTCGCTCCCACCACGGAATGTCGTCCGATGACCAGTTCACCTTGCTGGCAAACAATCGTGGCGCCGAAACCAATCCAGCACTCTTCTTCGATCCGGATAGTCCCGCCTCCCGCTTGTGGTCCGCCGACTGCGGAATCTGCTCCCCCTTCCACATCGCCGCCATGATCGATCATTAGCACCGAAGGACCAAATATCGCATTCCGCATGATGTGAATGCGATTTCGTGCCGAAACGACGACCCGCCGTTGTAGCCCGCAGCCGTCCTCCAGAATCAGAATCGGTGAATCTGTGCCAGGAGCTGCGCACACGTCCAGCAAGACATCCCGGCCAAAGCCTACGCCTTCTCCGACGCTTATGTACCGTGCGGCGGATCGGGTTACATGCAAGGAGTAGTGTGTCCATGTCCTCTTGCCGAACGAAACGAACGGATAGGTTTGCCCCAGCCACACCGTACGCAGTTTGTTAGCTATCCGCGTTAACCACCACACAGGATCTTCCATCGTTCCTTGGCGGCTTGTATAACCGATTGGTCTAGGGTCTTGCCCCAAGCGATTTTCTGCCATGCCCTTCACCTCGAAATCTGCGGGGTCAACTCCGGCATGCCCGCGGATCTTCTGGCATTAACCGTGCTTGTGACCGATTTCTGCACTGCCCGGGCCGGATTCCCGACAAGCGATGAATTCGCCGGGAAGCTTCGGGTGACTACAGCGCCAGGGGCGACCACGCAATTCGCTCCCAACACCACTTCACCCTTGTTGCTGCACAATATGGCGGCCCTCGGCCCGATCCTACAACCTTCACCGAGCCGAATTATCCCACCCGGAGTAGTACCCTGCAGGCTGATCGGACTGCTCACATCTTCATAAGCATGGGAGTGGTCCATGACCAGAACGTCGGATTCAAGCACCACGTCGCGCTCAAAGTGAATAAAATTCCCGGCGGTTATTGTGCACCGCGGCCCGATCCGGCAATCGTCCTCGAGGACGATCTTCACCTCGCGGTCTCGTTCGATGTCGAGTTTGGACCATGTGTGAAACCAGGCGTGCTTCCCGATCTCGACGCGATTCCCCAGCCGAATGTACGGCGCGAGACTTCGCGAAATCTCACTCGCATAGTGCAGCGACAGCTTGCGCCCTACGCCCGCAAACGGGTAGGTTACGGCCACTAAAAAACTGTACAGTTTCGTCAGGACCAGTGAAACAAACCCCTCATGGTCTGCGACGCCAGCGTAGAGATGATGTGAAGACCTAAGCATATTTGTCAGTCAGAAGCCTTTTCCTTCTGAAAAATCGCATGGATGGATTCCCCTCCTCCTACGATCGGGGCCATCGCGAGCAGACCACGCAAAAAGGTCACGCGTACCACCTTTCGCGCCGCCCTCCAGGGAATACTAGCCTCTCCTCGGTATGCCACGGGTGTTCGCCGGATCCCCATCGCGCCAAAAACATCATCCCAAACGTAGCGTAGGCTAGTCCCCACTGCAGGATTCCGCCGCGTTTCGAGCGATACATCCCGCAGTCCAACCGACTCGGCAAGATATTTGAGAGATGCGGGCGAGTAGTGGAAAAGGTGGCGTGGTAGCTCTAGCCCATGCCAGTAAGTCCCGAAAACCTTCCCCTCCGCCGAGTCTATGTTGGGCACCTGAACATAGAAGATGCCGCCTGGCCTCAGCCATTCGCGTACTTTAGCCAAGACCCGTCGAGGCTCGTAGAGGTGCTCGAGCACGTCAAAACAGGTAATGACATCGAAAGATGCAGCAGGGAAAGGTGCTTCCGTAATATCTCCCACAAAAACATGGGCCCCGGTTCTGGCCTCGGCTCGTCTCGCGCACTCGGCGGACATCTCGATTCCGTATCGCTCCCACGATTCGCCCTTGAGTGACTCGAGGAACGCTCCCGAGCTGCAGCCCAGATCAAGGACGGCACCACTCTGCTTGTACTGAGTTAGTTTCTTCCCGTGGGCCTCCCATCGATGAGGGGAAGTTTCCCCCGCCTGGGAAATGAGCCGGTGGTAAGCGTCGGTATAGTGACGATGCATTTCCTCCGGAAGAGGAGCATTGCTCAACCACACGAGCGAGCAACCCGAGCAACGAACAAGCAAGTAACGCTCCGGCCGCCCGTGAAACCTGTCCCGTGCCCCGAGCCATTTTTTTGCCCCCGGACGACCGCACAATGGGCACGTTGCGATGCAGCTTTCGGACGCGGCTGGCTCGTCCGGCCGTGTAGCCTGATCGACCCCAGAATTTGATGGCGAAGACAAATGCATTAGCATCCTTAGATCAAGACTTCCGTCTCAAGATTTGTATGGGAACGTCGTGTCGCTATGGCCTGACCAGGATCGTTTCTTAGTCTAAGATGCACCCTAGCGCGCTTCAAAAAGGTTGGTACCTGCTTGCCTCTCTCGTCTTGTCGAACAGCACATCAATCGTCTTTTCGTAGGACGCGGGCTGCAGGTCGGCGGGGACAGGCTCCGCTCGGACCCTAGCTCGCCTCGCTTCAAGGGTTGCCACAGAAATGCCCGCGAGCAACGACGCGAAACACACAAACAAGTGAACCGAAAAATAAATTCCAAAGGATGCTACGACCGTAGTGAACAGGGCGGAAGCGATGCACCAGAGAAACCACTCCTGTTTGCGATCTCCCTGCACACGCTTCCTTGCGATCCCGATCGCGCCAAAGCTCTGCTTATAAATTCCAATATAGATCAGCAAGGTCAAGAGACCACCCCTCAAACCGGTCAGGATAAACTGGTTGCAAACATCAAACATCACAAATCCCCAGTCGCCGTAGGTTTTCGACCCAAGCAGCCACCAGTCAGCGAAATGACGGATGCAATTATCCACGAGCATGTAGCGATGGTAACTGGATGAGCCACCCGTCAGATCAATCTTCTCGATCAGGGACCAAACCGGCCCATGCATGACCAAATGTAATCCCAGTAAGATTCCTATAAGCCCCCAGCGCGCCAGTCGCATCCGCCGGCGCAGAGGCCAAAAGCCGAGCCCCAAGAGGCTCGTGCCATAGGCCAACCACGAAGTGCTTGCGTAGGTCGCGAACACCATGGCAGTCGCGCCGGCAAGTCCCGCGCACGCGGCTATCCGGGACGATCTTCCTTCCGACCACAGCCCGACAAACAAGGGGATCAGAATGCCGGCCAGAGCGCCGGCCCAGAGATTACCCATCGCTCCTTCCGACCGAATGTGTCCCTCTCTGAGCGTGGGCGGGTTTGCACCGAAGGTGCTGAACACATTCATATACGTGAACTGTTCGCTGACCATGAAGGCACCCTGGATGACGCAAACTATGGCCAGTGCCTTGATCGAGCGTTGAACGGTCGCGCGGTCGGGAATCAAGAATCTCACCCCCAAGTAGCCACCCAGACTTACGACCAAATCCCCTGCACTCTTGATTACTGCTTGCATCTGCATCCAGGCGAGAGAAAAGATAATGAAGGCTGACAAAGACCAGAGCACAACTAGTACATCGAGGGTATTGAATCCCCCGGCAAACCTCCCCTTCCCGCGGAATGCGGCCATCCGGGCCAACACGGTCAAGATCAGGACTTGGTGCATCAGAAGGTGCACGTTTCCGACCACCAGTACTTGTCCAAGCGGGATTGTCAAGAAAGCAACGAGAAACGGCGTGATCGCCTTATTGCGCGGAAGAAGCAGAATCAACACGATGGCGATAACCATCCCGCCCGCCACGAGCGGATGCAGTACGGTGCCTGCCGCGCCGCCTCCAAATTGAAAGTTTTTGGGTTGCATAACGTTCTGGTGTCAATGTCTACGGCGTCTTAAACCGTATCATCGCACTGTGGGATTGGGTAGGGAATTTCCTAAACCGGCGTTCGGGAGTCGGAGGGATCTGACTGCAGCTGACAATCGGAAGATCGAGCGAAGCGGAGTAAGGGATTGTGCACCTACCCGCGTGAACCCAAGAGGAAACCCTCTCCTGGGACCGCGGAAGTCACACAATCCCTCTCTCAATTACTGAACCGAGGCCGCCAGACCTGTCGGAGGAGCTGGAGCCCCGCTCCCGCCCCCCGCGTACTCGTAAGCTCCTCTGTCCGTCGTGAACGCTCTTCCGTTGACATCCACTGTGAACGGAGCGCCGAGAGCGAGACGGTTGTTCTCGTCGTTGTTGTCCGAAGCAAGATTGAAGTTATTCGTTGTCCAACTCACGAACGGATCCGGCCCCGAGCTGTCGCACACATTCCCAGTTCCAGAAGGACAAGAGGAACCAGAGGCTATGAACGAGTTATGATTTTGGTTGTAGCTGCCGCCCGATCCCACGTTGAACGAGATGCCCCCGTGCGTGATGCCGTACCACAGGTTGTTCTCGACGGTATAACTTCCGGTGTTCTCATTGTTGATGCCGCTCGCATCGCCTGCATTGATAATCGTGTTCTGAGAAAAGGTGAAATTGTTACAGTTCGATCCCGAATTGATGCAGGCGATCAGACCGTCCGAAAGCCAGCCGAGGCTTAATGAGCCCCCGGTGTAAGTGGTCGAGTTGAAGATGACATTGTTGTAGAATAGCCATCCGGTGTGGGTGTTGTCCGGGTAGGCAAACGTCCAAACCGCCGTCCCCGTGATGTCTCGATAGACGTTGTTCGCTTCGACTCCGTTGCTGTCGGTGTTTCCGCAATAAGAGTACTGCCCGTGCGTTCCATCTGAGGTAGGTCCTTGGATCTCAGTACCCCAAAAGTAGGAGTACTCCACCGTTCGCTGGTTGCAGCCGTACTGGAAATAAACTGCCCCCGTGTTGTGACCGTAGATGTGATCATAGGTTGAGGGAGAACTTCCTCCAGCAAATACGAAATTGTCCTCATTCGCACTGGGATTAGAATTACCAAGAAATTCCACGTATTTGAACGTGAATGGGCCAGAACTGACGCTGACTACCCCAATACAATTTGCAGTGCACGACGTATCGTCAATCTTTATGCCGCAATCGATTGGTGTTGGAGGCGCTCCAGCAATCGTCGATCCCGGTGCTCCGCCGCAGCCTGGAGCGGTCTGCTTTCCGTTACCATTAAGGATGAAATACGGCGCGCTTACGTTGAACACTCTGTGGAACACGGCCTGCGCCGATCCCATCGTGCTCGTGTTCCAGCCGGTCGAAGTGCAGTTGTCGTAGCTCTGCGCCTTGCGAATCTCCACAGTCGTCGTTCCTGAAGCCGCGGTGTTGAAGGTGAATCCCGGATAAGCCCCATCCGCTAGATAGTAAATATCGCCTCGGACTAAGGAGCTCGGAATCCCCGCGTATGCGTTGTTCCAGTCGGCCCCAGTCTTAGAGCCGGATCCTGACGGAGCCACGGTGTGGCAAGCGGCAAAGGCTGAAGAACTTGAGCCAAGAAAGAGGGCTAAGACGACGAGAACTGCGTTGAGAAACCACTGCGCTTGCGACGGCAAAAACTTTCTTTCGTTCGAGGACACCATGTCCGATTCTCCGATTCGGGATGCAAAAATTTGCAGCCTGCTCGAAACCGAGGGGGAGGCTACTGGTGTCAGTGTAGCGAGGACCACCGGAAAACGAACAGGTGCCGAAAGGCCCACGACTTCTCATGGTCGAAAATCACGGTCGGGACGTCAGTTAGTGCAACTTGTCGCAAGTCTTTCACTTTTATAAATCTCTAACGTATTGATCCCATTAGGCTTAACTCTTTACTCGGTTGTTCTGGAGCTTGGTTCTCTTTCCAACACACCATGGTGCGGCCGAAGATCGTAAACTTTCTGGCCCTTCCAATTCTGTGAAAGGGAGTTTTCCACAGAGACGCCAGCTGTGCACGGTTCCATTCCGCCGATTCGATGAATGCCCGCCCTCGACACTCTTCTGTCAGCTCGCGAAGGATATAGCCGACCAGCAACGGGTTCACTCCCTTACCGCGATATTGAGGGAATACATGGAAGTTGAACAGATGTATATCGTCCGGTCCAAAGGGGAAGTAGTGGGGCTCAACTGTGTGCCCCCGAAGAGTCCAGCCGTAGCCTGCCAGCCGGCCTCCCGCCTTGATTAGCCACAGTGATGCCCCTTGCTCGAAGCGCTCCTTGATGTTTCGCGCAGCCAGTTGAGGATTCCAGAAACTCGTGATCTCGTGCAGGTCCTGCTCGCTGAGATGGCTCTGATTTATGTGCCGTTCGACCTTCAGTGAACTCGGCAAATCTGCCGTCCGAGAGCTCGGCGCGGAGAGGTCACAATAAAAGAGGACCATGCGGCTTGAAAACAACGCCCGTTTTGCCGCCACACCGCCACGGCGAACTGTCGCCCCGAACCCGTGGCGTGAGTAATACGCGGCCAGACGAGAGATTGACTCGAACATTGCCATATTGACGCCTGCCAGTCTGCCCCTCACGAGTTGCTCGGAACGCTTCCGGCGAGAAGCTCCCGCAGGCAGGCACCGCTAACCTGTTTCTGTATGATGCCTTGCACTCTTCGCTTCGGGCGCGCCAGGCCCGCAAGCACGGCGACTGCGTAACGAAGTAGGTGGCGCGAAATCATGATGCTTCGAATTCCCAAGACGCCCCAGAAGCCGTGATGTTTGCGCCAATAGTATAAGACGGACCGCTGTTGGGCGACGGCAAAGCGCACAGGATACGGCGCCGTGATCTTACCGCGATCATGAATTGCTTGGGCACCGGGGAAGAAGACTACTTGCCATCCCGCCTTCCATGAGCGCCGGCACCAATCCACATCATCGCCATACATGAACAGGTTTTCATCAAGCAGGCCAACCTCGTTCAAGGTTTCACGGCGGATCATCGAGAAGCACCCCACTAGGACGTCCACGGGCAGGGTTCGGTCATGGGGAAAGTAGAACATGTGTTCCCCAGCAAAGAATCGGGACTTCTTGAACGCAGGTGCTAAGCCGCTTGCTGAACAGAAATTGTTCCACAGCGTCGGAAATCGCCGGCAGGTACTCTGCAGCGTCATGTCCGGGTTCAGGACGCGCGGGCCAACATTTCCGACCTTGGGATTCTGATCGAGGAAATCCACCAGAGCATCCAGACACTCAGGAAACACAATTACGTCCGGGTTCACGAGGGCAATATAGCGGCCCTGGCACTGGCGGATGGCCACGTTGTTGCCCTTCGCGAAGCCGAGATTCTCGTAGCTCCTGATAAGTTTGACATAGGGAAATCGCGCTTCGATCATCTCCGCGGAGCCGTCAGCAGAGGCATTGTCGACCACTATGACTTCCATGCTGCGGCGTGGCGGGGCTGCGGCCAGACTGTCTAGGCACAGTTCCAGATAGTGCTTCGCGTTCCAGCCGACGATAATAACCGAAATATCCATAAACGTAGAGGAAACGAAGAAATAATGGTCGTTGATGTCAAACTTAGGCGTTCAAGGTAACTTTAGAGGGGATTGCCTCACTCCTTCGGTCAACGCGTCAACGTGAGGGCGCCACCGAGGTGTGCATTGCCCAGGCTGCGTACCACTCGGTGCACCGCCAGAGTTGCCTTTACGATCACAGAGGAGACAATGCTGTCGCACGCCACCAGTGGGGTAAGTTGAGATACGTCGATGCCTGATATTCCGCTCTTGAAATGGTACACTCCGGGGTTTCGCTTAGGGTCGATGCCTCCCAAGTCGTACGCCTTAAAGCCATTTTCCTTGAGCCATTGGATCATGCTCCACTGCAGCAGATAAGCACCTTTTGAATTTAGCCCTTCGTCGCTGGTCGCCCCGAGCAGATAAATCGCCGAATCCCCCATTGCCGAGGCGACCAGTCCCGCGACTGGGATGCCATCTTGCTCACAGATCAAGATCCGCATGCGATGGTTCTCTGGGAGATCTTCTTGTATGCGTCCGAACTCCTCAATGTCCACCGTGCTTTCGAATGCTTTCCTTTTCTGCATCTGATGGTACATCCGGCAAAAGCGTCGGTATTCATCGGCCCCATTGCCGGCAATGACCTTCAACCCGTTCTTCTCCGACCGAGTGAGCTGGTTCCTCCATTTCTTGTCAAGATTCCTCCGCAATTCCTCGATCGTAGGTGCGAGATCGAGAACGAATGTTCTGTACGAATTGGAGGTGGCCCGAGGATCTGACGTGAACTGAGAGAAGGCGGATTGAAATAGTGCGGATCGCGGCGACCCAACAAAGGAGTTTGGCAGGACCTGCAGCAAGAGTCCGCGCCTATAGACGTATTCCTCTTTCAGGGAGCGAGCTAGACCCAGGGCTGCATCGGCGTCAAGCGGCCTTCCACGTCGGTGACAAACAGGCCCCCACCGCAGATACGCCATGCCGAAGTTGAATCTTGTCGGACGAATAATCCTGATTTGCGCCATCCCTAGGACTTCACCGTCTCGCTTCAAAACCAAATGGCTGAGGTTTTTTCTTCCCCAGCGAACCGTGCCGTACGACCACGTCTGATAGAAGTTGGCATCGCAGAAGAGATCGAGCATCGCCGACCATTCAGCAGGCGTTGCGCGATCCACTTCGATTTGGAAATCGAGCTCCGGCATCAATCTAATTGTCCTCACTGTAAATATCTGCGCCTTTCTCAGAATGGGCAACAGAATGTAACTGGCCTGACCTCTTTTGGACCAGACATCCTGGCCGACGCCGCCCTGCATCGGAATTGCGGAATAGGTCATTCCTGATTGCGCGGAGCCGAGGAAGGATTTCAATCTCCGAAAAGAAAGCGGCATTAGTACCAGCCTTGATGCTGACCCTATCAAGATGCGACGGGGAGCGCAATGAGTTGGCACTGCCCTCGGCGAGGAAGACCGCCTGGTATCCGGAACGACGAAGGTGCGCCGCTAGATCGGTTGTAAGGTCAGCTGACGAACCGTAGGGCACGCTGAACGACCTTACTTTCTTCCCAGAGATAGCCTCTAGCTCCGCCTTGTTCCTGTCTATCTCCCCGCCAAGTTCCCCAGTCGACAAGGTCCTGCAGTTTGCGTGAGTGTAGGTATGGTTGCCTATCTCAATCTTAAAATCAGCCAGCTCGCGAAGCTGTTGACTGCTCAGGTAAAGACCGGCCTCAGCTGCCAGGTCACCTTCACTGATCCTAGCCAATTCAACTAGGGCGCTACGGAAGGCCTCCCTGCCTCGGAGAGACGTCCGAGGAAGAAAATGGGAGAAGACCTGTGTCAACGAGCGAACCTCGAGGTCTCTGGTGCCGCTGACAGATCGAATCGCAGCGTTGACTGTGTCAAGTCCGAGCACGTTTGTAACGTAGCAGAGAAGGTTTTCCAGGGCTAGTTGGCGGTTGTCGAGACATCCGCTATTGACGAAGAAAACCGCCGGCACACCAAACTGCGAGCAGAGCGGAGCAGCAAATTCGCTGACTGATGAATAGGCATCGTCGAAAGTCACCAGCACTGGCCGAGTTGGCAGCCCCCTACCATCGGAATTCGTAATAACATCTTGCAAGCTGACGGGGGTGTAGTGTCTCGTGACAAACCTGAGCGCAGCCTCGAATTGTTTGCGAGTCACGGTGACGCCCAGTCCCTTGGTAAACGACGATTCCGCATCTGAGATATCATGGAAAAGCACGCAACGTAGAGAGTAGCTTGGACCGAGAAAGCGAGCCATGCTGAAGGATCGGGGACTGTACCACAGGGTTCCCGCGACGAGACTCAAAGCAGTCCGTCGACCAATGTCTTTTGTAGTCATTGTGAAAAGCAATGAAATGCTCGAACGAAGAACGGTTCCGGGCAGTTTCTGTCTATCGCCCGTAGTTCTGGACTTTCTAGTTCAGCGTCACTTTTTCGCCGTCGAAAAACATGCGATGCCACAATTCCAAGGCGACCAGTGAAAAGATCTCTTTGGAGTAGGTACCGGAATCGCTGTTGGAACCAATAAGCTTTTCAATGGCGGTCTTCTTAAAGTATCCTCGCTCGATCGTCTTTCGGTCGGTCAGAATGTCGCGAACCTGATCCTTGAAATTGTTTCGCAGCCAAAATTCGTATGGAACGGGAAAACCAGCCTTTTTTCGTTTCAGGATGCTCGTTGGTACCCGCTTGGATAAAGCTTTCTTCCAAATGTACTTCAAAGCGAATCTCTTCAGCTTGAAGCTCGCCGGCAGGGACGCGGCAAATTCGAGGAGTCGATGATCCAGCAAAGGTACGCGTAGTTCCAGGGAGTTCGCCATGGTCATCTTGTCAGCTTTGACAAGCAAATCATCCGGCAGCCAGGTCTTAGTGTCGATGTAGAGCATCTGGTCGAGCACCCCCAGGTTCTCCATCTTTGAAAATAGCCGGCGCACCGGCTCAATCGTATATTCCTTGTCGATCGACTTCATAAAATCGCTTGAGTACAGTTCGCCAATTCCGTTTCCGGCGTACCGGTACGGAGTTGAGGTGCGACTGTAGTAATAATCAGGAAACGTTGCGTTCATTAGCGGAGCGTACTTGGCCACCTTCCCAGAGTGCACCAGGGAATTGATATGGGCAAGCCCCCAGGAAGCCGCGCCATTGCCAGCTGGCCAAACCTGTTTTAGACGTTCCAGCCAAGCCATATTCCGGTAGTTGTCATAACCGGCGAACGCCTCGTCCCCACCCTCGCCTGAAAGCAGAACTTTCACGTGATTTCTTGCAAGCTTTGACACGTAATACAGGGCAACGGCCGGCGGCTCACAAACGGGCTCTTCCATGTGCCAGACATATTTAGGAAGAAACGCGATAAAATCTTCGGCCGTGATCGTCATCTCATGGTGCCGGCTGCCAAACGCCTCGGAAGCCAAGCGGGCATAAGGTCGTTCATCGGCAAATCCGGCATCAGAAAAGCCCACCGTGAAGGTGCTGATTTGCTTGTCCGTTCGCTCCGCAGCACAACTCAGTACCGCAGTCGAATCCACGCCGCCGCTTAACAGAATGCCTACCGGCACGTCCGCGATCATATGCAGTTCGACCGCTTCCGCCAACAAGTTGGCCAATTCCCTTTCCGCCTCGCCAATGCTCAAACTTTCAGCCGGCTTCCGGAAGCTAAGATCCCAGTATTGTCTTATTTTCGTTTTGCCATTCTTAGCCACCAGATAGTGCCCCGGCGCGAGCTTACTAATCTCTCTGAGCATCGTTTCCTCTCCCGGAACGTAGAGGAAAGTCAAAAAGCGGTCGACAATTTCGGGGGCAAGATTTCGGCGGATCGCAGGATCGGCAAGAATCGCTTTGATCTCCGAAGCAAAAACGATTCCCCGGTCGTTCAGCGCATAATAAAGCGGTTTTATTCCAACCCGGTCCCGGGCCAGAAAGAGTTCCTTCGTGTTTTCGTTCCACAACGCGAAGGCGAACATTCCCCGCAATTTCTCTACACACTGCGGACCGAGCTCTTCATAAAGATGCACAATCACTTCGGTATCGGACTGCGTCTTGAGAGTGTGGCCTTTCGCCAGCAGAAACGTTCGCAGTTCGCGATAGTTGTAAATTTCTCCGTTGAAAACGATCCAGATTGTACCGTCTTCGTTAGACAATGGCTGGTGGCCGCTGTTCAAGTCGATAATCGAGAGCCGAGCATGACCGAATCCCACTTGCGGCGAAAGATAAATCCCCTGATCGTCCGGTCCGCGGTGACGGATTGTATCCAGCATGCTTCGAATGAGCGGAGCGCTGACTTTCGCATTCCGATCAAACTCGAGTTTTCCGCAGATTCCGCACATATCAGTTCGACCGTTCTTTCCTACTGACCAGTCATTTCCAAATGGTGTTCAGTCCGCAAAGGCGCCTGAGCTGCTGCGTGCGCAAATACTTGATCAGTTGTTTGTCATTCACACGCGGCATACGGACGCAATAGCCTTTCAGAAAACCGTAGGCAATTGCAGCTGAACCAGCAACGTAGGGCTTTTTAACCAGCCTCGACACGCAACTCGCGACGACAAATAGGGGTGAGTACCCCGAGACGTAGCACGCTACACCGTGCTTTATCCTGTCGCGTAACAAACCTTCGGCGGTCCCAGTCAGGCGATGATGAGCTATTTTGAGCTCGCCGAAGCTATAGGTCTTCCAACCCAGCATGTTGGCCTTTACTTCGTCGATCGTGTCCCAGCCAGGCGCTCGCCACAAGCCGCCAATCGCTTCCCAACAGGCCCGCTTATAGATTTTGGTCGCACCTCTGACATGAAACTTTGGATTGGCTTCGACTTTCTGCACTCCTCCAAGTTCGTGATAAATGTCTCCTCCACCGATGCCAAGTTTGGGGTCGCTCTCAAAATGTGCGAAGCACTTTGCAAAATAGGTCGGCTGCAAGCTCAGGTCGCCATCGAGCTTGACAATAAAATCCCAATCACGGTACCGAAGAGCCTTAAAGCCATCATAAAACGCCTCCACCACTCCGCCACCCGACTTGCGAAAACCTCTGTTCTCTCGGTGAACAACGCGTATCCATGGGTATTGAGAGGCATAGCGATCAATAATCTCGCCCGTCCGGTCGGTCGACCCGTCATTGACGATCACCCACTCCGCAGGCTGTACTGTCTGGGCCTGCACGGACGCGATGGTAGCTTCAATAAACTTCTCTTCATCGCGGATCGGCGTGACAATTACGTATCGGCTCATTGTTTCTTCAACTATAGCGCTTTGCCGCGAAGCCGGTGTGGATACTTCAGCTCCGTCTTGAGTTTGGGGATACCGTGTCATAATGTGATGGCTGACTTCGTTACTAGCGGACGCAGATCCCGCGCGTTAATAAGACCGTTTTTCTTCTCTTCATGATCAAGCGGAGGAAACCCATTACGCATAGGCCGAGTATGATTAATCCGCACCCACACAGAATCACTATCAGCTGTGACATCTCGTCTTTGTAGTAATACTTAGTGACCGCTCGTCCCGCGCGATATTTTGATAACGTTATGTCACGAAAGTCCGAGACCATTCTGAGTAGATAAACGCGAGGAGAACTCTTCGAAATGTCGACGGAAGCCAGGTCAAGATCATTCTTGTACCGGATTAGAACCCTCCGAGACTCCCCTGCCGGAATAGCTACACTCAGATGAAGATATCCGTCGTTTAACTGAAAAGGAACAGGTCGATCCTCTACACTCACCGAAGCTATCGTGGAAGAATCGGATTCCGGCTTCTGGATGTAGAAAACTGAATTTCCTCTGGAAGTGTTCTCCAGGTCCAGGGTGCCGGAAAATGCAAGCACGTCGTAGTTCGTGTCGTCCCTCAGCCGAACCAGGTAGAGGTGCTTCGCCATGTCTCCCAGACTGCGCCAGCGGGTGTCTGGTTCGATTCGATTAACGTCATCTGCTAATCCATCAAAAGCGCCGATGCCGCTGGCGAACAGGTCATGGTGGCCGTAGAAGAAGATGGGATTGTCGAGGAATTCGTTGATCCCAATGAAGCCAGTCGGATTCGGGAACGCCGCACCAAAGCGGGCAACGCTCGGAAAATCTCCGAACGATAATGTTACCGGTCGCAATGGAAAGAGTGGAGACGCTGGGCGCACACGGTCCATCGGAACGCTTAGGGAGTTTACCGTGGCGGCGAAATTATAGGTCTTCAGCTGTTCCAGAATGCCTTCCGAACCGATATTGTGAGGAAAAACAAAGACCTTATCGTAGGGAACCCCGGTCAGCGCCTGGAATTTATCCATTCTCGCCAAAGACTGTCCCAGAGCCGCAATCTGCGCACTGAGAGACTTGCTGGCATAGGTATCGAACTCTTTGTGATCGTGGTTGTCCCCATGGACGCAGATCGAAAACCTCTCCGGATGACTGCGGAAAAGCGCGACCACCGCCGGTTCGCTGCGATCGTAATTCCACGGGATGAAAGCGATGGTGGTATGGAAATTATGCTTTTCCATTTGCACGAGAAGATCGTTGTAATCTAAATATCCATACGGCTCACGCAGCCACGGGTCATCAATCGTAAAGTTGGCGTAATGATGAATCGCATGCCAGCCGCGATCGCCGGCGCAATATTTTGTAAAGATCATTACGGATGCAACTTCCGCAAACGCGGTTTCTGTATCTTCGGGAATTCGTTCAATTCGGCTAGGTTGAGGTTGCCTTTTGCAAAGCAGAAAAACCTTCTGCTGGTCGATGCCTGTTTCAATGAACACCGGTACTGCCTGGTGACCATTTGTTACCGATATTATTTGTTGAGCGCTGCTGTGCTCTGCTGAAGCGAAGTAGATTGCCTCATCGCCCGGAAATGTAATTTTAAGCCCGCTGAGCTGTTCGGTGACACCGGCCACCGTACCTACTAAATAATGAAGGCCGGTACCTGTTAAACGTTTTGTTCCGACAGTTGCACCGCCAGACCATATGCCAAGGAGCCTGGGATCGGTATCTGCCGCCACCCCCAGAATAAGTAAGGGCACACCGCCTCCGACTTTACGGCGGAGGGTGTGCAAAACTGCCTTCTGGTTGACTGTGGCTAGAGCATTTGCTTCAATCGCAATTGCCACGGCTTGGTCGAGTTGGGCGGGATCTAGTAGCTTGTACGCATTGTTTCCGTCACAGAGCGTAACAATCCTGAGGTTCAATCCGTAGAATTGAGTCGCAAGTTCCAGTTCGTGTTGCTCCGAAGACGAAGCTCTGGAGCACCGGATCAACACCATGTCCGCCGAATAGCACCACAGGGACGAGATTAACACCAACGACAAAACGGCGCATGCCGTGCGGAGATGGTGACTTCCTCGTCGGCAAAATCGCGCTGGCGCATCTTCTTTCAAGCTTCTCTCAAACATAAGAGATGTCCGCCCAGAGGCCGCCGCTCGGCTGCCACGAAAGACTCCGAACTCGAGACCAAGCATCGTCATAATCAAGATTACAGGGTGCACTTAAGTTTTGCGACGTCAGGATGCAGAGTCAGACTGCAAGGCAGTCTGATAAGCGAGAAGGAGTTGGTCTTTTTCCATTTCCCAGTTCAGTTTCTCCGCAATGCGTCTTCGCCCACATTCTCCAAGTTCTTTGCGGAGAGCTTCGGAGTCGAGCAGTTTAGTGACGTGAATGGCGAAATCCTCTGGGTCGTTAGGACGTGCGTACAAGGCCGCGCTTCCAGCGGAACGGCGACCCTCAGTAAGGTCATACTGGACGATCGGGACGCCGTAAGACATGTAATGGAGTATCTTGTTCATTGTCGACATGTCGTTCATAGGGGTCGCAGGATCAGGGGCCACGGCTATGTCTGCCGTTGACAAGTACATTTCAAGGGCTTCATCGGAAATGCGCCCCGTAAAAACCAGGCTGTCATCCAGGCCCATTTGGGATGCGAGTACCCGGAGCCTTGCAGTTTCGGTTCCAGAGCCGATCAACACAAAAAATGCGTCCTGACGGTGATGACGGTTCACAAGCGACTCGATCGATTGAAGCAGAAGGTCGACTCCGTCTTGGGTCTCCATAATTCCTAGGTAAACAACCAGATGCGCTTTCCCATGTTTGAGGGCAAGATCTGGAGATCGTCTTCGGACTTTGCGCAAATCTAGGCAGCTGCGAACAATGAAAACTCGGTCGGGCGAGATGCGTCCCCGTTTTATGGCAAGATCACGATAGGATTCATTCGTCGCAATGGAAACATTGGCACAACGGAATGTCAGTCGTTCAGCGAAACAGACGAGCCAATAAAGAAGTCCTCGTTTACCGAACTTCGCTTCAAACAGTTCTGGGCAGACGTCATGGTGATCGAACACAAACCGGACTCCAAAAAGCTTGAAAAATGCACCGATAGGAAAAAGGACGTCGGGTGGGTTGCAAGCCTGCAGCACACGGAAGCGAGTGCGTCGATAAACCTTGAGCGCAAGAAAGAACTGAGCTGCGATGGCCCAGGAATATTCCAGGAAATACTGCCACGAACTGGAGGCCTCCCAGGTTCGATGGCGATAGATATCAATTCCATCAATCCTCTCGTAGCTTGCGTTCAAACCGAGAGCTTTCGGGCAAATGATGGAAACGTGATATCCGTTTTCAGTCAATGCACGCGCTTCTTGCCAGACACGGCGGTCATACGGTGCCGGCAGGTTCTCCACCAGAATGCATACACTGGGCGGGAGTGTGTCTACCACATCGCTTCTCATCGCTTTGCCTTCTGCCGTTCTGTCGAGGACTGATTCTTGGATTGTCACAATGAATCCTCACATACGAGAGAAGAACCTGCGGAGACCTCTGAATATTCGTCAGCGTATCGGTTAACACTCTCAGTTTTCCGCGGTTTCTTGAAATTAACGAGGTCAATCACAATCTGCTCAGGTCGAAGGTACGCGGCCAACTCGGCAGTCGTTACAGACTTGGTGCCAATCACCACGACTTCCGCTGTTTCCAATACGCTTTTCAGGTCAGGAGTCAAAAGCATTCCGATGTGCGGAATTGTGTCCTCGATAAAGTGCCGATTTGATCCAACCAATCGGCCAAGGGATACTTGAGGATCCCAGATTCGCATTCGTAGCCCTTCTCCCAAGAGCTTCTTTGTTAGCTGAACGTGCGGACTCTCCCTCAAATCGTCAGTTCCCGCCTTGAAGCTGAGACCCAACAATCCCACATTCTTCTTCTTTGTATTCAAGATGAGATCTGCCGCACGGTTAACATGCTCATTGTTACTCGGTAGCACACCGTCAAGCAGCGGCAAGTGTAAATTTAGTTCCCTTGCTTCATGGCTAAGTGCCCGCAGATCTTTGGGGAGACATGACCCCCCAAACGCGAACCCGGGGGAAAGATAAGCGCTGGAGATATTTAAAGAATGGTCAGCGACAAATATCCGCATTACCGCTTCGATGTCCACACCAAGTTCTCTAAAGAGTGTTCCTATCTCGTTCGCAAAGGTCACCTTGACCGCGTGGAAGGCATTCGATGCGTACTTGGCTGCTTCAGCCGCGGCAAGAGAAGTTTCAAAAACAGGAGCCAGGACCCAACCATAAACATGACGCACAATCGCAACCGATTCGCTCTCGTCGCCGCCTAGGATCGTATACGGGGGCCCGAAGAAATCAGCCACCGCGGACCCTTCGCGAGTGAATTCCGGATTAAAACACACTGCAAAATCCACCCCAGCTCGCTTGCCACTGAATTGTTCCAGAGCCGGAATCACTACACGCGAGGTCGTACCGGGGATCACGGTGCTCCTCAACACAACGACATGATACGAAGTCTTTTGCGCCAATGCCAGTCCAATTTCCTTGCACACCTGTTCGAGATGGATGAGGTCCTGCTTGCCATTAGCCAGGCTAGGAGTACCCACGCAAACAAACGAAATGTCCGAATCGGCAACTGCAGCAGCGCTATCGGTCGTGGCACGCAGCCGGCGCGTCTTGTGACCTTCTACTATGAGTTCGTCTATTCCAGTTTCAATGATAGGACTACGGCCCGATCCGAGCATGTCTACTTTAATAGAGTTGACGTCTACGCCGATGACATTAAAACCTTTGGACGCCAGGCAAGCGGCAGTTACTGACCCCACATAGCCCAGTCCGAAAACACTAACTGCTCGTATGTCTACGGTCAAAATGAGTTCCTTTCTCCTAGCTGATGGACGAAGTGTTTTAGTTGCGAGGTTTGCTCGTCTTCGGAGATTACCCCCGAAGATACTAGATTTGCGTGGTTCTGCGTCTGCTTAACGGCCTAACTTCATTTTCTCCAGTTTATGAGCAGTGATCGAAGTGACGGCAACAATCTCGTCGACAACCTGAGCCTGCTGCTGGGGCGTCAACTGCGGGAACATTGGCAACGAGACAATTTCAGCGGCGGCTTTTTCGGTCACGGGGAAATCTCCTACGCCATAACTCAGCGACTGGTAGGCCTTTTGCAAGTGCAAAGGAATCGGGTAGTGGATGCCGGTGCCGATGCCTGCTTTCTTGAGATGGTTCATCAATCCCTCGCGCTCGGCACTTCGTACAACATACAGGTGATACACCGCACGCGACCAAGAGGGTTCGGAGGGTGTGACCAAAGCTGTGTCTGCGGATTCCAACAACTGCTGGTATTCTGCCGCACGCTCCCGTCGCTGGGAGTTCCATTTGGCCAGGTGACCCAACTTCACATGTAGGAGACCGGCCTGAAGTGCGTCCAGCCGGCCGTTGTAGCCTTCGATGTCGTGATAATACTTTGTGGCTTGGCCGTGATCGCGGAGCATCTTCATGTGTTTCGCGATGGCGGCGTCGTTTGTGTTGGCGGCGCCCGCCTCCCCACATGCGCCCAGATTTTTCCCCGGATAAAAACTGAAGGCCGAGGCGCGTCCCATCGAACCAGCTTTCATCCACCGGTTGTGCTTTTGTGAAAAGTATTCGGCGCCATGCGCCTGGCAGGCATCCTCGATTACGACCAAACGATAGCGGTCCGCTAGTTCCAGGATGGCATCCATGTCGGCCATCTGCCCGTACAGATGAACCGGAACCACGGCGGTGACAGGCCGACCGTTGCGGCGGCTTATCAGCGCGCCGGCATCATCGACCGAGCACTGTTTTTCCAGGAACTCGCCGAGTTTTTCGGGATCCATGTTGTAGGTGCGCTCGTCGATGTCGACGAATTCTGGCAGCGCGCCGGCTTGCGAAATCGCTTCCGTAGTTGCGATGAAAGTGTGCGGTACGGTGATCACAACATCGCCGGGCTTCACTCCGCCGGCCATGAGAGCAAAGCGCAGCGCGTCGGTTCCGCTGCTTACGGCAACCGAATAACTCGTATCGCAGAAGGCTGCGAATGCCTTCTCAAAGTTCTCCACCATGGGGCCGCCAATAAACCCTGCGGTTCGCAATGTTTTGCGGAAAACTTCAATCAATTCCTGCTCAAGTTCGACATGAGACGTAACCAGATCGAGAAAAGGAATGCTATCGGGCGTGCTATGAGAAACATTCACTTTGGGACCTCCGCGGTCTGTTCGATATAACGTAAGAATCTTGCCGGATTTCCGGCGACAATGCTGTTTGGCGGTACATCTTTTGTCACGACGCTGCCAGCGCCGACGATGGCGTTTTCTCCGATGGTGAGGTCCGAGAGGATCGTGGCCCCAGAGCCAATCGAAACCCCATTACTGATGACCGTGCGCTCGACCTTCCAGTCGGCCTCAGTTTGCAGGTTTCCGCCGGCGACAGTCGCCCGCGGATAGCTGTCGTTGATGAACATCACCCCATGGCCGATGAAAACGTTGTCCCCAATGTTGACCCCTTCGCAGATAAAGGTGTGGCTGGAAATCTTGCAGCGTTTTCCGACGACTGCATTCTTCTGGATCTCCACGAAAGCGCCAATCTTGGTTTCATCACCGATCTCGCAACCATAGAGATTGATGAACTTGGACAATTTGACGTCTTGTCCAAGCTTTACGTCGGGCGCAATGCACAAATAAGGCTTCATACTGAAAATGTTTTGTTTCGGTTGGCCTGATTCGACAACTCGCGGTGGGGACAATCGATGCGGTCAATCTGCGCTGGCAGTTCGCTGGTCCGATTCGAAGTGCCAGGCTGCGGGAACAACGTCAACGCTCCGAACGGGAATTGCTCTCGAGTTCAGCGTGGCCAGCTGGAATTCCTGATGAATCGTGGCGAGCGCCGCCGCGACGTCTTGCTGCTTCGCGATAAAAGAGATGTTGCATTCCGAGGAACCTTGCGCGATCGCGATGATGTTTACATTTTCCCGACCTAGGGCGGCGAATGCGCGTCCGATCGTCCCAGCCCCGCGCATGTTTTTCCCGACTACGGTAACAATGGCGACGGTCAGGTCGAGAGTGATGTGTTCCACCTTTTGGTGGGCCAGGTCCTGCGCAAATTCATGGCGCAGCGCCTGCACGGTACGTTCGGCAACCAAAGAGGAGACGACCAGACAAATATCGTTCTGCGACGAGGATTGCGAGATCAGCAGGACATTCGCTCGTAGCGCTGCGGTGGTTGCGAAGGTGCGGCCCAAGACATCCGGCACACCCACAATCCCGGGACCGCCTACCGTGATCAGTCCGACGTCGGTGGTTGCCGTCAGGCCCTTCACTCCCATATCGGTCGAGGAACCGGCGGGAGTAACTCGCGTTCCCGGCCGTTCGGGGAAGAACGTATTGCGGATCCAGAGAGGGATACCACATTCGGTCACGGCACGGAGAGTTTTGGGATGCAGGACCTTGGCGCCAAAGTGCGCCAGTTCCGCCGCCTCGCGGTACGAAATTTCAGGAATTGTCGTCGCGCCCGGCACCAAACGCGGATCCGCGGTCATCAGGCCATCCACGTCGGTCCAGATGATCACCTCATCGGCGTCAAGCGCCGCGCCCAAAATCGTTGACGAATAATCTGAACCGCCGCGGCCCAGCGTGGTGAGCACGCCTTCTTCAGTGGCTCCGATGAAACCTGTGACTACCGGAACGATGCCTCGCCGCAGGACCGGACGCAGGCGAGATTCGCAACGCTGACGCGTGCGACTCATCAGTGGATCCGCAGATCCGTGGCATGTATCAGTTACCACGATTTGCGTAGCCTCGATTGTTTCGCTGCCCACTCCAGCTTCGGCGAGCGCAGCCGCGACAAGCGGAGCGGACAAACGTTCGCCGAGACTTGAGATCGAATCGTGTGCCCGCGCGGTCAGCTCTTGCAGGAGCATTGTACCTTGGCACAGCCGTGCACCCTCTTCAAACACTAGTCGGAGCTCGCGGCCGATGCGGCTTCGCACTCCGACCGAATGGATCAAAGCGTTAACGACTGCGTGGTGTCGCTCGCGAAGTTCCTCAAAGATCGCCGCCACCGCTTCGCGATTACCCGCCTCTGACTGCTTGGCTGCCTCGACCAATCTGTTGGTCACGCCACTCATGGCAGAGACAACAACCACAACCTCACACTCGCGCGCGGCGTCGCGAACGATTTCGACAACTTTTCGGATGCGGGTTGCATCACCAACCGAGGTCCCGCCAAACTTCATGATGCGAAGCGGCTTCTTGACCATGTCTGAAGATTGCATGTCCATGTGGATGCTTTTACCTCCCTAATCGAGGCCGGCGGCCTGGTTCTCAGCGGGAGCGGCTACGGGCTTCGATGATCGAATCGGCGAAGAACTCTGTTCTTTGCCGCTCAGCGAGTACCAGGAGCTCTGCTTGCGACGACTGTTCACACAATCACGAATCAACTCAGGCTCTTCCCAGGGCACATCGTGGTGGGCCGATCGGAGAAACTCGCTTTGGGAATCCCTCGTCCATTCCTGCGGGAATAGGGCAATTATCTCCTTCTCGGTAACAATTGGCGCCGGCTGTGCGTCTTTGCCTGACAAGACAGCGTACAAGGCTGCGGGAATGTCGCGCTTGGGCCCAAGGGCCAGGTGACAGACTTGAGTTGCCCGGGGATTGAGTTCGATAAGATAAGCATTCCCCGTCTGCTCTTCCAGCATGAAATCAAAGCCGTGCACACCAGAGAGATTCAGGCGCCGCGACATTTTCTCCGCGGCAGCCGACATTTCCGCATTTTCGATTCGGCGCACGACAGTGGCGGGCCCCGAGGAACTTCGTTTGTTGATAACTCCGAAATGAATTGCGGCCAACACCTTCCCGTTCCAGCAGGCAACCGCAGTGGTTGCCTCTTTGCCATCGACAAATGCCTGCGCATTCACGACAAACCGACGGCGGCATAGCGCCGGCCAAATTAACGTCGTGTCGCGGTCCAGCAGGGCACGCTTGGCTGCCCGCAGCAATCTTGGCGGAGCTTGGAGAAAGCGAAACGCGCGCTCGGCTTCTTCCATGGTATTTGCGATCCGTACGCCGTATCCGCCAGACGTGCCGTCCGCTTTTAGGACAGCCGGGAATCCATTTCGAATGTTCCAATCCTTGAGGTCAATGAGGTTCTCGATCACCTGCGTTTTCGGTATGCGAATGCCCTCTTCCTCCGCCATTTTCATGAATGCACTTCTCGCGTACGCGACTGGAAAGCTCTCCGCTGCCCCCAGAGAGCGTTCGATCAACCGACAAATTAAAGATTCTGCCCTACCCTTCTTGCTTTCCAGTTCGTAGAGGCGATGCAATTGGCGGACAGCGAGATCGTCTGCTGGAATGACTAGATCCGGTTGCAAGCCAGCGATTGCGGCGGCAAAAGAATGCAACGGCACCAGACCGTTGTACAGGTGAATTTGCTTTGCAGCTCTGGTCTTCGTGATCGGATGGCCAGAAGGACAAAGCATTCCCACTTCGCAACCGTAACCCGCCAGAGCCATGGTCAAGCGAACAGTCGGATACCAACGCGACGTAGTAGCGATCAAGACCTTTGGATGCAGACTCGAAGCCTGATCTTTCTGTGAAGATATAGCAACGTTGTTTAGCGTTCGAACGGCGACATCCATGGTTTTAGGTTCTCCCGCGGACAAACCGCGTGCGTCACATGACAAACCACGTCACATCTAGGCTACTTCCACCAAGCTGCGCAACCGCTCGCTCTTTTCGGAGAGCAGTTTTAACGTCTCGATGTTGTAATACTGCGGGTTCTCCCAATCGCCGAATTTCTCCATATTCTCGATCAAGTTTTTCACGATGCATTTGACCGAGTGATTCGGATGGAAACTGAGCGTGTTCTCCGCTTTCTGGATGCTCACTTTGTAGTTCCGGAAATCCTTTTTGTGGTGGATCGTCAGACGGACGGAAATCCCCAGGTGCTCTTCAATTGCCATCTTCACCAAGTCTCCGACCTCACCGACGGTATAGTTTCCGGAAGCAACGTTGAAGATTCCAGAAATTCTCTCGCTAGCCTCGATCGCCCGTATGTAGGCGTTAGCAGCATCCTCGATGCTCAGGATGGGCCGCCAAATCGAAGGATTATTCACTGTAATCTCGCGGTTGCGAACACCGTTCTTGAACATGGTGTTGATAATCAGGTCAAGCCTCATGCGTGGGCTATAGCCCGAAACAGTTCCCTTACGCAGTGAAATCACAGAGAAATCGTCGTCCATCAAGTTCATCACCGCCTGCTCACCCTGCAGCTTGGAGATTCCATACGGGTAAGAAGATGACACCGGCTGGGTCTCGTCGAACAACTCGTTGTCTGTATATCCGTAGACCGAGCACGAGCTGGCATACACGTAGCGCCTCACGTTTGCCTTCTTGGCGACATAGGCAAGGTAGGCGGGAGCCGCAGCATTGAAGATGAAGTTCTGGCTAGGCGAAAACTCTGCCATGGGATCATTGGACAATCCGGCGAGAAACACGACTTGCTGGTAGCACTGCAAGTCATCGACCGTGATATCAAAAATGTCTTTTCGGATGATTCCGGTTTGCGGAGGAAGATGGTTGCCGAACCAGAACAGATCTACAACATCCACTTCATACCCACGTTCTAACAATTTGGGAACTAGCACAGAACCCAGATAACCCGCTCCACCCGCGATCAGGATCTTCATTTCTATCTCCTCAACTTTATTGGTTTGCGTTGCTGTGACGTATGCTGGAGGAAGTTCA
>Ga0307474_10000748_pt1 | contig 23395 bp, 27 predicted proteins | sample atmos_gasesECM1C_2_FD_203312 | JGI IMG/M metagenome (GOLD analysis project Ga0307474, IMG submission 203312) | Hardwood forest soil microbial communities from Morgan-Monroe State Forest, Indiana, United States - atmos_gasesECM1C_05 | ecosystem: Environmental > Terrestrial > Soil > Temperate... | reverse complement strand
CACGCTCAACGGGCTACGGTCGCGGCGAAGCTGTCCTTGGAAGCGTTTTCGTAGAGGTGCAGAATTTGAGTGGCGCGTTTCAACAGATCCGACGGAGGCTCGCCAGGTTGGTAATCCACCCAACCAGTAGAATAAGGGAGGGAATTCTTCTCCCCTGCGGAGACAATTTCCAGCGGACCTATGCGATCTAAAACGTGCTTTACCTCGCCTAGAGTGCACTCGGTAAGAATCAGCAGAAAATCACCGCTGGTTAGGCGCACGGCAAAATCGGACCCGCGAATGGCTTTTTTCAGGCGTCTGGCAAACTCCTTCAGCAATGCGTCGACCGCAGACTTGCCATACCGCTGCACGACATTGGGGAATTCGTCGATATGAATGGTAGCGACACTCAGTGAGGTGTTTTCGCGTCGCGTGCGGCCAATCTCTTTGCCCAGTTGCTGCTCGATGGAGGCCCGAGTGTATAGGCTGGTGACTGGATCGTAGCCGGAAGGGTCCACCACTTCGCCGCTAACCCTATCCGGAGAGGGACTCTGACCAGTGAGTTGCCTCCTGCGGCGACGGAAGAACCATTGCCGGTATACAAGCCAGAAATTGAAGACAAGTACAAGAGCCGCCGTGCTCCACTGGGCTTGATCCGGTCGAATTTCATAGAAACGATTGGCATGTCGGAAAAGAGAAGGCAAAAAAGAGAGCACCAACGCCGATGTGGCAAGCAGGGTCACAACCGTGGCGAAGAACCAGAGCCACCATTCGCTGCGCGCAAGTTGCTGAGACTCCGTCTCTATCTGAAGCGCACGGAAAGCACCCGAACCTTCCAGGGGAGAAGGTTCTAGCGAGCGCGCGCGGAGGCCCAGCATGGACTTCATCGTTCGTTAGAGATCCTCAGTAACTCTAGGCGCGAACGCCCATTGGGGCAATCGTCAAGAAGTACAGGTCTGTCAAACTGCAAAACTGAACGCATGGGCAGGAGTGACACATTGGGGGAGTACCGGTCCGCGAAGTCCTCGAAATTGCGCCCGCCGGAGAGCCTACTAGTGAGAATAAGGCTGCAATGCAGCAGCCTATGCCAAGGGAAGACCAGCCTTTCACTTGCGCCTGCCTCGCGATCGACTTGAACAAGATTGCGAGGGAAGGGATACCTATGAAAAACAAGTGGATCATTGCGGGATTGATTGCTGTGCTTACGTTGCTGGGAGCAGCGAATGCTGCAGCACAATCGTATAACCCAATTCATTGGATCAAGAAGGGTCCGACGGCCAGCGAGCAACTTGCCGCAAACGGCGATCAAAGCAAGAAACTAGCTTCCGAGTTGCAAGCTATTTTGCCTGCGAAGACGAAGCTCGAGGACGCCTGCACGGCCTTTCGTCAGTTGAACGAGTGCGTTGCTTCGCTACACGTCAGCCACAATCTCAAAATTAAATTCAACTGCTTGAAGTGGGATGTCACCGGGGTTCAGCCAGGAAAGGGTAATGTTTCCTCGTGCAGTGCTCCGGAAGGCGGCAAGGCGCTGAGCCTCGCCAAAGCGATTCAAACCCTGAAGCCGGAAGCCGATGCTAAAGCGGAAGCAAAGAGTTCGGAGCGCCGAGCCCAGGAAGACATCAAGGACGCGTCATCCTGAAGCTGCCGCTCTGCTCGCCGTGAAATTGCAAAGCAAGGCGGCCTCTGAGGTTCAACACGAGGCCGCCGTCCCGTGTCGCGTCTATTCTCTGAGTTAAGCCGACGAGGCTCCCACGAAGCGCGGGGTCAGGACTTTTTTCTCTCGATTTTCAAAGGGAACACCATCTCTTTCTTATTGTCGAAACTGGAGATGGTTCGAGTCGCTGATTTGGCGCCATCCTTCTCAGCATGAATTTCGTAGTCCACGTTAGGGTCGAGACCGCTGAACCGATAGTTGCCTTCCTCATCGGCAATGTAGCTCCGCACCGCATTGGTGCGGGTATTTTTCAAAAACACCACCGCCGAAGGGACGGGGGCTTCAGAAGACTTGTCCACCACCACCCCGCGGACCGTGCGCAGTTGCGCTTCGCGTTTGGCATCCTGTGCCGCGGCCGCGCAGACGCTTATGCACAAAGCCATGGCCACAAGAAACAACCGAAGTCGGGGCTTCATTGTTTTCCTCTCTTAGCCGGTTCCATGCGAAAAACCAGGTTGTTTTCCCCGGAGCCAGTTCGCGCATCTATCGCCATAGTCTGGTCGGCGAAGCCTTTGGCATGCACTACCATCTCATATTGAGTACCTTGCGGCACGCGGATCGCGAATTCGCCGCGCGAATTCGTTTGGTCCTCCCAACGAAATTTCTTCTCTCCAGAGCGTCTAATCCGGAGTTGCACAGCTGGAAAGGAGAGAGCCTTTTCCGTGAAGACAGTTCCGCGGATCAAAAAGTCATTGGCATGGCTGTATTTCTGCTTACTGCCTTTCGAGGACGACGAAGATTGCGCTTGAGCGCCAAGCGTGTTCTGCGAAAGGGGCGTAAGGGATCCGGCGAACGGACCCAGCAGCGCCGCAGCCCCCAAGGCAACGACCCAGCGAACATGCATGATTTCGCTCCTTAAAGGTTTGGATGGCGGCGGGCGGGAGGGAAGATGCCAATCGTGCGGGAGAGCCCGCTAAAGGATGGATTACTCTTCGTCTTCTTCCTCATCGTCATCGTCCTCGGGGAGGTCGCCATTTTCGGCAATCTCCTCCTCCTCTTCTTCCTCTTCATCATCATCATCTTCCGAAATGATGTTCAGATGGACGGGATGGATTTGCGAGACTTCCAACTCGGACTCGCATTCTGGGCAACTGAGAATCTCGCCTTCTTCGACTTCATCCTCGTCGACGTCGATTTCGGCGGAACATTCAGGGCAGCGGATCACGGATCCATCCTCCGTAAGTGGTTCAAGTCGGCGCCGCTTAGACCACGAGCACCACTGTCGAGCGTATTATATACCGGCGTGAAGTCAACCCCATCCGTCTGGCAGTGGCCGTGAAAGAAACCCGGCGGAAAGGATGCCGCTAGTAAATGCCTTCTTCGCGGGAGTATCCAGAACGGCCGATGGTTGGGGTGGGTGGCGTGATTATCGACCAAGGTCGCGCCCTCCTCATTCGACGGGGCAGCGAGCCATTACTTGGAGAGTGGTCGATTCCCGGGGGGATGCTGGAGTTGGGCGAAACGCTGGAGGAAGGGGTAGCGAGAGAGCTGCGCGAAGAGACCGGTCTCACCGTGCGCGTCATCGAGTTGATAGAAGTGTTCGACCGCATTTACGTGGAGAGCACGGCCGGAGCCAAGGAAGGAAAGAAAGGGCCGCGATTCCATTATGTGATCGTCGACTATCTTTGCGAACGAGTGGACGGCCAAGCCGCGGCAGGCAGCGATGTAACGGAAGTAGTCTTCGCGAGCGAAGAAGAATTGGGACGATACAAGTTAACCGAGACGGCCACGCGAATTCTGAAGAGAGCCTTTGCTATGGAACGAGAGAGGCGGCGCTGAGAGCGCAACGGAAGACGCCTGAGAAGAATTCTATTGCCCTTTAACAATCTCGATACTGCCGTTAGCATCGGTTAATTGCAGTTGGCACCCACCGGAGCCGATGGTGCCGTTGAGCGTGTCGGGGCTCAGGCTGCCCGTCGTTGTGATGGGCAGGTCGCTGGAGATGCGGCCGAACGAGGTGTGCGCGTTGACGCTATATCCGGAGCCCTCGGGTACTCCGACGCGGATGGAAGAGAAAGAAGTCTTCAGAGCGATGTCCCGGCAACTGCTGGCCGGCCGCGCGGCCATAACGGAAATGCCGCCGTTCTGATTGTTCACCGTAATTCTCCCCCCGACGGATTCCAGCGTGACGCCGGCAAAAGAAGTAGTCACTTGCGCATCGCCTTTCACGCTGCGTGCGGTCACGGATCCATTAGTATTTTCGACGATCAGGTTGCCGTTGATGCGGTCAGCGGAAACGCTGCCGAAGGTGGTCTTGGCGAAAGTGTCGCCGCCGATATCGGATAGCGTGATGCTGCCATTGCCGGTAATCGCGCGGATGCCCTTGGAAATGTCCGAGGCTTCGATAGCACCGAAGGAAGACCTCAGCTCGCCGCCGCCGCGCGCGGAACGCAGTGTAATCTTCCCGTTGGAAGTTTCGGCGTTTAGCGTACCGGCGATATTACTCAGTTCGAGATTGCCGAACGAATCGCGAATGGTGACCGCGCTGCCGGAGAGCGAGCTTCCAGAGACGCGGCCGTTGCTGGTCGTGCAATTCACCCGCCCCTTGACGTCGGAAAATGTGACGTTCCCGAAACTATCGGTGATGTCAGTGGCGCCGCCAATGCTCGATACGTCGACATTGCCGTTATTGTCGTGAACAATCAGGTCGCCGCGAATATTTCGGGCCTCCACGCTCCCGAACGACGTCGTGATATTGGCCGAACCGGCGTCGCTGACGTTGACCGCTCCGTTGCCTCCTGTGATGCTGGCTGCCCCGCCAATATCGCGAGCCATGATGCTTCCGAAGCGATTACGCAGCTCCAGCGCACCCTTCACCTGCGAAACCTGCACCGAGCCATTGTTGTCCGTCACCGAGGTGTCTCCCGCAGTCCCGGTTAGTTCAATACTTCCAAAAGAGTTGCTAAGGCGCGCGGCTCCGGTATCCCGCACGTTGAGTGACCCGTGGCTGTTGTCGAACTCCGACTTGCTGCGCACCCCCGTGGCGTTCACGCTGCCAAAGCTGTTTTTCACAAATAGCGGCGCGTCGGAAGGCATGGCGATCTCATAATCGACCGAATAGGACGCATTCTTGCGGCCGAACCAATTTCGATTGTCCTCCGGATAGCGAGTGCGCACCTCCACGCCCTGTGCCGTCTGCTGAACTTCAATCTGCACTTTGTCGGCGAAGCTTTGGGCCTGCTCGCGGGAGTCTGCCTGCGCGCGGATGGTGGCGGAAATCTTCAGTTCGCGGCTCGACTCGCCGTGGATGCGTACCTCGCCAAATTTGTTTTCGATGCGGAACGATTGACCGGCAGCAAGCGGGAGCGTCTTCTGAAAGTCCCGGGTGACCTGCTCCTGGCCGGGGCTCGCAGCACCCGTCAGCGCGGCGGCAGAGACCAGCAAAACGGCAGCGGAGAGCAGCATCCGGCGTGAACCCAACTGAACGGGCCAGTCGTTCTCTGGGATCTTCCCAACAGCACGAGTCATCGCTTCTCCTCCACAATTTCTTCCAACGTGCGTTGCTTTTCCTGGTACATGGCCAGCAGTTCGTAACGCAAGTGCGCGTTCGACGGATTTTGGCCGGCCTGCGCACGCAAGTCGTCGATGGCACTATCGAGCACCATGAGTTTTTCGCGGTAATTAGCCATCAGCGGCGCTGCCGGATTGTCCAACTGAGGTTTGGCCTCCGCGGCAAGCTTGTCAATCGCATGCACATATGCGGACTCCGCGCTTTCCACTTCCGTAAGCGCCTTGCTCCTGAGCAGGCTGCCTTGCTGAATTGGCGGCTTGGGCTTAATGAGCAGCAATCCGGCGGAGATCATCAGCACCATCACTAACGCGGCGGCAGTCACGGTTTGCCAGGAGAGCGAAAGACTAGCCAACAGCCAGCTCCAACGCTCTCGCCTATGGTTAATTGCGACCGCCCTCTCGGCCAGCGCTTGTTGGATCCGCGGCCACAGTGTCGGGTTTTCACTGTAATCGCGCAATTCCGCTGCCGCCATGCTGAGCGACTTCCAGGACCGAAGCTCTTCGGCGCAAGACACGCAGGTCGCAGCATGATTTTCGAGCGCAGCCCATTCGCGCGCGGTGCCGTCTTCGAAAATTCGATCTCGATCTTTACAAGTCACGTTCATCGGATTCACCCTGCTCCCACGTCACTGCCGCGAGGAGGCGCCAGCATTTGGCGAAGATTTTTCTTCGCCTGGAAAAGCGTGTTCTTGGAGGCCGCTTCGCTGATTTCCAGCATCGATGAAATCTCCGCATGCCGGAATCCTTCGACCTCATACAGGAAGAATACATCGCGCTGATGGCGCGTTAATTTCGTCAGCGCACGTTCGAGTGCCAGGCGCAGCGTCGGATGCGTAACCGCCGCCCGAGGCTCCGGGCGCGGAGCGGCGTCCTCACGCTGTGGCTCATCGTCCGCGGCAACCTCTTTTCTCCGCAGGCGTCCACGCCGCGCGTCATAACAGGTGTTCACCAATATCCGGAACGTCCAGGTGGCAAAACTCGATTGCCCGCGAAAACTGGCGATGCTGCGCTGCACTTTTAAGAAGGTTTCCTGCACCGCATCTTCGGCGTCCGTCGTACTGCCTAGAATGTTCCGCGCCAGGTTCTTCATCCGCGCGCCATGCAATGAATACAGGCGCTCGTACGCACGCAAGTCACCGGACAGGCAGGCCGCCGCCAAAGCCGCATCCTCCCTCCGGTCGGCCGCCGCATCGGGCGCGGCGTCTTTTTCGCGGAATGCTTCCACCCGCCTCTCCCGTTGCGCCAAGGCAGGGATTCTAGTCTCCCAAGCCAGCGCAAGTCCCATAATTCCCATGCGATGCTCCTGGGATACAGACGTTGGACAGCGGCGAAATGTCAGGGTTTGTAAACGGCTGAACAGCCAGCAGTTATGCGATGAGAACCATCAAGGTATGCGTCCGGCCAGGACGTTAATGTGCCGCGGGCCCAAGAAAGCCTTCGTGTGCGGGAATCTAGCCGGCGATGGCATCCGGCAGGCCGCCTCGTGTACGTTGGCGTTGACCGAACTCACGAAGAGCCGCCTGCAGATCGTCGACAGTAAAATCCGGCCAGCGCTTCTCCGTGAAAACAAATTCGGCAAAGGCGCATTCCCACAACAGGAAATCAGAGAGTCGTTGCTCCCCGCCAGTGCGGATCAACAGGTCCACGTCTGTCGATCCACCTCGCACTACCTCAGACAGCACGTCGCCAAAGGATTCGGGAGAGAGCTTGGTCACTTTGTAGAAACGGCAGGCAGCGTGAAAAATGGCTTCGCGCGCGGAGTAATCTACTGCCATCCGCACGTGTAACCTTGTCCCACGGGCCGTTGCAGCCTCGGAATCCGCAATGGCCTCGCGCAGCGTCGGCGGCATGCGATCGCGGCGCCCGATGATGCTCAACCGCACGCCTTCGGCGATGCAGTTCGAGGTTTCGGCCAACAGATATTCATGCAGCAATCGCAGAATGGCATCGACCTCCGCCGGAGGGCGTTTCCAGTTCGCGGAAGAGAGCGCGAAGAGCGTCAGTGTCCGGATACCAAGACCCGGAGCCGCCGTGATGATGCGTCGTGCCGTCTGTGCCCCTGCGCGATGCCCCGCGGAGCGAGGCAGCCCGCGCGAAGTGGCCCAGCGGCCGTTCCCGTCAGAAATAATAGCCACGTGGAGTGAGCGTCTGGGCGCAAGTTGATGTGGAATTGCTACAGGTTGCTGTAGAACGATGGGTGCCGTCTGCATGTGTTTGCTCCAATGTTTATACGCTACAAACTACTCTGTAATACAAAGTCAAGAACCAAAAAAATTTGCGCTGTTTCAGCCCTCGCGCGTCGCCCGGATCAGCGCTTCCATGTGATTTAAATAACGCTCCAGTGCCTTCCGCCCGGCTGCGGCGAGCCGGTACTCCGTTTTGGGCAGCCGTCCGTCAAAGGATTTCGTGCACACGATGTAATCGGCTTCTTCCAATTTTCGCGCGTGAACGCTCAAGTTGCCGTCCGTTGCCTTGAGCATGGCTTTTAGCTCATTAAAAGTCAGCGAGCGATTGACTGCCAGCGCGCTGACGATACCCAATCGCACCCGCTCATGAATGAGGCGGTCGAGATCGGCAGGGACCGGCTCTCTTGATTGTCCGGCGGGCAACGTTGCCTCGCGCGACCGCTGGTATCTTTCGTCTCGTGCTGTCGATCCTTTAGCCATGCAACTCCGGTGCTACAGCGCCAGCTATCCCCCGTGATTCCGCGCGATCCACAAACCGAAACAAATCTGCATTACGCCAAACCCCGCGCCCATGAACGCATCCCCCCAATTAGACGGCGCGAAAAGTGCGATCGCTCCCAGGCCCATGATGGCCAATCCCATAACCGGAACCACCCGCACAGAGAAGGCCCCGCCGGTAACAATCGCCGTGCCATATAGCAACAGCCAGACCCCTGGAAGCGCGGACTGTACTCCCGCTAGAAACAGCGAAAACGTCAACAAGCCGCCCACAATGATTGGCGGGGTAAAGCTGAGTAGAAACTTGCGGCCCGGCCCGGAGAGCAATCTCGCGCTGCCCCGATGAGCTTTTGTGGCCGCCGAAGAGGCCGCAATAGCCACCGCGACGAATGCCTCCACCAGCCAAACTGTCAGCCAAGCGCGCGGCGAAGATTGTCGGGACGCTATCCATGCCGCTCCGATCGCGGTCAAGCCCATGGCTACCCCGCCCCAACCGGGCACAGCGGTAAACTCGACGGCGCGCTCCATGGTTTCGCGAATGTATTGAAGATGATCAGCGGCCCGCGCATCGATGGGAATCGGTTCGCGCTTGGGAGTTCGCAGTGGACTGACGAAAGCCATGATGAGGGAAAATAGCAGTGGCACAGCTGAATGTCAAGTACTTTGTGTCACAAAGTGAATCGCCTCAATCAGCGGCCCTCGCAACGCCGGCCTGCGACCGCGGATACCGTCCCCGCAACGAGTTCCATCGAATAATGAAGACATCCAGGAACATTTGCAGGCTGTCACGTATCATGCTCACTTTGGTGGCCGGCGAATGCGCCCACCGTACTGCAATCTCAACGGATCGCAGGCCGTGGTGACGCGCCAAATAAAGAATCTCGGGGTCGAAGCCGAACCGTTCAATCCGTTGCTGCTGAAAAATCACGAGGCAGGGTTCCCGGCGGAAGGCTTTGAATCCGCATTGTGTATCGACAAACGGCAATCGGAGAATCGCCCGCACAATAAAATTGAAAATGATACCGGCGGACTCGCGGAAAACGGATTGCCGCGCCGAAATCAGCCGACGATCCAGAGCACGCGAGCCGATGGCCACATCGTGATCCCGGAGCGCCGCAAGCAGTTTGTCCGCCTCCTCGATCGGCGCGGACAAGTCTGCGTCGGTAAACAGCACGATTCGCCCGTTCGCTTCCATCATTCCGTGGCGAACGCTATATCCTTTGCCGCGATTTTCGCCGTTCGCCACGACACGCAAGCGTTTGATTTCGCCGTGGAAGGAGTTGGCGACGTCGGCGGTACGGTCGGTCGAACCATCGTCCACCACGATCACCTCGGTCTCCCGTTTGCTGGCGCGGACATAGGCCGAGATCCGTGACAGCGTCTCTGGCAAACGCGACTCCTCATTGAACGCCGGAATTACGATAGATAGCTCGGGCGGCACGGAGCTCATGTCTGCGAGGATCCCTTCCAGCCGTGGGCCCCCAGAAGCGGAACAAACCGGCAAGACTCGAGCATGCTCGTACGAAAAATATCATGGCTACGCTCGATCAGATGCAAATCTTGATTCTCCACTCCGCCTACCGGAACCACCATCCTGCCGCCATCGGCAAGTTGCGCGACGAGAGGTGCTGGCACCGCGGGCGCCGCCGCCGCTACCAAAATGGCGTCGTAGGGCGCGAACTCCGGCAAACCGAGCGTTCCGTCGCCGCAATGTACGTGGACGTTCGTGTAGCCCAGGCGCGAGAGACGCTCGGCGGCTTCTGTCGCCAGTGCCGGGCGAAACTCCACGCTGAAAACCTCGCCGACCAAACAGGCCAGCACCGCCGCTTGATAACCGAACCCCGTTCCAATTTCCAGTACGCGTTCGTGCCCTTGCAGGCCAAGCGCCGCCGTCATGGCTGCCACGATATAAGGCTGTGAAATGGTTTGGCCCTCCCCGATCGGAAGCGGAGCATCCTCATACGCACGCCCGCGAAACTCCGCCGGGACGAATTCATGCCGCGGAACGCGCTCCAGACACTCAAGAACCCGCCCGCTGGTCACGCGACGCTTGCGGATCTGCGTCTCCACCATCTCGCGGCGCGCTTGTTCATAGTTGTCGCTCGCTTCCATCAAATCACGCCGGCGTGGCGACGGCCGCATGCTTCTCCCATGCGTGCGTGCGCAGGATATTGTCCACCTGCTCGATGGCAAAATCGCATTCCTCGATCCGATTATAAAAATGAGACGAAAATCGCACCCCGGCCTTCGGCCGGAAGTCCACGAGGATTTCTCTCGCAAGAAGTTCGCGGCACACTCCGTAGGCGTGAGGGCAATCGATAGATACAGTTCCGGCGCGTTCCGCGGGATTCTCTGGCGTATTGACCCGCCATCCGTGCGACTTCGCGCCTTCCAGCAAGCGCGCGGTCATGCGCATGGACTTGCTACGTATCGCCTCTATTCCCACAGCGTTGAGGATGTCCAGGCCAGGCTGGCACGCATACAACGCCGGAATATGCGGAGTGCCGTTGAGGTAGCGGAACGAATCTTCACGCGCATCAATCGCTCCGCTCTCAAAGCCAAATGGCCGGCGGTGTGCGATCCATCCCGTAAGCGCGGGACGCAACTTAGCGCGCAAATCCTCTCGTACATACAGATAGCCGACGCCCGGCCCCCCGCAAAGCCATTTTAGTACGCCGCCGACGACAAAGTCGGCACCCAGCGAACGAACATCAATCGGAATGGTTCCCGCGGCTTGGAACACATCGAGGATGACGTGTGCGCCGACGCGGTGCGCGCGCTCAATAATCGCCTGTGCGTCCACAATATAAGAACTACGGAACAGAACCTGCGAAATCGGCACCAGCAAAGTGGTTTCATCGATAGCGGCAAGAAACTTGTCCAGATCGATGCGCACCGGATCGGTGCTGGCCACCAACTCCACACGCGCGCCCAGGCGCCTCTGCTCGTGATAAAAATATTGAGTGGACGGGAATTCCAGATCGGTCATCACGATTTTGTTGCGGGGCCCGCGAAAATCAAAACAAGATGCGATGACCGCCTGAATCAAAGTGACATTTTGATGCAGCGAAATTTCGCCCGGCTTTGCGCCAATTAGCGGCGCGATTTTGTCGCCGACCGCCACCGCCATCTCCCACCAGCCCTCTTCCCACGCGCGCACCCCGCGCTCCGCCCAGGAATCCGCATAGCCTCGCATCACGTCGTAAACGCCACGCGGCATCGCGCCCAGCGAGTTGCTAATGAGATAGGTCGAGCGCTCCAGGATAGGAAACTCGCTGCGCCATTTCAGCAGATCATCCATGAATACCAACTCCAGCGTCGGCGTTGCCGGAATGAGTCTTCCTCCAAACAAGGTAGCACAGCGTGATAACCAGCAGCCACGGCAGCCCCGCCGTCAAAGTGATGCGCAGTCCCGGCACCCACCAGGTCGAAATAAGCACGGCTCCCAGCGCCGCCGCCCCAAAGAGCGAACTCCACGGACCACGCGGTCCGAAGCGCACTCGTATCTCTCCCGATTGAGCGGCGCGTCTTCTAAACATCAGATGTGTCACGAAGATCATCAGCCATACAAAAATACCGCCGAAGAACGCCGAGCCTAGCATGTAGACATACGCCGTCCCGCTGTATCGGCGCTCCAGAAGCAGCGCCGCCACCATCCCGATGCTGGACGCGAGCAGTGCCGTCACTGGTGTGCCCCGCTCGCTCAATCGCCCCAGAGCCGCCGGCGCATACCCGCCCCGCGCCAGCGAGAACAGCATGCGTGCCGTTAAATAAAGATTACAGTTCACGCTAGATAGCGCCGCAGTCAACACCACGAAGTTCATCACTCCTGCCGCCGCCGGAATTCCCGCTGATTCGAATACTCGAACGAATGGACTCTCACCAAGTCCCACCTGCGTCCATGGAACCACGCCCACCACCACGGCCAGTCCTCCGATATAAAAAATCCCCAGCCGCGCAAACGTCCAACGCATCGCGCGAGGCAACGCGATGGTCGGATCTTTTGCCTCCCCGGACGTCACCGCAACGATCTCCATGCCCAGGTAACTAAACACCGCCATTGCGATCCCCAGCCAAACGCCCACCCAGCCGTGGGGAAGAAATCCTCCATGAGCCAAATAGTTCCTCATTCCGATGCGCGGAAATCCAATTCCCAGCAGCAACGCGGCCCCAAGCATCAAGAAGAGAACGATCGTCACCACCTTCAGCATGGCAAACCAGTATTCGAACGTCCCAAAATTCGCGACGCTGCTGGCATTCACCCAAATCAGCGCCGCCGAAAACCCGGCAATCCAAATCCACGATGGATACGCCGGAAACCAATGCTTGCAATAAATGGAAGCCGCCACCATTTCGCTGCCAATCGCAATTACCTGCCCCAGCCAGTACGAATAGCGCATCGCGAAGCCAGCCCAGGGATGGACATAAACTTCCGCGTAAACTCCGAACGAACCCGCCACCGGATGCGCAATGGCCATTTCGCCGAGGGCCCACATCAGAGCCAGCGCGATCGCGGCGGCTGCCGTGTAGCTCAGGATTACGCCAGGTCCAGCGACACTCACCGACAACGCGCTGCCCAGGAAAAGACCTGTGCCGATTGCTCCGCCGACCGCAATCATGGAAAGTTGCCGTGGCGTTAAATTGCGGTGAAGGCCCGCCTCGCGCTCAACAATTGCCGCGGCATCCGCGTGGCTCGTCGGGAGAGTTTCGGTTTGTGCCATCGCGCGGCATCGTAACAGACGCTTCGCCAACCGCCAACGCAAACGCCATCGTCCACGTCCAGTGCGGGCTAACAACCTTATCGGCTGAACGAAAGTACAGCAAAGGACGGACAGTTAAGCACCCGACACAACTGTCCTTCGACGCTCTTCTCCGTCGGCCCCGCCTGCTTACAATCGCAGCGTGGGGAAACCGCAAGGGTTTCGCCCGCGGAGGCAGGTTCATGAAGGCGGTTCTCGCACTGGTCATTATTTATGTGGCGATGTTCTTCCTCGCCATCCAAGGCGCTTCGCAAAATTCCGTGCAGACCCCACCCCAGGGAAGCGCAAGCCAAACCACACGTTCCATTGATCCTGCGAAGGAAGCCGACATTCGATCGCTGATGGAGCTCGTCGGCGCGCGCGACGCCCTGCAAGACTTCGCCGCACACGGCGCCGATCAGTTTCGCGAGAACCTTCAAGCCTCCGTTCCCGCTACCGACCGCGGCCAGCAATTTGTGGATGCCTTCATTCAGGACTACAAAGCGAAATTTAACCCTGATGACGCGACCGCCCAGCTCGTCACCATCTACGACCAACACTTCACCCAGGATGACATCAAGGGTCTGCTGCAGTTCTACGGTTCTCCGCTCGGCCAAAAGTTTGCTTCGGAGATGCCGAAGATCAATGCCGAAATGCAGGTGGCCAACCGCGCCTTCAGTACCCGCCTCGCCAAGGACGTACTGAAAGATCTCCGCAAAGAATATCCCGGCGTGGCCGCCCACGCCCGCTTCGCCAAGCCCCATCAAGGCCAAGGACAGCAAGCTCAGCAGGTACCAGCCCAGACTCAGGCCCAGACACAACCCTAATGCCCGCCATTGCGTCTCATTCCTCGCAGAACCTCAGTTCAGTTCCCCTTTTCTGTGTGATCGTTGCGTTCTAAGACGATCATGTCTCTGAGGTTAAGGAGCTCTAATGCGACCATTGTTTGTTGCGTGTGCACTACTTTGCGGTGCGCTGGTGGTTCTCGCGCATTCGCCCGCGATTCTCGTGATCGCCCAGGAGAAATCCTCCCCCCCGGCTAAGCCCGCCCCGCAGGTCCTTCGCAAAACCACCCCGCCAGCTCCGGGCAGCGTCAGCTCTCAAAAAGAAGCTCGCATCCGCGAATTGATGGATGTTACCGGCACAAAAAATCTTGGCCAGCAACTCATTGAAGCTGGTATGGAGCAGTTCCGAAGCAGCGTGCTGGATTCGCAACCCGATAATCCGCGCGCCAAGCAATTCGTCGAAGCGTTTGTGTCCCGCTTTCAGAAACACTTCGATCCCGATTCCCTCAACGAACGGGTTATTCCGATTTACGACAAATATCTAACCGCCGAAGATTTGCAAGGCCTGCTGGACTACTATCATTCGCCCCTCGGAAAGCGCATGCTCAAAGTTCTCCCGGAAGTAACCCGCGAATCGCAGGCCGCTGGCTACGCGTTGGGCCAGAAAGCTGCGCAAGAAACCATGGAAGAGCTGAAGACGGATTTTCCGGAATTTGCAGGCGCCAAAGAAGAAGACAAACGTCCCGCCGGGGAACAAAAGCCCGACTAAAGAGCGTGCTCTACGTAAAGCGCTTCTTGATTTTTTCGTCGATTCCAGAGATGACCGTTGTACTCGGGCCGCTCCGCAATCGACGCAAGTAGGTTCACGGTGGCCGCCTTGCCGCCCCGCCAACCGCTACTTTCCGACGACAATTATTGCGAACGTGCCGGGTTTCATTTTGCCGCGGCGCTCGCCCGGAGCTGGGGGATCGAATTCGGCGCTCGGGAGAAAGATCTTGTGCGTTTTCAGGTCGAGGCCCATGGTACGGGCGGTCTTTTTTGTGGGCACATTTTCAACCACCGTGTATTTATCGGCGGAGTCTTCGTGGATGACGGTGAGATTGCCGTCGCCGCAGGAAGCGAAGAAATAATTGGAGCTGGGATCGAATGCGGCCGCGTCCGGACCTTCGCAGATGGCAGGGGTGGCGACGACTTTGCCGGAGTCGGCGTCGACCACGGCGGAAACTTTATCGTCGCATACGGCGAACAGGCGGCGGCTCTTGAGGTCACCCGCGAGGCCAGAAGGAGATTTGCAGGGGGCGAGCGGCCAGCGATGCGTCTCCTTTAGATTTTGCGAATCCAGGGAGATTAGATTGGAAGTGTCTTCGCCGTTGACGAAAACGGTGCCTTTGCCGTCGGCCACGGCGAATTCCGGCTTATCGTTGAGGGGAATGGTTCCAGCGACGGTGCCGTCTGCGCCGTTGATGGCCGTGGAATTTTTGCCGCGGCCGTTGAAGGTGAAGACGCGCTTGGCGGCGGGATCGTAAATGATGGCGTCCGGATTTGCATCCGTTTTGACGGTACCGAGAGTTTTAAGTGTTTTCAGGTCAAAGATTACCGCCGTGTTTGCCCTGCCTGCGCTGATAAAACCACGGCCGAGGTCGGAGGCGACAGCGATGCCGTGCACGCCCTGCGTATCGGGAATGTCGCCCTCGATTGCGTACGTGTCTGCATTCATTACCACAGTGTGCGAGCCGTGGGAAATGTAGACGCGGCGGGCGTCGCTATCGACGTAAACATAATCCCAGCCCTCGTCGCCAGCGACGGAGACGGTCTTGATGACGTGATAGCCGGAAGTGCCGGGCTTGGCGGCAGCGCGGGAAAATAATGCGGCTGAAAGGAGAGCAACGGCGGAGAGTGTACTCAGGCCGAGAAGGGCGAGTGCTTTGCGCATGGTTTTTTCTCTTTTCTTATGATGCGTTGATCGAACAAAGTCAGGTATACAGCCCAGAAGATGAACGCTAGATAAATGCGCGCGCTTTCAACGGCCTATGCCCGGGCCTCCCAACATTTTGGTGTTGTGCCCGCACTGCTCCGCTCGGACAGTTGCGGGGCGCAAGAGTCACACACGAATTGACGCGCCAAAGGAATCGTGTAGGCTTGTCTGCCATTACTTCAAAGGCTCGCTCATGCCTAGTTCCAAACGGTCCATCGCCGGCGCAAAAACGATCATTACTAGCGACACGTTTCGCTTTCTTCGCGATTTGTCGCGCAACAATCGCACCGAATGGATGCAGGCCAACCGCGACCGCTACAAACAGCGCGTGGTGCAACCCTTGCGCGCTTTGTGCGAGGCGCTGGCGCCGGCTCTATTGAAGCTGGATTCACGGTTTGAGACCAGCGGGCGCACCGGCGCGAATTTGTCCCGCATCAACCGCGATATCCGCTTTGCCAAAGACAAGACCCCCTATCGTACGGGGATGTACGTGAAATTCAGCGCGCCGTTCCGTGGCGACGGCGAAACCGGTCAGCTCTATGTTGGCATTTCCGCCAAGACGGTCACCTCGGGGTTCCGAATCTATGCCGGTTCCAAGCGAAAGGAGTCCGCCCTCGCGCAAATCGCCGACGCCCGCGTGCAGGCGAACCCGCGACGGCTCGCGCAACAGAGGAAGCGCCTCAGCAGACGCTACGAAAGCTACTGGTACAGTTCGGAAAAGGGAGAATGGATCCACCACGACGGCTGGCCGGCAGCGGAGAATTGGAAGAAGCTGCAAGCTTGGATCGTGCGCCGCAAGCTGGGCACCGGAGCCGCGACGCGCAAGACGTTTTGCGATGAACTCGTACGGATTTTCCGCGATTTGCATCCGTTGCTGCAATTTACTTCGCTGCAAGATTGAGGAGGGGAGGCATTTTGCCACAAACACCACAGAGCGCACAGATGCGGGACGCGAACGCAATAACAATGGCCTTCCGCTGGAACGCATTTCTGGGCTTTGCGCGGTTTGCGCTCGTCTTGATTCTCCTATTGCCTCCGACGCAAGCGCAGGACAAGTTTCCGGAAGGTGATTGGCCTGCCGTTAAGCCGGCCGCCGTTGGCTTGGACGCCGGCGAGTTGGCGTCGCTTGATGCAGACATCGCGGCTGGAAAATATGGTTTGGTGGATAGCTTGCTCGTCATACGCGATGCAAAGCAGACGCTTGCCCGCTCCTACGCGCACGATTACGCCAGTATCTACGGTGCATTCGTCAGGCGAGAAGGGCCGCTGAACCACGACGTAGATGGCCCATATAATTATTTCAGCACCCAATTTCATCCTTATTACCAGCACAGCGGTATGCACACCATGCAGTCCGTCTCCAAGACGGTCACCTCGATTACCATCGGGATCGCTATGGGCCGAAAGGAATTTCCCGCTGATCTTGATTCCCCGATCCTGAAATACTTCGATGAATACCGCATCGCAAATATGGATGAGCGCAAGCAGCACATCACCTTGCGTAACCTGCTGACCATGACCGCGGGCTTTGAGTGGAACGAAGATTTGCCCTACAACGATCCGAAGAATTCCTGTGACCTTATGGAGGCTCAGTTCGATTGGGTTCAATACGTCATCAATCAGCCCATGGCCGGCGAGCCCGGAAAGTCTTTCGTATACAGCAGCGGCATCACCCAGCTTCTTTCGCACATCTTCAAGAAGGCCACGGGTAAGAATGTAGACGAGTATGCCGCACAGTATCTTTTTCAGCCGCTCGGAATTCCCTACCATTGGAAGCATACGCCGACGGATCTAGCGGACACCGAGGGCGGTCTTTACATCTCGTCTGCGAGTTTGGCCAAGATTGGCTTTCTATTTCTGAAGAATGGCAAGTGGCAAAACAAACAGATCGTCCCAGCGGATTGGGTAAAGGCCTCCACAACGACTGCGATGACGGTGGAAGATGAAGGACGCCACTGGGGATATGGCTTTCAATGGTGGCTGCAGCCCTGGGGCACCCCGCCTGAGAAGAAATTCGCCTGGGCAGCACGCGGCCTGGGCGGCCAGGAGTTGCGGGTCGTGCCGGAATACAATCTGATCGTAGTAATGACGGGGTGGGACCTCCTGCCATCCAAGCAAGAGCCCCGACGCGATGAACTGGAAAGAGTAATCGCCGCCGTAAAAGACCACGCCCGCTAGCCTCACCGTTTCCAATCAAACATTCCCTGATCTTCGCGCATGAGTGGCCGTTCGCTGTTACTTCGCAACTATCTCGACAACCATTTTTCTCTTGCATTCACTCGCGTGACGCCGTAAACCTCATTCACCGAGGCCTCGCACAAGAGGAGCGCAATTTTCGGCAATGTCGAATGGACAGCTTTCTTCTACTTAGCGTTCCGTTGGCGGTCATAGTTTTGGTGCGTTGGGTTATTTCCTTCAGGTCCAATGGAGTTACCTCGCCTCAACGTTTTGTGCGCATCGGGCTCGGCTTCCTCCTGCCGCTGCTATGCGGAGTCTTACTGCTCGTTGTGCTAGCGAAGCTGTCATCCGCCGACGTTCGGTCGGATGCGAAGATTGTTATCCAATATTGCGCTCTGGGGCTCGCCTGGGTAGGCGCCACCCAGTGGGTCTTCGCTTTTCTTGGCGTCAGCATTCGTGATGATGTGATCGAGAGGCGGAACGCCGCCGCGGCAATTGTTTGTGCAGGTCAGCTCATTGCAGCTACATGTTGTTTTGCCGGTGCAAATATAGGGGATGGCCCCGGTGTAGAGGTCGTTCTATTTTGCTCAATAGTCTCGACGCTTACTCTCGTCTTGCTGTGGCTTGTTTTCGACCGCATCGCCTGGATTTTGGACACCGTCACGATTGAACGCAATCTATTTGCCGCCATTCGTGTGGCTGGCTGGCTCGCGGCCACCGGAATCATATTAGGCGGCGGCGTCGCGGGTAACTGGGATTCCGCGCCGCGGACCTTAGTCGAATTTGGGGTCTACTCATGGCCCGCGGCTGTCCTTACGGTCGCAGCAGCATCTTTGGAACGGGGTTTGCGGAAGCGTCCGGCGAACTCATGGAACAATCAATTTCCGTATTGCGCAGCGACCGCAAGTGGGTATGTCGTCCTTGCCGTGTTCTACGTCTATAAACGGGGACTTTTCTAAGTGGAGCCAGGCGTTTATGCCGGAGAAACGCTGGGCCGCGAACAATGGCGCGCACTCCGCCACAGAATAATTTTCGATGCCTGTAAGTGGGATGTGCAGTCGGAAGATCATTCCGTGCTGGCGGCCTTCCCGCTTTTGATCGAGTCAAAAACGGCGGAATTCTTGTGGAGAACTGCGGAGACGCTTTCCCAAGAGGCGCTGCGTGCCGAGCGGGAGATAGTCAGGCAGCCAAAGCTGTTGCGACGGCTCGGGCTTCCAAGAAGGATCCGGCACGCACTGCGCGAGAGCCAAGGCACCGAATCTTCCAATCAAGATCTTCGCGTTATGCGTTTCGATTTTCACTTCACTTCACAAGGATGGCGGATTTCGGAGGTAAACGCCGACGTTCCCGGCGGCTTCGTAGAAGCAAGCGCCTGGAATAGTCTTTTCGCTAATGCTCTTACTGGTGTGACAGCGCCCGCCAACTCTTCCGAAATCTACGCGCAGGCCATTTACGATGCGATAGGCAGCGGAGGCTTTGCTGCTCTGGTTCATGCGACAAGTTACAGCGACGACCGTCAGGTCATGCAGCACCTTTCGCGTTATTTGGAAAAAAAGGAGATCGGCGCACGCCTGGTAAGCCCCGCGCATATCCATTGGGCAGGTGGTGTGGCGGAAATTCGCAGCGCTTACGCTTCGGGACGCCCGCGAATTGTTGTGCGCTTCTTTCCCGCGGAGTGGTTGCCAAACCTTCCGGACAAAGACTCCTGGAAGCCATATTTTTCAGGCTCTACAACCGCGTTGAGCAATCCTGGATCTGCGATCGTCTTGCAAACCAAGCGATTTCCTCTAGTCTGGGATGAGCTGAAGTGCGATTTATCCACTTGGCGAACGCTCTTGCCCAAGACTCGAGAAGCCAGGCACATCAAGTCCATGCTAGACGATTACTCGATTTTGAAGCCAGCCATGGGAAGGGTTGGAGAAGGCATCGGGATGCCAGGAGTAACCCCGACCGAGCAGCTCGCGGAGATTTTTTGGGATGCACGACAAAACCCCTCCGAGTGGGTTGCGCAGGAACGATTTGCAGCTGTGCCAATTGCCACAGAAAAGTGCGCTGTGTACCCCTGCCTGGGAGTATTCACGGTTGGCGGCAAAGCGGCGGGATTCTATGGGCGCGTCGCGGAGCGCCCTCTTATCGATCAAAATGCGCAAGATGCGGCCGTGTTGATCCTAGAACCGGCGCAAGGTGAGGTCCAATGACACCTGAAGAGCTTTTCGCGGCGTGGGCGCCGGCGGACTCGGTTTGGTCGCAATGGGTCATACCGGTGCCATTTGCACAGATTGTGTATTTCGACGCCGAGCCTGAAAAATCGCTGGAAATTCTGCCCGACCTGAATGGCTTCCGATTCGATTCCGATCTAGGCATTATCGTTGACCTTCCCGGCGGCGATTCCATTCGTTATGGGATAGCCCTGGCAAGGTTAGGCTTTCGTCCCGTCGCAGCCTTCGATGGATCGCCTGGCCCCTTCACGGCGGCGGGTCCCCCGCATCACGCTGCCCAAGAAGACGTTGGCCACGCAAGAGCGACCGTTGTCGTGGATATGCGCGACCTGCTTTTCACTCTTTGCGCCACGGGCCCGATCTTACAAGGGATCTCAATTGCGTCTAGCGCCCCTCCGGCGTTCCTGCTCGATTCCTTGCGCATGAAGGGCGACCACGCCCCCGACCCCCGTCTGTTCGACAATCGATGGAAGGTCTTTCCGCAGGATTTTCCTTCGGCGAAATTTCTGCAAGAACAAGGAGTACGCCGCATCCTTCTAATTCAAGAAGATGCAGGGCAACCACAGGAAGATCTTGCTCACGTTTTGCTACGCTGGCAGGAAGCAGGACTGGAGATTCTGGCGTCGAGGAAAGCGGGAGCCAATCAACACACCGCTATCCGTGTCGCCAAGCCTTCACGATTCCGAGCCAGCTGGTATCGGGGGCTTGAGATTCTCGGACTGCGCAGAAACAGTGTCGGCGGTTTCGGGGGATGGCCTTATGAAGGCTTGTCCGGCTGAAGAAAAGTCGTGACGTCTAATTGCGATTCAAGCATCTAAGCGGAATTGACGCTCAAGCGGAGCTCGCATACGATGCGCGCTCGTAACATGCTTTCGATTTTGAGGCGACGGTGGGTTTGTCGGCGTGAAAAGACTTGGACGGCTCGTGGTTTGGGTGATCGTGGCGCTGTTGGGTGCGGGCGCGCTCGGCAAAATTGCTCTCGACCGTGGCGAGTCGCTCAACGCAATCTGGTTCGTGGTCGCTGCGCTCTGCTGCTATCTCGTGGCCTACCGGCTGTACTCCGCGTTTGTTGCCGCGCGGCTCCTTGCTTTGGACGATACTCGCGCCACTCCCTCCGAACGCAATGACGACGGCCGTGATTTTGTGCCCACGAATAAGTGGGTGCTATTTGGCCACCATTTCGCGGCGATAGCCGGGCCGGGGCCGCTGGTGGGTCCGACCCTGGCCGCGCAATTCGGGTATTTGCCGGGGACATTGTGGCTGATCTCCGGAGCAGCGTTTGCGGGATGCGTGCAGGACTTCATTATTTTGTTTTGCTCGATCCGGCGGGACGGCAAGTCGATCGGGCAGATGGCGCGCGAAGAAGTAAGCAAGCGCAGCGGACTTATCGCGCAGCTCGCGGTGTTGGCCATCCTCGTAATTTTACTGGGAGTAGTGGCCTTGGTGGTGGTCAACGCACTGAAGTCATCGCCGTGGGCGACCTTCACGCTAGCGATGACCATTCCCATCGCACTCCTGGTCGGCATGTACTTGCGTTTTGTGCGCCCGGGCCGCGTGCTGGAAGCTTCGCTGATGGGCGTGGCGCTGATCTTGTTCGTGGTGGTCGCCGGTCAATGGGTAGCTGATTCGCCTTCTTGGGCGCACGTATTCACACTTGGCGGCGTTCCTTTAGCGTTTGCCCTCATTGTCTACGCTTTTGCCGCGTCCGCTCTCCCAGTCTGGCTGCTGCTGGCACCCCGCGATTATCTGAGCGCTTTCATCAAGGCCGGAGCAATCTTCGCGTTGGCCGCGGGCATCCTCTTTGTCCGGCCGCACGTGCTCATGCCTCCGCTAACGCGCTTCATCGACGGAAGCGGCCCGGTGTTCGCCGGAAAGATCTTCCCGTTTTGCTTCATCACCATCGCTTGTGGAGCCATTAGCGGATTTCACTCGCTGATTTCCTCGGGAACCACCCCGAAAATGATTCTGCGCGAAAGCCATGCAAGATTCATAGGTTACGGCGCGATGCTGCTGGAATCGTTCGTCGGTGTGATGGCCATGGTAGCCGCGTGCGCGATGACGCCGGGAGTCTATTTCGCGATCAACAGCCCGCCCAGCATTGTGGGCGCGACCCCGGATGCGGCCGCCGCCACCATCACCAGTTGGGGCTTTCCACTGACAGCGCAAACCATGGCCGGGCTTGCCAAGGCCGTGGGCGAGCAGACCCTTTGGAATCGCGCTGGCGGGGCACCTTCTCTCGCCGTGGGGATGGCCCAGATTTTCTCCAATACCATCGGCGGCGAGCGCCTGCTCAGCATCTGGTATCACTTCGCCATCATGTTCGAGGCCCTCTTTATCCTGACCGTACTCGATGCTGGCACGCGCGTGGGCCGCTTCATGGTGCAGGAGCTGGGCAGCCGAGTCTGGAGACCGCTCGGCCGTACCGCATGGATGCCAAGCATCTTGGCCTCCAGCGCCATCATTGTCGGTATGTGGGGATATTTTCTGTATCAGGGCGTGGTCGATCCTCTGGGCGGAATCAATTCGCTTTGGCCATTGTTCGGGATTTCCAATCAACTTTTGGCGGCCGTCGCGCTGGTGGTAGCAACCACCATTTTGCTGAAGATGGGCCGCACGCGTTGGATTTGGGTGACGTTGCTCCCGATGGCGTGGCTGGTAATCATCACCATGACGGCCAGCTACCAGAAAATCTTCGATGGCAATCCGCGCATCGGTTTTCTGGCCTTTGCGAACACACTGGCCGCGCAAGTTGCCGCCGGGAAAATTCCAGCCGCCAAATTATTGGAAACGCAACGGCTGATCTTCAATCAACGGCTGGACGCCACGGTGACTGCTGTCCTTGCGGTTATGGTCATCGTTCTGATCGTGGAAGCTCTAGTGCAGTGGTACAGGATTCTGAGCAGCCGGCGCGAGCCCCTCCTTCATGAATCGCCATACGTGCCCACACGATGGGCGGAAGGCTATTCTGGCGTCGCGCAAGGAGATGACTAATGCAAAACGCGGCGAAAAGAATCAAGTGGTTGGCGCGTCGCTTTTGGCGCGGCATCCGCGAATGGTGCGGCGACGCTGCGTACGACCGATACCTGCGCTCCCTCGCCGGGCGACAGTCCGACACCGTGGGCCCAATGAGCGCCAAAGAGTTTTATGTTGAGCAACTCAACCGCCGTTATTCTCGTCCTAGTCGCTGCTGCTAATCGTTCCGTTTAGCCTGTCCCTTTGGCCGGGTAACTCTTGTCCCGCGATTAGAGCCACTTAATAAAATCCAACGTTTCGCGAGTGCTAAGCTCGCTTTCTTGAGGAGAGACCATGCGAAAAGTGCCCACTTTTGCGGTGCTGTTGTTGCTGATTAAGTTTGTGACGGCTGGCGTCGCGGCAGCAAACGCGGATTCGCCGGATTCCGCAGTGGCCGAAGCGGCAGCCCCGCCAGCCTCCCCAAATCAATCATCCGAGGGAAGCGTTCCAGTCGGTGTAGGCGTCAAGGTGTCAACGCTTGGAATTGGCGGAGAGGTCGCCGTCGGTGTTTCACACCGCTCCAATGTCCGCGTCGGGTTCAATGCGTTTAGTTACGGGCACACGTTTTGATAAAGATGGCGCGACCTACAAGGGAACTCT
>Ga0307474_10000747_pt1 | contig 23399 bp, 13 predicted proteins | sample atmos_gasesECM1C_2_FD_203312 | JGI IMG/M metagenome (GOLD analysis project Ga0307474, IMG submission 203312) | Hardwood forest soil microbial communities from Morgan-Monroe State Forest, Indiana, United States - atmos_gasesECM1C_05 | ecosystem: Environmental > Terrestrial > Soil > Temperate... | reverse complement strand
CTCTTTTCAACGGATTCGGACACTCAGCCGCCTCATGATCCCCGCAAGAAGTCTCTGCCGGACAGGATTGGACTATTGCCCTGCTTTCTACCTTTTCAGGCTGAACTACAATCGAATGGTCATGGCCACCGTAACGCTCCCCACCTCCATTTCGCTGCGCGCCCCGCGGGGCGACTTTCATAACGAGCCCTTCACCAACTTCAAGTCCCTTGAGAACGCCCGGGCCATGCGCCAGGCGCTGGAGAAGGTGGCGAACCAACTCGGCCGCGAGTACGATCTCGTGATCGGCGGAGACCGCTACAAGACCAGCGACAAGATCCGTTCGCTGAACCCTGCGAAGCCGGCGCAGGTTGTGGGAGTGCACCAAAAGGCGGGCGCCGAGCGCGCGGAGCAGGCCATGGGAGCCGCGCTCGAGGCCTATGAGATATGGGGCAGAACCACCGTCGAGGTTCGTACGTCGCTGCTGCTGGGCGCGGCCGATATCATTCGCCAGCGCAAGTTTGAGTTCTGCGCCTGGCTGGTTTACGAGGTCGGCAAGAACTGGGCCGAGGCCGACGCCGACGTGGGCGAAACCATCGACTTTCTGGAATTCTACGCTCGGGAAGCCCTTCGGCTTGCCGCGGCCAGGACGCCCATTCAGTACCCTGGCGAGCGCAACGAACTGCTTTACATTCCCCTGGGCGTGGGCGCCGTCATTCCGCCGTGGAACTTTCCATTCGCCATCATGGCCGGCATGACCGCCGCCTCCATCGTGGCCGGCAACACCGTCATCCTCAAGCCATCGAGCGACTCGCCCACCATCGCGGCCAAGTTCTTTGAGGTCCTGGAAGATGTGGGGATGCCCGGCGGTGTGGTCAACCTTTGCCCCGGCTCCGGCGCCACATTCGGCAACGCGATCGTCGAGCACCCCAAGACCCGCTTCATCGCCTTCACCGGCTCCAAGTCAGTGGGTCTCGACATTCACGAGCGCGCCGCGAGGCACCGTGCCGGCCAGGTCTGGATCAAGCGCACCATCCTGGAGATGGGCGGCAAGGACTCGATCGTGGTGTGCGCCGACGCCGACCTCGACGCGGCTGTCGATGGCGTGGTGGCCTCGGCCTTCGGGTTCAGCGGACAAAAATGCTCGGCCTGCTCAAGGGCCATCATCGAGGAGCCGATTTACGACGTCTTTGTGGAGCGCGTGCGCGAAAAGGTGGCGGAGTGGACGGTGGGCGACCCGGTGGGGAATCACAGCATGGGCCCGGTGGTCAACAAGGCGGCTCTCGAGTCCATGCTGGGCTACATCGAGGCCGGCAAGCGCCAGGGCCGACTGGTGGCCGGCGGCAAGGCCATCGAATCGACCGAGGGCGGCTACTATCTTGAACCTACGGTCTTCGCCGACATTGCTCCCGACGCCGTTATCGCGCAGGAGGAGATCTTCGGTCCAGTACTGGCCATCATCAAGGTAGCCAATTTCGAGGAAGGGCTACGGGTGGCGAACAACACTGAATACGGCCTGACCGGCGCTCTGTACACAGGCGACCGCGCTCGACTCGACATCGCCCGGCGCGAGTTCCACGTGGGGAACCTCTACTTCAACCGCAAATGCACAGGCGCTATGGTGGGGGCGCATCCATTCGGCGGTTTCAACATGAGCGGCACCGACTCGAAGGCGGGCGGGCCGGATTATCTATATCTCTTCACCCAGGCCAAGAGCGTGGCGGAGCGGCTAAGCGACAAACCGGCGCCTACCGGGATCTAAAAAAGCGCTTGAGCGAAAAATAGCCGACTTCCGAATACACGGGGTCGGCCATTGGCTTGATGCATTGCAGAAGAAACAGAATGAGTCGCGGCCGGGGTGTCTATGGTGCTGGGGCAAGAGAAGATAGACGAGAAACTGCGGCGCGCGAGTACCGGCACCACTGATTTTTTGGCGAGAAACCGAAACTTACGCAACAGGAGCGGGTTCAAACCGACATCCCTGCCTCCGCCTCACCCCGGGAACGACGGGAATGCCGGACAGACGGGTTGGGATGGCTAGATATATTTCTATGCGTGGAAAAGGCCGTGGGCCCTTAGACCGGGCCCACGGTCACTGTGAGGCGGAATGAGAAGCGGAAGTCGAACCCTGTTTGCATGTGCGGCGGCGTTGCCGCTGCTGGCAGTTTCCAGTTTCCGATTGGCGGCCCAGGATGTCTGGCCACCCGACGACGAGACCCCTCCCCCACAACAAAGCTACCCGCAGCCCGGTTACCAGCAACCGGGCTATGGCCAACAGCCAGGCTACGGCCAGCAGCCTCCCTACGGGCAGCAACCTGCCTACGGACAGCAGTATGGGCAACAGGCTTACGGGTCGCCGAACGGTTATGCGCAGCCCGATTACGGGCAGGCGCTGGCGCCGGCTCCGACGGCGCAGCCAATGAGCACCGAGCAGCTGGAACAACTGCTGGCGCCGATCGCGCTGTATCCGGACACGCTGCTGGCGCAGATCCTGACCGCTTCGACGTATCCGGCGCAGGTGTCGGCGGCGGACCAGTGGCGGCGCGGCATGGGTAACGCTCCAGCGGAGCAGATTGCGGCGGGAGCGAATGGGCAGGCGGGATGGGACCCGAGCATCAAGGCGCTGACGGCGTTTCCGCAGGTGTTGGAGATGCTGAATAGCAACCTGCAGTGGACGGCGGCGTTGGGCAATGCCTATTACAACCAGCCGCAGGACGTGCTGCAGACGGTGCAGGTATTGCGCGGTCGTGCAGAGCAGGCGGGGACATTGCAGAACACGCCGCAGGAGCAGGTCGTGGATAACCCTGGGTACATCGCCGTGCAGCCGGCGAATCCCGAGGTGATGTACGTGCCCGCCTACGATCCGTGGGCAGTGTACGGGGCGCCGGTGGAGCCGTATCCGTACTTCTCGCCCGTCGAGGACGTGGTGGGGTCTGCGGTGGAGTTCGGGCTGGGGCTGGCGATGAATGCCTTCCTGCGCATGCCATTTGGGCTGCTGGGGTGGGGATTTGACTGGATCGGCGGGGGAGTTCTGTTTCACGGCGGGTGCTACTGGCCGCGCGGCGGCTGGGAGATGCACGACTGGGGCTTTGCGCATGGCGGGCCTCGCTTCGGCGGCTGGTACGGGCATGGCGGCTGGCGCGGCGAAGGCGGCCAACAAATGGCGCGCTTTGGCGATTACCACAACCAGGGAATCTCCGTGCATGGGTACCCCCCGGCCCGGCCGGGTGGCGGGGTTGGCGGCATGAACCGGTTCGGGCAGAACGGGATGAACCGGGCTAGCGGTCAATTCCCGACGGCGCGCCCTGGAGGAATCGGCGGACAAAACGGATTCAATCGGGCAGGTGCAGGTTTCCCGCCGGCGCGGCCAGGCGGCGGATTCAATGGCCCGCAGCAGGGATTCAACCGGCCGGGCGGCGGGACGGTGTCGCGGGCGTACCCCGGACAGCAGCAACAGTCGCTCAACCATTCGCCTCCGGGGACGGGGCGGCCGCAGCAGTTTGGCGGGGGCACGGCTCCGCAGGGATATGGAAGGAGCCCGTATTCGGGCTCGTCGGCTTTTAGCGGGCCGCGGACGTACGCGGGCGGCGCTCAGGGCTACGTGGGACGGCAGGGCGGCGGGTACGGGATTCCGCGGTACAGCGCGCCGTCGCAGGGGTATCGCGCGCAGCCGGGTAACGGCGGGTTTGGCTCTGAGGGGTATAGCCGCGGGCCGTCCCAGGCCTATAACGGCGGTTTCGGGGGATTCAATCACGGTGGGTCGAGCCCGTACTCGGGTTCGTTCGGCGGCCACTCCTCGGGCGGATCCCACTCTTTCAGCGGTGGAGGGGGCCATGCGCCGAGCTTCGGTGGAGGGCATTCTTCGGGCTTCGGGGGTGGCGGCCACTCCGGCGGGTTTGGCGGAGGCCACTCTCCGTCGCATAGCTTTGGCGGGGGAGGGCATTCGGGAGGCGGCGGGCACTCAGGTGGCGGTCACTCGGGTGGCGGCCATGGCCATCACTGAGGGACCCGGGACTTGATAAAACGAAGGAACGGAAGGGCGGGAGTAAACTCCCCGCCCTTTTCCGTTTCAGGGCTTGGTGGATTGGGTGGTGGTCCAGCAGTCGATGCCGACGGCCTGGCAGGACCGTGCTGCGATCTCGGAGGCGGCACGGAGAGAGACTTCAAAGTTGCCGGACTCGGCGTAGAAGTAGCAAAAGGCTCCGTGGAGGACGTCGCCGGCACCGGAGGTGTCGCGGGCCTCGACTGTGGGGATGGTGATTTCGAAGCGGCGGTCGCGGTCGAGGGCGAGGATCGAGCGCGGGCCGCGGGTGACGGCAACGAAAGGCACGCCATGGGAGGCAAACCAGCGAAGGGTGGTTTCGGGGTCGGACGCTCTGCCGGGAAGGGCGAAACGCTCACTGCAGATCGCAGCGGTGACGAGGGGCGCCAACTCCTCAGTCCCGGGTTTCCAGCTTCCGCTGTCGAGACAGATGGGGATGCCGCTGGTGCGGCAAGTGCGCAGCAGCGGCAGAGACTCCTGGATGTGGAAGCCGTCAGTCAGGACGATCTGCGGCTGGGGGCCCCACATGGGCTGCCACTCCGAGGGAAGGGGACTGAATGACAGTTGCATCACGGGCGGGTTGACGATAGTGCGGGTGCCGCGGACGCTGCCGGTGAGGACGGTGGTGAGGGGAGTCTCGTAGGGGGAGCCGGCGGCGATGTCGACGATGCTGACCTCGAAGCGGGCGAGCTCGCTGCAGACAGCGTCGGCCCAGAGGCCTTTGCCGAGCGCGGTGAAGAGCGTGGCGTCGCCGCCGAGGAGGGTGTGAGTGATGGCGGCATTGCAGGCGGGACCGCCAGGTGCGGCATGGAACCCGCGGGCGAAGACCTTTGTGTCCTCGGCGGGAAGGGCGTCGAGGACGTAGAGGACGTCGAGGGTGGTTCGCCCGATGAAGGCCGCGGTGGCATCCATGAGGTGATTTTAGAGGGTTCGTTTAGGGGTCAGGTGGGATCTCGGTTAAGGTTGGGCAGCCGTCGTGCTATCCCGGGTCTCCAAAACCGGGAGACCCGCTCTCCCACGAACACTCAGAGGGTACCCGCCTGTTCGTGGGGACCCCGGACCTGGGGCACCCGATGTCTTGCTAGACCGCCGCGGGGACGGGTTTCTGAGCGGGCTTTTTGGCGGATTTTTTGGCAGCGGCGGAGTGGTGATTGCTTCCCGGGGATGCATCGACCGCGCGGACCGCCGCTTCCGGGAGGGCGTCGAGGGCAACTTTGCCTTCAGCGAGCTGCATGAGGAAGTCCTGGCTGGAGAAGACGGGGGAATCCTTGTGCAACTTGTTCGCGCGGAGGTAGGAGCCGTCGGCCTGCTGGATGCGGGCCTTGAGGGTGTCGGCGAGAAGTGCGGGGAGGATCTCGTTGTGAATCCGTTCGCGGGCGGCCGGATCGCGGACGGGGAAGACGACCTCGCATCGCTCGAAGAGGTTGCGGGGCATCCAGTCGGCCGAGCCGATGTAGATCTCGTCGTCGCCGCCGTTGGCGAAGTGGAAGATGCGCGAGTGCTCGAGGAAGCGCCCGACGATGGAGCGGACTCTGATTCGTTCTGAGAGGTCTTTGACGCCGGGCCGGATGATGGAGACGCCGCGGATGATGAGGTCGATATCGACGCCGGCTTCAGATGCCTGGTAGAGAGCTTCGATGACGCTGGGTTCGAGGAGGGCGTTCATCTTGGCGACGATGTGCGCGGGGCGGCCGGCGCGGGCGTGCTCCGCTTCCCGGCGGATCAGACGCAGGAAACTCTCGGCCATGGTAAGCGGGGCGACGAGGAGCGGGGAGTAGTCGTCAACCTCCGAGTGGGCGGTGAGGTAGTTGAAGACCGTGTGCACGCGCTCGGTGATCTCCGGGTTCGAGGTGAGCAGGCTGAGGTCGGTATAGAAGCGCGCCGTAACGGGGTTGTAGTTGCCGGTGCCGAGGTGGCAGTAACGGCGGGTGACGCCGTCTTCGTCGCGCCGGACGAGCAGGGCCAGCTTGCAGTGGGTTTTGAGGCCGACGACGCCGAAAAAGACCTGCACGCCGGCGTCTTCCATGCTGCGCGCCCAGCGGATGTTGGAGGCCTCGTCGAAGCGGGCCATGAGCTCAACGACGACGGTGGCTTCCTTGGTGGCTCCCGCCTCGTTGAGCGCCTGGAACATGGGCGAATCCTGAGACGTGCGGTAGAGGGTCTGCTTCATCGAGACGACGGCATCGTCGTGGGCCCCGCTCTGGATGAAGTTCACCACGGGGTCGTAGGAGTCGTAGGGGTGGTGGAGGAGGATATCGCGGGTTCGCAGGTCCTCGAAGATGTTGGTGGCTTTGCGGCTGAGGGTCAACGGGCGCGGCGTGAATGGCGGGAACTTGAGGTCGGGGCGGGCCACGTCAGAGTAGAAAAACATGACGCGGGAGAGGTTGACGGGGCCTTCGCCGCGGAAGACCTGCTCTTCTTCGAGCTCAAAGTTCACGCGGAGGCGCTCGATGATTTCGGGGTGGGCGCCGGCCTCGATCTCCAGACGGACGGCGTCGCCCTTGCGGCGATTGTGAAGCTCGACGCGGATGGTTTCGAGAAGTGAGCGCGCCTCTTCTTCTTCGAAGTAGAGGTTGGAGTTTCGGGTGACGCGGAAGGCGGCGTGGGCGAGAATCTCGTAGCCGCGGTACATGCCATTCAGGTTCTTGGCGATGAGGTCCTGAAGGAGCAGGTAATCGAATTTGCCGTCGGCGGCGGGCAGGCGGACAAAGCGAGGCAGGGCGCGAGGTACGGTAACGACGCCCAGAACCAGAGGCCCGGAACTACGGCGCTTGGCGCGCAGAAGAATGGCCAGGCACAGGGCCTTGTTGAGGACGCGCGGGAAGGGATGCGCGGGGTCGATGGCGATGGGGGTAAGGAGGGGGTCGACTTCGCGTTGGAAGTAGTTTTGCGCGAAGGACTGGGCATCTTGGTCGAGCTCGTTCCACTCGAGGAGGCGGATGCCCTGCTTGCGCATCTCGGGTAGCAGATGGCTGTTCCAGCAGGCGTACTGGGCGTCGACGAAGGCGTGGATTTCGTGGGTGAGGGCGTCGAGGGACTCGTCGGGGCGGAGTCCGTCGTAGCCGGTCTCGCGGTAGCCGTCTTCAATGCGCTGCATGAGGCCGGCCTGGCGGATCTCCACGTATTCGTCGAGGTTGGAACAGGTGATGGCCAGGAACTTGACCCGCTCGAGGAGGGGGTTTGTCGGATCCTCGGCTTCTTCGAGGACACGGCGGTTGAACTGCATCCAGGAAGCGTCGCGGCCGTTGAAAAGGCGTGGTTTGTTTTGTGTCCTTGCCATTTGTTGTCGATTTCCTACGCCGTGTTGGCAGTCTACAGCGTTTTACCCAACTCAGGTTAAAAGGGGATGACCGGGACCATTCAGCGTGTGAAGAAAGGCATCGAACTCATCGATGCAGTGGCTTTTTGAAGAGTTTCGAATTCAGACGGTCAGAAATCGCATCTGAACGGAAATCGGGGCTGACTGAACGCTGGGGTCTCCGTCTATTCTGCGGCACGGATCGGCCGGGCCTTCCCGAGTTGTCTCTCCTGTCGCACGATCCAATCTCAGACAGTGCTGGAGCGCGAAGCTCCACCCAAACAAATGCAAGGAGGTCGTCATGAGCGCATGTGCGAGTCGTCTCGTGCTGAGTGTGCTGGCCGTCTCCACGCTTGGAGTCATGGGACATGGTCAGCATTACACGCAAGTAAACCTGGTTTCAAATGTCTCGGGCGTCGCTCCGGTCACCGATGCAAGCCTGGTGAATCCGTGGGGGATTTCGCGGAGTTCGAGCAGTCCGTGGTGGGTTGCAGACAACGCGGCCGGGGTGAGCACGCTCTACCAGGGCAACGGAACGAAGGTGCCGCTGACAGTTGCCATTCCCACGGTTGTGTCCGGCGGTATGGGCCTGCCGACGGGCACCATCTTCAACGGCAGCACGACGGACTTTCTGATTAGTGCGGGAGTTCCCGCGCGCTTCCTGTTTTGCACGCTCGATGGATTGATTGTGGGATGGAACAATCCCACGGCGGGCGCAGTGCCGGTGGTGAAGACGATGGACGGCTCCTCGTTCACCGGCCTGACCAGCGCGATGGTGAACGGACAGCGCCGGCTATTCGCCGCGAACTTCACCAAAGGCAGAGTGGATGTTTTCGACAACGCGTTTCACAAGGTAAGCAGGGATGACAACGCGTTTGAGTACGATGATCTTCCGGATCTGTATGTGCCTTTCAATGTGGAGACGATCGGGAACGACATTGTTGTGACCTATGCGCTGCACGAGCCCGGACAAGTTCATGAGACGGACGGGGCGGGGCTGGGATATGTAGCGGTTTTCTCTGTCGAAGGGCGACTATTGTTTCGGCTTGAGCATGGAGACTGGCTCAATGCGCCGTGGGGCGTGGCACTGGCCCCACACGATTTCGGAGCCTACAGTCACGCTCTGCTTGTGGGGCAGTGGGGCGGCGGATCGACGGCCGAAAACGGTGGGACGATCGCGGCTTATGACCTGGCGACAGGGCGTTATCTCGGTGGTCTCCTGGATCAATCGGGAGCTCCGCTGGCAATCAACGGGGTTTGGGGCATCGGGGCAGGGAACGCAAGCCCTTCAGACTATGACCCAGCAGGCTCGCCGGGAGGGGAGCTTTATTTTGCTGCCGGTCCGAACCATGCCACAGGTGGCCTGTTCGGTTATGTGAAGCCGGTTGCGACGGACTTGGTGGAAGGGAACGATCAATAAGGGATGATCCCAAGGGGTGCATAGGACGGAGCGAGGAGGAGGCGCTCCGCCCGGGGGAGACCCTACGCATGTCCGCGCCCTGGTGGTGAGAGGTACTCCCGAAATAAAGCGCTGAAGATTCTTGATGTTACGCCGATGTTGACCGTTGCGGCATTCAAGCGCTCGGTTGCTTTCTACCGCGACGCCGTCGGTTTACGTGGCCTGGGGGAAACAAAGGGGGCGTGTATTCCTCTGGACGGACCGCAGGGGCGATGCTGGCCTTGCCGAACGCGCCTACGCAGTTGGGCCGTCCGGCGATGAGGGGTCGACCTACTTCAACGTGGAGGGGCGCCTGGTGGGAACGGTCGAAGCTAGTGCCGACAACTCCGGATACTTGTTGCCCGTTTGGCGATGCGCTGAAGTGTCGCTGGAAACCGGCTCGTAACGTTGTTGTTGTGGAAAGGTAAAGCCGAGAGTCTGATTGACCGGTAGCGCCCTGTGGGTTGAACATGGAGATAGTCAGAAGTGCACCAAATTCCCCGAGGAGGCCGTCCATGAACAACGACAAGAATCCTGCCACCCATCTGGACGTGTCGCAACCACTGCCGCCGGAGGCGGCGGAGTTCGCGCGAAAGCTGAACGGGATGCTGGATGGGCAGCCGAAGGATGATGCTACCGTGGAGCGCGTCTTCGCGGGCATGGATGAGATGTTCGACATGATCGCTACCGGGCTCTACAGCCTGGCGTCGATGCTGGTGGGTGAGGGGGAAGACAGCATCCGGTTGGTGGAGGAGGCGGTAGCGAACGCCGAGGTCTCCGCGGGTACAAGGCCGGAATGCGCGCGGCACAACAGCAGAGTGGCGCTGTCAGAGGCCGCTATCAGGCTGCTCGCAGAGCGCGATTTGGAGTGCCTGGCGGCACCTGAAGGCCTGGAGCCGGCGCAGACCTGTATTGGCGACGACGACCTGGATGCGGCGGGCATGTCGCGTGCGGAACTTGAACGGATGATGGCCGGGCCGGACCGAGATCGCGTGCGGAACTGGCTGGAGAGCCTGCCCACGGCGACGCGGACGATCTTTGTGCTGCGCGCGGTTGCCGGATTGTCGGCGCCGGAGACGGCGGAACTGCTGGCGGCGCATGGTGGTCCGCTGGCAGCAGAGTGGACGCCCGAAGAGGTCCGCGAGCTTTTCCGGCAGGGAATGTGCTCCCTGGCGTCGCAGCTGATTCATGAGGGAGTTGGCGGGCACTGAGAATCGCCAAATAAACAGAATGTTAGGCCGGGATTTTGTCTCGGCCTTTGCTTTTCCGGCCCACGTGTTTATCACGTGGCAGGGCCACGCGCGTTCGTTACACTAGATTTAGAACCTTGCCGCGCCGTATCGGCATCCATTTGAAGAGCAAAAGGTTTACGGCGACACGCCATGAGGCACAGACGGCTTCGTGGGGGACCCTGGTCAAGCGAACGTCCTTCGCTTCAGCGACAAACTCAGGTCGAAATTATTGATGCCTTTTCTCTGTTATAGCAAGATGACAAGCCGTTGTTGTGCCCGCGCGTCGCAAACCGGCACGGTACTACTACTGGCGGGCCTTTTAGGGGTCGGGACCGCGGCGGCAAGGGCGCAGGCCGGAAGTGGCCAGAGCCAGTCGAATGCGCCGTCCTTGCCGGCCGGCGTCTCCGCGCCGACCACCGGACAGGTGACCTCCTCGACCTTCCAAGGAAGCGTGCCCGCAGGTGAGGCGACGGCCCAGACAATCGATTTGACGCTCGAGGATGCGATTCAGCGCGGGCTGCACAATAACCTTGGCGTAATTCTGAGCGGGACCCAGACGGCGACCGCGAAGGGCCAGCGGTTGAGCGCGCTGCAGAGCCTGCTGCCGGATGTGGAAGCGAATCTGAAAGAAGCCGATCTGCAGGTGGACCTTGCGGCCCAGGGCCTGCGCTTTCCAGGGATTCCAACTATCGTTGGGCCGTTTGGGTATACGGATATCCGGGCGAATCTCACCTGGTCGCTCGTGGACGTGAAATCGCTGCGGGCCTATCTCGCGTCGAAGCACGACTTCAAGGCGGCGCAGCTGAGCGCGCAGGATGCGCGCGACATGGTGATCCTGACCGTGGGGAACGCTTACCTGCTGGTGGTGGCCGACGAGACGCGAGTGGCCAGCGTGGATGCCCAGGTGAAGACGGCCAAGGTTTCGCTGGACCAGGCGGTGGCGAACCACCAGGCCGGGACTGCTCCGCTGCTGGATGAGCTGCGGGCGCGGGTTGATTATCAGTCGCTCGAGCAGCAGTTGATCGTGGCGCAGAACGCGTTGGATAAGGACCGGCTGGCGCTGCAGCGGACAATCGGAATGCCTCTGGCGCAGAAGATCAATCTGGTGGACAAGGCTCCTTACGCGGCCTTCGACCAGGTGGATGTGGATGCTGCCATCAAACAGGCGCATCTGAATCGCAAGGACCTGCAAGCCCTGGTGGAGCAGACCAAGGCGGCGGAGGAGCAGCGCAAGGGAGCCACGGCGGAACGCTATCCAACGCTGACCGCCGATGTGGACTACGGCGATATCGGCGTGAATGTGCGGCATTCGCACGGGACGGCAGAAGCGTCGGCGAACCTGAGCGTGCCGGTATTCAAGGAGTTCGCATTGCGCGGCGAGGCGGAACAAGCGCAGTCGCAGCTGGACACTCAGCGAGCGCAGGAGAGCGACATGAACGCGCAGGTGGACGCCGACGTCCGCGATGCGCTGCTGGACATCCAATCGGCTCAGCGGCAGGTGGAAGTGTCGCATTCCAGCGTGGAGCTGGCTAACGAGGCACTGAGCGAAGCGCAACAGAGTTACGCGGCCGGAGTGAACGACAACCTGGCCGTGAGCCAGGCTGAGCAGAGCGTGGCACAGGCCAATGAGCAGTACGTGGATAGCCTGTACCGGCACAACGTAGCCAAGCTGAGCCTGGCGCGCGCGCTGGGCGCGGCAGAGAACTACAAGAGTTATCTGGGAGGGAAGTGAACGTGGCGGAAACAACGACAACCCCCGCTCCGGTGGAGCATGAAACTGAGGTCGTACAGCCGCGATCGCGCCGCCGGGGCATCATCATCGTCGTGATTGCGGTGATTGTGGTGGCCGCGCTGGCATTCTGGTGGCACTCCACGTTCTACGAGGACACCGACGATGCGCAGGTCAGCGGGCACCTGATCCAGGTGAGCTCGCGCATCCAGGGGCAGGTAAGCAAGGTGTACGTGGAAGAGAACCAGGTGGTGAAGAGAGGCGATCTGATCGCCGACCTGGATCCGCGGGACTTTGAAGTAGCCGTAGAAAACGCCAAGGCAGCGTTGGCGAGCGCACAGGCCAACGCGGCGGCGGCGGGTGTGGCTGTTCCTTTGATCACCGTGAACACCGGATCAAACCTGTCTTCGGCGGGAGCGCAGTTGAGCGGTTCGCACTCGCAGGTGCAGCAGGCGCAGGGACAGTTGCAGGCAGCGCAGGCGCGCGTGACGCAGGCCCAGGCCAACAACGCCAAGGCGCAGGCTGATCTGGAGCGCTACAAGCCGCTCGTGGAGAAAGACGTCATCAGCAAGCAGCAGTATGACGCGGCCGTGGCGGCAGCTGCGGCGGACGCGGCCGCGGTTCAGGATGCGCAGGCCAGCGCTGCGGCGGCGGCAGATGGCGTGCGCGTGGCCCGCCAGCAGGAAGCATCCGCGGAGGCCTCCTATAAATACGCGCAGACCGGCCCGCAGCAGGTGGCCGAGCAGAATGCCAGGGCGCGTCAGGCGCAAGCACAGGTGCAGCAGGCACAGGCGCAGCTCGACCAGGCCCAGCTGAACCTGAGCTACACCAAGATCATCGCTCCTGAGGATGGCATCATCACGCGCAAAAGTGTGGAGGTAAACCAGAATGTTTCGTCGGGGCAGAACCTGCTGACGCTGGTTTCGCTTGCCGACATCTGGGTGACCGCAAACTTCAAGGAGACCCAGCTGAAGCATATGCAGCCGGGCCAGGAGGTCGAGGTCTCTGTAGACGCGACGGGCAAGAGCTATCACGGTAAGGTGACGCAGATTGGCGGCGCAACGGGCTCGGTGCTCTCGCTCTTTCCCCCGGAGAATGCAACCGGCAACTACGTGAAGGTGGTGCAGCGCGTTCCGGTGCGCATCGACTTCACCGATCTGCAGCACGAGGATCCCAACCATCAGCTAAGGCCCGGGCTTTCGGTTGAGCCGAAGGTGCGCGTGAAGCAGTGAAGAAGTGAAGAGTGAAGAAGTGAAATTGCGGCCGGCGATTGCCGGCCCTTTTCTTTTGCGAGTCGGGAGGCGGGGAAATGGTATGCTCCCGCCATGCGCTTGCTTCGAGTTCTTTTTTGGGTTGCTGTGACGGCAGCCTCTTGTCCTGCTTTTGGGCGCGTGACGCGGGTGGAAGTAACGTCGCGGACGCCGGTGCTCAACGGTAAGGAATTCGGCGCGGCCGGCGCCTATGAGCGCATCGTGGGGCGAGTGTACTTTGCGTTGCCGGTGCTGAACGTGTATAACCGCGGGATCGTCGACCTGGCAAATGCGGAGAACCTGAAGGCGGGAGAAGTGGCGTTCTCCGCGGACTTCGTGGCGCTGCGCCCTGCGGATACGCACAAGGGCAACGGGTCGATGATCCTGGAGGTGCCGAACCGCGGCCACAGCCGGATTGTAGCGCTGGTGGACGGGGGCGACTGGAACGCCGAAACGGACGCGGGCGATGCTTGGCTGCTGCGCAATGGATACACGATTGTGGCGCTGGGCTGGCAGTGGGACGCGGCGGGCGCGGATGCGCTCCGGTTCTATGCGCCCGTAGCGAAGCTTCAGGGCAAGACCATCACCGGCCTCCTGCGCGGCGATGTGATGCTGGCAAAGGCGATGGACGACATTCCGCTGGGTCACCTGTCCCAGGGCAACATTGGTGGATCGGAGTATCCGGTGGCGGCGCCGAACGATGCCCGCAATGTGCTGACAATGCGCGACGCGCAGACCAGCGATCGCACGACGATTCCGCGCGCGCAGTGGCAGTTTGCGCATACCGTGAATGGCAAGCTCGAGCCGAGTGACCGGTTCATTCACCTCGAGGGTGGATTCAAGCCGGGAAAAATCTACGAGTACGTGTACGTGGTGGCAGACCCCGTGCTGGCAGGCGGAGGCTTTGCGGCGATTCGCGACTTTGCATCTTATGCGAAGCACGCCAACGATACGATTACTCCGGCGGAGCGTGTGTACGGAGAGGGCATCTCGCAGAATGGGCGCTTTCTGCGTGACTTTCTTTACGAGGGATTCAACGCGGATGAAGAGGGCCGCATGGCGCTCGATGGTGTGCTGGCGCATGTGGCCGGTGCGGGGCGCGGCAGCTTCAACTACCGGTTCGCGCAGCCCTCGCGCGATGCGCAGCCGACTTCGTCGGTGTATTTTCCGACGGACATCTTTCCCTTCACCGATTTGCCCGAGAAGGATCCGGTGACTGGCGCGATGGGCGGGTTGCTGGACAAGGCCGTCGCGCAAAAGGCGGTACCTAAGATATTTTTCTCAAATACGTCGTTCGAGTATTGGGGACGGGCGGCGGCGCTGATTCACATTTCGGCTGACGGCAAGCAGGATTCGGCGATTTCGCCCAGCGTGCGGATCTACCATTTGACCGGGTTGCAGCATTTCAGCGGGCCGTTCCCGCCGGCAAAGGGAACGGGTGACCTGCTGGGTCAGGCGCCGCAGTCACCGCTGCCGATCAAGTATTTCTGGCGGGCGATGATCCGCAACATGGATGCCTGGGTGCGCAACGGCACGCCGCCGCCGGTGAGCAGGTACCCGCGCATCGACGATCGAACGCTGGTGGCGTTCAAAGATTACGCACCACCGTGGATTCCGGGCCTGGCGCGCCCGCATGAGGCGAGTGAAGCATTCCGGCTGGACTACGGTCCCGGCTGGCAGGAGAAGAGGATACTCACGCAGCAGCCGCCCAAGGTGGGTGCGGCGTTTCCGGTGCTGGTTCCGCAAGTGGACGCGGATGGCAATGAGCGCGATGGCGTGCGGCTGCCGGAGATGTCGGTTCCTCTGGCGACTTACACGGGGTGGAATTTGCGCGATCCTTCGATTGGCGCGCCGGATCAGCGCGTGGCGTTCGAGGCCTCCTACGTGCCCTTCCCAAAGACGGCCGAGGAGCGGCAGCGTTTGAAAGATCCACGGCTGTCCATTGCGGAGCGCTATCGCAACCGCTTCGACTACCTGACGCGCTATGCGGCGGCGCTGGATGCTCTGGTGAAAGAGAATTGGATTCTCGAGGAAGACCGCATCTCGATCTTGCATCGGGCGGAGGAAGAGTGGGACCTGGCGACGGCGCCGAGTGCGACGAAATGATCGAGCGCGAGTAGTCGGCTGGTTGAGCTCACCGCGAGCGATACACGATTACGGCTTGGGTTGAAATTCGGCAATACCGAATTGCCAAAGAAGAAAGCTCAAGCGATCCGCGAGCGCCTCTCGGTGCTGCGCTTCGCCGCTGCCTCCCCCGTGGCCTCCGCCATAGTCAACGCGAAGGAGGATGGGCTTGCCGCTGGATGTGGCTGCCTGCAGACGGGCGGTCATCTTTCCGGGCATCCACGGATCGACTCGCGGGTCATTGCTGCCGGTGGTGAGCAGGACTGCCGGGTAAGCGGTGTGGTCCTTCACATGAGCAAAGGCGCTCATCGAATACAGGTTCTTGAAGCCGTTTTCATCCTTCACCGTGCCGAGCTCGGGGATGTTGGTCTCGCCGTTCGCGGAGGTCTCGAAACGCACGGTATCCAGCAGGCCGACGTCGATGACAGCTGCGCCGAAAAGCTCAGGCTTCTCCGTGATGGCACGGCCGATGAGAATTCCACCGGCGCTTGCGCCCGTGCCCGCCAGTCGTGCCGATGTCGTGTACCTCTTGTCGATTAAATATTGTGCGCAGGCAATGAAGTCGAGCCAGGTATTAGGCTTTGTATCGCCCTTCCCGCCCAGATGCCACTCTTCGCCATACTCCCCGCCTCCGCGCACGTGGCAGTAGGCATGCACGCCACCCAATTCGAACCACGCCAGCTCGATGGACGAGTAAAAGGGCGTGATGGAGATGGAATACCCACCGTAGCCTTCGAGCAGGACCGGATTCGATCCGTCCAACTTCATCCCTTTGCGCGAGACGATGGACAGCGGGACCAACGTGCCGTCGTGGCTTGGCACTTTGACCTCCACCGACTCAATGTTCGGTGGATTGTCGAACCGCCCCACCGGCTGAATGCCTGTGTCAGTGACCATCTTCGATTTGGGATCGAATTCATACACCTTGAATGCCTTGGTCCACGTCGACAAGAAGATGAGAAGGCCCGGCAGACGAGCATCGTTATCGAGAAAGGCACTACCGTCTGCCGGCAGTGGCACGGCTTCCGATTTCGGGTCAGGACCAAAGGTGAGCCGGGACAGGCGGCTGATGCCGCCGTCCATGAGCTGGACATAGAGAGCATCGCTGGCCCGCGCAATCCCCGTCACCACGGACTGTCCTTGCGGAACCACAACTTCCGCGCCCGTCAGATTGGGATTTCGCACGTCGAGGCGGAGCACCTTGTAGCGTGGCGCGTCCTTGTAGGTCAGCACGTAGAGGTCGTTCCCCTGGATCGTCAGGTCGGTGACGCCGTCTGCGAAATCGGCGACTTTGCGCCACGGAGTCCCCGCCTTGCCAAGCGTTTCGATGGGGGCAATGTAGTACGCACTGTTCGGGGTAACGCTTCCATTCAGAATGCCAACAGAGTAACCGGAGCCGCGCGGGATCACCACCGACGCGATCAGGCTGCGATCGACGTCGATGGAAGGAACCACACCGTTCCCGAAGACGGGAGAGTCCTTCTCGGGATCGGTTCCAAGCACGTGCAGGTAGGAGCGGAAGTTCTGGCGAACCTGCTCGGGTGGGGCGTCGGGGGGGAGATTCTGGAGCCGGCCGTAGACGAAGGCGTGACCATCTGGAAGCCAGTTGACAAACTGACCTTCCGCGCAAGCGCCGTGCGTTACCAGGTCAGGGAGTTGGCGGCCGGTTGCAATCTCAAAGACGTGTAGTTCGTTGTTGGTTTCAGAACCTCCTGGAGTAAGCCCCACAACGATGAGCTTGCCATCGTCCGATACGGCAGTGCCGCCGATCTCGGGCCTTCCTTTGCCCTTGTCCGCGGGAGAGAGGTTGATCTTGTCGGGGTCAACCAGGAGGCGATCCAAACCGTTGAGGCCGACGCGAACGTAGAGCTTGGCCGTGTCTTCACCAGGGTCCCGCCTGTAGATGAGATAAATGTTGCCGGGCAATCGCGAAGCAAAAATGCTAGGAACCGACTGGTCCAGCTCGCGAATGCGGGCAAGCAGGTTGGCGCGGCCAGGAATTCGCGCGAGAGCGGCTCGCGTGTAGTCATTCTGCCCCTTGAACCATGCGGCGACCTCGGGGTCGCTAAGGTTCTCCATGTAGCGATAAGGATCCGAGACCTTGGTGCCATAAAACTCGTCCACGACCTCGCGAATGGGAGCCACGGGAGGCGCAGGTGAGGCGGAGCCTGTTGCCGGTTGAGCTGGCGAGTCTGTACTGGGGACGAGGAACAAATTGAGACCAAGGGCTAATAGCAAATGCCTGCGTGACATCTTCATGAGAACCCTCCGTGCCTCCGTCCATCTTCAGGCGAAGATGCTGACGAGTTTGGCTGGACCCTGGGACGTCTGCTCAAATCCGATTGAAATGCGAGACGCGCCGCAGACTCGAGCGGAGGAGAGAGGGGAATTTGCGGCTCACATGGGTTGTAGCACAGCAGGTGGCGGGCGGCAAGCGAATTGCTGCGCCGGAGCGCAGATTCTTATAAGTGATGTGGTCAACGGCAACTGTCGGAGGCCGCGTCTTCAGTCAATCTTCGAGCCACGTTGTTTCGAATTTAGGATTGAGATGGATGTCGATCTGGCGCAATACGCCGGTGCCGCTATTCACAAACTTGTGCGGCTCGCCGGCGCGCACGATGAGGATGTCGCCGGGCCTGGCTTGCCGCACCGTCTCCCCAACGGTCCACGTAGACTGTCCTTCGATCACGTACACAACCTCGTCGTAGTTGTGCTTGTGCAGGCGCGTTCCGCGGCCGGGTTCGCCATTCACGAGGAAGAACGAGATAGCAGTGTCACCGTGATTGGCTCCGATGAATTCGTAAGACATGGAGACGAGGGGCAGGTCAGTTTGGTGAATGGCATCCATAACCGTTGGATTTTGGACAGACCCGGAAGGATGCAATTCGGAGGGCGATGCTATTGGTCGCGATCTTTTGCGGTTGCCGGCTCCGCCCAGTATGTTGTTCGCGCGGTCAGGGTGAGGCCTTCATAATTCGGAAGGCTCAAAGCGATGGTGTGCGGGCCGGGGCGCGGCGACTGCGGATGGAAGCTGAGGATGTAGCGGTTGGGCATGTGGTTGGCGATGGTGGCCAGATCGTGCTCAAGGTTCTTCTCGTTGCCAAGTTTGAAGTACTCGCCGCCGGTGAGATGCGCGACAGTCTCGGGGACGTTGGTCTTCAGTCCATCGACTGTGGCGATAGCGGCCATCTTCGCGAACCCGAGGGGCGGCGCGAGCTGCGCGAGGCAATCGTAGGCTTGTGCCCACCTGCTGTGGGTGGCGTCCTGGTCGGGATCGGGGTCCTTGCCCATGCAGCCGTGTGGTGGGTTGGGATGAGGATTATGCAGCGCCAGCCAACCCAGTGTTGTTCTACTGTCGGGGGATAGGGGCAGCTGGCGACGGGCGTAGTTCACGGCTTCGGACTTCGCCGTAGAAAATCCGATGCTGTAGATCGTGGTGTTGGAATCGGTGATGTCGCGGACCGCTTGCGCAATGGTGGTTTCGCTGCCACGGTCGAGGGTCTCGCTCACCAGCAGGATGGCCCGGCGGTATCCCGCGGACATGGGACGCAGCATGTCGACCGCGAATTCGAGGCTGTCGAGGATAGCGGCGCCGTTGTCGCCCAGCGGCTTGTCATGGATCGCTTCGGGGTCTTCGCAATTGTCGCGGTGATGCTGGCGGGTGCAACCGGGCCGCAGGTCGCGCAGAGCGTCCGTGGCTTCGTCGAGATCGCCGGTGAAGTTTTGAACCAGTTGCGGATGGCTGTCGAAGGTGACGACGGCCACCTGGCGGGCGACGTTGCCAACAATTGAAGCAAGCATGGGCGCGAGCGGCGGGGCGATGGTGTCGTACTTCAGAAAAGCGCGCGCTCCGGCGCCGCCAATCTCGACCAGCACTACGAGGGCAAGCGGCTCGCCGCCTGTGTCTCGCTCCAGTGTGAGCGCCTGCGCTTTGCCATCGTCGGTCAGCTTGAAGTCCTCGGCCTTGAGCGTGTAGACAAGGCGCCGGCGCGCGTGCGGACAAGCGCCGGCACGATAACCACGGATGTTTCGGTCGTGATTGCTGGACCCTGTGCGGCGGGGGCGGGTTCCTGCTGGGCGGCGAGCTGCCCCTGCGCCATCAGAACGAAGGTGCAGGCTGCCGCAATGGAGACCGTGTTCAAGTTTGGCTCGAGCCTCGGGCTGTGTCCCTGCCAGCTTAGACGGTCGCCGCGCATTCTGGCTGCCGAGACTTCCACCGCGAGCCGGAGAACAGCTATGCTCACCCCATGCAGAACCTGCTGCGTAACCTTCGTTTCGCGCTGCGCCTGATGGCCAAGACTCCCGTGCTCACGGGCGCTGCCGTGCTCACCCTGACGCTGGGCATCGGCGCCAACTCCGCCATCTTCACGGTGACCAACGCCCTGCTGTTGAAGCCGTTCCCTTATCGCGATCCCGCGCAGCTAATGAGCGTAGCGGTGCGCGACAAGACCCAGGATCGAGGCGTCAACCTAGTGCGCTATGAAATGCTGCGCGACCGTAGCAGCTCCTTCGACGGCATGGCGGTGTGGGCCAACGACCAGTTAAACCTCACGGGCAGCGGCGACCCGGTCCAGATCGCCGTGTCGCGCGTGTCGCCCAATTTCTTCTCGCTGCTGGGCGTACGGCCGCAGTTGGGTCGCGACTTTACCGCGGAGGAGGGCCGGCCGGAGGGCAAGCCCGTGCTGATGTTGAGCGATACGCTCTGGCGCTCGCGCTACCACGGCGATCCCGGCATCCTTGGGCATACAGTCAAGTTGGACGCGACCGCGGCAACGGTCATCGGCGTCTTGCCGGCGAACGTGCAGTTCCCGTTTGTGGGCAAGGCGGAGATATGGACGCCGCGCTACTTCGAGTTTTCGCTCTTCCCGGCGGAGAGGCTGCGGTTGGGTGTTGGATATCTGAGCCTGGTGGCGCGGCTGCGGTCGGGTACCACTCTGCAGCAGGCGAATACGGAACTGTCGGTACTGAATGGACAGTATCGCCAACAGAACGCGGCCATGCCTGACGCGGATCCGGGCATTGACATCAGGGCGAGGCCTCTGCGGGACCTGGTGGTGGGCGATCTGCGCAGCAAGGTGATGATGCTGATGGCGGCCGTGGGCGTGGTGCTACTCATCGCCTGCGGCAATGTTGCCAGCCTGTTGCTCTCTCGCGCCATGGCTCGCAGGCGCGAGGTGGCAGTGCGGGCGGCGCTGGGCGCGAGCCGGACGACCATCGTGGGACAACTTCTGACGGAGAGCGCCCTGCTGGCGTTCATCGCGGCGGCCTTCGGCATCGCTTTGTGCTGGGGCGCGACGCACGCTCTTGCCACCTGGGGCGCGGCGCAACTACCACAGGGTATGCCGGTGGGGATTGATCTGCGCGTGCTCCTGTTTACACTGGCCGTCTCGCTGCTCGCCGGATTGATGTTCGGCCTGGCGCCGGCCCTGCAACTCGCGGCGCTCGACGTGAATGGAACGCTGCGCGAAGAGGGACGCGGAGCATCCTCGAGCGCCGGACGCGTGAAGGCGCGGGATGCGCTGGTCGTCGGGCAGATCGCGTTGTTGCTGGTGTTGCTGATCGGCGCCGGACTGTTGGTGCGCAGCTTCGTGCGCTTGCTGGCTGTCGATCCGGGGTTCGAAGCGCGCAATCTGCTCACGATGAACTTATCGCTCTCGACATTGAAGTACGGCACGCCCGCGCAACAGCTTGCCTTCTTTGAGGAGGTGCTGCGGCGCGTCGAGGCGGCGCCTGGCGTGCGCAGCGCGGCCATCTCCGCAGCGCAACCCTTGAGCTTTGTGCGGGTGACGCCAGTGCTGCCGCAGGGGCAGCCGGACCGGCCTTTGGCGCAACGGCCGTTCGTGGATATCGAGGCCATTAGCCCGGGCTGGTTTGAAACCATGCGGGCTCCCATGCGCGCCGGGCGCACATTCAACGCAGGAGACCAATCGCAGTCGGCGCCGGTGGTGATTGTGAATGAGAGCTTTGCGCGACAGTACTGGCCCAATGCCAACCCGCTCGACCAGCATGTGGCCGTGGGCCGCCGCCCTGTGCCCGCGCAGGTGGTCGGCGTGGCGGCCGACGTTAAGAACAAAGGGCTGGAACAGGAGACGCAACCGCAGCTCTACCTGCCCTTCCCGCAACTGCCCTGGTCTGAAATGAACCTGATTTTGCGCACCGAAGGCGATCCTCAAAGCGTGTTGGGCGCGGTGCGCGCGCAAATTGCCACGGTCGACCCGGACCAGCCGCTGACTGGCGTCCAGACCGTCGACGCGCTTATGGATACGGCCCGCGCGCAACCGCGGTTTCTGCTATTCCTGGTGGGCACGTTCGCGGGACTGGCGTTGATCCTCGCCGTCATCGGCATCTACGGTGTGCTGTCGTTCTCAGTGGCACAGCGCACGCAGGAATTCGGCGTCCGCATGGCCTTGGGTGCGGACCGCCATCACATTCTGGGCGTGGTGCTGCGGCATGGGTTTGTGCTGGCGCTGGCGGGAGTGATCATTGGATTGGGGGCGGCCCTGCTGCTGGTGAAGCTGATGGCTGGCATGCTGTATAAGACAGGCGGGCATGATCCGTTTACGTTCATCGTTGCGCCTCTCGTACTCGTTGCGGTGGCACTGCTCGCGAGCTATCTGCCGGCGCGGCGCGCCACTCGGGTGAGCCCGATCGACGCACTGCGGTGACGGTTCCGGCGGCGACTGGAATGTCCTCGGCGAGGTGGGGCGCTAGACTGTTGGAAAAGCCATGAAAGACTCGATCTACGTCTCCAAGGAGAATTACCTCAAAGCGGTTCTCGAGGCCGAGGCCGAAGGCCGCCAGGTGATTCCCGCAACCCTGGCGCACTGGCTTGAGGTTTCAGCGCCGGCAGTCACCATGGCTCTGAAGCGGCTGAAGCGCGACGGCTACGTTGAGGTGGGCGAAGACGGGATCGTGCGGCTTACCGGAATGGGCCGCGAAACCGCGTATCACACCGCCCTGCGCCACCACCTCGTAGAGCGCATGCTGAGCGAGATCTTCGGCATGGAATGGTATGAGATCCATGAGGAGGCGGAGCGGCTGGAGCACGCCATCTCGCCTGCGTTTGAGGCAAAGCTCAAGGAGCGGCTAGGCGAAGGGGCCTGTCCGCACGGAAACGCGGTGTTGCCGGAGAGCCCTGCAGAGCGCAAACGAAAGGGCGAGGTGCCGCTGTCCGAGGCTGCCGCCGGCCGGCGCTACGTGGTTTCCAGCCTGCAGGAGCGTGATCCGCAGTTGCTGCTGTTTTTGCATCGAAATGGCATTGGACCGGGGAAGAGCCTGAAAGTGCTTAGCCAGAACTACGACCAAACCGTTTCGATTGAATTACCTGCGGGAAACTCAATCCTGGGGAGGCCGGCCGCCGAGGCTGTTTGGCTGCGGGTATCTTAAGTGTGTAACCTAAAAGTAATATTTTGATATTAACCATGATTAACTGATCTGTGGCATACTGGGTTTGAAATGCTCTGCTACCCCCGCCGACCCCATGGCCACTGAGTATCAGCCCATTCCGGAGATCGCGATCCAGCCTTCCTTGCCGGAAGTGCACTCGAGCGTTCGACTGTCGCGCTCCCCGCGCTACTGGAAGCGCCTCCTCGGGTTCCTCGGGCCAGGGTTCCTGATCTCGGTGGGATACATGGATCCGGGCAACTGGGCCACGGATATCGCCGGCGGGTCGCAGTTCGGCTACACGCTGCTGTTCGTCATCATGGCGTCGAACCTGATGGCGATTTTGCTGCAAAGCCTGAGCCTGAAACTGGGCGTGGCAACGGAGCGCGACCTGGCGCAGCTCTGCCGGGAGAGCACCGGCCCCTGGACCAGCGTGCTGCTCTGGATCATGGCGGAGATTGCGATAGCCGCCTGTGATCTGGCTGAGGTCATCGGCTCGGCCATCGCGCTGAACCTGCTCTTTCACATTCCGCTGATCTGGGGCGTGCTCATCACCGGACTCGACGTGCTGCTGATTCTGTTGCTTCAGCGGTGGGGCTTCCGGGTGGTGGAGGCCGTGGTCATCGCGCTGATCGCAACCATCTTCTGCCTGTTCTGTGTGCAAATGATCTTGTCGCGGCCCGAATACGGGCATGTGCTGGGGGGTCTGTTCGTACCGACGCCGCGGATTCTCACTAACCCCGCGATGCTCTACATAGCTATAAGCATGCTGGGCGCTACAGTAATGCCCCACAACCTGTACCTGCATTCGTCGATCGTGCAGAGCCGGCGCTACAAGCGCACGCCCGCAGGCAAGCGAGAGGCCGTGATGATGGCCAACACCGACTCGGCGTTGGCATTGACGATCGCTCTATTTGTGAACGG
>Ga0307474_10000746_pt1 | contig 23456 bp, 54 predicted proteins | sample atmos_gasesECM1C_2_FD_203312 | JGI IMG/M metagenome (GOLD analysis project Ga0307474, IMG submission 203312) | Hardwood forest soil microbial communities from Morgan-Monroe State Forest, Indiana, United States - atmos_gasesECM1C_05 | ecosystem: Environmental > Terrestrial > Soil > Temperate... | reverse complement strand
ACCTCCGCCGACGACCGGGCCGCCAGGATCACCGCATTTAGATCCTCCAGTTCGGCCCGGCCGCGCCACAGGTACCCGGTCATGGCTCGGCCAGCCCGGTCGTGCACGAGGTGCAGATGCCACCCAGCCTGATGGCGCAGTCCTCGCACAGGTAGCGGCCACAGAACCCGCCGCACTCCCCTGCGATCTTCTTCTCGTCCGGGTAGGGGTCATGGGAGAGATGCTCGTTGCACTCCTGACAGCGGGCGCTCATCACCGCGCCCCGCACTTTCGTGCACACCACGCCGCCGTCCTGGTGGCGGACCCAGTTGTGCACGCCGCCAGCCGGGCACTGCATCCCCTTCACGCCTGCGCACCACACTTCGTGCACACCGTGATGAAGATGTCCCGGACCAGCATCGTCGTCCAGTTGTGGTTGCCGCCCGATGGACACTCATCCCTAGGGTTCATTGCAGTAGCACTCCTCGTAACCGCCGCAGCCTTGGCACATGCCGGTGTACGCCGGGTCGCCCGAGAGCGGCTCGGTGCAGTAGCACTCGCAGCACGACCCGCAACGCGGGCACGGGCCGCTACCGCCGCAGTCCCGGCACCTCACGGCCTTGCTCCCGCCTGGGCACGCAGCTTCGCCACGTAGGCCGCCACCGGGCAGCCCACGCCGTGCGGCACCACCACCCGCTGTTCCCCGCGACGCTCGGCGGTCACCTTGACCGCCTTGGCCCCGCACTTCGGGCAGGTGTAGTCCAGGTCATACCGGGTTCTCATCGCAGCAGCCCTCCTCGCAGCCACATTCGAACCTGTCGGCGTCGTCGGTGCCGAGCCGGCAGCCACAGTCACCGGGGCAGAGCACCGGCCCGTGCTCGTCGTCACTGGTGGACACGGAGATAACCACGTCCGGGGCGTTGATCAGATCGTTCAGGCACGGCTCCTGGTGGATGTAGCCAGGATCGTGGTCGCAGTGCTCACAGCAGGGGTAGCTCATCACGCCTCCATCGTCCAGTCGAGGCGTGCGCTGGCCCGCCCGGCCGCCCCTGGGGGATCGGGGGAGGCGGCCGGGCGGGAGTCCTTGGGGGGCCGCAGGCGCAGGCATGCGAGCACCTGCCGCCACGCCTGGCGGCCGAGCAGGCGCGGCCGGGTGAACTCGGCCACCGCCATGCCCTCGGCGCGCGCCCGGGCCGCCAGGTCGGTCACGCCCTCGGGCAGCTCGTCCGCCTGGCCGTCGTGCTCGTGGCAGGAGTGCAGCGCCCAGTCGTAGATGACCACGCCGCAGCCCCGGCAGCCGTACCAGCCGTGGAACGGCAGCGGGATGAAGTCGCTGCGCGGCGGGTCACCGGGCCGCCGCGGCACATGCTGGCTCACTGTGCCACCTGCCGCCACTGCTCATAGACCTGAGCCACACCATAATCCGAGGGCACGAGAGCCGTGGCAGCGGCGAGCGCGAGCGTGGCGTGTACCTGGGCTTTGGCCAGGCGGAAGCGCTGGGTGTCGCTGCCCAGTTCGTCATCGCTGGCCAGGGCCAATAGCGTCTCGGCGTACTGGTAATGCTCCGACCCGTTCACCGGCCCCTCCTGATCTTGGGCGGCTCGCCGGTCAGCGCCTCGGCCAGCAGCGCGCCGAACATGGCCCGGTGCCGCTCGCAGAACAGCCGCAGCATCTGCGCGGCGGTGTCCGGGTGGAGCTGCTGTGTGGGCCGGTCCCCGAACGGAACCCAGCCCTCGTGACTGCCGTCTACCATTCGTTCTCCCCGGTGAGCCTGCGCGCGATCTCGTCCACGATCTCCCCGGCTGTCATCGCGGGCGGCGGGGCGGGCACCGCGGGCGCCAGCACATTGATCCGGTAGACACCGGCCGGCAGGTCCACCGGGCCCCACGACGCGTTCGCGGGGCCTTCCGGGTTGACCATCAGGGACTGCTCGACCATGACCGGTGAGCCCTCCCGGTCGGCGCCCACGAGGCGCACCACAACCCTCACGCCATCCATTACTATTCCCCTCTCGCCGTCTCTGGAGGGGGTGCGGGCGGGTCATCACTCAGGGTCTCCCCCGGCCACCATGCCCGCCCGGCACCCTTACTCCTATAATATAGGATACGGCGCGGGAGAGGGAGGGGTTACGGCCAGGTAACCGACTTTTGCAAGGTGGGGTTGACCGGCGCGGCGCCGCCTTGCATGGCACCGATGACCCCATAGATCCGGTACCGCAGTGTCGTAGCCGGGGCGCTGTCGGTGAAGAACGCCCCGCCGGCGGCCGGGTTCCAGATGCCCCCGTCCACGGCGACCAGCGACGGCACACCCGGCCCGGTGCCGACAGCCTTGGTTTGCAGGCCGATCTGCGGGTAGGCGTTGCCGCCGTTGGTGATGTTACAGTTCCACGCGCTCAGCAGGTTCCACCCGTCCACCTGGATGGCCGCGCTGACACCGTCTTTGCCGGGGAAGTCGAACGAGCAGCCGGTCATGTTGACCGGGGTGCGGGACTGGTTGCCCACCGCGGAGGTGTTCTTCATCCACACGGCCCGGTGCAGGTTGTTCTCCGTCCCGCACCCGACCATCGTGATCGACGACCCTGGCGTGTTCGGGGAACCGCCGGGGTTGCTATCGAAGATGAACCCGTCAACACCCTGGTCGGCGCGGCAGGCGATCAGGCGCACGTTGTTGGCCTTCTGGAAGAAGAAGCACCCGGAGTCGGTGGTGGACGCCTGTGCGCCCTGCACGTGCACGCCGGTCATCAGCGAGTCGTTGATGTTGGCGAACAGCCCGTACCGGCCGTGCGCCTGGGAGATGACCATGTCCAGGGTGATGCCGTCGGGGTAGTTGACGTTCTCCAGCCCGGCGTCCTGGTCGAAGTGCATGTTGTCACTGGTGGTGTCGGCGGCATTGCCCCAGATGCCCAGCCCGGACATGACCAGGTGGTTGACCTGCCCGTAAGCCGAGATCCCCCACGTGCCGGTGGAGGCTTGCCGCAGGTCCACCCAGAAGTTCAGCAGCACCGGCCCGAACATCTTGTTGCCGCCGTTCGGCTGGGTGGGTGCCAGGTAGACGGCGGCCTGGGAGTTGGCCAGCCCGCCGACCCCGGTGAAGTTCGCCTGCGGCACCAGGACCGCGCCGAAGATCCCCGCCCCCGCGTTCCCCGCGGCCTCCCCAACCACCGGGCAGGTTCCCTCGAGGGCGGAGGCGCCGAGCGCGGACATGGCCATCACCACCGGCCCCTGCAGCCGGAACGGGTACGGGGCGAGACGCACCGGGGCGCCCATGGGCAGCGACTGGAGCAGGGCGGCGTTGATCTGCCCCTCATCACCGGCGGTGGAGGTGATGGTGGGCATGGGGTAGACGACCAGGCCGCCGTCGGTCATCCGCTGGATCAGCGGCACACCCTCGATGCCACCGGCCGGGCCCGGGTCGTAGTTGACACCGGGATGCTGAAGCACGTTCTCGGTGACCTGGAGGCTGGCCCGGGGCCGCAGCGTGGTCACCTTGCCGTCGGCGCCGGCCATGACCAGCCGCCCGTCGGTCAAGGTGACCGGGACACCTGGCATCAGTCCTGTGCCCATGTACCTCTCCCAGTTCCAGTCGTTGCCGAGCGGCCGCGCAGCCGGCACGGCCACCAGCTGCCGCGCCCGGGCCTGTGCGAGGACGGGCGCGGCAGGCACCGCAGGCGGCGGTTCGTCGGGCAGCGCCCATTCAGGCATGCCGGGGATCATGGGATGCTCACCCCCACCAGGCCGGAGCCGCGCTGCACAACCCCGGTGATCGTCGAGCCGCCGTTCACATCCAAGTTGACCACGGTCCCCTTCGGTACGACCAGGCCGAAGTAGGTCATGTCGGAGGTGTTGGAGTCGGCATCGGGTGCGCCGGCCACGCAGCACTCCACGATGGCCAGGGCGATCCCGGACACCACATGCACCCGGGAGTATCCCTGGTTGGCGCCGGTGCCACCGGAGGACCCCATGGCGTAGCTGACGCTGGCCGCCCAGATGCGGCCGGCCGCGGTGAAGGTGAACAGGTGGTAGGAGCCGGGCGGCTGGAGGATCTGCACGAACGACTGGTAGTTGGACACGGCGGGGGTCATGCCGAACGCGCGGCCCCCGGGCAGGCTCACGCGGCGGCCAGGGCGTGCTGGATACCGGCCAGGTTGGCCGTGGCGGTGTCCCCGGCGTTGCCCCCGGACCAGACGATGACCAGTGTGGAGCCGGGCCGGATCCGCCGGGTGAACGCGAAGCTGTCGCCGCCGCCTTGCGCGGTCTGGAACACCTGCCGGTGCGGGAACACCCCGTCGGTGTATCCCATCGCCTGGGAACCGTCGGTCGGCCCTGAGGTGGTGGCCATCTGTACCTGCCGCACGTCCCACACGGTCATCCCGTCGGGCATGAACGTGACGAACCCGGCGCCGGCGCCGTTGAGGATCACGGCCTGGCTGATGTCGAGCTCGGCACGGATCCGGCGGGTGTACCGCTCGGGTGGCGCGACCGGCGGCCGGCCCATGACGGTGCGCACCGCATCCCACAGCGGCTGCGCCCGCCAGTGGGGCCGCGGCTGGTAGGCACTCACAGCGCCCGCCTGCCGGGCTGTGAGCGGCTTTCAGCCCCGGACCCTTGGCAAACCATGCACACGTACACGACACCGCCCTCAGTGGCTCTCCTGGCGTTGCCGAAGGCGGTGCAGCAGATCTGGTCGCACTCCCCGGTCCCGGCGCAGTGCCTGCACGGCCTGTCCATGTCAGTTCCAGAGGACGGCGATGCTGAACGCTGACGCCACATTGCTGGCGAGGGTGACATTACCCAGGGCGGTGCCGAACGCGGCCTGTGACGCCCACCGCATCTGGCTCACCGCGGCAGTAGCCTGCGGGGAGGAGGCGACGGTGTTGAGCTGCCGGCCGAGGCTCACCTGCGTGGTGGCCAGGTTGCACAAGATCAGCGCGTACGGCCACGACGCCGGGCCCGGCCCGCCGAGCACCGCCTGCGGCGTGGTGAGGGCGAGCTGTTTCCACCCGGTGGTGCCGGCGAATGTGGCACCCACATCAGCCGACCCGCTCAGCAGCGTCCCGGTGCCCGGGGCGGCGAGGCCGACGAAACTGCCGGTGGACGCGCCGACGCCGACGGCGGCCACGTTGACCCACAGGCTGGTGATGGTGGTGGGTGCGCGGACGGGCAGCCGGGCCAGGTACAGGGTGCCGCCGATCAGCACCCCGCCACCGGACTGGGTGGCCGGGTCGGAGTTCGCACCCAGGTACCCGTCGTCAGCGGGTGTCCAGGTGAAGTAGGGCGGCGGCCCGAACGGCGTGAACCCAGCCATCGTCAGGCCGCGTAGGTGGGGAAGAAGCCGGTGGCGATCCGCTCACCGTCGGGGATGATCACGCACGCCCCGTTGGCGACGGCCACCAGGCGCTGCCCGTTGGTCAGGAACCGGCGGGACGGCTCCCACACGCCGGAGGAGGTGGCCTGGAACAGCAAGGATGCGGCGCCGAGCGAGGAGTTCCGGTACAGCGAGATCAGCGTGCACCCGGCGCCGAACACGAACGTGACCTCGGTGAGCCGCCAGATCCATCCCGGCGGCGGCCCCCAGTCCGTCTGGTCGATGGTGCCCGCAGCGGACAGCACCCCGGGCGGCATCTCCAGCAGCCACGTGTCATCCGGCGACACCAGCCCCTTGCCACCGCCCCCACCACCGCTGGCGGATCCGCCGGCCTGCGCGCTGGCCGATACACCGGCGGGGCCGAGCCCGGCAGCGAACCGGGCGGCGATCGCCGCGTTGCCCGCGTCGGGCGCGCCGCCTAGCTCACTCTGGAGCGTCTGGTAGTCCCCCACTGGGGGTCTCCTCCGGGGCGGCGGCGGACTTGGGTGCGGGCAGCAGGGCGAACAGCGGCGCCAGCAGCTTCCCCTTGAACGCCACGTCGGCGGCGACGATGACCACGGCGGCGATGGCGACAGTCATCAGGATGGTGCCGAGGCGCTCACCCTTGGCCTGGCCGGTGTCCTCGTCAGGCTCGGCTGGCGCGGCGGGGGCCGCTGGGGCGGCAGGTTCTGTCATGGCCCAAGCGTACGCCCCGGCCAGGTGAGACAGGGAACACCCAGCCGGGGCTCATCTCCACTCCCCGCGGAGATGCCCAGGATATATATTGCCGGTGTGGATGACGAGGAACTTACCCCGTTTCAGGTCCATGTCCTGGCTGATCTTCACGACATTGCCAAGATGGTGACCGAGATGCACGCCGAGCTGGACGAGTTCCGCCCGGTGCTGGCCCTGTTCAAACCGGGGTCGGGTGCGTCGGCGGTGGCGAAGGCGGGCGTGGCCCGCACGCTGAGGAGAGGAGCCAAGGGTGGCTGACGGCGACGGCACGGCACCACCGGCAGAACCGCAGGGTGAGCCGCTGGCTCAGCGGGTGGGTGCGATCGAGGCCGAGCAGCAGCGGCAGGGCACCGTGCTGGAGGAGATCAAGGGGCTGCTGACGAAGGACCCAAAAGCCTCCGGGACTGGCAGTGCTTCTTCGCAGGGGTCCAGCACGGAACCGCCTTCGGGTGGGCTCTCGGTAGCCGAGCAGGTGCGGCGGGGCGTGGAGGAGATCGAGGCCCGCAAGCAGGCTGAGGCGGAAGCGGCGGCGGCGGCGGACGCGGACAAGGCGTGGCGGGCGAGCGTGGATGAACGCCTGCCGGAGCGTAAGCCGTCCGAGCCGGCGACGGGCCGCAAGGTGAAGTTGCAGGAGCGCCTGTTCGGCAGGGCGGACGCGCGGTGAGCGACGACTTCCAGCGCTGCGACGATCCGGACTGTGATGGCGAGCTCGGGCACGACGGGCCGCACTTCCAGTGGGTGATGGAGTGAGCGGCTGCGGCAAGTACGTGCATGTGCACGTACGGCTCGCCTGCGGTCATGAGCATGAGGAGTCCAGGCCGCCGAACGTTGCGTGGCCGGTCGAGGGTGAGGAGCGTGTCTGCGGATCCTTCGAGCACTATCCGAAGTGCTTCGTTGCCGCCTACACCAACATGCGCGTGTTCGATGAGTTCCACACGCTGGAGCACACGAAATGAGCCTGCTGCATCAGCGGTGTGACCCGTACGGGTATGGCACTGACCGGGGGCCGCGGCATCTGATGGGCGGGGTGTTCGGCCCGGAGTACGCCGGCAGCGATCTGGTCCTTGAGGACGGCTTGCATGGGATCGGGGTGTGTGAGCGGCAGGCGGACGGCTGGTTTGTGATGCAGTGCCCGGTGGCCCACACAGGGCCGCGGATGCCGTTGTGCTGGCAGCACAAGGTGATGATCGAGCGGCGGATGGCGGCGACGTGCACGGCGTGTGTGATGCCGCCGGAGTCGCGGGCACTGTGGGAGGACCAGCGGCGCGCTGAGGAGTCGCTTCGGCGGGCGTATGGTGCGCGGGATGAGCAGGCGGTGGCCCGGCTGAAGGCGCTGATCGAGGACATCGGCGCCCAGCAGGTGGAGCTGACCCGCCGTGGCCTGACCCCGCGCCGCCCGATGAAACTGGTGGAGGTGTCGTGAGGCGTGACCTGATCATCTTCGGCATATCCCTGGCGGTCAGTTCCCTGGTGTTCGGGCTGATCATTCACGCGATGACGGGAGCTTGGTGATGGCGACGAGTGCTGAGAAGCGGGCGTGGCTGGCGGCGAACGGGCACCCGGAACTGGCCGAGGGGAAGGGCCGGCTGCCGAAGGAGCTGTCGGAGGCGGCCGAAGCGGCGCTGGCCGCCGGCCCCGCCGACGACTACGGCCCTGGCGCGGACCCGGGTGACTTCGGCGGCCCGCTGGACTTCGTGGCCGCCGATGACCCGCCGGAGCTGGCCGACGCGCGGGCGGCCGACGCGGAGGACGCGGCACGGCAGGCCGCGTACGTGGGGGAGGAGAAGCCGACCCGCCCGCATGCGAGCCGGCCGAGGTTCGGGTTCGCCCGGCCGCGAGGCAAGGCCAGGGCGCGGGCGAAGGTGAAGCACAAGCGGGTGAGCATCGCGCCGCTGATCGAGGACGCTTACGCGGACATCGCATGGGCGGCGGCCGGCATCCCGCCGTTGCGCAAGCTGTTCCAGGCGCAGGCTCCGATCGCGGGGGTGATCCTGGACCCGGTGGTGCGGGACACGATCGCGGATCCGGTGTTGCAGATCGCGGCCCGCAACCATGAGCGGATGCAGGTGGGGATGGCACTGCTGGGCACTCCGGCGGCACTGATGGCGGTGCTGGCCACGGCACCGGAGCCGGTGATGGCGGAGATGGTCAGCGAGGACGGGACGCCGATGGTGGACGGCCAGGGCAAGCCGGTGGTGGCCCTGGTCCCGGGTGAAGCGTCGATGCAGCATAAGACGGCGATGCTGAGCTTGCGGTATGGGGTGCGGGCGATGGTGAACGTGGCCGGTGGCGACGCGCTGTCCCGGGTGGCTGAGCGGGCGCAGGCGAACGCGGCACGCGACGACCAGGTGAACCAGTTCATCGCCTGGCTGCTGGGCATCCCCGCCGAGCAGGTGCCGCAGGAGTCGGATACGCAGGAGGCCAGGGACGCCGGGCTCAAGCTCGCGGGCGTGGCCCAGTGATCCTCCGGGTGGAGATTGATGGGATCCTGCGGACCATCGATTCCCGGGACCCGGAGACGCTGGCCCGCTGGATAATCGAGGTGTTCGGTGATGTTCAGTGGACGCCGGCCACCTGGTGCCGGGTGCTGGTGAGCCCGTCGTGGAACCCGGACGGCAAGCGGCCCGACTGGATCCCGGACTCCGCTTTCATGACACTGCCGGTGCCGGTGAAGTCTCCTGAGGAACTGGTGGCCGCCCTGGGTGAGCGGCTGCAAGAGTTCCGCGACACGGCACACTAGGGATGTGACCGCCGCACGCTGGGAGCCTCAGCCTGTCCCCGGGGCTACCGCGCGCTGGGAGCCGCTGGGAACAGGGCCGGACAGTTCTGCACGCCGGCGAACGGTGGCGAACGGGCCGATACAGGCCCAGCACTGGGATGAGCACCTGGAGTGGATGCGGCGGCACTGGCAGCCGGGCCAGCACATCGCGTCCATCGGCCCGACCGGTGAGGGCAAGACCACCTACAACGTGGGCCTGCTGGGTGTGCGCAAGTTCGTGATGGCCCTGGATCCGAAGGGCAAGGACGAGACCCTGTCCAGCTCCGGCTACGCCCGGGTCACCTCGCTGCCGCCGCTGGGCGGCTGGCCGAAGCTGCTGTACCGGTGGAAGCAGGATGGCCGCACCTGGGAGGACCTGTTCAGGCGGATCGACGCCGGGCAGCCCGCCAGTGTCATTGTCGGCGGCGACGCCCGCAACGCTCAGGAGGATCAGCGGCTGGTGAAGCTGATGGGTGAGGCGATCGCCTACGCCCGCCACTCCCGCGGCTGGACCCTGTACGTGGACGAGTTCGAGCTGCTGTCCAGTCAGCGCATGTTCCGCCTCGGGCCGCCGGTCGAGCGGATGCTGATCAGCGCACGGCACGCGCGCACGAGCATTGTGACCTCGTTCCAGGCGGCGGCGTGGGTGTCGAAGCATGCGACGAGGCAGGCGCGGTTCGCGGTGATGTATCCGACCGGCGACCGGAAGATGATCACAGCGGTGGCGGAGTCGATGGGCCGCGACTGGCGGCAGCTGGCGGAGGCGGTGGATGAGCTGCCGAAGTTCTTCTGCCTGGTTATTCCGCGGGGGAAGAACGGCGGCCCGATGATGCTGGTGTCCGCGCCGAAGGTCGGCTAGTGGATGCCGCGGACGATCAGGTCCACGACGAGGGCGTACATGGGGGCGATGAGGGCCAGGTCCCGGACCCACGCGCCGATGCCGGGGCGGGTGCGGGCCATCTCCAGCTGCATCGATTGCACCGCGGTTTCGATGCGGTCCACGCTGGACTCCATCTTGCCGAGGTCGCGTTGTAGCAGGCCGATCTGTGCGCGGACGCCTTCCATGCCGCGGGTGCCGTGCTGGTCGATGGAGTCGATGCGCGCCTCAAGGCCGGTGAACCGCTGTTCGTCGGTCATGGCGTGGCGCTGGAGGATCGCAGGTCGGTGCGCTTGGGGATCTGCGCCTTGTCCGCGCGTTCCTGTGACGCCTGAGCCTGTGCCGCGGTGACCTTGCCGCCCTGACTGGAGGGCAGCACGCCGGCGGCGATACTGGTGGCATGCCGGGCGAGTGAGAATCCCGCGACGAATCCCATGCCGACCAAGATCAGCAGCCCGCCGGCGCCGATCAGCCCTACGGCGTAGATGGCTCTGGCCTGGGAGCGGGACAGCAGGCAGAACCCGCCGACGTTGCCGCCGTTGCCGAAGATGTCGTTGATGAACGAGGTGCCGGGGATGCCGGGGAAGCTGATGAGACAGTCGGCCTGGCCGCCGGGCGCGGTGGGGACGGTGCCGCCGGATCCGGAGCCACCACCGGCGAGGTAGTGGCCGCCGAGGGACATGCGCTGAAGCACCTGGCAGGCGTAGGCGGCTGAGGAGCCGCCGCCGCAGTGCGGCGCCCACTTCTGCGCGGGCAGCCCCGGGTTGGACTCGGACTTGATGTTGCCGCCGTTCCACCACATGGCAGCGTCGGACAGCGAGTGGGTCTGCTGGTAGATCTTGTACAGGTTGGCGCTGGCCACCTGGTCCTGCACGGCGGCGGGTACCTGCGCGGGGTTGGTGCCGATGAGCTTGACCTGCCCGGCGTCCCTGGCCATGTTGTCCCAGCTGGACTGATCCGACCAGCAGTAGGCACCCAGGCACCCGGGCGAGTTCTGCGTGTAGTTCCCGCCGGACTCCTGCGCCCGGATCGCGGCGAGGAACGAGCTCCACATGCTCGGCAGTGCCATCAGCCCGCTCCTCTCACGGCCCGGGTGGCCAGCCACACGGTCCCCGCGGCGACACCGACGGCGAGGGTGAGGATGGCGGCGATCATAGCGGCACCGGCGCCGAGCCCGGCCGCGGCGGCGATCAGCAGCCCGCCCCACCCGGTGCCGGCCACGCCGGGCGCCTGCGGGATCGGCCCGGCCGCGGCGTTCTTGAGCCGCCGGTAGATGATGGGCGCCCCGGCCGGCCCGTATCCGTTGACCGGTGACACCAGGGTGCCCTGGCTGGTGTCGAGGGCGCTGACCATCTTGTCCGGGCCGAGGACGATGCCCATGTGCCCGCCGGTGCCGAGGCCGACGAACAGCACCAGGTCCCCTTCGGCGGCCTGCCCGGCGGGGATAGTAGCCGCGCCGCCCCAGGTGGCGTAACTGGTGACGACTGGCCCGTGCTGGGTGCCGCGGCCGGTGACCGCCGCCCACGACCCGCCGGGCACGGCCAGGCCCAGGTCGTGGCCGAGGACGTAGGTGACGAAGCTGGAGCAGTCCCAGTCGCCTGGCCGGGCCCCGGTGCCGCCGTAGACGTAGGTCTCGCCCTTGTACCGCAGGGCGGCGTCGGCGATGGCGGCGCCGGAGGTGGCGGCCACGGTTCAGCCCTTGGACTGGTTGGGAACCGGGGCGCTGGTGCTGGTGGGCAGCACCTTGCCGGCTGGGATGGTGGGGATGGACTCGCCCGGTTTCGGCCACTGGAACGGGCTGACCGGGTTGGCCAGGGACCGCCAGGTGATGTTGTACCCCTTCAGCAGCGTGTACCCGTAGATGAGTTCCAGGTAGCCCCACCAGGCGATGCCGAACCCGAGCGCTACCATCCGCTGGCCTCATAGGTTTCGGTCGGCGGCCCGCCGTTGGCGATACCGGCCTTCTTCGCATGCAGGTATTCGAACTCGGTGATCACCATTTCCAGGGCGCCGCCGGCGATGAACGCGACCGCGAACACCGGGTCGATGATCGCGGCGATGGCGACGAACGCCCCGGCTTCCACCTGCCCGATGTGCACCCACTTCATTAGGGTTCCGGCGCGCGCGGCGGCGTTCAGCTCCGTGGTCTGCGGGCTGGAGCAGGCCTTGGCGATGAACTCGGCGACGGCGAGCGCACCGGACAAAAAAGCGATGCCGATACCGGTCTTACTGCCGCCGCTGCCGAACATCAGGCTCCGGCGAGGGCCAGCGCCCCGGGCACCAGCCGTGCGCCCTCCTCGATGAGGTACTCGAGGTGGTGGGCGACGGTGGACAGGTCGAGGTTGCGGGCCAGGCCGGGCACTTCACGCGGGTGGGTGCGGGTGATGAACCGGTCAATGCGGGAGGCGAGGGTGGCGACGGTGCCGAGGTCGTTGGCGCCGGTGCTGATCGCGTCCGATGCCGCGTCTACGAGCTTGTCGGCGTTGGCGACGGCGGGCGCCAGGTGCTCGGCGGCGGCCGGGTGCATCGCCACCGCGGTGTGCAGGCCTCCCTGCACCGCCTTGGCGTACCGCAGGAGGATCGGCTCACCCAGGGCGCTGATCGCGGCCTGCCGTTCCTGCTGCCGCTCAGCCTGGATGCGTGCCAGGTCGGACCCCATGGACTCGACCATCTTGCGGAGGGCTTCCATCTCCGCGTTCATCGTGTCCTCGTGCGGCAGCCCGGCGTGCGCCCCGGCGGCGGCCATCGCCTCACCGGTCGGCACCGACGAGGGTACGGACTCCTGGGTGCCGGGGTCGGTGGCTGCCTGCGCCTGCTGGGGGCTGACCGGCGCCGCGCCGGGGTTGGCCGCGAACCACTCCTGCTTGTTGCGCTCGGGGTCGGGCGGGAACCCGGTCGTCTCGGTCATCGCATCCTCCGTTTCACGTGAATCTTAGCTATCGCTCGGCGCCGGAGTGATGATGCTCGCACCGTCCCCGCCTCGCATGACACGGGCGTCCTTCGCCAGTTTCTCCAGGCGCTCGATGCTGGCGCGGCCTTCCCGCCTGGCCTGAACGTCACGCATTACCGTCCAGCCGACGACACCCAGCCAGATGACGAACGTCACGCACGAGATGCCGAAGAGAATTGCCTGCTGATCTTCCCTGGTCATGGCATCACCCTACGGCCTGCCCGCGGCGCGCACCTGGTCCCACTGGCCCACGGCGGTGGCGGGGATGGGTGCGCCGTTCGGGTCTGCGTACAGGGGGGTGAGCTGGTCCACCTGCACGGTGCCGGCGGCGTCCACGACGGTCAGGGTCATGGGCATGGTCATGCCGCCGGGGATGGTGGTGGCCGGGTGGAAGTTGCCCTGCGCCGCGGCGTAGTTGGATTCAACCCCGGCCAGGCGGCCCATCAGCTCAGTGGACATCGGCCAGCCTCTCGTAGGCCTGCCGCTGCCGTTCGGCCTGCGCCAGGGACCAGATGCCGAGCCGGGCGAGCCGGCCTTCGGCGGTGCGGGCAGCACGCATCCGCGTGGTGCGGGCGAAGTCGGGATCGTGGAGGTGCCGCTGAAGGAACACAGCCAGCACGCTGAACGCCAGCAGGCCGACCGTGGACACAACCTGCCTGGCCGCTTCGGCGGCGGCCGCTTCCTTCGCCGCCCCGGCCGCGTCATGTTCGGCCATCACTTGCCCCTCACGATCCGTGACCCGTGCGGGCCGACGATGATCCGCTCGTGATGCCTGGCGAGGAACGACCAGGGATGCTGGGAGCCGGTCTTGTGGATCAGCCACCGCCGTTCCGGCCCGGCGCCGTCGCCCTTCTTCTTCTTGCCGTTGCCGCCGCCCCCGGTCTGGACGGTGACCTGCTGGCTGGCACCGTTCAGCCTGGAGATCATCCCGTTGGACGGGGGGGCGTAGTTGGCGATCTGCCCTTGCCCCGGCACGGTGTGATACCAGATTTCCGGTGCTATACCAGGCTGGTTAACCCCGGAAAACTGGGGCCGCTCAGTGTAGGCGGCGCGGGCCGACGGGGTTTCCAGCGCGGTGAGGTTCGGGCCGTCCTCGGTCAGGGTGGACAGGTCGCGGGTGGTGGTGTCGCCGGTGCCGTCTGAGGTGGTGTCGCCGTCCATCACTTGCCTTTCGGCTTGTGCTTCGGCTTGGGGTGATGCCCCTGATGGCCTTTGATGATGCGCACGATGGTGGCGCCCCCGCCCGCATACGATGGCCGGCCGCCGCCACCGCCGCCCGTGCCGGTTCCGGTGGTCTTGGAGCCGCCGAGTTTGGACACGACGAAGTAGCCGATGACCGCGGCGCCGAGGACCAGGACGACGATGCCGGTGGTGCGGGGCATGCCGAGGATCTTCTTGCCACCGGCCGGGGGCGTGTCAGCCACGGGCACCTACTCTCGGCCAGCGGGGGCGGGTGGGCTTGGCGGCGACCTGCCGGTTGCGCAGCCACTGCGGCTGGCGTGGCTTCATCCCGGGCACCTGGGTGGTGCCGACGGCCTGGCTGGTGGGGATGGGTGGCGCGTTGTCGGAGTAGACGCGGACGCCGCCGATACCGCCCCACAACTGCTGGGTGGCGTAGTACAGCGACGGGTACCAGGCGGGTGGTGCGTACCGTGACCCGCCGGCCATGCCGCCGCCGGACCCGCCGGGCAGGATCGCGCCGGGCCCGGCCGCCACCCCGTCATAGGTGCCGACAGGGTAGGGGGCGGGGATGGGGAGGGTGCCGGGCTGGCCGGTGAGCGTCCACCCTTGCGCCGCCGCGTTCGCATACTTGCTGGTGGTGGATGCGGGGACGGGGGCGAACGCGGTCGGGTGCTGCGCGGCGTCGTCTCCGAGGGTGACCTCGTAGCGGATCAGGGGCATGGGTCAGCCCCGGCCGGCCAGCAGACGGCTCTCGGTGCCGCCGAACTTGGAGCCGGTCTTGAACAGCGCGTTGGCACCCTGCCAGTGGTAGAGCACATCAGCGATGATCAGCCCGGTGATGACGGCCCCGGTGGCCGCCCAAAAGCCGGTGACATGCATGTCATCCTCCGGTCTGCTGCTGCTTGAGCGACGCCTTGCCCTGGCTGCCGCCGGCGATCGCCTGCCCGGGGTCGGTGGCCTGCGACTTGGGCCCGGCGCCGGTGAGGACCGACGGTGGCAGGCCGAGCAGCACGGCCACGTCGAACCCCCACGCGGCCAGCACCGCGGCCCGGGTGGCGGGCTCGTATTCGGCGAGCAGCGCGAGGGCGGCGAACACGACGGAGGCGCCGAGGATCCGCCCGGGCACCGGTGGCCGGTGGAACTCGGCCGCGGTGCGCCAGGTCATCAAGCCGAGGCCGACCGCCCAGGCGAGGGTTATTCCCCTCACCGCGGGACGAGCTTGCCGGTGAACTTCTGCACGCCGTACAGGATCCCGGCGCCGAGCAGGATGCAGACCCAGCCCTTCATGATGTAACTCCTATCTGGGCAGTGCCCATGCGAAGAAGATCAGCCCGGCGAAGCACAGCAGCCCGAACATCATCCCGTGTGCGGGCGCCGCGGGGCCGCCGGTGGTGCCGGACGGGCCGAACAGCAGCGCACTGTTGCCGGTGTCGGGGTAGCCGCGGGTGGAGGGCACCGCGGCGGGCCCGTCGGCGCCGTAGACGGGCCCGGCGTAGGAGCCGCCGCCACCCAGGCCCATGGACAGGTTCAGCCCGGCCATCGCATCTCCTTAGATGAGGCGGAACACCTTGCCGGCGAGCCAGATGGCCACCAGCACCCCGGCCCCGGTGAAGAAGCCCTGCTTGAACTCGCTGCTCACGACTTGCCTCCTACACCAGGGGTGCGACGGTTTCGAGTTCCAGCAGCGCGTTGCTGATTGACGCGATGGATGCGACGGTCTGCTGGTAGGTGAGCACGTACTGCCCGCCGGCGGTGCCGGCGGGGGACAGTGCGGGCGGCTGCGGGCCGGTGGCGAACGCGGAGGTGTCCTGGAACTCGGCGGCCGGGTCGTAGGTGCCGGCATTGGCGACGACGACGGGCACGGTCACGCCGACCAGGGTGCCGGTGATGCCGGTGCCCTGCCGGATGCGGAAAGTAACGGTGCCGGCGCCGAGGCCGGCCATGACCGCGGCGAACGACAGCAGGTTGCCCAGGGCGCTGCCGTTCCAGTTCTGCGCGGGCAGCGTGCAGATCACATGCTCGGCGGTGTCGGCGGCGAGCGCACCCGGCTGTGTCTGGTTGACGTTCGGCCCGGATCCGGCTGGCATGTCACACCTCCGGCAGGCCCTGGACCAGCGGCCCGGACGGGACGATCTGCCCGATGACCGCGTTCAGGGTGGCGGGGGTGTTGGTGATGGTGGACCAGGGGGTGCCGTTGATCTCCACCTGCGTGCCCGGGTTCGTCGACAGGTACTTCTCCCCGGTGTCCAGGAGACCCAGGTCCATCTGGGCGAGGGAGGTTTTGCGGGAGATGGCCAGGGTGCCGGTGGGCCGCACGAACCCGACCGTCCCAGCACCGGTCTGCGAGGCGCCGGACACCACGGCGCCCCAGCCCATCTGGATGGCCAGGTCGTCGAGGATGAAGTTCAGGTCGGAGTTGATCTGCTCAACACCGTCGATGAAGATGCCGGGGCGGCCGCCGCCGGTGAACCCGGGGTAGCCGTCGATGCGCAGGCCGGTGGAGTCCCGCAGGTCCAGGCCGAGGATCGACAGGTACCCGCCGAGGCGCGGCAATTGCACCCTTTGAGAAGCCGCAGAAGGAACCGGCGGATTGCAGGGCTGATAAATCCATTGGCACGTTGTACCAATTCCGGGCGGCTGTGTCGGTGCATCTGGGAGCCAATAAAAATCGGCATCCAATTCGTACGACAGGGTGGGCAGCGTGCTGGGTGACGTGCTGAAAAGCGTGGATGCGGCGGCCGTGGATATCTGCACCTGGGGCAGGAGCGCGGCATTTGCAGCCGCAATTACCCCATAAGCCTGGGCAAATTCAAAGGGGAAATACGTGTCGTACGCCCACGCGCCGGACGCGGCGGTCATCCCCGTCCACGACGGCAGGTTCCGCAGGTCCCTGGTCAGGCCCCACCCGTAGGCGCCGGACAGGAGCTGCACGAAGAACTTCATGTCCCAGCCGGGGCCGGAGAACAGGTTGGTGCCCCATGCGTCCTTGATCTGCACCAGGCCCGAGGAGGAGAAGGGTGCGTCGACGCCGCCGGCGCCGGTGGAGATGACACCGCCGGTGCCCGCGGCGGTGGTGGCGACCTCCCGCCAGCGGAACCCGGTGTACCAGCCGGGTGCGGCGACCACGGCCGGGCCGAAGTAGACACCGAAGGACGCGGCGTTGTTGTAGACCGGCCGTCTGCCCTTGGGTGCGTGGCGGATGAAGGGGCCACCCTGGGTTTCCCCGGTGGTCTGCGGCTGCGGCCTCGCGGAGGCCTGGGGCCGGTCGGCGGTGGCGATCTGGCCGGCCATCAGCCGGTCACCTGGTCGATGTCGGCGGCGAGAGTGCCCCGCCAGCCTGAGGCGCCACTGTTCTGCATGGCCCACAGCCTGTACAGCCCCTTGGAGCCTTCCAGGAGAAGCCAGGTAGCGGCGACGCCGAAGAAGATGCGGCGAGTGAACACGGCGCGCGCCCTCCGGTGATGAGGTCCGGCGCCGCCAGCCCGCACTAAGGCCGTCAGTCCATGCGCAGGCTGACGGCCTTGGATGGGATCATACCGCCGTGGGTGCTGCGCAGCGTGATCCCGTGTCCGAGAACATGGACAGCGCCGCGCGTGCACTGCTGACCCGGGTGTACCAGGCGCGCGGCGGGTGGGCCAGCACCCGCCTGGCCGACCCGTCCCCAGCCCAGATGGGCCTGTGGATCACCCACGGTATCAACATCACCGGCCGCGACCCGGTCGAGCGCGGCGGCTTCCGGGCGCCGAACAGGTGGTGCCGGGCGTACACCCGGGCGCTGTGGTACCAGCACAAGTGGTACTCCGGGGCGCCGGGTGGCGGGTGGCGGGCGCAGAAACGGGCGGCGATGCGGTGGCCGGGGATCGAGGTGGAGTTCGGCCGGCACCGCACCGTCCTCGGGGTGATCCCGGCGGGGTACCCGGTGCGGGTGCGGCTGGCCAGCGCCGCGGCGGCGGCCAGGCTGGACCGGCCCGAGGAGTCGTGGGCGTGGGCGGACGGCGGCCAGCGGTGGGCCGATCCGGCCGGCCGGGACTGGGCGGCGTTCGGCTAGCCTGCTGGCTGCCGCAATCCACCGAAAGGACGGCAAGCAATGGGCACAATCGAGTACGGCGAGCAGGAGATCGAGCAGGACATCAAGGAGCACGGTCTCACGGCTCCCCGGATCACCCCGGCCGGCCTGGATGCCAAGATCACAGCCGAGCAGTACCACGTATTCCCTGGCACCACGCTCACCGTGTGCTGCCTGACCCTGGCCAACGGCTTCACCGTGACCGGCCAGTCCGCCGCCGCCAGCCCGGAGAACTTCAACGAGGAGATCGGCCGCAAGATCGCACGGGCCGACGCGCGGGAGAAGATCTGGATGCTGGAGGGCTACCTGCTCCGCGAGCGTTTGCACAACAGCTAGGCTGGTCTGGCCGCCTGTCTCTGGCCGCAGCGAAACCCCCGGGTCTGACGGGATTCCCGGGGGTTTCGCGCGTTCCCCTTGGCCCGTGCCGACTATGCTATATTATAGTAGTAGAGACGGACGGAAGGGGATCAGCATGTTCGACGTGCTCACCGAGGATGAGAACCAAACATTGTTCGCCAAGCTGGGCAGCGCGGGCGACAAGCTGTATGACGCGACCGACAAGGTCATGGGCGACCCCGAGTTCGGCCCGTTCATCAGGTTGTGGAAGGACTGCAACGCCCTGCGCGGCGAGCTGCTCGACGCCCTGAACACCATGTTCGGCATGCCCCCGGCCGAGCCCAGCGCCGAGTTCGACCTGGCCGGCCGCTACGGGTACCCGGCATGACCGCTACGGCCAATGGCAGCCTGCCCGCCGCTTCCCCGGCGGGCGGGCTGTTGCCGGCGACATGGGAGGAGCGGGCGGCGAAGCTCGCGTGCCTGCTGACTGAACTGGCCGACGCCAGGGCTCACGCCACGGTGCTGCACGCCAAGGCGTATCTCGACACTGAGGGGATCGGGGCGATCAGGGAGCAGGCGGCCAGGCTGGCATCGGTGGAAGCGCAGCGGGCGGCCGGTCATGTGCAGGCCGAGGTGGAGGCGTACCGGCTGCTGCTCGAGGTGGCCGGAAGGGAGCTGGAAACGTGAGTCATGACGTGCCCCGGCGCAAGATGTTCTGCCCGGCGTTCAGGGAGCTGGAGGATGACGGCAGGCTGGTCTGTTGCCGGGAGACCGGCCATCCGGGCCTGCACTATGACGGCGTTGACGATGTGTCCTGGAAGGACGGTGCCCCCGATGAGTGACCCGGGCGCCGGGGCGCAGGCGATGCGGATACGGGATGTGCCCGAATCGTGCATCTGTGTGTGGGAGTGGTCGGTGGCGCAGGCGCGGTGGGTGCTGGCCGGCCAGCTGGCAGGCTGCCCCTGGCATGAGGATGGGAGTGTGCCGTGATCAAGCTGCGGGTGTATGGCGTGCCGGTTCCGCAGGGTTCGACGCGGGCGTTCGCGGTGCGCAAGGGTGGTGCGCCGACGGGCCGGGTGGTGGTGACCGGCGATAATCCCAAGACGAAATCATGGCGGCAGGCCATCATCGATGCCGCCGAGGACGCTTGCACCTGGCGTAACTCCTATGACCCGCTGGCTGTGAAGCTCGTGTTCATCCTGCCCCGGCCCGCCGTGCACTACGGCAGGGGCAGGAACGCGGGCAGTGTGAAGGAGTCCGCGCCACGGTGGCCGATCAGCAAGCCGGACCTGGACAAGCTGTGCCGGGCGGTGCTGGACGCACTGACCGACGCCGGTGTGTGGCGTGATGACAGCCAGGTAGTCACGCTGGCCGCCGCCAAGATGTATGGCCGCGACGACAGCGACCGGCCCGGATGCGAGATTGAGGTGAGCCTTCTTGGCTGAACATGGCATAGCGGTCGTTGCCCTGATGGATCAGGTGCATCTGGCCAGCGCCAACGTGCATCTCCAGTGCGAATGTGGCTGGCGCATGAAGCTCGGCGAGATCACGACGGATGAGGCGGTCGCGCGGGAAGCGGCCGATCACCGGAGGGTTACAGGAGGCGATGGTGGCTGAGATCTGGCCGGTGAACCTGACCCCGGCGGACAGGGTGGAGGTGGTCGCGCTCGCGCAGCGCCGCAGCACGCTCGGCCTGACCTCCTCCTATGCGCAGACGATCCGTGAGGCGGTGCGCCTGGCCGCCACCGCCAGCGACGAGGACCTGAAGCGAGGCGAGCTGTGACGCCGTGGCGGTGGGTGCGATTCTGGTGGCTGATCGAGCGCGCCCGCCGGCAGGAACGCCGCGGCTGCCGGTCTGACCTGAGTTGCTGCCCGCAGACAGTTGCCGACCGGGGCCCGCTCCGCTGCGAGGTCACAGGCAAGCATGAGGTTCACCAAAGGTGGACGTCTCCGGCCGCGGCCAGGTGGGTGGACCTGCCCGGCGGCGGCCGCCGCGTCGAGCACCTGGATATTCAGCGGTGAGCGGCGTGCAGTCGGCGCTGATCGCCTCGGGTGGCGTCGGCGGCCTGGCGGTGCTGGTGCTGTACGTGCTGCGCCCATGGGCGCAGCCCCGGCACGCCGCGCCGAGGGAACGACTGGAGACGGTGCCCCCGGTGCTGCGCAACACGGTGCCCTGGCCAGCCCGGGTGACCGGATGCGCGTGCGGGGTGCAGAGCGGCGAGCACAAGCTGTGGTGCGCGACCGCGGACGCCGCACTGGACTGGGCGGCGTGCAACGAGCTGCCGCCGCCGGGCGAGTGGACGGACCAGCTCCTGGCCGACTTGCAGGCTCCGGGCCAGCGGCCACGTGGCATGGCCGAGCCGCCCACGCTCAACGATCTGAGGCCGGGTGCCGGGTACCTTTCCCCGGTTACAACAGCCACCTGCCCAAGCGACCCAGGTCAGCCGCTGAAGGTGGATAGCCCAGCCCCAGGGCCCGGGGCGGGGGATGAGTCGGAGGGCTACGGCCTAACCGCTCCCCCCGCCCCGGGCCTGTACGGGATCGCGACCGGTGAGCCTGTGCGGATCGTTGTGGAGAACTGTTCCTTCGCCCCGGCCCGGCGGGCGTCGGCTACGGAGGTGGCGAACGCGCAGGCGGACGCCTTCATGGCGGCGATGCGCGCCGATCACGCGGCGTGGATGGCCAGCGCCCGAGCAAGGTGGGCGGCACATGAGCCAGACCCTGACTTATACGGTGACCGTCGAAATCGACAACAACAAGGGGGTCGAGTATAACGCTACCGCTCTCGCGGAGAACATTACCTCATGGCTCTGTAGTGCAGAATGCGAGAGCCATTCCCAGTTCGAGAAAGCAGTTGTCACTCACGAATCCGGCGTTTCTGTGGAGCGAACATGCCCTATCTGACATTGGCGAAAATGGGCGATGCGGCTTTCGCACAGGATATCCGGCCGGGTTTCGAGATCGCGGCAGGCTATTACGGCGGACCCGGCGCCTACCATGTGTGGCAGCCGAAAGACTGGGATCTGTTCCCCGGTTACCGCCTGCCGATCTGGGTTCCGTCACCCGGCAATAAGAGCGGCGTCAAGGACGGACAGGAAGCGGTTGTGGCGCTCCGGGCCCTGAGGGTGCCACCGGATGTTTACACGGTGGTGGATATGGAGGTGATGCGGGACCGCACCTATGTGACGAACTTCGCAGCGACGATCCATGGTGAGGGCGGTTACCGGCTCTGGGATTACGGGTCAGAGTCAACGGTGTTTTCCAATCCGCCGGCTAACGGCTGGTGGGTGGCCGCTTATGGCCTGACGATGGACCGGGTGCTGGCGATCCTGGAAAGCCCGCACGTCCGGGCCGTGCAATACCGGGCGAACATCGCGCCGGGGTATGACGCTTCCCTGGTGAGGCAATGGACCGAAGGAGGCATGTGGCATGGCTGACAAGCCGACGCATATGCCACTGGGGCGCGGCCTGGGCTATTCCCTGCGCCTGCTGGCCGCGCTGCTCACGTGGAACTGGGATGCGGCGGAGAATACCCTGGCCGAGGTTGAGGCGTTCTGGGGAGGCGACGATGGGTAGCGTGCTGATTCTGGCCGTTCTGGCGGCGGCACTGTGGTTTTTCCATTCCGGCCTGGAGCTGATCGAGCGGGCGAAGGCGGCCGGGGAGTATGTGCGGTCGTGGGGGAGTGCGATCGTGGGCGGCGGTATCGCCCTGTTCGTGATCATGGACGTGATGCCGCACGTGCACGCCTGGGGTGGTCACCGATGAGGTTCGTGGCTTTCCCGACTGCCCGTGACCGGGCAGCGGGCACCAATGGCCGGCTGCTGTCCGGTGACGTGCTGAGTGCCACCCCGCCGTCAGGAAAGTGGGTGTACTGCGCTGAGGAGCCGAAAGGGCGCCGGTATCACCGGGTGTTCGGTGACCGGCAGTATGGGCCGCGGATGGACTTGCCGTCGAGCGTCGATGAAGAAGCGCGATGATGGGTTGACGGCAAGCCGGATACGGCTATGCTATATTATAGTATCCACGGAGAGAACGGAGACAGGTTATGACCAGCAGCCCCACGATCGTCCTGGCCAAGGGTGCCCACAGCGAACCGGCGGCCGATTGCGGCAACCCTGAGCGGTGCCTGTTCGAGTGGTACAACTGGATCGCCCGCCAGGAGCACACCGACTCCCGGCCGCCCGGCGTGTCGTGGGTCCTGCACCGGTTCGGCATGCGGCTCAACGACCTGCTGCCCGACGGCAAGCGCCAGCAGCTCACCGCGTTCCTCCCCAACGGCGGCCCCTCACCCCTCGACGGAACCGACAGCGACGGCCTGGACGCCAGGCGCGCCTACATAGCCGCCGACTGGGCCGTCCGCACCGCGGCGCCCATGTGGCTCGACCTGGCCGGCCTCACCGAGCACGCCACCGCGCTCCGCGACCTGGCCCCGCTCACCGACCGGACAACCGCATACGTGGCACGCGAAGCCGCCCAGAAGGCGCGTGACGCTGGCTGGAGCCTGCGATCGGACAGGCTCAAGAAGCTGCGCGACGCCGCCGCCGCCGCCGCCGCCGACGCCGACGCCGCCGCCGACGCCGCCGTCGCCGCCGACGCCGTCGCCGCCGCCGCCGACGCCGACGCCGACGCCGTCGCCGTCGCCGCCGCCGCCGCCGCCGTCGCCGCCGACGCCGCCGTCGCCGCCGCCGACGCCGCCGCCGACGCCGACGCCGTCGTCGCCGCCGCCGCCGCCGTCGTCGCCGCCGACGCCGCCGTCGCCGCCGCCGTCGTCGCCGACGCCGCCGCCGCCGCCGCCGCCGCCGCCGCCGCCGCCGTCGCCGACGCCGTCAACTGGAATCGGACCTATCGCGAGGTCTACGACCGCATCAAGGCGGCGGCGGTTACCGCGCTTGCGCCGGTTCAAAGCCGAGTCGAGGACTCAGCGATTGAGCTCTACCGTGCCATGGTGCGACCGGAAGCGGCCTGAGGTTCCCGCCAGTGAAGGCGGCAAGAAGCAGGCCACGGGCGGTGCGGGCGGGAAAGCCCCGAAAGGCCGGGCCGGGTCAGGGTCTGGCCACGGCGGGCGCGAGCGGCCGCCGAAGGGCTATGCGGCCGAGGATGGCGGGAACGCGGGCAAGGGGCCGCGTAACAAGGGGCCGTGGGACAACCCGTGAGCGGCTACCTGTACCGCGGCCTGCCGGGCCTGGAGGAGCTGAACGCGGCGATCGTGGCGGCCCGGCCGAAGGACAC